>Ga0126342_10001058_pt1 | contig 36261 bp, 35 predicted proteins | sample Cyp1metagenome_FD_92528 | JGI IMG/M metagenome (GOLD analysis project Ga0126342, IMG submission 92528) | Coral microbial communities from Lord Howe Island, Old Settlement Bay, Australia - Cyphastrea 1 metagenome | ecosystem: Host-associated > Invertebrates > Cnidaria > Coral ... | reverse complement strand
ACATGAACTTTACTGCTGGCGTTTGCTGCACATTGTGTTGAAGCACGCAAAACCGCTGCCACATTTGCTTGCCCAGTGTCCAAGACAACGTGACACTGAGAACCAATTGCAAGTGTCTATCCCCTGAATGTATTGTAATAACCCCTGGATGTAATGAAATGGCCTTATATGTATATATATATATGAATGAATGAATACAATTAAGATCAGATTGACAATAGTGATTGTCCTTTGGGATCATTATTCAGCAGGTGGTTTCCACGCGAACATCGTCAACGGATCGCATCAATGCCACCTGGATTGCCTTAATTAATGCAAGTAAAAGTTCTGATTCCAAATGGGTTCCCAACGAGATTTCCCATCTTAACTACGGTTCATGGTGATATGTGTATTATATACATATATAATATATATATATATATTGTTTTAATATGTATAGACACCACTAGTCAGTAGTCAAGTAGTGGGGTTCATAAACCAACACCCATCACTGGCGGCCTTTTTTCTCAGGTCCACATGGCCAAGGGCACCACGTGGACCACGTGGCTGGGCATCACCTGGTGTCGCTCCATCAGCTTTTGCAGAGCGGAAGTCGTTGGCAGCTCACCCGGCTGAATGCCCAGCTCCTGGATCAACCGCTGGGACCATACGACTGATGAAGCACTGGGACCATTGGGACCATATATGACAACACCATTTTTAGGGACCATAACAATACATAACATGAATTAACATGATCATAACATGATCATAACATGATCATAACATGACATGGTTTTAAGGATGTACTGCAATTTAAGTTGATATGAACCAAATTAAAATCTAAATTCCATTATATAAATCCATTTAAATCCGGGGGGCTAACCTTGAAAGATCCATGTGAATAACAACAATCGCATCAACTGACTTATTTCATGATCCACGGCCATCAAATGCTTCAACATGTTCACCACTTTTGGGGCCGAGATGAGCTTTCTAGATGTTCCTAGATATTTTGAATCCTTCATCCTTCCTTATTCTTGGAAGCTACTTTTACCAACCAGGGATGTTGCGCGGCGGTATGGCACGTGATCCTGGTGATCAATGCCTCCAGCCACGAAGACGACAGGGATCTCGGCTGCTGCTGCGCCACAAACGTCGTGGAAAAATGAGTCGCCCACGTGTGCAACGGCATCCGCTCCCAGCAGCCTGGAGAGGCTCCACAGCAGCTCGAAGTATTTGATCGCCACGACATCTGTACAATTCAGTATTCACTATGATTCTACATACATCTAATATCATCTAATATCATCTATATAATATTATATATATATATAATCATTTATTATATTCTATTATCATCTATCTGCATTCAATGTTCATGATGATTGTTGGTGTGTCCACCAATACACGCATTTCCATTACATGCGATTCCGGTATGACCCCACCCAGAGGATTCGTAGGCCTGCGGGCAGCCTCAAAGTGAGCTGCGCAGGGCTTGCCATAGTAGGTCACTACTCCACCCAACTCCTGACCGTTTGATCCGGCCAAGTCCGTTCAGCGCAGGGAAACTTTTCCATCTCCCTGTGATGCTATCAAGTTTGGCAAATTCTCTCTGCGCACCTGAAGCTCCTAAAATAATCTAAAAGAGAACCATCAAGAAAATGATAACTGTTATTGTGATCTGCCCACCACTGCTGAGTAAGTTGGCTACATGATCTTGCATGGATAAATCACACTTCCTTGTCAATTTTTCGCATCTGGCGGTAACCCTGCACTGAACATCAAGTTGTGCCGTATTCCTATCCCCCGTCAACTCTAAGTAACTCCACATCGTCCAAATGGTGAAAATTGCTGTTGGTAAGCCCATGTGGACGCCCACCTAACATGCAAAAGTGGTCGAACAACTACGCAGCTAAAGCATGTCACATCATGTCACATGACAACAACAATCCAAGCAAAGGCAGCAACTGTCCAAGACAATTCAAGAACCATACCAGAAAATATCCCAAAAATCCTTCTGGGAATTCGCCTGCTCACATGGACAACTGATTTTTAAGACAAAACCGGCACCTTGAACTACCAAAATGATCCAAATCATCCAAAATGGCATATCTAAAGAATCACTACCTAGTATTCCTGGAAGTCTGACATGGCCCAGTCAACCAACTACAAAAAAAACAAACAAATACAAACACAAAACAAATTCTCTAAAGAATCAGGGGTCCGTGTTAGCCACGTAGATGCCAAAAAACATGTGAAACGTGTTGTCAATCTTGTAGTTTGTTTGACTCATCTGTGATACAAGCGATGGCCGGCGCACAGCAGCAGTTTTTGCAATATGAAAAATTGCAAAGGCATGTCAATTGGCCCTCAAAATACCTTCTCTAAGAAATCATCACCTAGGATGCCCCTACCCAAAAACGTGGAGTCCACATTAGTCATGTGGAAAAAAACGCTACCAAAAAACACTTTTCTTGGTACAACTCGCGCCGTCTGATTCAAGGGGGATGCACAAAATATACCAAAATATCACCAAGTCCTACGAAATCTTTCGCCTCGTAGAGGCGCGCCACATGGCCCGGCTGAAAGGTCTCTTTGGCGCCAGGCTTGGCGGGGGAACGGAAGTCTGGGTTGGCACACAGCCTGGACCGAATCCGGAACGGAAGGGAACCAATGTGGGAAAGCCATGTAAAGGCAATAATTAACCATGGGGGATGGTTTCTATCACCCAGATTCACCCAGTTCTGGTGAAAATGGACGAAATTTGGGGGGTGTCTTATCATTGGGCTTGCAATGGGCTTGCCATATTATGGGAAATATATCGGAACATGGGAACTATGACTGGCCTGATGGTGGGGCTACTTTAAGTGGGACAGGACACTTGCCAGGAAGCATTGGCAAACCTCGGGCTATAGCATGCTGAAACAAATCTCGGTAAGGCTCCAGGTCTCCAGTGCTTTCGCAGTCGACGTGCTCCGTCCTGCTACTGGTCCTGATGGCCAGGGTCTCAACGGATGTTTTCAACCCATCCCCAGAGGATAAAATTGAAAAAACATGAGCATCTTTGGCCCTTTTTGACGGGCATCATTCATCATCCCAGGGATGGAAACATAGAAACCATGTTCCCAAGACGCAGTGTTGGCAGTGTCCTGATGGTGTTCGTCCCGCTGTTCAAGACAAAGTCTGCCTCCTTCACATCAGACGCAAGCTTCACGCCAGTGCCCTGATGGACAGGGGCCCAGTGCCAAGAAAGCAGCTGATGAAGAATGTCCCCAACATGATGTTCAGGCTCCAGTAGGCTGCCAAACACTGTCTCCTAATCATGCCCTAGCGACTTGGATCGAATTGAAACTGCTGACTGTATCTTCAAATATGATTTCAAATACCGTATATACATATTATAGATATTTGATGATATTTGTAGATTAGATAATGTTAGTCATCCACCACCTGAGCCATTGATTGCCCAGAAAGGACCTCCAAATAATCAGTGACTCCGCTGCCATCTGCTTTCGCCAACCAAATGCAGCTCTTTCCCGGCCAGTCGCTTTCCAACGCCTTCCAGGCCTGAATAGGATCTGCAAATGGAGAGGCATAGGATTTGAATTTTGTGGATGATGTATTGTAGTTGGGACATCTAGAGCTATACCTTTTCACCAATCCATATCAATCCATCAGCAATAGATTGATCACTGGCATCTGCTCGCATTTCCAAGCCAAACGCCATCAATCTAAGCTAGTCGTGACATGAGTATGTTCTCACATCTTCTCCAGAAAATGTTTTCCAACCAATCATAGTAGTCACCATGTAGTCACCTGTTCTCTGTGAACAGGTGAGATCTTTCCGGAATTTTCCGGAACCACAGCCTCCGGCCCTAGGAAACTGATCCAACAGGGTCAAACTTGGGCACCCATAGACTGAGTTGACCAAACCTATCAGAATATGTGGTCCGATGAACCCAATGCGTACCATTTTGGTGACTCTTACTGTGCATTACTTTTTTTTCATTGAGTTCCCCACCTTTGGCCGGCTACATGCTACATCTTTCTTTCTTTGATTTTGATTTTTCTGGACCATTTTTCAGGTGAAACAGTGTGAAAAGTCCATGAGTTGGGCACCTCTTCCCCAGAGGTGATGGCGCCCAGGAAGGCTGTGGCGTCCAAACCAAACTTCGACAGCTCCTCACGTTTTTCATCGTTTTTGCATCTTGTCTCCTCTTTATGCGCTTTAATAATATATGATGGCTTATATAAATATGCAAAAATATGCAACAATATGCAAAAATCATCAATATCATTATATCATATTATATCAAGTTTAAATCTTAAATACCAACAGGCATGTGGACACACACACACACTTTTCACATGCATATTTATATAATATTATTTAATCATATGCGTGCAATGTTGGATGGCACGTTATATTTCTCACCTCGCTCTGGCTTTTTGCCTGACCCTTGAAAACCTTATTCAATTCCATCAATTCCCTGCTTTGATCAACCACAAGACAAATGTAAACCATCGCACACCAGCGTCTGCAGATTGCGGGGCAGTTTCACCCCTTCTAACCTCTTGGTAAACCCTTTGCCGAACGTCAAACTCTTTAGGGTGTCAGGCAAAGCCACTCCGTCCAAACCACGATTAAACATGTAACCGAAGGCTAGACTCTGCAGGCAGTTCGGCCAGTTAACTCTCTCCAAATCTTGATGAAATTCCAGTCCGAACTTCAGGCTCTCGAGGCTTGGGGGCAAATTCACTTGCTCCAAAGTCTGGTTAAAGGAGTCACCAAATGTCAATTGCTGAATACCTCTGGGAAAGCTCACCCTCTCCAACTTTTGATTGAAAGAGTAGCCAAAGGTGAGACTCTTCAAATGTTTGGGCAGTTCCACCATCTCCAAACTTTGATTGAACGAGTAGCCCAACGTAAAGTTTTGAAGCCCGCCAGGAAAGGTCACTCCTCGAAGACTTTGCTTAAAGGAAAAACCCAGAACCAAGCTCTGAAGACCATTTGGCCAGTTTACTTGCTCCAAGCTTTGGTTGAAGTCAGTGCTGAAGGTTAAGCATGTGAGGCTTGTAGGGAAGTTCATCCCTTGCAAACTCTGGTTGAACCTGGGGCCAAAAGTCAAGCTTCGCAGATTGCTCGGCAACGTTCCAGCCAAAAGCTGACAGCCAGGATTTCTGATGTCAAGCGTCAGACTTTGCAGACTCTCAGGCAGCCTCAAACACGCCAAATTGGGCTCGTACCAGCGTCCCAAATGGAGGTTTTGGAGACTGCCTGGTAATGTGACGTGCTTCAATATCAAGTTGGACGAGGTGCCAAATCTCAGATCCAGTAAGCTGGCGGGAAAGGTAAGTTGATCCAAGCTATTGCTGAAGTTTGCGCCAAGAGTCAGGCTCTGAAGACCTCGTGGCAGGGTGACCCCTTGCAAAGGATGATCAAATCGATCCCCCAAAGTTAGAGTGCGCAAGCCATGCGGCAAAACTACATTGTCCAAGCTCTGAGAAAATCCACCCAAGGAGAGCGTCTCAAGGCTTGCAGGCAGATGTACTCCATCCAAGGTCTGATCAAAGCAGCGACTTAAAAAAAGGCTCTGCAGCGTGTGCGGCAAGGCTACGGCCTCCAAACTCTGATTGAATGCCGGCCCAAAGGTCAGACTTTGCAGGCCACTTGGCAGGTTCACCTGTTCCAGACTGTTGTTGAAGTCCAATCCCAGCGTTAGGTTCTGCAGAGTCGTTGGAAATACTACGCCCTCCAAACTCTGAGAAAATCTGGCACCAAAAGTGAGGTTTTGGAGATTTGGAAGCGTAACCTGTGTCAGTGTCTGATTAAACTCATTACCACAGGTCAAAGTTATCAGCTGGCTGGGCCAACGCACCTTCTCCAAACTTTGGTTGAATGACTGGCCCAGTGTCAAGCTCTCAAGGCCCACCGGCAAGTTCACTTGTCCCAACGTTGCGTTGAACGATTCGCCAAGAGTCAAACTCTGAAGGCTGTGCGGCAGTCGTGTCCTAGGTGCCACGGCTGACTGACTGGGGATCCAGCTCTCCAAACCTGATAATTTAACGTCCAGTCTCACATGTTACGACTTATTACAGTTACTGTATCAATCCTTCATCTCTTGCGAACACAAATAATGAGCCTAAATAATGAGCCTGGAGTGTCAAATGCATTATTTAAGATGCATTAAGATAAGTTCAACTGCAATAGTTAAAAAATGTTAAAAAGCAATACTACCCCCCAGCATCCCCCAGCACTCCCTGTAACCAGTCGAAGCTTCAGCTGTGCGTCAGAGTTCACACCTTTGATGTGAGTCACTCCCTCCAATGCAAACTCTTCGTCAGCAACTGGATCACCTTTCAGGTAGCCTTGGGGGCAAATGATATGCCCAGATATGCCCAGATATGCCCAGAAGATTTCAGCAAAGCCCAGTGCAACATGTGCAACAAATTCAAGCCCAACAGGATTAAGCCATTGAGGTCATTGAGGATTACCTAGGGTTTCCTAGTGCAAATATGTGAAAATTCCAATGGAACCTGAAGGATCTGAAGGGTCTTCAGGACGAGCGGCTCCAAGCATCCTTCAGCTGCACTGGGCGGTAGACATAGGACACCACTGTCCCTGTCTCGAAACCCTGCTGTCGCAGTCCTTGACGCAAGGACAATGGATGTGATCCATGCTGCACTGAGATACCTTGGGATGAGGCGCGGAATATGGAGCAGGCTAGTCACACCTTTGCCCTCGGGCAACAGTGAACACCGAAGCCAATCCCACTATATAATGTTTCGCGACAAACATCGACAAACCATGAAACATGCTATGATTCGGCTATGATCTATTATTTTGTGTTTAAGGATGATGAAACGATAAAGATCGATAAAGGTCATTGGATTGGCTGGTCAAAGCTCACTGATGCTAAGCCACCTGCACCCTGTTTGGCTGCCAACTTCCCACTGATCATCTTCCGCAAGTCATGGCCAGTCTTTGAGCCAGGCAGTCGCAACCGAAGATCTGATGGCAGGGCCAAGTGTCAACAAACTTAACAAACAGGAAAGGGCAGCTGGAATATACTAAACCTATGGCTAGGTGGGAAAGCCGTGGCAAAACAAATGCAAATCTAGTTTGGTGCCCGGCCTTGGCCGTCCAAACTCACCACCTGGATCTCCAAAATGTCCATTGACTCCATGGCTTGGAAAAGAGTTCCTTTAGTGATTCAGAAACGATTCCACAACAATACCCAGAAATTAGCAGCTTCTTGGTACTGGTGTTGTTGCGTACGCAAACCCTGGGGTAACGCAGTACAAGGAACGGAAATGTTTCGGCTGAGGTTGGCCAGGACTCTGGTATACCTATAGGGTGGCTTGCACACCGACTTCTCGAGCTACTTCTTGAGGATCTTGCGATGCAGGCGACGAACAATTTGGCACGCATGTGTCACTGGATTTGTTTCTGAGTTTGTTGGAACAAGGTAGGTTGCCTTACAAATTCAATCTCCCGCCGTTCACCTAGCCAAATCATTAGGCCTTGGGAGCCTTGGGATCACGCAAACATTTCAACTAGAACTGCGCTCTCGCTACTGCCCGAGACTCTTAGCTGTCTCTCTCTCTCTCTCTCTCTCCCCATCGCCTGATCGAAGAGTCAGCTAAGTTGAAGGCAAGTGACAAAAAACAACCGCTCCACCAGGGTAGAGAGGAGTGTCAGCAACCAAGGCTATCAACAAACTGCTCCATTTCTCCCACCCATGTGCCCAGTAGGCGGGACATCTCAATAATACAGCTCTGTTCCAACGCAATTAATGTACTACAATATAATATAGTACTATTTTTTTGGCGGGGGGTACTGCACTCTTTACATGGACCCTTCAGCGACGCCACCTGTGATTGTGACACTCTATTTCCACCCCATTCCATGCAGTCAAAATTGAAACTGAACGCTGCATAGTATTGCAACCTCTGTGTTGCAACCTCTGATCCCGTCCTTCAACGCCCAGGCAGAGCGCTTGGAAGAATTGCCTGCAGCCAAAGTGCCAATGCCTTGATCAGGTGTGATCTTGATATATCTTGATTCTGGAGGAAAACACCCTGTCTGGATCGGTTTTTGCATTTTTGGAAAACTCCAGGCACACTCTGCCAAGACACTCAATATGACTAACTTCTTGTCCATCCTGGCGCCAACTCATCACAACAGCATGGCATGGTGAGGACCACCGCTATGACCCTCGCGCCTCTTGAGCTTTTCGATCAGGTCCACCGCGCCGGGTAGGGCAACCGCGCCGTTGTGAAGCACTCCAAATCTCAGCGGGCCGCGATGGTGCCATGATGCCATTTTTGTGCTCGAAAACCATCGACATTGATCCTGAAATTCTGAGGTCTGAGACACCCACAGCCCATAGCTACAGTACATATCCAGTATATTCCAGTATAGTATAGACAATTGACGTCTCATCCTCTAGTCAGAAATGCGCTGGATAACTCCCTTCTACCCAATTAGCAGCAGGCTAGGTCATACATGTCCCAGGGACCAAGTAAAAACTTGAGAGGTACATTCAGGCGTGAGCTACGTGTATACTTGGAAATACTAGCAGAGAGTGTCAACTATGTACTTTGACATCTGAAAGGGAACATAGATGACACAGCCACAGAGCTTTTGTCAATTAGAGTTCGGTTCTGATAGTGAGTCTTACTTTAAATCTTCAGGCTTTGTTGGCCGCATCAACCATGATTAGTTAGTCGCTTGTGTCAAGATTGGCGAGTCATGGTGAGCCACAAAATCGCAAGAGTGGACTTGCATTTGGCATCATTTTTCCAGATCACGCACACCTGAGCTTTTGCAAAACAAGGGGCAAGTCGAAAATGAACCCATCGTAACCTGAGGGCCCAGTCGGTGTAGCCAAGGTAGCCAGTAGTGCACACACACACACAACACACACAACACACACACACAACACATACATATCCAGCAAAAAATCGCTATCATCCTCCAATCACAGACTCACTCTGTTCTGGATTCTTTTGACTTGGAGAATTGAAGGTGGAGGTTGGTCCACTCACAAACCAACGAGCAACCAGGTAAACCAAGCCACACGCAGCCAGCTGCTCCCAAGTGATAGCATCAACTGCCATGGTCAAGGTAGCCGGTCCAAATTTGTTGGCTTCCCCATGGGCTGACTTGTTGGGTTGCTGTGCTGGTTGGTTGGATTGGGATTGTTTGGCTTGATTGGATTGGCTACTGCTGTATGAACCAAGATGCTGCCACTACCTTCGATGATGAAAGCGTGAAACGCCGTGGAAGAACTGCAACATCCTAATTGCATACAGCCTACATACACTTTACATACAATGTTCATAGTTTCACATACATGTACCCGCTGGTAAACCGACATAGCTATGGACAACTACTTTTTTCCCTACTATTTTATATCTATTTTTGATAGGTAGATTCACTAGAGATGGAATTTTCTAATTGCTATTTCACACTATTTCACATTATGTTATTTATGTTGAATTACCAGAGGGTATGTCGCCCTTTCTCTCTCTCTCTCCCGATATGCCTACCACACATCCCGAATCAAGAACCAGCTTTCTGAGACGGCCACCCTACAAGCCAATCATAGACATCCTGGCGGTCTGGCATCAAATCGGATCACAATGACTAAAAGATCTAAAAGAAGCCGCAAGCACAGCTATGGTCCTCTCCCTCTGCGGCTGCTTTGGCATAGTGTTCCTGCAACAAATGGATATGTCAATGCTTGCACTAGCTGCGCCTTGAAGCAGTAAACATGAGATCGAATCTGGTTGTACTGGACTGCATGTCAATGGAGAATTGTGGCTGTAATCAGGTATTCGAAACATTTTGCAAATGCGGTCAGTCAAGAGGCATCATTGAGACCGCTGTTGTCGCCTTTTTCGGAAAGTCTGCGTTTGAATTAACATTGGGAAGCTTTAACATTGGGCCCCAACTCACCCGGCACGGGGTCACCGTTTGGTACAATATGGAAAACCATTCTGATACATCTGTGTCCCAAACCCGAGACAGGCCTCCCAGTAAGCGCCCTCACCAAAGTCCGGGAATTCCTGCGCTAGGAGACACCATTTGTGGGTAAAGGTATACCGTATACCGGGATGAAGATTATTCCTCACCGTCTGTCTCCCAACTTTGGTCGCTTCCATCCGCCGTACAGCTAGACTGCTGATCAACTGGTCATGACTCAACCTGGGTCTTTACCTCTCAGTGGTTTCAACCCATAGGCTCAATAATTGCCATATGTGACACACCGTTTGGACATATCAAAACCTAATTTTTGGGTCAAATCCCTGTTGAATCATCAGAAATCATCCCCAGGCATTTCATGGATTTCCCTCTCCTGGCCATCTTGGCTTTGCCCGCCTGCAGCGAGCCCTGTGCACATCAGCTGATCCCACCCCCCATGAAAATATAGGCCTCCATACGGAAGCCCAAAACGAACAGAGCCCAAACCAGATTTTGAAGGGGAGGAGTTGAAGTAGTATCAGTATATATTACATAGCATTGTATCATCAGTGGGAAGGGATTACATTGCAAGACGATCCAGCTAAGATCACTTGAACCTTGAAGCTGGCTGCCCTTCCAACCCTGCCTGTCGGAGATGTCATGCCATGAGGCACTCATAGGATCTCATGGGTCATGGGTGTGCCATGCTAGCGCACTTGGTGGTCCCAACCAATGGTGGGCTGGAACATACCAGTACTTCAATTCTCTTGGTCTTGCTCTAGCCGGTTTTTGCTGGTTAGAATCTGCACGTAGCAGGACCAGGAGGCAACCTTTGCAAATCTGTCGTGCAACCACACACTTGCTTGATAATGCTTGATAATCTTGATATGCTTGCGCATTTGCGGCCTGCGTGTTCATGCTGGAATCGAAGGGCTTTGAAATGCTTTGAATTTGAAGGAGCAAAACGGAGAAAATCAGTCTCACTCTCGTCAAACCTGAAATCAAAACATTGCAATGAGAGCAGGTCATTTCGCATCGCATTTTGTTGGTGCAAACGGGTGTTTTGCTGAACTCTATCATGCAGGAAGATCCCTGTCACCCTAAGCGAGGTGTGAACGGCCAAAAGCCCAAATGACATGAAGATGTACAAGAAAAAACCTATCGTGGCCATTCGTGGTCCGCATTTTCTTCTTCCTCCTCCAATATCACTGGGTTCTGTATGTGATGTTCTGTGACATCACCCTGGCAGCACTCTCCGCTTGCAGCTGAGGTCTGTGCCGTCCATAACTTTGTTGCAAAGATCTCCGGTTTCCATCTCCATCATTACCCAACCTTTTGCACCAAAAGGGGCCACCAATCACCACCAATGGCCACCATAAACTGCGCGAAGGCACCAGCTGCACCATGGAGTCAACGTCAAACATGTCGGAATGTCGGACCTCGATGCTTCTGCTCCGCTCTATCGGGGCAATTGTTGTTGCGCAGCCAAGCCCTCGTCAAAGAGGATGTCTGCACCAAGTTCTGTACCAGGCAGTTTTGACAAGAACCTCAGAGATGCTGGTGGCTTCGCCTTGAAGGGGATAAAACTGTGAGTCCAAATCAAAGTTGGATATTTGACAAGTTTGCATACGAGAGTAGACAATCTAGACGGATCAATTGTTTGCCTCATCCAGATCCTCATTCTCCATCCTAATCCTTCATCTCTGAACTAAATTGAAGCCTTAAGTCTGGATCCATTCATTTCCGAGGGGCGCGGCTCCTTCAGAAATCTTCAGCTTTGCGGGTGAGGCGTGACCTTTCTGCAGCACAGACACCTGGTCGGGCATGTTGGGCAGTGGCACGATACCCTCCGCAAGCACCTCTTCATTGCATTTCATGGTCCTCTTGACTTCATGACTAGCTAGACAAAAGTTGCAGCTTATCACCATACATCACCTTCCAACCCCCAACAAAAACACTATACAAATAGTTCTGATCATTGTGTACGGTCTACATACATACATAGATACATTACATAGAGAACCAAAACCCTAAGAATTCTTCGGGTCAACAAAACAACCTGAAGATACCTGAAGTATTTCGGAAAAAATAGGAAAACCTCGGTTTTCGATTGACGACCTCGGGTATTGATTTTGAACCAGTATTGAACCCGTACCTAACCCGTACCTAACCCGTACTTTCAGAATGGGTTAAAATACCCCGGGTTTTGTCAGAAAAGCTCGGGTATTTTTCAAACCCTAAGATTTCTGCGGGTTTTGGTTCTCAAGGTAATTATACTAATTATTATACAATATTCATATTCACATCAACCTAGCACCAACCATGATTTACAAATCTACTCCACGAGCCACCGGGAGATACTGGGAGCCTTGTAGCTGCCATCCCCTGGGATTTGATTCGCGGGCTCCAACAGCTGGATGCTGTCGATGCTGTCGATGCTGTCGATGCCGTCCTTCGCGTCCTTTCGGGAGCGCCACAGGACACGATGAGGACGACCTTGGGACGTCGGGTAAGCAGGGCACATCAGGGTGCCAATGGATGGAAACTTAGTGGAAGCTTAGGGGGAACCATTACTGTGGCATTCTTGTGGGCAATTTGAGGCACCTCCAAAGTGACGGCAATAGGTTGTTGGAGAGCGTGAAGTATGTCCAAAATCCGATCTATCTGTGGGAGTTGCTGCTTTGGGCCAAGAATAACAAGCCAGCTACTGTATCTAGTATCTACTGTAATAAGTTATATAAGGAATTTGATTTTAATGCATCCTACTGTTCCAATGGTTTCTCTTTTCATGGAAAGCATGGCCCCGCTCTAGAAGCAAGCATGATGTTTGGGGCTCTGAGAACCTCAGCCACGCACTTATATTAAGCAAAAATCACAACATACCAGAACCGTCCAGAACCATCCAGAACCCACAGAATCTGAAAGGTCTCAAGAATATCAAGAATATTCAAGAATATTCATCAACTATCACAAACGAAAGTTAAATCTCCTTTGGCCAGTTCCCCCAATATCTCCATTCCGTTCAGCCAGGCCTAAGATTGTGGCAGCCTCCTCCATCTGGCCAGCTTTTAACATCTCGCGCAGCCTACTTGAACTGATCGTGCGCCCCTGGTCGCAACACCTTGGCGCAGGGCCGCAGGGCCCGGCCATGGGGTCCGACTTCCAAGATCTTCCAAGCTCAAGCCATCTCAGCCCCTCATAGAGGGCATAGAGGGCCCCAAAAGCCAAGTGAGATCTCCATAAGTGAGATCTCCATGCCATTTTTTTTACCCAAAAAATGTATGTGACATTCTGTGACACTCAGGGAGCTACAAAAATTGCAGCTAACGCAGCAGAAGTTGCAATGGCGCGATGGTGACAGGAATTCCTCGAGTCCTCAATCCGAGGTCCAAGCAGGTGAGTAGCTGGGGGATTCGGATCAATCCTCCCTTATAGATCCGGCTGGAAAAGGACCAATCCTCTAAACTGCTGGACAAAAGATCCAAAAAAATTGCTTACAGTAAAGAGAATGTGATGAATCTGATCCCGAAAGTGCACGCATGATGCCGTGAACATGCAACGAAGAATCTCCAAGCCCTCTGAATAGAGTACTCTGAATGGCTTTTCTAGTTTGTCTTGACAAGGAGGGGTAATTAAAGCCGAACCTGCTATTCGCCACACTCCACAGAAAAGAATATGAGAAACTAGCTGCACAGACTCAGAATCTCCTCTCTTTTTTGGTTTGTGTTTTCTTATTTTTCTTTAGTCTCGTCTACCTCGATCTGCAAACTTCCCCCTTTGAAGACGAACTGCCACTGTCACCGCCCAAGGATCCTTCCCAGCTCCTTCAACATGGCCGCATCGCCCGCCGCTTTAAACCCAAAGCGGAAGTTTTCACCGCACACGGCGCCTTCAGCACCCAACACATCCACCAAAAAGTCCACGAAATCCTTGGGTGAAAGGCCACGGACCTGCACACGGCGAAAGTCCCAGGGTCTCTGGCAGAGATGCCACCAAGATCAATCCAAAACAACAGACAAAAATATATCAAGAATTCAGAAGTTGCAATTGATTGCAACAATCATCGCCAAATAAGAACCATCCTTAATTCGATTCAATAGACATCTTAACGACATGCGTTAAAGACATGTGTTAAAGACATGTTCTCTGATTATCTCCTGGTCATCCCGGGGATCCATCAAGTGCCATAGTGCCGTTGGCCTCCGCGAAGGGTAGGACTCGTTCCTTGGCCCCGGACTTACCCAAGGACGCCAAGACCTCCTGGCGATGCTCCGGCGCGATCAAAGGACTGCGCTCCGGCCATCCTGCGATGGCATGGCTTTTGGAAGCTGCTTAGCTGCTTTGATAATTGGCATTGCTCAAAGAAAACGAATCCTCATGGTGATTATGTCTATAAATATGCACGTAAAGTCCGTAAAGCCGTAAAGTCCTCATTCATGGAACAGCTATGAACAGCTGCAGTACCAGTACTGAGCAGCTAGTGCCAGCTAGTGCTTCTTTGTGGCTGATTTTTTCGGAGGCATTTCACAATAATTCTCTCTTCTTTTATGTGCTGATAAGTTGCCAAAGACTTTCGCCATACCACTGAAGGACACCATCCAAGGCTCCTGGGTGGCACGGGTAGCCAAGTGCCAGAAAGATGCGCGGAAAGGATTTGTTATCATGCATCACCCCTCCAGTAATTCTTCAAAATCTTGACATGAAGATAAATGAAGACATATGAAGACCATTGCTTTCATATGTGTCTCTTTCCCATTTCTCATCAGTACCATGTAGTCCAAGTACTCATTCGTCAGAATCATTTTGACATTTTTTGACCCCACGTGCCTTCAGTATCTGAACACAAATTGAAGACGGTATATGGGATCCCGGCAGTTATCCTCTTGCACGTGCTCTGCCCCGAACGGAAAGGTCCATACATCCGATGCACCAAGTTGCCAGATTCATCTCCTCTGCGCAACGCACCAGAGAGGCATGGCCCAAATGCAAGGCATCGAACTTTCCGAGGCACGTGGCGCAGTTGCGAGGTAAAACTTGGAAGGCTCCTAGGGATGCTGTGCGCCCAGGTATGCCCAGGCTGGGTTAACTATCCCAAACCCGGCCAGGAGATTGGCGGCCTACCAGGATCTACCAGGATCTAACAGGATCTAACAAGCAACAGGAACTTGGAGGCCACAGATCTGACTCTGACTGCGCCTTCCATCGGAACCACAGCAGGAAACTGCAAACCCAACGCCATGGCGGTGATCAACCGGCACTGGCGGTTGGATGGCCAGCCACACATTTTGCAGACGTCACATGGTTCAGTTCCCGGACAATTCCAGCACTTGGTGGTTGAAATGCATCTTAACATACCTAAACTTTAAACATGTTTGAAATGTGCGTGCATTGTGCATTCACTTCTTTAAACTCGCGCCACGCTTTCGGTGCTTTCCACACGGAAACCACTCAAAGTGCTGGATTTCGTTCAGCAACTTCACTGGGTGTGATATCACCCTGTGTAATTTTTGAGCGCTAAATTCTGCGACAGCGCACCAGGAAGCAAAAAGCTTCTCCACGGGTTTCATCATCTCATCGCGACATGTTAGCACCTCTTTACAGCTTCAGCTACCCTGCAGGGCAAATGTGCAGGTAAAGGAAAGAAACGAGTTTGAATTTTGTGAAGCCAATAACTGCAAACCATGATCACCAGAACTTTCAAAGGCAGCGTATCGCAGCTGCGAAACCTCGTTGAATCAGCGCCGATGGCCTGGTTTTTGCCGCGCACATTTCACGCAGCTCCGGCACCACGCGGCTCATTGCGGTGCCCTCAGCTGTTTCCATCCCGTGACCCACATCTGCAGCGACGGTTTCTGCCTGGGTTCTGAGCGCTCGGCGTGGACAAGGCCTTGTCAACACTTGGCTTATCCTTGAAGGAGAAGCCTCGGGGTTCAGAATTTGGCGCTGTCATGCGGTGATGATGCTGATGATGATGATGATGATGATCCATGATGATGATCCATGATGTTCCCACATTCCAAGGGCAGCAGCATGTACATTAATTACCAATGTATGTGCCTCTCTCTCTCTCTCTCCCCCCATCACCATCAGGTCACCTTGCCCGAGCTGCACACACACACACAATATACGGGTATTTATTTACATGCTAGGCAAACATGGGAAAACTGTATAAAACTGTCATATACCACATCACAATACATCACCTAGTCATTTGATGGCGGCGGCCAATGGTCACGTTTGATCTGCCGATTCTCACCTGGGCCCACTCTTTGCACGGCCACGCTGGCACCTTGGGGTCCCCGCGATTATAGCTGCGGACTTCTCAATAGTCATCCATGATGCTCGATAGCTCAAAATCATTAAAAACCACCAAACACCATCGAAAACTATGTGTACAAGTGTAAGCATATTTTTGGGTGCAACTATTTACGCACAAATGTAATATCAATCAATTCTCCAACCCTTGGATTCCGGATTCCACATACAATCGCAAAAAGGTCGACCATCATTTCAACTGCAGCTACCAGTAGTGCAATATGCCGGAGCTTTATTGAGCTCAGGCAACCAAAAATCGGTTCACAGTCTGAGGCTTCTGGCAATACAGGGCCATCTGCACACAACTGTCTACATCCGCCTGGCAATATGGCAACATATTGGGACAGGGATGAGCTAACACATGTGCATCATCTTCAGCCAAATTCAGACTTACTTGTCCAAAGCAGCTGTCTTGTAGGGATGCCAAGATCTAATCATCCAATCTCTAACTAGCAGCAAAATCCGAGGAAATTAGGAACAAACTGGAACAAATTATAATTAACTATTTCACTTTACCTATATAATTATATAACTATAATATACTTATTACTTTCAAAATTAGATCTTTAGCTTGCAATAGACATCCCCAAAACTACCATCTCCGTTGATGTCCCATGTCTCTCTACAAGTACCAGGTTTCCCGTGCCAGACCGGATGCTAAAAAGGGCCTCGTGCATGAGGCCATACAAGAAGCCAGCTGGCACACGGAGCGAGACGACTCAAGGTCTTCAGGACACTGATGAGATCGAGCATGACATGACATGACTGATATATCACAATATAATATATATTGATATATCATAATATATATCATGATATATCAATATATATCAATATATATCATGATATATCTGATATGACTGAGCAGCAACGTCTAATTGGAAAGCGACATTGCTGCAGACTTTCACTGAGGGGCTTCGCTTTGAACACAGCCACTGACTCTTTGGGGAATGAACTCTTGGACTGCACGCAATTTAAGTTCCTCCTTACCCTCCATCTCTGGACCAATTGTGGATATTATGCTTTCGGTTCCGGCGCATAAATTGGATGAACTTGGCAGCTAAGGAAAGCCAATGTCATGTTAACCAATCCCATTCCAATTGCGCCTGCGAAGGCATCCCCTGCGCCGTCCTTGCGCACGAAACTCCGACTTCGGACGGGAGGAACTGGAAATCTTTGGACCTTCACCTGAGAGAAAGAGTGCTCAACATGATGTGGACATCATGCTATAGTCAATATCCGACACAAGCAAAGAAAGCTGCAACTTGTTAAGGCATTCTGATGCATTTTGCTATGATCATTACTGCTTATTATGATCTTCATATGATAGATTTCCGGTAAAGATCATAATGATTCATAATGATCATAATAATCAGTAATCTAGTAGTACATCATAATCTACAGTATATGACTATATGATCTTCACCAGAAATCTATTTCTACCAAAATGATTTTCATAGACTTCTGGTTCATTGTGGTTCAATGCGCATCAGGGGCATCAGGCTATCGCCAAGGCACGCCGTAGCCCCGCCAGGTGCTAGCCACAATGGTGGGCTTGTCCCCGCAGGTGATGACCTAAGGTGCCGCAACACGCTGCTGGTCGCTTGCTTCAACATGCAGTGAAATAACGGAAGTGGAAGGTGAAATAAGATGAAATCCGACAAAAAAGGGTATAGGGAATTATTGTAATGATGTATGGTGGGTCTTTATCGATGCAGCGCAGGGCAAACAATAACGTTGCTGCATGTTGCTGCCAAATGTATCCACATATGGCCAACTTGTGTCTTGAATCATCAAAACCATTCAAAACCTATCATGCTGTCCGAAACGCTTTGCCACGGGACTTTCCCAGTCTTTCCTCTACAGCGCATGGCATGACACAAGTGCACACGTTTAATTTCTTTCCCGGAGTACATTTAGGGAAACAACACCTCCCGGGTATTCAAAAAACATGTCCCAAGTCCAGGTTCCGAACATTGCCTCTTGCCACAGGTCGTTGCCCCAAGGGAAAGCAAATCAGAAGTCCCCGACTCCGGGCGACCCGGGCAACATGGCGCCGCTTCCAATTCTCCCCATCTGATCGTGGCATTTTCGCCAGCCAGGTAGCAACCTTAAGGCGTCAACAGCCAGGATTGGTGTGCGAAGCTTGTTCTGTGAACAAGGGATGATCATTTATAGTTTATAATTTATAATCTACGTATGGTTACACTAAAAGTCACCCTCATAGGAAAACTGTGGACATTCTGAATCATATACAGTATCCATCTCATATCCATCATATGAATACGGATATACAGTCATCGCTATAATCTATTTATTTATCAGTATATATCATTGTGTATCCATGATGCATCCATGATGTATCCATCATGTATCCATCAACCCGGTTCTTTCCATTGCATTGGATTCCCAGCTGGTAGCCTCTCCAGGGCCCGGGCCGAGTCCACATCCTGCCGATCAATGGTGCTGGCGGGTTGATTGAATGGCATGGCTGGGTACCCATTAGGTCCACGCACACCCAAAGGTAGGAGAAACTGGAGAATGTTTCTATATGTCTATATAACTCTCTATATATTATATAGATTCTGCTATAGATGTGTAATTATATGTACGCGTGTCCAGTGTGTATACATGTACGTAAATCGAGTTTACACGTTCTAAAATATTCTTGGGTCTTTACATGTCTTTCCAATATGAAACAGGGGGATTTTATAGCAGTATATATGATTCATATGATGGTTGATTCCCAATTGGTGGAGGGGGTGGAGGTGGTGCACTTCAGGATACTTCAGGACTGCAACAATTCAAATTTAAGGAATTTAAAGGAAATTTAAGGAATTTCCAAGTGTAGTGTGGAGATCCGCTTCTGACTTTCTCCGCGTTGCTAGCCATGATGGAAGGGACACCTGTAGAGAGAGAGGCCTGTAACATCTCAGCCTGTCTAGTTCTTGGCTCATACTCTCTCAACTCAGGACAAGCCTCAAACATCCTCAAACCTACCGATCAATCCTCGAAACCACACACTCCTCTTCCACATTGCCCATTGCTACTACCAGGGTTCGGCCTGAGCAAGACCTTCAGAGCGTTTCTGCTCAGCCAAGGCCATGTATTCCTGAGTTGTCCCAGTTAGCACTCAACGCCAAGGCAATCACTGCCAGGCAAGTTCAAAAGCTCCCACAGCAAAACTTGGACTAGCTTCAGGTCTCTATTGACTTCAGAATACTTCAGAATCAGGTACCTGATCCAATCCAAAATAGTAGCCAAGGTACACGCTCGCACCCAAAGATCACATCGGTGTATGGGATCACCTGTGAGCGCAATCTTCTGTGGATTTGCAAGTATCAAAGTCTAAGTCTAGCAATTACATGAACGCAATCAACACTTCTCAATGGCTTGGCAGCAGAATTTCTGCCGAACTCTTACTGACAATCTCTGACTCAGCTGCCTTCCATGAATGCCAAGAACACATGTTCCAAGAACACATATCATAAATTTCACACTCTGCGGATTTTTTGCTCACCATGCATTGGGATCGTCTCAGACCAATTTCCACCAAGGGACAGTGAGGATTCGGTCCCCGAAGTAGCGGCAAACGTAGGGGGCTGAGAGGCTCAAACAGAAGGTGTTGCCCATCTTGGCACAGTGCCTTACCAGGCCAAATTGACGCATAGGGCCATAGGACAATAGGGGACATGCGGTTGACGAAAGAGATACCCTAGGGATCTTCAGGGCAAAGAGGCAAAGGGTTACGCAAACAATCAGTTTAATCAGTTTATGATATTCGCATAATCATGATATGAAGTCCCACATTCAGCTTTCATAACAAGATCTTCTGAGTTGATGATTGCGTGTGCTTCCGCATGAAGGTTGAGCATGGGAATCTCTGGGGTTTAGACAACTTTGAAGCATCTTGCAAATCCTATCTGCATCTGGCCTTCAAGGCTCCCAAGCTCAAAACTACAAAGGCCACTTTCTCTCTCCTGATTTTTTCATGTTTTTTCGGTGTTTCATATTCATCAACAATACCTGTAATTGTCAAAGGCCAGAAACCACGCCAAGCCTTAGCGACCAGTTCCCCTCAGCTCGGTTGCAGCTGAGTGGCTCCGCCAATATCTTGACACTCTCAAAGGAGACTGTCAGAAAGGTGGCCTCAGCATAGACCACGCCAGCAGCTTCCACTTGCTCCCAGACTTTGAAGCGCAAGTGATCCAGCTTGTACCTCATCAGAGATTACCAGAGCCGTCCTGTAGGAGATTCAGCACTTACTGGGAATCAGAACAAATTTGTGACACGACATCTCAGCCCAGGGTCAAGTTCAGTCATGTTCAGTTGCAGCAAAGGCCTGGGGCCTGCATACAATATCCTAGAATGTTGTTAATGGTGTTCAATCTTGCGAGTGGGCCAGTGGCCAACAAATTGCCACATCATCATGCCACAAGATGCCACAAGCCATGGTTTGCAGCATCAACCATTTGAGGAGCTGGCTGGTTGGCTGCACCCGCCTCTGAAGGGTCGGATTTGGTTTTGCTCCTAGAATTGTTTCATACATCCAAGGTCGAACCCTGACTGTTCCCATCTGTTCCCTATCTTCTTTCTGTCCCCTACTTTCTTTCTTGGTGGTCCAGTCTGTCTGTGCAGCTGGAACTCTCTCTAGGCTGCTAACGCAAATGACAGTATTCGCACTTTCCAGCATAGTATTCAATTATTATATATTATTATAAAATGCATACTCTAGTTCCTCTACTTTGGTGATCCTAATCCTGCAAGCCTCACCCCAATGTGTCGTACCAGCGTCCAAAACGCGCCAAAACAATGCTCCCCCCCGACCTGAACAGCACGGTACACCACTGCCAGCTGCAAGTTGCTTTCGCCCTTCTCCTTGCACGCATCCTTTGACTGAGGACTGCACTGCCACATTGACCATGAAGGAATGAGAACGAACTATGTAAAATACTACATTATAAATCTAATAACATAAGAAAAGCAACTGTATATAATTCAAAATGCCACCAGTTGCATTGACAAGTTGACTGGATTTTGCGAATTAAGAAGTCAGGAACGAAAGAGGATAGACATGGATAGGCTACATTCGCCCACTCATCCAGGAACATACTTTCACATTCCAGCGCCAGCACGAGACGCCTCACAATCTTAGTTACAGGATTCTATTGCAAGATTTTTGCCCCTCTCCCACACATATCATAAATCACAATATATCAATATAATATCATTCAATCTCCCATTATTAATACCAGTTTTTTACAGTTTTGCATACTCTAGGGATCTCTAGGGTCATTCGTGCCAAGTAAAACGACTCAGAAATTCAGCTTCCAAGGCCTGCTCAGGAGCAGCCAGGGAACTCCTGTGGAGACCAGCTGGAATTGTTTTCAGCAAGACATCCTAGAACCATTCCTGCACACTTGTGATTCCTTATGGCATCCCTACTAGGTGCCACCTTGTGATTCCTTACGGCATCCCTACTAGGTGCCACCCTTCACAACCACTCCAATGTCATCTTCAGCCGATCCCGGCATCTTTTCCGCCTCTCAAAGCCCCCGTGGGAAGATGGGTCTTCAAGGCGTAAAGGGCAAAGGAAAGCCTGGGCGGCTACTGTACAGGTCCCCAGGCATGACCCAATCTGGAAAGACGTTGCCTGAACCCAAGTCAGCTTTGGATAGCTAAAACATGCTAAAACAATAGGCGTATACAATAGAATAGAGTGGCCTCACTTGTAATTTGTGGGGGTCAGTGTAATTATACCGGTACGTATTGCCGAATGCAAACATGCTCATACATACTGGGTATGCCTGTCCTGGGTATGCTTTCACTGCAACACAGGAATATGGATGTATGCAGGTGCATAATTAGGGTTCACCTCCGTTATAGAACGACTTCCGGCTAACAAATAGGCTGATCAAATGCCTTTCTGAAGCAGCGAATAGGCACAGGAAATAATTTTGCTATCACATTTGGGACAAAAACCTTCAGAAGATTTTACAAGTTGTGTGCGAGCCTTGGGTGACCTTGGGCCCTTCATTTGGAAAAGTGATATCTGGTACTTACAGTAAACAAATGCTTTTGCCGCTGCACCACCGGTGACGATCCAGGCTTTGGCTTTACGGTGTTCTGGCTAGGGTTGCCGTTTCAGTACGAGAAGCACGATTGACATGCTAACGACGTAAGTAATTATAGGAACAGTCAGGAATGCATCGACTAGCATAGTTCCGTGGTTCAAACCCGCGAACCCAGTGTTGTCAACATTACTGTCCCATCTCAACATCAAGCTTGTGGAATGAACCATTGCTGCAGTCACAGCCCATGTAGGATCTCTCCAAGGTCCCAGCTGTCCAACCAGTTTGTTCGCTCACAATCTCGCTGAGAAGTGGCTGAATTCCACACTGGGCACATCCGGTCGGACATGAGGTACAATGTGGATCAATGCGGCACAATGACTTGCCATGGACCGGTCTGAAACAGCTTTCCTGCAGCGAGACTTCACCTCTACTCATCGGCTGGTTGGATCCAAATTTCCCCCATAGCACACGGTGCACACGGTCATGGTGTGGAGGGTGCCTCCTTCAAATAGTCTTGCAGCTTGTAGCCTGCAACACGGGCATTGAAGGCCTCTCTTGCTACTGGGACCACTGCTACAACAGGTATCATTTTGCAGACCGTCGTTGCACCCATGTGCTGAGGGGACTAGCGGGGGTCCTTGCTCAGAATCACACTCTCCTGAGGGAAAGGCTTGCTAATCTAATGATAATATCTAATGAGTTTGTGAAACAGCGAACAAGCAGGAATTAATTGGTCCTGGGATCTTCTTCAGCTGCGGGATAGGTTGAAAAATATGAAAAATGTTGACCATTCAAGAGGACCACCCTAGCCGAACACCCCAAATCCTGAGAAAACTGAGCAGCCCACCGAGTTGGTCACGTCCAACACCACCAAGCAGCGAGACGGCTGGATTGCGACGGTTTGCCTCCGCAGAGTAGCCCTGGTCTTCTCGAAGAAGTGCCTGGTCGTGACCATCCACAGGGATGACCAAAAGATCCAAAAGGATAGTGAGTCGGACAGTGAGCTTTCAGCGTTGCATCATCCGATTCATTGGCCTCACTTCCTGGAGAAGAATGAGTAAATTATAGAAAATTAATGTATATAAATTATACATGTAATTACCTGATGGCAACTGTGAAGACACGCGACGAAGAGATGCGAAGAACGCAATCAACTCATGCTCTTGGCTCAGGGGAAAGCTCCCCCCCACCAAACCACATATTCATTCAATTGAATTTGGGTTGGATAGGTCGTCCGCGACTTCTGTCAGTTGAAAGGTTTGGCAAAGAAGTAGCCGCCAAAGCATGCCAAAGCTGCACCTCCGTTGAAATTCCATGAAATTCCTGGGTAGAGTCTAGCCTCTCGTGGCTCTCAATTAGTTTTGATTCGCTTTCTGACCCAGAAGGCAATCTTCCTGGAAAATCAATCTGGAAACCATTGGAAACCCAATGAAACCCATCAGCCTCACTACCCTCACTGCTGACCGGGCTGAGACGTGCCTGGACTGCAAGAGCGGTCAGTGTGGCATCGCCCGTGGCAGCATAGACCACCGGACGTCCCATCTCAGCGCAGAGTCGATTGATCTCTGGCAGCATGGACTGCATGTGGCCTGCCAGTTGTTCAAGTGCCAAAATGGAGACTCAATCAATATACACATAGAATCACACATATATATATATATTGTATGTATATGCATGTATGCGGTGTGTGTGTGTGTGTGTGATTGTGCGCTTGTATTTGTATATACATGATTATACATGTATATACCACACGCATACTCTGCATCCACAAATCTCCAGAACCTGCGACAACATGCTTCTGCCGTCTGCCAAAAGCCAGCCTTCCACTTGCACCACCTCAGCTGTAAGAATTCCCATCCACCACTTTTCACAATGGCTAGGAATGCTAACAACAGGGGCCATTCTCCTCCCCGTCCTATCTTCACAACTATTCAACTTTCATTCAGTCTTGGCATGACCGATGGTGAAAGACTTCTCCCACCATTGATTTTCACCATCTTTTTCACCGCTTAAAGCCTGGGAGTGCTGTAACTGAGACCCCTGCTGCATTGCCACGCAACTTGAAGTCATCGAGGGTGCTCTGAGGTACCTCCCGAAGATGAATTTACCAAAGGCAAGCAGCACATTCATCATGACTTCTGGGTGCAAAGCACGGTGAAAACATAAAATTATATGTAATTATAGTATATAACAGTATATATATATATATATGTGAGTGCGTGTGTGTCATATTTGTAAACGGGATTGGAAAGATTGCGGAGGGGCAAGCACAATTCAAATGAAAGTCGCGATAGTGCACCCTCCGGATCATATGGATCATTGAGTCTCTGAAACAGTATGAAACAGTTGCATGTTGAGATATGTTGAGATATGTTGAGTAGTACCAGAGGAACAACACATATCAACAGAGATGCAAAACCCGATCACCTCGGCACGCACTTCCAGAAAGGGAGCTCCCATACACCTAGGTGCCACAAACCCAAGGATGAAAGTTGATGAAAGTACTACTGATTTGGTCAATGATTTGGTCTAGTATGGTCTAGTGATGTGTAGCGACACACAAAAGAGCGTAAGAACAAGAACATACCTACATGGCATGTGCCCAATGGGCAAGCATGAAAGCAACGTCCATCAACATCCACGGATATCCACGGAGTCATGGAATCGAGCACTCTTTATCCTCTTTGGGATTGATGCTAGGCACGTCAACATGATGCTGGTCGCAAGAACACATCAAACATCATTCAAACATTGCCTCTACAAACGTTCCATACACCCCACCGCAGGTTCTTCATGAAAGGACAAAATAGTATGTGGAATGAAGGGTCAAGGCGGACTCAAGACATGCGAACAAGGCGCAGCAGCCTGTGAAATGGCAAGGCATTGGGCCTTGGCGCATGAGATTACGGGATATGTGAAATGATCGAATGCTCAAGGCACCCCAGGTCCCTCCTTGTTTCCGAGGTTCAGGGTCTCAGGACTAGTTCAAGTCCGTTCTGCATGATGCTGCGTGCACTGTTCTTTAATCCATCAACCATTGACATAATCCCCTGACGCATTTCCGACATTTTCAAACAGTTCCCTTAATCTGAATCTGAGGTATCAACGCATCTGCCAAAGATCCCTCCATGATACATGGCACCCCGAAGTGGAAATGCAATGAAGCTCTGCGTGCAACAACTGAATGGGCTCAAACTTCCCCAAGGCTTTGCATGTTCATCATTGACATCATGTTCTTTATGTTCTTCAACATGATAAGGGTCAGTCAAACATGTCAAACTTGCTGAAGAGCAGAATCGCATTCAACATCGTTCAACCGTCCTTTTCAGTGCAAGGCCCTTGCTTCCATTTTCACGTCAAGCCAGCATGTGCTTTCACATCTCTCGCAATAGCTCCAGAAGAGTCCAGAAGGCAATTTTCAAGTGTTTTGATGAAAAGTCCCATGTTCTCATGCACCTATCAGATCTATCAGTCAACTCCCTGACCTCTCGGCGTTCCTACATACACCGCCATGGCATATCATCCTCACTTGGGATCCTCGCCTTTACACACGAACCATGTGTGCTGATTGGGATCCATTGGTCTGCTGATCTTATGAACATATCATATCCCATCTCTCAATTCTTATATATTCTTATATATATTACATTATGATGTGTTATGATCGTACATCCACAAGTTGGGCATGGCGCAATGTTGCATCTTTTTCGGAGCCAGCAGCCTGTGATTCCTAGCCAGTCCCTGCTGCTTCGGACATGATGCTCAGACAAACCACATTGGCGCATACAAGAACAAACCCAATTAAAAAATATTAAAAATATGACATATGAATTTTGGGTTAGAGATCATTAAGGCTATGACTTCAAGCCGGTATGAACATGTATGAACCATCCTGAGAACATGATGAAACATCAAGAGGGAACAAAGAGTGAAGGCAAAGTGCTCGTTTTGCAAACTTCGGAGTGTCTGACTAGATTGGAACGCAGAATCTGAAGCGACTCAACTGAAAGCCTGTCGATCCGTGCAGGCTAGCTTGAGATCATGATTGACTGCATTTGGGTGCGGTTATTTTTCTGTATGTTTCTGTGGTTTAGACCAGCCCCATACGTTCGATCTAACTGGAACCGGCAACGCTGGGCCGTCGTGAGTTCATCATGTCTGAGCAAGTTGAACTGTGCCAGGTTGCTGTTCAAGAGGCCCGGTTTCAATGTGTGGAGTGCTGCCAGATCTGCCAGCATTCAGTGCAACAAAACACACTCGTTGGATTGTTGGATCGTCACTGTTTGCTCGGTACGTTCGCAACAGTGTAGGCATGTGACAAACATCTTGCATGGCCAAGGGCCAAGACGTAGAACATCTAGTACTTTGTTCTGGGCTTTAAAAGGAAGCTCGCAATCGACCATCAAGCTGACCTACACTAAGTTACAGCACAATGCTGCGAAACTCAAACGGTGTGTGGGCCTCATACCAAGTTGCATGTCTTAATCACCTTAATCCTTACATCCAAACTCGAGCCATAATTTCCAAGTGGCTTCTCTGCTACAGTAACTGTGATCCGGCTCAAGACCATCCAATTATCCCCACAGATCCCACAGTCAACATCAGTCAGCCAGTTGCTAGTTCCAGTGCCTGAGGTCACATTTGGATCCGTTGTATCAACATGTACTGTAACAATCTGTAATATGTATTCCTTGAAGCTCACAAGACCAGAGAAAGCTGCCCTCGCAGCTTTCTTGTGGTCAGCACCCACCATGGCATCAGCTCACAATCGATCAGTGATGAAGCGTTCACATGCGTTCACTATGCCGCTGCGCCCTTAACCTCAGTGGTCCTTCTTGATGACCAAAAAGTAGAAAACGACGACAATGGTGATGACCAGGATAATCAGCATGCCTCAGCTATGCGTTGCTGAATGCTGACCGGAACGTGCTCACACATCTCTGTCTCACACACACTGCAAATCCATCTTGCATCAGCTTGCGCGTACGGAAAGTAAACCTGTCGTACTTGTGAGCCGAGTGCAAATTGGCAGTCACACGTCCGAGGGCCATTGGATATGTCTGAAGGGGCTTCTACAGGTACAGCTGTTGGCAGGTGTTCCTGACATTCAGGAATGCAGCATCAGCGCTGATCTGTATATGAGCCGCCGTCAAAATCAATTGTTGATGCTTGGTACGAAAATATAGGTTATCTCTTTTTTCGGGGGCCCCATCGCTTTACAGATTTTACAGTGTTTTGTTCAAATCAACACTAAATAATGCAAAAATGCAGCGGAATTGGCTTCACGGATTCAGATCTCTAAACTGCTGGGAATGGATTAAGGGTCACCTCGCAATTGTCCCTCTTTTATAAGCCATGGCGTCAGAAAACGCCAAACTTCCCCGCTCAAAAGCTCTAGAAATTGAAGATGGGACCTCTTTCCAATAAAGAAGCGTTCCTAGCTATGAAGAAGTGCTTAAGGCTCCCCAAGTCGGACAAATCAGTTGGAGAGCATCCTCCCAGGCATAGGGGGCTTCTTCATTGCGACAGTTGATCTTTTGCATGACACCCCTCTTCAGGTGTACTTTTGCAGGACTGGCACGGTAAATGTTACATTATGTTACATGATACACTCACGCGCACAGACGCACAACTTGCTGATGTCTGCACAAGTAGTCTCCCCTAGAGCTCTAATAAACTACAGCATCCACCATCATCGCACACCAAGCTGCACCACAAAGCAGCTCTCTTGGCCTCAGGTTGGGCAAAATCCGCTCTGTGAGAAAGAGAGAGAGAGAGGAGTGGTCAAAGCACTCATTGAGCAGTGCTAGCGCTTGATGAATATGATAGGTCCAAAATCCATCAAAGTCCCAGATTGTCCATCAAAGATCCTGCGCCCAATCCCTTGATACAAAGGTCGAGTTCGACCGACCTGTTTTCGTGCTGCCTGAACCCTGACCGGCACACGACATGACGAGTAGCCATGGCCCGGCGATACATTTGGATCATCACCCGTCGTGCCCCTGAGATGTTATCATCCACCTCCTGCACATGTGCTCCGATGCGCTCCACACTCTCCTTGGCATTGGGTTTGCTTCGATTGTGTAGCTATCCAGACATCATGGAACCGACTTGATATGTCACGGTACGCACATACCATGACTTTATGGAACTTCTCAATGGTCTTCCCATGGGTCTGCTCACTACCATTTCTTGTCAAGGCTACAAATTGCTTCAAACATGAAGTTGCTTCTACTTCTCCATGCATTGAAGGGGAAGCCCACGCGAGCACACACTATATAATCGAATATATATATAATATGTATCGGATGGGCGCAAATGACATACCCTCCAGTAATTTAACATAGCTATGCAAAATCACTATTCAATTTTCCATAGCTATGTTAAATTACCAAAGGGTAGGGTATGCAAACATACATGCACGTTCGATCTCCGCACCTTCCTGCCAGCCTTGCCACATCCAAACCGCAGTTAAAAAAGAAAAAACAAATGACTGCACATGGATGGTTGGAATATCCTAGAACCATTTCAAATTTCCATTCCATGCCCACATCCAAGAATATCATGAAATATCCCCAAGTAGAGTTAGAGGTAGTTAGAGTGGAATTTCTACACCTTACAACTTCCGTATCTGAAATCTCGTCCAGATCTTGTCTCCCAGGATCTCGCTGTCTGCTCAGCTCGGTTAAGGTCTGAAACCCAACTTCTTCCGTCTCCTTGGTGGTAGGCACATCTTTAAGGTCAATGGATATTGATATAGATATAATATATCGATACACACACACATATATATATATATATATTGCACATTATTGCACAGTAATATCCCCCTACAGTCATATCATGTAATATCCCCTTCAAATGAGGAGCTGGTTCACCGCTTGAGGTAGGAATCTTGAAGCTTTGAAACTTTCCGGAGTGAAGATCGCTACCGCAAACATGGCATCTTGGTTGGGCCTTTGCCCAAGAAGATTAACGCTCTGAATTACAAACTAGGCGCAATATGAATTCAAATTCAACACATTTCAACACGGCTGCACTTAATGAATAAACATGTGAACACATGACCCGCTGGACACAGCTGCCTTCCATTCCCGCAACCTTTCACAAATCGTAACAGAGTAATTATTGGAAATGTATTGGATACGTTCGTCGGTATGAAAATCACCTGGATTTCATCATTTAACAACAGCCGTTCATCAAAAACGGGTGGACATACGGACCATACCGGGCACCCTTTGAGTATCGATGCCAAGCTTCCAAAGCAGATCGGTTCGCACTGTGGATCTGGCGCCTGGCCTCCTCTAACTTCCGCTCACCTTGTGGAGGGTTCCGCCATGAAGCTGATCATTGAATCTGACGCTGTCGGATAAGAATCATGAGGATGATCAAAATATATCAAAATCATTTGGAAAAGGGATAAACATGACGTATCTGAAACTTGGGATCGAAAGGGCCTCTGATGACTCTGATGCTTGATTCAAATCAGAGCACAGCAAATATCAAAAAATGCAAATCGGTGCAACAACATGCAATAACCAACAGCAAGGACACCTACACCCACACCTCACCACACCCACAACACCCATGATGTCTATATATGTAATTATAAATATTATATATATATATACACATCTCAATTTCAGGGAAGTTCAGGGTGTTGTCCCTTTAATATCCCTTAACGATCCCTCATCGTAGGTGCACAAAAATCCAAGTCGCTGGACAATAAGGCCGCCTGCCTTGCATCACTCTGTGCCATGGCAGCACTGCAACGGCTGGCGCCACAAAAGAAAGTGGTTGTGAAACAGGCGCATTTTATATAATTCTTATGCACTTATACCCGTCGGCGCATTGATGATGATGATGATGATGATGATGATGGGTTTCTACACTACTTTGAAGCTATCCCGCGAATAAATAGATGCACCCACGCACACATACAAACTGTAGTTGACATAGATACATCCTTCACTCTCTGACGTATTCCGGATGGTTTTGATGACTTGGGAACCCGCGCAGTGAAAGTTGAGACCAACAAAGAGAAGATGTGTGAACACTGTAGAAAAAACAGTGCCTGCAGAGGGAGTGTTTGTCTACCAAGCTGCCCAATTGTGTGCAAAAATGCGCAAGACCAGGCTGGATTTTTGTCTTTTTCATGTTGGTCATGCCTTTCAACTTCGATGCGCAAGTTGTGGGCAATGATATCTCCACGTTGAACACAATGACAATCACACCCTCAAGCAACGTCCGTCTTCAAAACACTCATATCTGCCTGCCTGCTTATCTACTGTATCCATCTGATACTATCTGGCCTACCAACCTAGAACATCTATCCCTCTACGGATCGCTTCACTTCGCGACTTGTCCCCTAGGAAATGCTAGGAAACTGGTTTTGTATAGTATATATTAACATATGTAGTTTACAAGTGCATTTGGAATATGCCAAGCTTGGATGCACATAAATCACATATTTGTTTCTTTCTGTAGTTCTCCCCTCTGTATTTGGGTCTTGTCTAAGTGACCAGTCTGCATGTAATTATGTGTGAACCTGCGACCTCTGAATGTCCCTGACACAAAAGAGCGCCAAGTTCCAAACTATCTGCTCCAGACTAGAGTTTCACCCACCGTCGCATATTTGTTTTCTAAAGCAAGCAGCACTTCATTTGGAACCTACCCATGCTATTCAGTCATTGGCCAGCCTGAAGCACAAACAATCAGAATGCATCAGAGCCATTCTTCCATCAATTCCATCGAAGTCAACCAAAAACATATGAGCACTCATATGTCTCTCTCTCTCTCTCTCTCTCTCTCTCGCCATCGCCATCTCATCGAGTGAGTCTGCAGACCCTGCCAAAAACATGTATAGTAGTTATACTTATTTACATACTGCAGTTGGGTTTGATCTAGTTCTTTCATTCAGTATACACAGTGTATGTATGTATGTATGTATGTATGTATGTATGTATGTATGTATGTATGTATGTATGTATGTATGTATGTGTATATGTATGTGTATGTGTATGTGTATGTGTATGTGTATGTATATGTAAATGTATATGTATATGTATATGTATATGTGTATGTATATGTAAATGTTTATGTATATGTGTATATGTGTATATGTGTATGTGTATGTGTATGTGTATGTGTGCATGCGCATGTGTGCATGTGTGGATGTGTGTATGTGTGCATGTGTGTATGTGTGTATTTTGTGTATGTGTGTATGTGTGTATGTGTGTATGTGTGTATGTGTGTATGTGTGGATGTATGGATGTATGGATGTATGGATGTATGGATGTATGTGTGTATGTGTGTGTATGTATGTATGTATATATGTACGTACGTACGTACGTACGTACGTACGTACGTATGTATGTATGTATATATATGTATGTGTATGTGTATGTATATGTAGATGTGTCTGTGTATGGCTATGTATGTGTATATGTATATGTATATATGTGTATATGTGTATATGTATATATGTATATATGTATATATGTATATATGTATATATGTATATATGTATATATGTATATATGTATGTACATGTATGTATATATGTATGTGTATGTGTATGTGTATGTATATGTATGTGTATGTATATGTATATGTATATGTATATGTATATGTATGTGTATGTATGTATTGTATCGTATTGTAAATGTAATGTAATGTAAAGTAATGTAAAGTAATTAATGTAAAGTAATGTAAAGTAATGTAAAGTAGTGTAATGTATGCATGTAATAAAAGACTTACACTCTACCAGAATCTTCAACTCAATTCCCACATGGACCGAGGCATACCGAGGCTGCCTCCACTTTCAACTGCGCCTGGCGCGCCTAAGTGGCTTCAAAATGCGAGCTTTCTGACACGCTGGATCCCAAATGGAACCTCTCATGGCTGGAAAAAATAAAAGAGAATGCCATCACCATCTCTCTCTCTCTCTTTTTTTCTCTCTCTCTCTCTCTCTTTTTTTCTCTCTCTCTCTCTCTTTTTTTTCTCTCTCTCTCTCTCTCTCTCTTTCTCTCTCTCTCTCTCTCACCTGACTTTTTTCACTAAATCGACTGATCCACATGGAGATAGTGAGATACCTGGAGGCTTGAGCCAATATTTAGACAAAACATGTCAAAAAAACAATGCTGGGAGCTCGTCACCCCAACATGTGGAGTGGTGCTGAAACCAAGTGCCCACGCTTCAGCAGCGGCAGGGTGCACCGGGGCTGCAGCTCTGCCTGGCAGCGACACCACCCAGCAAAAGGATGGAAAATTACAGCTTCATCATGCTTCATCATGCATATTCTGAAATGCTGACATGTTTTTCTGAGAGTCCATCCTTTTCCATCCTTTTTCCATCCTTTTTCCATGATATCATGATATCTCATGATTCATATGATCTGTGAATGTCTTCAAACCTATATTTTCATCTGCCCTGCCAGCTCTGCAGCACAGTGGCATGCAATGGCATGTACTTGGCCATCGGCTCAATAAACATGTTCGATCTGATGAGGATAACAATGATTAGTATTGATTAGTAACGTATGGAAACGTATGGATGATTATTACGAGGATTCTGCATCATTTCGTACATACAGGCTTCCAAACGGCATCAGAAGAGACACACTGATATATTCCAGGTGTGGATACAGTATCACGTCCCGTTGTTGCAACACATAGTGGAAGGATAGCGGAAGGAAGTAGGACACAGGACCCGTGGTGAAAGGGCTGAAAGGGCCTGCTTTGCCAACTCCAGTTCTCGCGCCTTGGAGCTTTGATGGTTGGCTTTGCATGGCGTTGCATGGCTTTGCTGGTCCTAGAAACATATCGATACATCGTTCCTCAAGAGCTGTGACCAGCTGAAAAAGTAATTGAAAAACTACCGCCTAAAGCAAGCGATCGATCACCATAAGCCCCTCAACTGGTGCAATGGCGACCCTGGCCGCTCGCAGCATGATGCAGCATGGTGACTGTCATTGGCACGCCATCGATGTCAGCGGACCTTGGGATAACAGGCTCAGGCTCAAGAGGCTCAGCAACCATACTCGCAGGATCTCAGCGCAAGACTCGGAGGATTTGAAGACCTTGGAAGACAAGCGATCTTCTTAGTTGTTGAATGATGTTGAATGTGGATCTTAGCTTGTTCAAGGTGCAGGGTGTACTTGGGCTTGGCGGCTTTCTTAGATGAGGCCGAACTAGTCCTCCTTGAAATATGGCTCTATTGCTATCCGCACATGGTGCAAAATATGCAAATAGGGATGGTCTCACGAACGGTAAACTGTTAAAAAGGCGAAACTCATACAAGATCAGACACAATTTTAACGTGTCCTCGACATGTATCTTCAAGATCTTCAAGAAACATCGCTAGATTGTACCTTTCAAGCCCTTCCAGGATCAGGCCCCATTTTTATCAGTTTTTTGCATGACAAGTTTTGCCATTTAGCAAAGCTGGTCACGCTTCGCTCTCAGCGGAATTCCCTTCGGGACGCCCTGTAGAGATGTGTATCGCCCATCAGTCGCCGGTCCACAAGTCTGAACTTTTCTGCTACCCAGCGATTGAGAATATTTGAGACTTTGGGTGCATTCTATACCCTGCCCTGCATCAATCCCCATGACTCTGTGGCCCCTCGGTGCTGCAGGTTTGATCATTCGATCAAAGCTGGTTCCCAGTTGCTTTGGCAGGCGATCCTTCACAAAGAAAACGGCTCGATCGAAAGCTACAAGGCTCACGACTCGAGCTTTAAAAATCCCGCGAAGTCACTATGTGCTTCCTGGTGAGTAGCTGAATCGTGATAATTGTGATGATTTCATGAAATTTTCGCATAAATTGCCCACCTTGCCACTCTCCCAGTGGATTGCAAATTCAAAATCTGGTCTTTTTCTTGCGCCTGTACCTGACCAAAAAAAGCTCAAGACCCCAGGTTGGACCAAACCCCACTTCATCCATCGAATCTACTGGTCAAACTGCTTGGAAGAGGTTGGATCAGGTTGGCTTGGATCACTAGGTCACTGGGTTGCCAAGCATCCCCCGTATTCCCCCGTCCCATGATCCCATCCCATGATGTCCCCGGGCACTTCTCCAATTCTCGAAACTCGTCCCAGGAAATGTTTCCATCATCTGAGCCATCCAATAAGGCGAAGACCACCCTGGCTGGGCCAAAGTATCCTGCTGCAGGGGTGACGGCAGGATGGTGATAGATGGTGATGACTGGTAATTGGATGGTGCCAATGATGGTGCCATGAAAAAATGGCTTGGGTACGGCCCTTCTTTGACCATACTTGCCAATGATTCTGATTCCAATGATCCAAACTGACAATGGAAATTTAACCACGAGGAATGGGAAGTTAGGAGATCCATCCATCTCACAACCACAACCGAAAACCATCCACCGCCAGTCATTTCAACCTGCACGCCATGGACGCCATAGATGGGTGCGGCTGACCATCATGTGCCGCAAACATTGGATTGGATGTTTTTGTTTTCATGTTTTAGTAGTATATTATGCGTCATATCAACACTCAATGAAACTTATGGTGATCATGGCTGGAAAAAATCCCCCATTTCGTTTGGTGAAATTTCATGAAAAGTCCCGTAAAATGCCCATGGTCTCAAACAAATCAGGCTCGGATTTCGACTTCCCACCAGCGTCCTATCCGCTTCACCGCTTGAAACCACTCGTCTTCCGACAGCTCGCCGCTGCCATCGTCGTCCAACTCCTCCCAGGCGAACTCCAACTCGTCACCGAAGGCGTAGATCAAGAACTGGACAAACTCCTGGCGGAAAAGGCGTGGAAAAGGATTTAATTAATTACTATGACTATGACTATCTATAACTTACTGTATCTTACTGTAACATACTGTAACATACTGTAACTCATGTCCCTTAGATGATGGTTAGATGATGTTAGACTACGTTAGATGATGTTGGATGATGTTAGATGATGATTGGTGAGTTGGTGGAGGGGTATTGTGGGTGCTTGATTCGATCCGAATGGATACAAATGGATCAAATGGTAGAGTTTGTTGGATAGTTGGCTGCGGGTTGGTGACCTGGTGGGCTGCCTACTGAGATCCATGGAAGTTACCCCAATGCGACAGTGAACTCTAATTCTCGCATGGAACTACGTCCGCCAACCTGGTGGGCTCGACCTTACTTGGATGCTCAGTTAGACTGCTCCACGTGGGGCGAATGTGATGGAAATTGATGGAATGTTGAGCTCCCAGGGGCCAAGCTTCACCAAATCAGTGGAGCCACCGGCTTCGATGTCTTCCATCAGTGGGATGAACTAGCTATAACATGCTATAACTAGCTGCTAGCTTTTAGCGAACTCTCTAGGTACAGGTCTAGCTGGGTCTCATGTTTATCGATGTTTCTCTATGTCAAGGTGCAGTTGAAATTCTTCCCCTGACTTCACAGAAGCACCACTTCAGGTTCAAATTCTCCCAACTTTCCTGTTTTGTGGTGGATAGCTACCTGGGGCACAAGAACAATAACCTGATAGCCTGATAGCCGATGTTTGGGTGAAGTTCCGCCCCGCACCCCCTGCTTCGCACCTGAATACTCAGGACAAACCTGGGCCGAAACATGGGTTTCTTCATGTGTTTCTCTGAGAATCGGGTAGCCCAAAATTTGCTGATTGGTCATTTGATCATCATCTTCCCCACTCAATGAATAATATAATATTCATATACCATCATATACCATCATATACCATACTTTCAGACGTAACCTCATGGAACATCCACCATCATCATCATCCCCCACTTGGAACTATATCCAAGAGAGGAGCTGGGCCATGGTTGTCATTTCATGTCATTTCATGTCATTTCATGTCATTTCATGTCATTTCATGTCATTTCATGTCATTTCATGTCATTTCATGTCATTTCATGTCATTTCATGTCATTTCATGTCATTTCATGT
>Ga0126342_10001057_pt1 | contig 36262 bp, 37 predicted proteins | sample Cyp1metagenome_FD_92528 | JGI IMG/M metagenome (GOLD analysis project Ga0126342, IMG submission 92528) | Coral microbial communities from Lord Howe Island, Old Settlement Bay, Australia - Cyphastrea 1 metagenome | ecosystem: Host-associated > Invertebrates > Cnidaria > Coral ... | reverse complement strand
TATATATATATGATATATTATGATACTATAGATTATATATATAAGTTATTGATACTATTGCTATTATTATTATTATCATTATTATTATCATTACTATTATCATTATGTTTGTGTGGTAAGCAAAATCTGTTCTTATATATTTCACATCAACATTGTATCAATCCTCTGCAGGTTGCCCCGACAGCAGGTTTGGCACGGTTGCCTCACCCTGGATGCACTTCCCACTGCCCATCGGTGGTTTGTTTGTAGTGTAGTGATGTGTAGTGCCAATGGGGCTGGAACCAATAGGTATTTCAAAGATTGACTAAGCACCAGCCAGGAAAGTATTACAGCTTCAATACCTGTGCCGCCTGTTCCGCTACAAACTTCACAACACTTTGATAAACATGTGTTTCTGTTCACAGTCAGCTGGATTTTTGTTGGAGAAACATGGGGTACCTTTGCTAAACTAACATAAACAATTATGGTCATTTTCAATAGCTATGTTAGTTTTATACCAGCTGCTGAGGCTTGTTTGTGAAGAAGGAGGCCTTGAATCTTCTGATGCGCGCTCTGGAGCTTCCACAGGCCAGGGGCCATCAATACATGTACATAGTACATCCCCATTTGAACCATAGTTTCAAAATGTTTCAAATGAGAAAGGTTGTTTTTTTTCACATATGATGTACCATTTGCAATATATTAATAATACATTCTACAATGTATAGAAATTATATATATATATATACTTATTACGTACGATCGGTTCATGAAATATGTATATATATATATATATGATATATGATATGATATGATATATGTATATATATATATATGTCTATATTGTTTTATATTGATCCATTGCTAAAAATGTATTTGTTGTGTTTTTTTTTCTTCCCAAATCTCCAGGTCTTGGAGATCTATCCCGACGCCACGCAGCGTTTCTTCCATGCGAGTGCCACCTTGGCGCTGCCGCTGGTGGATGACTCGGACAACACGGTCCGACAAGAAGCAGCACCTTGGCGATTTGCCATGGGATTTGGGTGGGAAAACCATGGGGGAAACTGCAGAAACCCAAGAAGTTGAGGAAAACATAGGAAAACCATGGAGAAAACCTGGAGTTATGACTTCTAAGTTGGAAAATGGGATGGTGAATGATCAATGAAATTCCTGCTGATGGTTTCACCCACGTTTTGCACCTTGGAAAAGCTGGTGTGGGTCTCGCTAGTCCCAGCCGCGGCAGGCCAAAGCCTTGGCGAAGTTGGTGGTCCAGAACAGAGAGGCCTCGAAAGTTCTATGATTTCTGAGCATGGGTTTGGAAATGTTTGGAAAGTGGTAGGAGCGGTAGGGATTCACTTGGAGTTCTATGGTGAAAATTTATAAAAATATGAAATATGATGATTCTTGGCGCATCATCGGGTTTCAAACCTTCTCTTCGACCAAACCTATCAGGCCGCGGACAGCGTGCTGGATCGGTTGCCGGCACATCGCCGGAACCTGTTTGAGGAGGAGCACCGGAAACTCTCCAAGGACTCGTCGTCCGCCTTTCAAACTGTTCCCACTACTTACCCTTTGTCAAATCAACTTAGACCTGTTTCCTACCATTACTACAAGTGGGATTTGTTCGTCATGCTTGATATTGATTGATTCCCAGAAGGCATTTGCTCTGTGATTCCATTATCAAGATATTTCAGTGGTGTTCGGACCACCAACCTGTTTTGGATGAATTCGTTGTTTTTTGACGAGGATCATTGGGACCACATAGGATAGGCACACATTGTGAAGCGTCCTCGAAACATTGGTAGATTCAATATCTAGAATCTAAATTCATCTAAATTCTAAATCTCACTTTACTCCGTGTTTCTGATGATGAAGCTGACCCTTCCATGTGATTTTTGGTGAAGAAAACTCCACTTTGTAGTTCCCTTGAATGGGATTGGACGTATCCCATTTCAGGGGGTCTGAACCTCATCCGATGTCCCAAAAGCAGATGCCCAGGAAATCCAACGTAGGAAAAACAATGCAAAACATCTTGCAAACCCGATCTCCGTTGATGGTTACATGATTATTGTCTCCATGTCCATCAAGTTTATTCATGTTTCTCTTGAAAGGTAATCTTCCAATCCAAAATTTCGGAGTTTCCGAAATCTCAGCAAAAAGATCAAAAAGTCTCTGGTGGGATGTCCATGGATGTCCACCCCCTCAGGACACCCCTGCCGCAGAGCTGCGCGTCCCCTCACCGCTGTCGCCTCCAGCCACGTGCACGTCACCCTTGAAGCAGCGGCTCCACGCGTTGCCGGTGGAGGCTGCACCGCTGCAGCCGTGGCTGCCAGGGCCGATGCTCGAATGGTGTAATGATGGCGTGATGATGGTGGTGGTGGTGGTGGTGGTGGTGGTTCCTTTCATTCCTTGCATTCAGTCCGTTTACCATAGGTTCTAGTGTTGCAGGGTAGCGGTTTTCTGGCTTGAGAGCGGTGAAATCCGTATCCAAATATCGTTGACCAAGCAACCTTACGTGCCCCTAGAAGCCACTTCCCCCAGCAGGAAGTTATTTGGCACTATGTTTAAGCATTGGAACTGAACTGAAGCTCGAAAGGGGGTAAATTTCCAGCTGCAGTGAGTGTGACCTTTGAAGAACCCCTTCATGCCATTTCATCCCCATTGCCGGGAACCTAGGAAAGCCCAGATTGCGGAGCCAAAAGTTGAAAAAGAGGCACACAGCATTGCAGGGACCGGCGGGCAAGTCACAATGTGCAATCCCTAAGGGTTCAGGGTTGCTTGATATACAGAAGCGACAACCCCGGATCGATAAAGCCTGGTTGATGCGCAAATCACTTCTGGAAATGGTACCTCTCCCCTTCTGAATCAACCAGGGAAGTATGAATCCTAACTAATCCTAAGATATCCTAAGGAAGCATCCGAATTTCGAATCCCACTGGATTCAGCGGCTAAAGGTCACCTTGGCTTCCCTTGGCGGCTACAGGAGGTGAAGCCGAAGGCTGAAGGAAAGGAGAACCGAAGCGAGCCTGTGAAAGAGGTGAAGGAGGTCCCAGAGATGCTCGGTGTCCATCGGTGTCGATCGGTGTCGATTGTAGCGGCACAGGGACCAAAGATGGGGGATACCCTGGTGATGGAAAACACCCGATTTAATCTGATTTATGGATATTTATGGATGATGTTCCCATTGAAAGGGGGTTGCCCATTGCCACCTTTGAGGCATATCTGAGAATTGAACTGCGGGTCCCAAATCCATCCAAATCCACCATCTCCTGATCTACTCTTAGGACTTTCGGAGTGAGAAACCAATAGAAACGCAGCAGGTTTAGGGGACTCTGGGTTTGGCGAAGAAAATATGTGTCAGTTCTCTATGATTGAGAGTTGCATTTTACATCATTTATATATTATCATCATGTTACTCTTATTTCAATGATCCGTCATTGACGCATTGTCGGCAAGATCAAGATGTCTTGATACCAATTGACGATCGACAGAGAAGCTCTCCCTGCCCCAGGACACCGTTGATCAAGCAGATGGCCGAAGAGATCCGAAACCTGCGATCAAAGGCTCCTCATCATCTGGGGACCAACGGACCCGAAATGGTGCAAAGAATTTGAATTTGCAGCCAGGGTAGGGAAGAAAATTGGTGGTGCAAAAAGATACTGACTGGATCTGATGAATATTGTGGGAATATATGCATCTTTGCAAGTGTGCATACGATTGCAATCGATTACATGCATCCAAGAAACAGGAACATGGTGCTTGTCTCCGTTCGTTCAGGTCAAGCAGCTTGAAATGGAAACTTGGCACAAAAATTCGCACTTCCAAGTTGGCAAGTTGCAATCCAAAGACTGGGTGAAAAGTGAAATCGGATCCTGCAGTACTTATATGTACTCATGGGAATCAAGTGGAGGAGTGGAGGGGTTGTGCAACCACTTTTCAGGACTAATAAGTCAACGGCACCGATCTTCCGGTTGATGATCGTGAATTCGTCAACATTTCATGGTGGTCGACAGAAGCACGAGGGTAGGACAAGAACTTGTCCTCCTACATGCTCAGATTTTTGCATGGATCGATAATTCTGAACCATGTGCGCATGCTGGATTTGGCACGAAATGCAGTGATCGGCTTTTGGTTGTTGATGGGCCACAGGGCTAGCTAGAGGGTACCAACCATTATCATTATATAATATAGACATATATAGACATCATTAAGCCCCATTTCTATTGGGCTGATTTCTGTGGGACATTGTGGGACACCCCGCTGAGGACAAGGAACGTCATGAGAAGGTGGAGCTGAAGGCAGATACTCCTTCCCCAGGTCCTACCTTGGCAACGGTGCCCAGGTGCGGTGGTTGCTTTTTTCGGGGGATGTCAAGGGCGGTTGAAACATGGCAAGCTTCTACAAAGTGACGATCAGGTCGGCACCTGTTGGAAATGTTTGGATTTTTTTGCCATCAAAAGTCGGTCAGATGAGGAAATCTGAGACTTGTCTCGGCTTTCAGCATTGCCAAGTCAAGGAGAGAATGCATGTTTGATCAGCCAGCGTTTGAAATTGAAATAATTAATGATATTGTACTCCATTGCTTGCTGCTATTTTGCATCTCCCAATGCCTTTTCCACAGGCCGCGTGCTCCTCCTACCACCCGGCGTGCCGAGTCTACTGAACGTCCGGCAGCCAAATTTGCCGCGCCGATCCACGTGATCAATGAAAGTGGGGCAGAAGCATGATATCAACTTAGACGATCAAGTCATTGCACCAAAAAGCACACAGCTTGGGAATTGGCAGAGATCTCCTTTTGCATTAATTTGCTGCATTTATGTATTGTTTCTCGAATTTTGTTCACACATGTTCAATCATGTTCATACATTGTGCCAGCATAGGCATGTTCAGTCAACCCAGCCCTCTACATCGAATTCCACCCAGGTCGTGATGAAACGCCTCGTCGTGTTCCCAGGGATCACGGCACCCCAACTCGCCGGGGGAGTCCCATGGTTCGCGGCGACCGGGACCTGGGCCCGCGCCTCACCCGCGACGCCACCCCGCCACGGAGGGAGCTGCGGCAGGCCACACCACCCAGGCGACGGGAGGGGCCCACCCTGGCGCCCAGGGAAGGAACGCCCACCAGGCGAGAACCAACACCTACCCGAAGAGGAGCAACGATCAGAAGGGAACCGACACCCACCAGAAGAGAGCCAAGTGTGAGGAGAGATCCTACACCTACCAGGCGTGAGCCCATGTGCACCGCGCTTTTGCAGAGTTATTATTGTGTGATGCTGTTTGGCGGGTCTTTCATGGTCTTTCAAGATCTTTCAGGTGTGGGGTCCGATTTTCCCACGAGCGCAGCCCAGGACATTGAGACGTGAGCCAACACCTACCAGAAGGGATCCCAGCAGGGAAGCTACTCCCAGGCATGAATCAACACCGTCAAGGCACAGGGAGCAGCAGCGCAGCCGGGATGGGACAGAGCAACGCGTTACTTTCACAGGATTTCATGCTGAGGATTGCAATGGTTTGATTGCTCGAGATAGTCCCGCTGAGTTCCGCGCTTGACGAAGAGAACTGCAGTTTCTTTCTTTGAAGTAGGCCCACCTACCCAGGCCACTCTAGCTGATGGTTTTAATATGTTTTAATGTTTGACTTGCATTCTGTACTCAAGCGCTCCATCCCTACCTCAGAAATCTTATCAGAAATCTTGAGAAGATAAACCTTGATTGACCAACTGGCAACCATGTCGCAGGAGAAGGCAACCCCCAATCTCCTGGACTCCAGGTTATTTGCAGGAGATGAGTGCAAGAAGCTCCAGATCTGAAACTCCAAACCACTAAAATCATTTGAACATGGACTGGGATAGGTTGAACCATGTTCAACCCCTTCTATGCTGGTATAAATACATGCAAATGCGGGGTAGATGCAAGGTGTCATTGCTTTTGTTCCAACTCTGGGCACGGCAGGACGGAGATAGTGTGATCCTGGGCGAGAGCCAGGGATCCCAAGGTTTTACATGTGGGGGAACACACGAAAGCCCATCCCAACAGTTGAGCCATGAAAACCAAGTTGAACATGTTTGAACAATCAATAGCCAGATGTTGATAGTGTTAATGTTAGAAGCAAGGAAAGTGCTGCTTGATGCTGAATCAGACTTAGTTGACGATGGTGATGCTGGTGATGATGAGAGGAGGAGGTCAACAATGATGGGTGGTGATGGATGGTGGTGATGGTGCTGGGGCTGGCACTCGTGCTTGGTGGTGTTGGATGCTCGGTTGGATGCTTTTGGCGGCTGGAAGCCCAGGTGTCGTACCTTTTCAGATTGGTTTACCTCGCTCGTCCAAACAGGTGCAGTTGGAATTGGATGTTGATTTGGGATGCAGGTGCCCCAAAATTGGGCCAAAGCCATTGGCAGTGGCTTTGACCCATGTGGACCCATGCACAGAATGCTGAGGGGAGTGGATTTAAGATGATTTAAGAATATTTGAGCCCCAGTTATGGTAGACATATGATACAGATACAAAAAGTGGTGTTAAATTGAAGTGGGTTGATTTTATGCCAGCTGGTTCATCCACTTTGCTGGTTGAAACTGAATCCTTTGAGAGAACCCAGTTGCCGCCTGCACAGGCACGGCAACAGAAGGAGAAGAGCCAATACTGGGGCTCCTTGGACATCCGAGAAACTCAGTCAACTGAGTCCCCAATAGCCCAAGCCCATCAGTAGAAAACAAACTTATATAATTGATTATAATTGTATAAGTTGTCAGAGTCTTGTTCAGTCGCATCAATCATGGACTCTCTTCCCTGGTTTCTCCGAGTGGGGGAGGGGGGAAGTACGCCTCATCCACATCTTGAGCTGTTTGGCCTGCAGCACAAGCACCAAAAGACCATGCTCGTCAGCTCGTATTTACATTAGGGAAGGGAACGGGCAATTTTCAAACTATGAATTCACACCCCCAAAATGGCTGAGTCACTTTCTTCACTAGACCTTATTCACAACAGGACCTTGTGTCACTTTGTTTATATCCCCTTTGAGGTCCAAAATCAGCTGAGGCCCAGAATCAATCCCCAGCGACCACCTCTCTGCGCTGCGCGAACAATGGCGTCCTCTTGGCTGTCGCCACAACGTAACCGCGTCGGGGATGATTGGACCACCCATTTATGATATTTATGCTATCATTCATGTATCATAATGCATTATAATGCAGTATAATGCATTACAATGTGTTATAAATTGTTGCAAATTGTTGTAATGTATTATAGTGGGTTACATTGTATTATAATGTATTATAATGTATTGTAACAGTAGTGTTGTAATGTATTGTTGGGGATGGTTGATTATCGGGTTTACCACGTTAAGGCTGTTGAGAGTTGAGAAATCTCTCAGAATCTTGAGATATATGAGAATGGTGTATGTGGTTTTGTGATATGTTGCAGTTAAACAATATGAAGAAAGGACTAATCTAATTGTTGTGATTGAAGTCTTTATTGCTGGGCTACGAAGCATCATAGTTCACATTGCTTTGTGGAGCATTTCCTACTCTGATGTCTGGGACAACAAGCAGCAGTCATCAGCAGTCCATGCGTGGACTTTCAATGGACATTAGAGTTTGACCTGTACCAACATGTTGATCATATTTGATTATATATATATATCCCATATATATATATAGACATTACATCATATTTGTTATTCTGAATCATAATTTTGCTGGTGGCAACCCGGCAACCCCTATTTCTTGACTCATAGCCATGTGGTTTGCTGCGCCATCCAGGTCCCTGCATAGAGGACTGGCTTTGGCGACAAATGTTCTCAGACCGTTCCTTGGCTTGAGTGGCGGACTATGACATGCTGTTGAACAGCTATCCACTAGTTTCACTTCAAACTCCATCTTTATCGGTTAAGCAGCTTTGGGGTGAAACAATTGCATATATTGCATATGTTCCTAATTCTCAATGTTGATGATTATTGATAGACTGATATTGATTACCCACATGTGTGTTACAGTGCGGTTCTCTGCTTTCACAAGGTTTGACAGTATTGCCGGGCCATTGGTTTGGTTTCAGTTGTGACGCACTGGTACGCTTCCTCACTTTGGACTTTCGATGTGTGGTTCAGTGCTCTTTACCTCTGTTGTGAAATATCTTAGGAACATACAATGCAACATGCTATCCTTTTAAAGACAAAGCTGTGTCTTGAGGATCAGTAACTCATTCCACCATCCCCAGGTTTGGAAGAGCAGTTGGCCGGCTTGTCGCACTGGCAGAAACAGGCGGTCGTTGAACCATGGAAACTTTGATGATGGTCAGCTTACGATGGCGTAAAAGTTGGGCCCTACAACAAGTCATTCATAGTCATTTATTTTGCTGGTTCGAGGAGTTCTTACATAGCGGACGCATACATACAATGTAAATTGTTGTTTGCATGCATGTAAATCCATGGATGGTATAATTCTCAGATCATGTATATATATATATATTAGTACATATATATAATATGTATTTATTCATTTACATATACACACCGATGTAAATTACGATGAATTACATCGATATCGTTTCATTTACCTTGGCAGTTACCCAGCGCCGATAGTTCTAAATCATGAAATCATGACCACCGCCACCACCACCAAGTACTACCTTCTTTATCTATTTTTCATCTATTTCAATCCTGTTTTCTGGATCCACCGCTGCCCGCACATTGGTCGCAAACCGCAAGGCAGAAGACTATACACACATGATCCTGGAAGCTGACGTTTTGGACGCTTGCAGTTGAACAAGTTTTGGCATGTTTCGTTCCCGTCTTACTTGGGATGATGATAGTCCCAATTATTGTTGGTATGCGCGGTATGCGTTGAAATCGCCAACCAGTCATATTATCATATTACACCATATAGTTTCAGTATGTTTCAGTGGTGTTTTCTTCTTAGATTCTTGGATATTCTTGGGTTGTTCATGTCCCACCTTTCGTGAATCTGGAGGAAGTTCAAGGAATTCGGTACTCAGGATATGGTGCTGAAATGGTTGACCTGGTGGCTCGGACCTGTTTAACAGCTTTGACCATGTGCTCGGAACTGTGTGCCTCTGTGCCAAAAGAATAATGATGATCTGCCATAATAAGATGATGATAGTATGATGATGTTTTATCATACCAAGAATTAACGATTTTGATTATGGAGGTGATCATGAGCGAATCTCTGTGTTTGCTTGAGCTTCCTGTGTTTGTGTTGCTATTGCGTTTCTGGGTGCGTTGTATCCTGGTTTGTTGTTTTTTCGGCGCAGTTAAGACTGCATTTGCTGCGCACAAGCCTCAGAGTTCAAACTTCTCCCAAGGATGCTATGGCACGCAAATACGAAGGCATGGGGATGGCTTTCCACCTCTTGGAGGATTAGTCCACTTGGCATTTGGTTGGAATGGTTGCAATGACCTCTGATCCCCTCCATAGATGGGATAGCGAGAAAGGGGGACCATACATAATTTCCTACCTCCATGGCATCAACCGCTGGCAGAGACGTTGCAACCAGATTTGTTGACCAGGTGTGGAAATCAATGCTGGATGTTCTGCTGGCACTCCTGCGAAACTTGGAGGGCCACTTGTCAGCAAGCTAAGACCTTCCAAGATGACATCCCGATCCAGCAACCCCACTGCCATCATATGATGACAATCATCAGTATCATCAGCATCATCAGCTTCATCAGCTTCATCGGCAGCAGCAGCAGCAACAACGAACATGATGCAAGTATGTGTCATCATCCCTTTTCCATCATCAATCACTCGCAGGACCATGGTTTTTCCTCCCATTCTCTGGCCCCTCAGATTCCAATCCCTTTCCAGTTGAGCGTCAGCCTGACCTAGGCCTTGATGTGCCCCTGACTGATCGTGAGACGCAGATCCTGGTGCCCAACATCGTGGAACGATCAGGCGGATGCGGGATGGTTATGGTTATCAGGCGGTGCCCGAAGTGCTACTCCAACAATCTCCAACATGGCAATGGAACATCATCGAAAAGATGGCTTGCCCGGGAAACATCGGGATATGTCAGTGCCAGGTTGCCAGAGGGCACTTGTATTTGGCCAGTGGATATGTGATATCTATGACATCTATGATATCGAAATCTAATGATGATAATGATGGATTGCCCAACGCTTCGGCCAATAGTGTCATGGGAAATCGAGCTGCCGCGAGGGCACAATATCTTGGCCATTCGCGAGCTGATGCAGGAAGTCCTGAGGCCTTTTCTCGTGGGAAGAGTTGGCATCGATTTTTTGATGGAAAAGTAACCACGGCATATCTTTAAAGCCATACAATGAATATCTATGAAATCTATGAATATTATTCATATGATATTAAAACATATTAAAACGATATATGGATGATATATGGATTATAGAAACCCCCTAAAAGATAGAACAGTATTTCCAGGATGGTAGATGATGTAGATGTATAGAGGGTATGTGCCTCATATTTCCATATTTCCAACTGGTAAATCTACTTTGGGGGTTGCTATAGAGTCATAGGGCATTATATAATTATATAGGTGTATCATACCCACTGTAGATAACATATTATGATGGATATTAAGGATCGGTAAATATACTAGAACTGAATGCACCCTTGAAATTTAACATGGAACCAATCTTTACGGTATGATGCCCTATGCAATAGGTAAATCATCGTCCAGCCCGCATTATTGTGGGCCCATATTGAATTGGGGGACGGTGTATCAAATGATATCTCTGTGGGGTGTTGCATTCGTAGGTTAGAGGTTAGATTGGATGTGAAATGCTATGAAAGGGGTCTGGGGATCTGAAAACCTGCGTTCCAGGACGGATTTCAAAGATTTTTCTTACAGCAAAGCATAGATACTCAATATGGATCAATATGGGAGAGATGGGAAATGGGCAGTGATGGGCCAGGTTCACAAGCCAATGCTCCACCTGCCAGGCTATGTGGCGTGCTGGCCCCGCGTGCGCGAATGCTGCCTATGTTGCTGAATGGTCTATCCTCAAAGAGCAAAAGGCTGGGCCGGCTGGATCCAGAGGCCCAAATTTGTCAGTGTGTTTGAATTAGTGTTCAATTCTTTGGATCCGGTTTCATAATGTGCCATTTTGATCCGTTTTCTGGCCTCAAGTGCAGCTCCCCCAAACTTCCCAAACTTTGCCGGCAGACTCCTAGCAGCGCTGGCAGCTTTCAGGTCAGCGGCTTGTAGCATGAAAGCCATTGGCGACATGTTGGAGCGGCAAAGCACTTTGTCGCTGCTCCGATCACAGAAGGCTCGAAGAGCCGAGCTGTGCCGTTTTGGGGGATATCCAGGTGGGCTATTGTGGGCCTGTCTGAAAATGGAGGATATCCCCCATTCAGCCGTGTTTCATGAGGAAAATGATGATCAACCATTGGATGTTGGGGGGCCTATTTTCAGACAGACCCATGTTTTTGGAACTAGGATGCCATATTAAGACATATCCCTACCTTCCAGATGCTCTTTAAAACTGGTAGAAGGATGTAGAAGGAAATTCCGTTTCACGGCAAAGATCTTGAGAAGTGTCTTGTTCGGAGGAACATCGAGAAAACGGAGACCTCTCCATCGTCGCCAGGATTTGGGTTTGGTCTTGAAGCTGACAGCGGATAAGGATCCAGAGGCCACAACCATAGTGAAGATCGCTGGTCATGGGAGCTTGGACATGTGTTGCTAATATTCATATGATATATGATCATCTAAAAATGCAATGAAATGTAGTGAAACGTAATGAATGATTGGATGTATATATCCATATGCACCTATACTTATATAATCTTATATAAACTTATATATGCCCGGAATGTTGAGGGACACTGAGATCTGTTGTGCTGCCTCAGGTTCGAAGGTCTGCGGTTCAAACAGTGGCGCTTTTGTCCCTGCATTTGGATGATGATGTGTTCATCAAGGCGGCGTTGGGCATGACAGGATGATACAGGATGTAAGGATGCATGGACACAAGATGAGACACAAATGAATTTGATGAATATGAATAGAAATTGATGGAAATGGATGGAATATCATGGAGTTGTATTTGAAAACTGATTAAGCGATGCGACAAGTCGCACATGACGTTCTGCCAGGTCTGTCGTGGTTTACCGCCACTTGCAAAGGGTCCTGTCCAGCAGGCTGCCATGAGCCTGCAGGAGGCTGGACAATGATGGCTACCAGACCACCTTTGTTCCCCAACCTGCTCACTCAAATTACTGTGCAGCCCAGCAATCCAGAACATGGCACATTGTATAATGCTGCATATTATACACAGTGTATACATTATATATATATATATGTGTGTGTGTGAGAGAGAGATTAGTTTTATATATATATATATTCATATGTATATATTTGATAATATATATCCATATATACGTGTATAATACAAGTGCATATATATATATATGTGTGTGTGTGTGTGATTTATATATATATATATATATCCATAGCATCTAGGTGCCGTGACTTAGATATTGATAAATAGATATAAATAGTATGAATGGATATACAAGTGTCAAGTATCAATATAGACGTATAAACTACCATTATTTGCATTTATTAGCATTCGACAATCTAAGTTGTTTTACACTTGTTCCAGTCATTAGCTCATGACCAAGTTTTTTCCAACCAACAGGAGTTCAACATCGAACATCAACGAGTGGTAGATTCGACTGACCCTCTCACAATCTCCCACATGCAGAAAGCTGGGGTCAGACACCTCTATTGAGATCAGAAAATGGTTGTCCGTTGTTTTCTCATGGCTTTCCCATCATGTTCATGAACAGAACTTGTTTTGGTTGCACGTGAATTTTCATGAGAGTGTTGACAGGATCTGGCACCTGGACTCCTTAAATCGCGACACATTCTTGGATATTCATTTGTTCAACAGCTGCCAGGAGTTCAATGACAGGCCCTAGAAGACGGACCTGACCACCGTGGCTCTCGTAGTAGCTTGGCTAAGCGACTGAATGCTACTGAGATGTCTCGAGTCGTTTGCAAAATGCTACAGAAACGGCACGAGGCATTGCAAGGTGTACTAGCTCCTGTAGTATGACGTTTGTTGGGTAATTTTTTGGCACTGTGACAGGCAGAAGGTTTTTGTTGGATATTTACAGAAGAGCATACAGATGTATACCGATAAAATCCGATAAACATTATGCTGTGATTCGTTTTAACCTTGTTTACGGCGCAGGGTCAACACCACAGAGCAGCTTCGGCTTGTGCTGCAGGTCGAGAAGCCACACTAATTTGATGAATGTCTCAATTCACGCATCAGGACGTGACATAAAAGAAACATAACCCAAGGCTACTGACATTGATACCGCCATTGCTGAAGTGGTTGGGAGCCATCCATTTTTTCCTCCAAGACCGACAAGCACATGCATCTCAAGGTATGGGCACAGTTGTCGCATACTTGATAAGTGGTCTCACATGATGTGAGCTGGCTCATTTCCCACCAGTAGGACGTAAACATCCCTTGAGTTGCAAACTTCACGTCCTAATAAGCGAAGATGTGGTGTGAGCAGCCGGTGAGGAAGCGCATATCCATACAGTGTTTCAATGCGTTCCAATGCATGTTTTGTGTGAAAAGAAAATTTAAGTGAAAGAAGTCGTCAATCACAACGGCTGGCTCAAAGTTGCGGCAATCCATTTGGTGAGCACTCCTGGTTTCCCCAGGCAGTGCTGTGATATTTCTTAATTCATCGGCAGTAGGGCAGTAGGGCTGTATCGCAGCCGCAGCGATGCACGCAGAAATGATTGCAACTGCATCTGTTGTGAGCTGTTGGGTTTTTGATACATGGGGAAATGTCAGAATCGAATTGTGTTTGGGATATATTGGGGCATATTGGGGCACTACTTTCAGCTGAAGATAATTCATGTGGAGCCTGAACATGTCACCCGAATCCCACTTTTCAATTTTTAACCAGCAACTTCTGGCCCTCAAATAGTCTTATTCACTCGTCGCTGGTTGCATTGCATCGCTTTGCATTCATATAATTTTTATTAAGTTTTGGGATGCTATTCTTATAATGGTTATGCCCTCTGGTAATCAAACCAGGCATTTGAAAACCCCACATTTGTATACATTTGTAGATTAGTTTCCCTTCCAATTTCCATATATATACATATATTTATATTTATATATGTATATATATTATGCATACATATTATATGTTATACACGTATATATGCACAGGATGTCCCATTGCCAGGTTGATTACAAAAGGGTAAGATAGCAGCAAAACCTCAAGGCAGTGTTCGAACCCCTCGCAGGGCGTTGCGGAGCCAGTTGGATGACTTCGATTTGGTCTTCAACGGCCGGCAGAAGAAAGCCTCCTGAACTCCACATTCGCCGGTGGTATTCTGTTGGGACCTTGCAACCATTTGCCACCCGCTTTGCTGGATTTGCCAGCGCTTGTACATAGGCATCTCAACATCCTCAGGATCAAAAAATGCAATTGCGTGGGATGTACCTGTCGTTTTGTGGAAATTTTGAAATTTTGTAAAATTCATGAAAATAAGTGCATATGAATCAAGAAAATGATTTATTAAACATGAACAGCTATAACTGCAGGTCACAACGCATTTCATTGTCGATGTGCCACTAGCATTCAATAGTAAGTGGTATGGTCAAGGGTTGGAAGGCAGAGGGTTTAGCCATGTCCGCATGACATAGTTGGTGAAGGTTCAGTGGCACTGTCAGACACGCTGGTTAGAGCCAGCCGTGTCAAGCAAAACAATGGCAACATATGGCAATCATGGCCACAGTGATCAATAAACGACAACGTCGAAATTCGTCATTTTGCAGAGATTGATCCTTAAGTGACTGCTTTTTGTTTGTTTGATCTTGTTCGCTTTCTGGATGCCAAATCCTTGTATCAAGCCCCTTGCATCCTGCAGGCTCCAGCATTGAGGCTCCCTGGATGGGTAGGGCTTTCCAAGATCAGTGGGACAAAGGTACACATCCTCTGAGTTTCTGACCGCTGACAGCCCACTGTCCACAAAAATATGCATATTATGTATTGTTATGTATAATATTATATGTAATATTGTAATATGTATGTGTATGTATATATATATATATGTATATATGTATATGTATATATATATGTGTGTATATATATATATATATATATATATATGTGTGTGTGTGTGTTTGTGTGTGTATGTATTTAGAAATATATTTGTGCCATGGTCAATAGCTGAGTCATGTTTAACTGTGGTCATCCCACAATGGGCATGAAAAATGGTAGAGTGACCATCCATTTTTTTAGGTCATAGTATTAATCATCGTTAGATATAATATGTGATATTCCCCATGAATAGTAATTAATGTAGTTATAATATGTTATATCCCCAAGAATCCCCATATTTCCCCAGTAGTATTCCTTGAAATATCTACTTCATAGCTCCATCTTTCCAGGTTGTCCGCAGGCACCGTGCTGAGGGGCTCTGCGTCTGCTTGGTCGGGGCACTCGCGGAATTCGTAGAACAGAATCGTTCCATGTATAGCACTTCCTTGCCCCACATGATTCTGTTGACCCCTCAAAATGTTATGTAGACTCATCTGGAGATATGCGTATCTCAATCATATATATATATGCATATATCTGTTCAATCTTTATCAACAACTGATATTGATTAAAATTAAAGTCATGCATAACATATAATGTACCTGCATCAGTATTTGAATAGAATGTATCTGAATTGCTGAGGATTTTGCAGTGGTCAGTGGCTGATTCAAGACAATTCGCTGGATTCTGTGCACAATGCCAATAGCGGTTCTGGGGCTGCATGGAGAGCCCGGGAAGGCTTGGGGTATGGACAGCAGTTCGCCAATCTCTGGTGGTTGCAGGACCTTTTTTTGGGGCTCAGTCCAGTTGCGCGAAAGTTCAATCAGACCTCAGCAAATTGGTTTCCAGCCAATCTGCCCAAGTTCAGTGCCGCATTGAATATGCTCAGAATCAACTTCTGTTCTATCCCCCTCATGATATTGCAATAGTGACAGGGCGTGACAGAGCCGCCTTGTGTCATATATCGTGATATCACGCGTCATTCTAAATAATATTATCATATATTATGAGCATATACATACATATTATATTTATATTATTTTATAGATATATACATATATGTTGTATTGTATTATATCATATTATATCATATTATATATATGTGTGTGTGTGTATGTGTGTGTGTGCGTGTGTGCGCGTGTACACGTACAAACAGTGACCATGTGAAGTCATAGTCCCAGACATTGCCGTTGTTTACGGTGTGTGACCAAAGCCATCCGGCAACGGCTGCGGTTCTGCGCGCCTCGCCATGGTTTCCAATGTGGCCGATGGCAGAGGTCAGGAACCGTCCGTTGGCTCAACAGGGATAGCTCTGGGAGACAAAACTGGAGATGTTGGGAGAAAACGTGAAGCTATATGATGGTAAAATATGATGAAATATTGCAAAATATGATGAAATGTGATGAAATAGTCCGAATCAACTAGGATTCAGGATTGATCAACGGTGCGTGAATATATGATTGTTGCATCACCATGAGTGCCTGGATTGAGGTCCAGACAAAGAATCTGGGCAGAAAGGGGCAAAGCTGGCGGGGTTGGTCCCCATTGGTCCCCAAAGCTTGAGCCATCTGTGGAGCCTCTGGAACCTCGGGTCTAGGATCATATCATGCCGCTGAAATTCCATGCTCCATCATTCTCCAGCTTTGAGCTGTCGGTTATTGTCGGTTGTTCTCTCTTCGTGCTGTGGGTAGCCAAAGGTTGCTAGACTGAACATACTGAACCCTGAAGCTGGCCATGATGTTTTTTGTGTTCAGTTTCTACCAGAGTCCCTGGTACAGTTGCTTTTTTTCGATGTTTTCGGACGCTTTGGGCATCACTGACCCTCCATGTCCAAGTGGTTGTCATTGAACACTGTAAATTAAATCACCTGAAACCTCCTTAGTAATTCTAGGCCCTTCTTCTACCCAACTGCTTCCATACCACCTTTTGTTCTTTGGTGGATGATGTGGATGCCCCCCTGTCTCCGTCATTTCTTGTTTTTGGTTTAATTTCCTGTGACTCCCCATGCGTTTTCTTGGATGGGGGGCCAAATTCTTAGCACCCCACGACTCCTAAGGCAGATAACTTGGACAATGACGGTGACGATGGATTGAAGGATGACGCTCAGCTCTCACTGCATGGTCAGCCTCATGACCTCACCATAAAACTAGGTGACTGGAAAGATCCCTTGAATCTGTTGAATCTATCATTTGCTGTTTGCCGGTAGGAAAGTTACTGGAATTCCGCGGCTTGGACTTTGGATGTCTTTATAAACTTTAGATTTTAGGAACATTTACCCTCTGGTAATTTAACATAGCTATGGAAAATCACCATTTTTAATGGGAAAACTCACTATAAATGGCCATTTTCAATAGCTATGTTAGTCATTACCAGAGGGTAGGCACCATTAGCCTGGCAGCTTGTGGCCATCAATGGCCATCGGCTTCACCCCTCGGTGCTGTCAGGTGCATCCGAGCGCAGCTTCAGTGATCAGCTTGGGTCGGGTGATCTCCAAGCACCGATGCCCGGCTGCAGCACTGGTACCGTACCAGGTCTTGCCTTTTATTAAAAAATATAATATATATATAATATATATATATCTTGTGTTTATCGTGGGATGATTTTGGATACTCTGGTGTGACATGTCATTGTTAGATTAACTGTGTCCTAGTGAATCTGTGCCATTTCGAGTGTTTTGAGATAGTTTGAAATTTGGTTTGTTCATGAGCAACATCCGGGTACGTGATTTTGGTTGATCCGGCCAGAGCTGAGGAAATGAAGCGGTGTGTGCCTGGCTGATTCTGAAGGAAGACTCGTTAGCTCGCCGCTTTTGGAACGTCATTGTGGCCTGGCAGCTGATCCATTGGAATGATCCCAAAAGAACGAATCCACACGTCATTGCTGTTGGTTGCCTGATGTAATATATATATATGTGTATATATATATATAGCGGAGATGGACCAACTTCTAGATGGTGGAAAATCATCGCGTTGCTAAGGTGCTTTTCCTGCCTCTTGGCCGCTCAATGTACCTTGTGAGTGTCACAGGGGCCCGTCTCCAGGGACGGAATGATCGGTGGGATTTCAAAGCACGGCAAAGGTATGCAAAAATACTAGTTATTAGGTGTAGATATGATAGATATGTTTGTATAGATATGATAAGTACATATAAGTACATATAATTATGCATACGTATGGGCATATGCGTTTATACATGCATACATGCTGCATGCAGACAGACAGACAGACAGGCAGGCAGGCAGGCGGGCAGGCGGGCAGGCAGACAGGCAGACAGGCATTGTATATTGATGTCTTAAAATCGTAGATCCCATTGCGTTCCATGTGGCAGTTTCCAAGCGGAACATTCAATCCCACAGTCGGCGGAAGTGATTCGAATATGTCCGAAGTGTTTTCAGAATTTTCGGTGTAACAGACACTGAATATATCTGAATATAAGGCAGCCCAGCTGTATCCATTTTCTGTTGATGAACTCCATGGTGGATGCAATTTTCGGGCTGGGATGGACCATCTGGTGAAAACTCAGGCTGCTGTACACTGCCACGTACTTTCCTTTCCAGCAGCTTGACCGCAACTGGACACTTAGCGATTTGATTCTGAATGTGCGCATTTTGACATGAAACACCAAGAGAATAAGAAACCTCTACTGCCACTGCCCCTACTTCTATTATCATTCCATTTCGCCAAGATCTGAGAGAAAAACCATGGAAAATAACAACCAACCTTCACCAGACAACAGCACCAGGTTGTGCTTCATTGACCTCAATGTGGCCAATGGGATGATGGCTGAGGTGCCACCAGGAAGGGCCACGTCGCCAGTCCGGGTGTATACGGTTGTATATACATATATATACAATTATATACATGCATATACATATACATATATACACACACACATATATATATATATATATATACAGTACATATGTTTGTGTCTGTGTATGTCATGTGTATGTGTCTGTGTACATGTGTGTGTATGCATATATCCGTGTGGGTGCCCATGTGCATTATTTGGACTTACACATTTAGAGGCATGATGGCTATGCAGAATAAATGCTAGTGCCAATCACAATCAGCCAAGGGCCGTTTGACGGTTCCATCCCAGAATTGGATGCTGGGAAAGGTGCAGGAAAGCCCGACATTTCGTGGTAACATGGAAAGTCCATGAAAGTCCCCTAGGGCCCCTAGGGTTTTCCCTTAAACCAGTCCAAAGAACTCAGAACTCAGAGACTGGGCCAGGGCATGTTGGACCGTCCTCTGGACTTTGTGGTGAATTGCCACTTGGCGAAAGGGCACTGCCCCGCTGTGTTGGCGTAAATTTTGTTGTCCTTATTATTGCAACTCACACGGTTCCTGAAGGAAGACTCGCCATTCCAAAGAGTCGGAGGTTTTTGAGTTTTTTTCTGATCCTGCATGTGTTTTAGTTCATGTCGTGTTTGCTGTTTGCTGTTTGCTGATGCTTTGTCCTTTTTGGTGATATGCCAGCTGCAATGCATCCACAACTTTTTTTCCCTCGCCGATTCCTCACCCCATCAGCATTGAATCACCATGAAGCCGTTGATACCTCTGGTGTTGCCGCGGCAGGTTTGTTTTATGTGGACCTTGTCTTGAACTTTTTCTTGAGCTACAAGAATGCCAAGGCTCAGCTCATGACAAGTCAATATCAGTTCAATGTCAGTTCAGTGTCAGATGATGTCAGTTGATGTCAGTTTCCCCCCAGCCTTGGCAGGGCCACGAGGTGGTTGACCTGAGGCTCACTGCGAAGAACTACCTGAGGAGGGGAGATCGATGGAAACTCCCCTGGGATTTCACGCAACATTTGCTAATAACATGGGCCAGGCCATCATATTTGTTGAAAAAATATGAAAAACCTGAAAACCCAGAGATATTTCAATTGATATTTCAATCGGTGCGCATCATTCGCTTCACCATATTTTTGTTATGTCTTCAGGTGTGCCCCTTGTACAGGAGTTACTTCCTGCCAAACCTCATCGCTTGCATTCCGCCACAGCTGATCGAAGCGTTCTTTTCGGAGGGCATGTCCCTGGACAGACGAAACAGGTTGAGGTGTTGGGGGGTGATTTCCCAAGCAACAGATGGCTTTGTTTGAAAAGGCATATGGGAAATATAGGATATATGATATATAATATATAATATAATATATATATATAATATATATATATATATTATATATATGTTATATATATATATATTATATATATGTTATATATATATATATATCAAATGGATGAAAATGGGATATACCCCAAATGATGGCCATTGAAAGTTAGGAAGATGATGATCAACCAGTGCGTTGTTTGGATGCACAAAACACACACAGATATATATATATATATGCACACCTTGTTTTCGGACAAACCCAGATGATGAGCATATGTAAAACCCATCAAGTGGGGATTCAACCAGCCGAGAACAAAATGATATGGGAAGAATACACGTTTGGCGTTCGGCTTCAAAATGTGTCAAGTGGTGTCAAGGATGTTTGGATGTCCATCCAAAGAGCAAACCGGATTGTGATTCCCAGTGGCCAGTTTTTCATGTTCATAGATTCATATTTAGACATATATATATATATATACACATCTATTTGTGTGTGTGTCTTGTGTCTGAAAGCTACCAACCAGGACGTGTTGCCACATGGATTCTGGCTGGGAGATGACTATGTATTCGATGTATCACCGCTTGTTTCTTCGACTCTATCCCCATTGCAATATTGTAATATATGATATATAATTACACACAGCCCACACACACATATATATATATATATATACATACATATGTATATACTAATACCAAACTCCCATAAAATCCCACTTGCATGGTAGCCAAAATGATTCAATGGTGGCCTTTTCTTTCTCGTCCAGGCGAGGAGACATTTTGGAGGCACGGGGCCGCTTTATGGTTCTTGATTGGGATTCAAGTCACAAAAAAGGGGGATGGAAAAATGTATAAAAATGTGATTTAACCTTTGAGATGATTTATCCATTGAAAATTGTGTTGTGATATTGCTATATTTGAAAATCAGATGGTAATTGCGAGAATGATAGCACTAAGGAGAAAAAAAAACATCATTACCCTTAATAATCGGAATCAAATGAACAATGGCAATCGACATGAACCATACTCATTTTGACAATTTCACCATTTGGTATTGAAAATCATACCTCCGGGGTTTGCGATTGAGTTCCCACTTGAGACGCTGAGGTGACGCGCTTTAGCCGCTTGCAGCGCATGTCGCGACTAGCCCGGTTGGTGCGGTTGATCCAGCTATCGCTTCTTGACCAAGACCCAGGCCGCACCAGGTTCAGCCAGGCAAAGTCCACCAAAACTGGATGGTTCAACAAGTCACATGACAAGATTGACTCAGATTGACCAAAACCCATTCATTTTGGATGGTCTGGGACTTTTTAACCCCACACGACATTTCTTTGTCATCAAATCTTTTTGTGGTAAGGCCGGGGCCATCTTGCAGCATGTTCCCACACATGCCGACACCCCGTGCCTTCGACCACCATGTGGCCAGCCCCAAACCTTACCATCAGCCCCAACCCCCTTACAAGCCATAGGTCACGTTTTAGGCCAAAGACCCCTGCAACTCGGGTTTGCAGCCCGAACTCCTGCTTACATTCAGCTTTGGCAGCTAGAACCCTATCAAAACTGTTGGCTGCTAGACCTCGCCCCCAGCACACTGGGGCTGAGGAAACTGATCCGATTCTTGGATGAGAGCCACTGGGCAGCACTGACAGGCCATGAGCCTCGAAGGCCGCAAAACGCGGCAGATTTTGAAACATCAGCATTTTTGGAGAACATGTATTTCATCTACTCGCTGGCAGAGTATGGGCGTGGCCGCATTTGGTTGCAACTTTCGCTCAGGTCCAATGGTGGCTCAATTCAGGAACCTTCGTGGCGTACGGTGACTTGGTGGCTTTTGGGTATGGGATGCATTTTGGAGGAAGATTGAGCGATGGTGCAAACGGAAGAAATTCAAAAGCATTAAAAGGTTTCCCGTTGAAAATCAAGTGCGTGACCTAAAATTTGCCACGACCTTGATTACAAAGCGCAATGGACCAATGATGCGCGACGTGATCCAACCCCAGGTCTGTATAGGTACCATAGTAGCGTTCAAATGTTTTTTTCTTAACTTTCTGGCCCTACTTCAGAAGATGAACCCAATTGATTTATTGGCCGATGGCTCACCGCCAAATAACTTATCACTGAGCCTCATCCCATTTGCAGCTACACCATCTCAGGATACTGAACTTGTTTTGCATGCTGGCAGCTTGGATGCAGCTGGAAGTTCTGGATAATTTTTGTCGCTGATGCGTTTGGAGGAATTGTTTTGTTTCAGACTTTGCGCAGTGATTTTATGCACTTTCCATCCATAGAGTGGAAGTGTTAAATAGAGTTAGAGACAGTGGGCTGAGACCCTACCAGTCGCCACACCTGCAGCAGCCTCTAAGCAGTTTCCTAGGGCCTAGGGATGTTCGTCGATGTCAAATGCACCTATTTCCAGGTGTGGCTGTATTCCGACATTCTCTGTACCATGCACCGTCAGTAGATGTATATAGTTACATCTATATATATATATATGCTTACATGAATGTCATGTGTGTTTTCCAAAATGGATCAAAATGGTGCAGTTGCCATATATAAGAAGAGTTATCATGAATTGCCATTATCTGGGGAAGCTCCAGTATGCTCCAGTACTATAATAGGCAGTGAGGCATATGTTCTTCCTGGGTTGACCAATTCCCCAGTGGGTCCTTCATCCCGCTGAGTCCTGGGTAGCTCACATGGTTTGCTGCGGTTGGTATCTTTGCGCCTCCCTGCAGACTGCCGTCCCGTCGCTGGGACGCGGCTGACGGGGAGATCTGGGGAGACCTTTTTTTTGGATCCTTTTAGGATGGGAAAATGTCGGAGGATCCAAGAAAATGCCATGGTAACTGGGAGTTGTTTCGTATATTTTCGTATGAAATTTGAATCCAAAGAAAGATCCCAACTTTGATGTCGCATGATTTAAAAGATACGGAAAATGCAGCCAAACAGTGATGATAGATGAATGTCCAAGATTTGACAGACCAGTGTCTGAAAATGGGGTACATACCCAAAGGCTGCTTGAAGGGCCAAGATGATAATAAACCATCGGCCTTGGACCCAAGTTATGCATAGTTATGCCATTTTCCGACCCTGTCAGAGGTCACCAGTGATTTGCCAGATGTTTTTGGATCAGCAATCCATGCTGGAGACCAAGCTGCCCAAAGGTACCAGGACACCTGGCTTGGAATGCGCATTGCAGACGCGTCCGGTGGCAACTTAGTGATACGTGGCGATGGCAGTCCACAAACCCCGGAGGCAGAGTCCTGTGCGGTTGCGACTGTTGTGAGGCCAACTGATGTTGGTCCTGACATTCTTTGAGTGCCTTCCAAGAATATGTGCGCATTGATTATCTACGATTGCGTCTTTGTTGGAGGATTTGGCTTGAGGATGTTTGAGAAGCGTATGTGATCCCATCACTGCTGTGTGCACCATCAACAATTACTGTCGCTGTAACAGGTCCAGTGGCTGCATTCTTTTTACTTCGTGCTGACTGTTTTTACGACAGTTGGCTTCGGTGCATCTGGGCTTCAAACAAAGGCAGCGTGCACATATTCCAGGCAGGTACTGGTAGTTGGTTGATGTTGGTTGTAGATTGTCACGTGGTCTTCCACCTTCACAACAAAAAATGCGTGAGAAAACGTTGCATTTTCTTTGGTCAAACTGTGCAGTCTTTACCTGCAACTACGTCACCATGGTCAAACTTGAGATTGCTAAGACTATGATATGAATTGATGTATTCTGTGCATGTCAGACACTTGCTCTCCCACTTCCTTCTGCATGTCGGTTTATGTCGGTTTTGTATGTTCCTGTTTCTCCACGAACTGTCACGGCTAGTTATCTACGCTTGATCTACTCATAGACATTCATTGAGATGTTCCGCTGAGGATATGTCTGCCTTCACTCCCGCCGAGATTGGGTATGTGTGCTGCACCATGCTTCTAGGGGCAATTGTCAACAGTGTCACTTGACCAGAGCCCAAGTTGTGCCAGATTTGCCTGCAAACACCTGCAAGAAGTTTATATTTATACTTGTTAAATCCCGCCATTGTTGGACAAGCAATTTCGATGCATTTCGTGTTCCATAGTTTGTCCGCTGATCATTTTTGTATCATAAAATGTTGTCAATCACCTTTATTTCTTGTTGTTTTCGGATCCCTTGACTGCCTTGGCCCTTTCACATCCCCATCCGAGATCATTCTGAACGAAGTCATCAGCACCTTGACACGAATGGATGAGCATTCCTCACGGGTGGCGCAGCAGATGCAGGCGGGGACTTGGCGGCCAAAGTTCTGGCGGTTTAAAGGTGGCCACAGTCCAGAAGTCATTCATCATAGATAGTAATTTGCTTTGACTATTACTCCTGAGTGTAGTCGATAAACACCAATTGATATTTGGGAAATTTTGGAAATGTTGTTGGTGCTGCAATTTGATGCATTTGTCCGATTGCAATGAATGGAAGACAGGCCGAAAAAGATGTGTACTACAGTAATCTTGTCACCTGCATCCTACTTCGTTTCGGTGGGTTGCTCACATGAAGCGGATGGTTTGCGACGGTTTCAAGCACCAATATTTGAAGTATATATCTACAGTAATCCCATCCTGATATATATATATAATTACTCCCTATCTGGGCCCCAAGAATGATGAAGTCCAATGTGGGTGGTATTTAATGGTATTTAATACTAGGGGGACTGGATGCGATTGGATATGATTGGACGAGAGCTGCCTCCCACAGGTCGTGCAGGACTTCTCCGATCACTGCGATCTATCTCGGCCCTTGCGGAAGCAGTTCCTTGGATCCATGTCAGACATCGGGTGAATCTGGAAGAAATGTTACACTGTTACACACCTCAAAGCCTGGTTTGGAACGGCTTGGACATGCTTGGACTTTTGGTACGTTTGGAAAGGGAGAGGTGATTGCTGTCATCTCTAATGGCTTTTTTCTCCATTCCTGGATTGGGAAATTCCTGGCGTTGAGTTGGCATTTGGATGCATTTGGCGTCTTTTTGGGCTCGTAGGCACCAGGAAGCACAGCCATAGCCCCAAAAATTTTGCTGTTGCCATGGCGATGTTCAATCAGCAAGTGGGACTTCAAGGCCGAAAGTGCGCGAATGACTGGGTACGATGAACGCTCTTACCCAGCCGTCAATTCATATGATGAGAAAAAGGAAGGATATCTCTTTGGTCTCAAGTGATTTTATATATATATATATAATTATAACATGTTTCCGTTTATTGTGATTTTGGTAGCCCTGCAAAATCCCTCAGGGGATGAAGCTGTTTGATTTTGCAGGATTGTTAAAGGATGGCGGCAAGCACTTCTCAGGCGTGGACGAGGCGCAAAAGAGAGGGCCATGGATGCCGTGTCCATTGAATTGGGAATGGATAGTTCAGATACTATGTGTTTGTGATTTAGGGCCACCTGCTTTCCCGGCAGTGTACTTATACACACATAATATAAATATACATATACATATATCATATATATATATATATATTTACATATATATATACATATATATATACATATATACATATATATATATATATATACATATATACATATATATTTACTTATATATATTATACTTATGTATATATATATACTGCGCGCTAGTATGTGATCATGATAATCATAAGTGTCCAAATTGTTATGATCTTTCCACAGCACTCAGCGTGCTGTGGTCCGGACCTGGCTGCGGATCCGCCCAGGCCTTGTTGAAGAACATCGAAGCATGTGAGGAGCTCCCAGTTGTGGAAGTTGACAGGCTGGCTTAGATCTAAATGGTTGGGATATGGGAACATATGGGAATATAAACTAGATATAAACATATATAAACTAGATATAAACTAGATATAAACTAGCAATGATGCATATGGGGTTTGATAAGATGACAAAGCAACAAAAAATGCTATAATTTGAGATTTTTCCAACGAAAATGGAGGAACAAACCAATCATTTTTCGGGGAGATGAGTTCATGGGATATACTATGACAACTGCCTCCAAAGGGAACCTTTTGATGGTGTTTGGGCTGAGGCAAAAACCTGGCGCAGATCACGAAAAGTTCTCTGGGCCCATTTGGCACCTGGCCGGAGGATTGCGCCCAGATAGGCAGATCTTTCACTGACCAACTGGGCGCATTGGAAATGTTGCCACCAAATTTCGGGGCAATCAGTAACTGACAGTTGGGAATGGCTGCATGATTGTATGCAAGCCTTCGCTCCTGATTTGACATGCCGGGTAGAGTCCCGCGTCGATCATGTGGGAACCAGGAAGCACTTGACGTTTGGCTTTGCCACAAGATCTTGCAGCCAAGGCATGAACAAGCTCATTGTCAATCACTTGGGCAGACATTTTGCAACTCGGACGTGGCAAGTCAGTATGTACCGAACTATTTCATCATGTTCTGAAGGCTGCATCAGATTTGAAAGCATGGAAATACATGGAGGACACAGTGCCGCGTTCCAGTGCAAAGATATCGATCCGGTTCGTGTTTGCTTGTGCCGTTTCTGGGTCCGCCTTGGATGGGCACTTTATGTCACTTCATGGCACTTGACAATCTTTTGCCATGAATGAAGCGGTATATTTACTGATATCATCAACCAGCTAAAAGACATTACAAGACTATGTTCTGCATTTTTCTGCAGAGAACTCAAGGGTTGTTTCCATGGTTCGCTGCAAAAGATGTCGATGCCAATTTTTATATCTGCACGCGCTCCGTGTGAGAACCATTGGTATCGAGGTCACCAGCGATACCAATACCATTGTCACAGCTTCTGGGACAGCATTTGTAGTGCTAGTGATAGCCCCTACCAGTCATGGGGGAACATGGGCGAAGCATGGGATTAGAAATGCCCCTCTGAGATTATCCAAGATTGTCCAAGATTATCTTAGCACATAGGACTTCAATGGACTTCATAGGGATACTGTATCTCATGTTATCTCCACCAAGTTCGTAAATGAATCTTGGCTCAATGGCTTCTGTATCTGTGCCTTTTTACCAGGAAACCACAGGGGCCAAGGCTGACAAGCCACGTCAAGCCACGGTGAACGCCTCGAGGAGCTGGAAGTGATGCACCCCGCAGCAAAGTTGATTGTCATGGCAGCCAAATCTCAGGACCTACAAAGGGCCGGGCTGGGGTATCCTGGATCTGGAGATCCACAAAATCCGCAGAGAAACAAAACAAAACCCCCAAATTTTGATCAAGGTCTGGTTTATCAATGTTTATCATGGATATTATCATGGATATGATCATGGATATTATCATGGATATTATCATGGATATGATCATGGATATTATCATGGATATTATCATGGATATGATCATGGATATGATCATGGATATGATCATGGATATGATCATGGATATTATCATGGATATTATCATGGATATGATCATGGATATTATCATGGATATTATCATGGATATTATCATGGATATTATCATGGATATGATCATGGATATGATCATGGATATGATCATGGATATTATCATGGATATTATCATGGATATTATCATGGATATTTTCATGGATATGATCATGGATATGATCATGGATATGATCATGGATATTATCATGGATATTATCATCGATATGATCATGGATATGATCATGGATATTATCATGGATATTATCATGGATATTATCATGGATATTATCATGGATATGATCATGGATATTATCATGGATATTATCATGGATATTATCATGGGTATTATCATGGATATGATCATGGATATTATCATGGGTATTATCATGGATATTATCATGGATGTGATCATGGATATTATCATGGATATGATCATGGATATGATCATGGATATTATTATGGATATTATCATGGATATTATCATGGATATTATCATGGATATTATCATGGATATTATCATGGATATTATCATGTATATTATCATGGATATGATCATGGATATTAGCATGGATATTATCATGGATATGATCATGGATATTAGCATGGATAGTATACCCCCACTTGGGGTGATTTATGATAGCTGATAGCATGCAAATGGTTGATCACTTGCGTTTATTATTGTGGATCCCATTGTATCGGTCTGTGCTGAGCAAAGAATCTGAGGATCTTAGAACTACGGAAGTGCACTCCTGATAGAGTTGGATACTTGGGAATTCGATCTCCTGGGGTGGATAGCGGTGGAAGATTTGTAGTTGCACATGGGGTTTCTGGATGCTTCAGTGAAGCAGCTGGACCCCCGGTCTGTCATCCCCTTGTTTGCATTAAAAGTGGTCAATAGCCCGGTCTGCACATCGCAGGACCAGGAGTCCGGGGATGGCACCAACCTTTGCGTCAGCTTCGGCGGGGAGCTCCTTCTACGAGCCGAAGAATTGCTGAAAGCTGCTGGGCTGAGTTTGGGCCGTGGCTGGGCCAGGGGCCAGGTCCATGATGGAAACCAAGGGGAAAATGTCACATTGACATCAGCCCAAAAGTCAGGGTTGGGTGACCAGGTGGAACAAGGAAGAGGACCCCAAGATTGGACGTCAGCTAAGTGGACAGGGAATTGGGCCAAAAAGTGTCCGCAGAAGCTTGGATTGAAAATCTGAGGAAGGCATTCACGCCAACGATGTGTACAAGGCCGGGAGATGCTGGCAAGGTGCAGCAAGATGCAGAGAGGATAGGGCGCCCATCGTAGGACACCTTAGACATTCACAGCAGCGAGGGGGCAATCCCTGAGATCAACAAGACTTGAGGAAACGCATGCAGCATTTGTTTGCGGACCTTCAATGGGTCCATCCAACGTAACAAGATCGTCTCAATCTCAAAGTGCGCTGCGTACAGCATGTGAAATTATATGTGTATGATGTAAACACTGTATAGCTATTATATAATATATATATACACATATATGTAGCTATATATCCGTGCATGTGTGGAGCTAAATATATATATATATTTGTAATATATATATATATATATATTTGTAATATATATATTTGTAATATATTTCCAAGACGAGTCATTCTTGGAGCAATCTAGCTCACAGGTCCCCGCCTTGATTTCAAGCACATTGCGCCACAGGGATATGAGCTGGCCAGGGATAAGGCCATGGAGTTCTTGAACGACGCTTGGAATTGGAAGGAATGGTAGGTGAAGCAACACCACTGCAATGCAGTGCTTCAATCAATTGATTTAAGGGACAGCCTAGAGGATATGGATGTTTTTTGCTTCAAACTTCAAACATAACGGTGTCCAATAATTTTTCCCAACTTGCACCTATAGTGAATGAAGACCATGAAACCCTGCTATTTTGTGGGCTTTGCTGCTGCATGACTCAATTTCCCTTTGGGTTTTGATTTTTGATCAACCTTATCCGGTACCGCTCTGTCAAGCCTGACAATTGGGTAGCATATCCCAGTCAGATAGCAGTTGCAACAGCTGTATGAAGCAACAAAATGCATACTCTTCAGCAAACAAACATGGCAAATTAGATTTCCACATGACATCGGCTGAGGATTTTCCCATAAAACAGGATGGTTTGGGCTCATCCACCGAGGATCAAGTGGCGTGGTCGGTGGATGACTTGAAGAGCACAGAGCAGTCGCTTTCCCGCTCGCTGGGTGATAGCAACCACATGACCAACCTCACCCTAAATGTTGCCAGTGGGAGAGAATGATCCCCAAAATGAGCTTTGAGCTTATATTTGAACTTATTTGATCTTACTCACGTTTCTATCATCCTTTATATATTATATAGCTACTTCACCCGGAGGGATGTTGCTGGCCTAATGGAGGCACCGGTTTTGTCATCACCATTTCACTATCGATGTGCAAGAATGCATCAAGGACAGAGTCTTGGACTGTGTTCAGGCGACTATAAAGAATTTTTGAACACAGTTTGGACACCAAAAATATGCAAGAGACAGATTTCTGTGAAATCCACTGGTTGATCATTTACCCCTACTAATTGCAAGATTTTGGGGGTATATCCCATGTGCAGAGACCCATTTTGAGGCTCACCAAATGCGTGAAGACTGCCATCTCTTCCAAGCAGTTGGGCTGTGAAGGGCCGCTCGCCAAGCTGGTCGCGGAGGCGCATCATGCCCACAGATTGTCATTGGAGATGTTTGGCGTATGACTGGCAGGTGGTGTCAGAGATGTTATGTTCGTAATTGTTCATACACATACATCCATGCATGCATGCATACATACATATATACAGACATATATATATATATATCTGTGTGTGTGTGTTTATTTGTTTCATTGGATCGTGAACCGAAGTGGTTCATATACCACCTTGAATCAGAACTGAAACCCTGAAATCCGGTTACTTACTTCTCTTGGGACAAGCAGCTGGCTGCCAATTTTGAAGCGCTGTTCCTTTGGATCCTTAGGTCACCTTCCAAGAGCCATGACCCTTGTGCCAGGCCTGCGTGCAGGTTATGCCTCCCACCCCCAGCAGGTTTGATGTCGACAATGTGCGGGTCACCAAGGCCGGCCAGCCAAAATTTGCCGCTGGGAACGAGTTTTGTGGGTCGGAATTGCAAGATTTGAAGAGGCGAAAGACCAAAGATGATCCAAAGAAGATTCAAGATACCCAACAGCCCAACAGATCTAAAATATTCTAAAATGATCCAAACACCATGACTAGCACACACATATATATATATACATATATGTACATATACAGTATATATATTAGCTATATATATATTAGCTATATATATATTAGCTATATATATATATATAAATGTAATTATTGCTTTTTCTGCATTGCCCAAAGGCCACCCTTTTTGTTTAAACCTCTCACAACGGTGGGCCCCGGTGGGTCAGGTGCAAGGCGGAAACCTGAACAGTTCCTTCGTGGTGGAGGGGATGGCCATTGCTCGACGCGCAAGTGGCGTGGAGCAGTACAAGGAGAAAGCAAAGGCTGGGAAACTTCCAGGGGAAACTCACTTTGAGCATGTTTTCACTTTAGTATCTTTAGTGGTGATCAATCAATGAATATGAATGGCTGATAATGGTTAATAGTTGCCAATTAAGATCTATCCATATCTATCCTAATGTGATAAACCCAATAGTAAAGCGTTCTCAATATTACCATAAATGGGTGGCTGTATCAAAAATTGGTGGTTTATAATTCATAATTATTGGGTCTCCACATTACATCACTTGGACATTCTACACTCAGGAGATCAACAAACCACCAAGTCATCCGTGTGTGGCGGCACATTCACCTGAAGCAGCATTTACATCAGTCAACCAGAAAGAAGCACCCCAATATCACTGAATACCATAAACATATTTACACATATGTTAAATATATATATATACACATATGCATGCGCATATATATACATACATAGTACAGCACAACAGAGTTTTCTAGGCGCCATAGCCGCCATGGCGGTCACCATTTTCTTTTGTCCAGAAGAATGGTAAAAGGGCGTTCAGCCGGGGCTGCAGTTTCAGCCTAGATCATAAAGTATATAAAATCATGGATGATAAGTTATGTGAAAATATTTTTCAGAAAATATTTAGGCTATAGATATCTATGGATATCTATGGATGATAAATGATCATAAGTTCCATCCCCAAAAGATACCCCGGTCATATTCCGCAGACACCCCGGTTTGGTGACCGATGCTGGCATTGGGGATGCTCCGCTGGCCGCCAGGTGGCGATTTATGCCGAGGCCCTTGAGCTCGGAAGCACCGAAGCTTGGCTATGCGGAAGCCCTTCGATGATGGAGGAATCAGGGTGGATCAGGTAGGAGATGCTGAAAATCCTGATATTCATATAATTTGATATGGGTAGATTGATCGGATTTGATTGATATTGATTGATAGATGTATCCATACATTGCGTGCAGATAGATTTTGCAAAGAGACACACATATAGATTGCCAGGGCATTTCAGCTGTGCGAGCAATTGACTTGCATTGCAGTGTTATTTGGATTCTTTGGGGCGTCCTCATGGGACGGCTGCGGACAGTCACGCCCGACAGAGAGAGAGAGAGAGAGAGAGATTGGTGATGTTCCCGATGTAGCTATGGGCCCATTGGTGCCGTGTTCCAGAGCCATAGCGCTGAGGAAACGAAGGGCACCGTGCTCTTGGAGAGTGCAGAACAGCTGATGAACTTCACAAAGGGCGAGGTGGGGAGTGGTGAAGCATTGAAGCGATGGATTGCGGGCTGATATTTCATGATATTTCTCTTCTTTCGACTTGCAGAGATCAATTCATGTGGTAACATTTCTAAGGGATGGGTGCGCAAAAGGATGGAAACAACGGGACGTTCAGCATCAGATCCATGGCTATGATGGATGAAGCTCATTTAGCAATACATGGGATAGCGAGCACCCAATTCAAAATTTGGATCATTTGGTGACGGCTCTCCCAATGTTGCCGATGCACAGGAGCAAAAGATGGAAGAGATGATCAGGTGGGGAACTGGGTCAGTTTTTTGGTTAACTATTTTTATTAATTGCCCCCAAAATGATAGTTGATGCATCGGTGATTTCCGCACCTCATTCCACAGGCTACTGTAAAGCTGTTCATTACCTGGATATTGAGCTGCGTGAATGCACATACATACATACATACGTACGTACATACATACATATATATATATATAATATATATAATACATATATATATATATATATATATACATAATACATGTATGTTATATATATATATTATTATTATTATATATTATGTTTCTATATATAATACATATATATATATACATTGTATTATATATATATATATATTATTTTTCTATATATAATACATATATATATTGTATTATATATATATGCATACATACGTATATGTGTGCATTTGGCAAGGTAGAACTATGTATTGTATATATAAGTATATGTATACATGTTTATGTTTACATAGATATATAGATATATACAGTAGATATATGTATGTAATGTAATGTAATGTAATGCAATGCAATGCAATGCAATGCAATGCAATGCAATGCATGCATGCATGTATGTATGTATGTGCATATGTATATATATATAGTTATTTATATGCATACGAATATAGAAATATACGTGTTTTTTGTTGCATACTATGTCCTTTGTGTATATGTCCCAGCCAGGTCCATCAAGGAGGTGGGTGTGGATGTGGTCATCGCAGGCATGGGGGCACAGGGGAGTCATCAGGCCACTTAATGACCAGTGCCCATGTGTTGGTCCAATGAATCAACTCCAAATTGTAGGTCATATCCCAAGATGTATTGCTTGAACATTGCCAATTGCGAACGAAAGCCGGAAGCTTCTCCAAGTGTTCAGGTGGCACCATCTCAGACATGGCACTTCACTTCCTGAACAAATACAAGACGCTTTGGCAAGTTGGGTCGGGGCTGCTGTACGCAGCATAGGGCATCATTGTGTAGATTTGATGATCTTGTTTAGATGCATGTGGTGGGCAAGCAAATAAATAGATAAAGGAGGAGAAAAACTGTCCCGTAAAGTAAATGGTGGACGCGTGACTGCTGTATGCAGATGTACACTGGCGAATGATCTTCTTGTTGGAAATGAGCATTCTGTGCTGCACCCATCCACACTATAAGTTGCTGATACCCTCTGGTACTGGCAATCAAACATGGCAATGGAATATCCACCATTTACAGATGATTTTCCCATTTTTAATGACCATGTAATTGGGGTTCCCATGTTTGATGACACCGGAGGGTAGCTGCTTGCCTCAGGATCTTTGCACTGAAGATCAATTCCAAGTTCGAGCTCCGCCGTGTTTGTCGTACAGTGGGTGCCACCAGCATTGTGCGCTCCGGCCCGCCGCTTCCAGAAGAATGTGGCTATGTGGAGTCTATCAAGGCCAGGAGTTTGCATCGGTTCCTAAATATGCTAAACCCAATATAAATGATCCCCAATGTCACAAGAAATGAGTGGCAAACAACAATCCGCAATCACCAATAGGAGATTTGTTTGAAGGGTATCCACATTACTCACACTTTGGACCCAAAGACGACATGGTTTAAAGAAGGGACAACCAATCTACAGATCTAGCGTGTGTTTTGGCCTTTGCCTCTTCCACTCCACTTGTCTCTCTATAAGCCGGCAGCCTTTCTTTCGGGAGTTAGGGACAACCAATCTACAGATCTAGCGTGTGTTTTGGCCTTTGCCTCTTCCACTTGTCTCTCTATAAGCCGGCAGCCTTTCTTTCGGGAGTTCTGCCACATTCTGCCATGATTGCCATGGTCCCTTTTCTTTAGGGTTTGGCCGCTTCAAAAGGTGTGATCACCATACTTTCAGGCCAATGAATTAATGGTTTCAGCCATTGCTTGGCTATTGCCGACCTATTGGGATCTATCAGTCCCTTGAGTCAGGTTGAAGAGATGTCTTCCGAGCCTTTCACCATCATCAAGACCCGTGACTCCAAGATTGTCACCTGGCTACCGAGAAGCGCGGTTTGTTTCTGTACCTGGCCTGTCGTTCATTCCCAAAATGAACTCCGCTTTGCTGGAAATTCGGACGCTGTGATTGGTTCAGTTTAAGGTTTATGATAGCTGCTAGCGGCTACAACAACTACATCCGGGATCATTTCGGGCCGAAGCCTCTACCCACCTTTGTGCCTGCAGGCTACGGTGGTGCTGCGCAGTGCCAGCCCAAATGTCCTAGACGAGTTGGAACGCGCCGTGGACAATGCCGTGAACGCACCTTGGACGGGGATGGGGATGGCACGAGCCCTCTGGACGGACTGGGGGTTTTGATATGGTGTTTATTGTCAAACACATTTGAAATGATGATTCCTGATGAGTAATACCCTCTGGTAATTTAACATAGCTAATGTTTCAATGGCCATTTATAGTGGATTTTCCCATTAAAAATGGTGCCCATTAAAAATGGTGATTTTCCATAGTTATGTGGCAGTTCATCTTTGAACAAACAGGAGTTTGCAGATAGAGGAGCGTGTCATGACATATCAAATGGAATCTTTGCGGTATTTGTCACTTTAGAGCTGTCCTTTGTGGAGGCAGTGCCAGAATGGACTAGACTGCAGTCAGAGACTGCTGCGCTGCTCAACAACTTTTTAATAGAACGTGGAGAATGATTTGTCATTGTACTGCAATGATTATATCACTCCATCATGGTATTAAAAAGAAGGAAGCTGCAGGACCTACATAATATATATACACATAATTATATACATACAGTTGTGTGTGTGTGCATATGTGTGTGCGCACATGATTTCATAAAATTGTCACTCCATATCAGTACGCAACATGGCGTTCAGCTTGCCTCAGGTGGTCAGATGTACGACCAGGGATCCCAGGTTTGTGGCAGGGGCTGGCGCAACTCAGCCAGCAAGCAGTGCCAAGTCGTTGTTTAGTTGCCAACCAGGATTTCAATAAAAGGTTGGTATGGATTTCAATGCTAATAAAAGGTTGGTACTCGTATAACTTATATGACATGATATAACATGATATAACACTGTTACACGGTTATTACGATCTTACACTAGAAATATAAGAAGTGTGAAATGCATCAATGGCACACATCAATAGAGATAGCACTAGAACATACTATTGTATTACTATTGTTCCAATAGATTTTTACTATAGGCTCTATAGAGTCACGGTGTTATTGGAACAATATTTACTATAACAATCTATTTACTATAGACTCTATAGACTCTATAGACATATGATCTGTCACGGTGTTCACGTCCCGAGGCAACGGAGATTGAGTTGGCGCATCAGCTGCAGCAGTTCGGCGCCACGGTGCCTGGCTTGGATCAATACGCTGCCTGGCGGAGTCCGGAGGCTGTGCTGTAAGATGGCTACCCCTTTGGTAAACACACATAGCTATTGAAAATGGCCATTGAAATAGTTGATTTTCCCATTAAAAATGGTGATGTTCCATAGTTATGTGGCAGTTGACCAGAGGGTATAGGGCTAAATGGGTATATGATGCAAAAACAAAACAAGATGAAGCCCACGAACCCGAATGCTCACAAGTATGTTAATGGTACAGATGTCAATACACATGGTTATGCAGTCACGCACAATACCTTTCTGCAATAGTTTATTTGAACAGTCTTGTACATGTTCCCTTGTTACCAGTCTGCAGTGTGGAATGT
>Ga0126342_10001056_pt1 | contig 36262 bp, 26 predicted proteins | sample Cyp1metagenome_FD_92528 | JGI IMG/M metagenome (GOLD analysis project Ga0126342, IMG submission 92528) | Coral microbial communities from Lord Howe Island, Old Settlement Bay, Australia - Cyphastrea 1 metagenome | ecosystem: Host-associated > Invertebrates > Cnidaria > Coral ... | reverse complement strand
TAAATGTATGTAAATGTCCCATATGCTCCATGGTGCTGGTATATAAAAACCTACAAAACTGGGTGATTTTAGGGCAAATCTTGGTAAATATTCCAGCACCATGGAGCAACAAAGTCAATGGTTCATGTAAACTTCCCATAGTGTATTCATGGATGTAAATATTTATTTGCAGTATTTTGGGAAACTCCCACTATCTATTTATATACACTATTGTTGGTAAGTATTCCATACCATGTTCGTCATGTGAAAAAATCGTACCATCTTCAGGTGCTAAAAAACACCAAAGTGTGGCACCTGTATCGCCGACTTGCGCTCGGCAGCTGGTGCACAGGTCATCGGCCTGTCCAAGGAACTTTCAACTGTGCAGTGTTCAAAATCCTCTGTGGCTCATGTGTTTTTTTCAATGTGTTTTTTTGGATTTATATGGATTTATATGGATTAATGCTGTAATGTCTTGAATTCACTTGAATCAAATTGGATAAGGCAAGGACAGCTCCATGCAATTACCTAGATTTGCGCGATTCTTTGGGGTAAATGTCGGAGAACACACTCAATACATGGAGCATTTGGGATACTCAATGTCTTGAAACCCAAAAAAACTAGGTCACTGCACCCGTTTTCTGGTGGAATTTGATCATTCCAACATACAAAAGATGGACATGCGCACCCCTTCGAAACCTTTACAAAGGTGACCAGCACGACCAACAGTGACCGGTTTGTCGAGATAACAAAAACATACATCGCAGCATGACCAATTACTTAGATATCCAAAGGATCCAAAGGTTATGTCTTCAACCGCAGTTTGGTCACTGAATATCCCCTTGAAAATAGCTCAAATACATATGTATATATATATACTACATATATATATATATATATATACGTATATATATATATACGTATATATATACAGTATATATATATACAGTATATATATACAGTATATATATTAAAATCTTTGAAAACAATGCCGTTTGTTTTTTCCAGTTATTGCTAAAGTCCATTCGATATTCCAAAATCCAAAACAATGCCTTTCGCATCCTTTCCCTATATATGAAATATCAGAAAACGATCTATCCCCTTGAAAATAGCTAAAAATATCAGAAAATAGCGCCCTTCGCTATACTAAACGATCTATCCATTTTCCGGTTTTCCCAATGATCTTCCCAATGACATCAGCTGTATCCCTAACCCAAAGAGAACTCTCAGGCGCCTGTCGAGTTCCAAGTGAGGTTTCCTGTGGCCGTCCACGATTTTTTGCGGGTAAACATACAAATAACTATGGAAATATCCATATTTTTTCATGAGTAAATCAACTATTTCTATGGCAATTGTCAATAGCTTTTTGTATGTTTACCAGAGGTTAGATATCCCAAGTTATAGAGGTTAGAATCCCATAGTTGAATGGTCCAAATCACGGAGTCATACCCCGATGACTGAAGGGAAACCTCGACCTCGCCTGGTGCTGGAAGATGTACAAAACTGGGCCATTTTCGGGGTAAATATAAGTAAATATCCCAGCACCATGGAGCATTCGACTTTGGAATACTTTGGAACTTGGCGGCAAAACGAGAACTGTGAACTGGAACATGATCTAACTGATTACTTTTCGCGGAATATTCACTGTTGCTACTTTTGTTGAAAGCAAATGTCGATTTTCCTGGCTTCGAGATACCTGATCGTTGCTGCATGGCTTTGCAAAAAATCTTGGCGGCTCAAAAGCGCGACCTGGGGTGATTAAAACAAGGTACCATCTGGTTATTTAACATAGCCATGGAAAAAATAATCACTTTTAATAGGTAAATATAGGTACATCATCTATAAATGGGTCATGTTCCATAGCTGTGTTAAATAACCAGAGGGTAATTTCGAAAAGCTTTCCGTACAGAAAATCTAGGGATCGGTGCTTGGAGGATCATCTTCTGAAATTGACGTGCTTGGAGGTCCCAAGGGCCCAAGTTGGTCATATCCTGCACGTGAATTCCCCACTGTAAGATGCATGTACATGTACAATGTATTATATATTATATATAATATATATATGCATATATCTACCACAAAAAAGTTTTTTATAATATATATATATATATATATATCATGGGAATGGATTATCCTATTACTTGCATATATCAGTATATATCCCATTCGTACAGTACGTGGTCCCAGTGGGAAGTGAGCTGTAGCCATAGTAAACCGCTCTGCCAAAGCAAACCATCCAGGACACGTTACTACAGTGAAGCCCAAAATAAACCCAATACTGAAATTCTCTCAACTTGGTCAATAGCGATTCCCAGTTCATGGATTATCGTACTCTCCCATATATTAGGTAGATTTACTATATGTCCCGAACTCCAACCGGTATATATCCACTCATATCCCCATCACAACCCATATTTTCATTCGATTCAAAACGGGTGTATCCCCATTAAAACCATCATGTTCATTAGACATTCCCATTAAAACCAATCAACCATATGTGTTCCCCACTTTATATCATAGCATATCCTCATTTAAAACCATACTTAGTTACTAAAACCCATGTTTTATGGTTAATCCCCTTATATATATCCTTAAAAAAAAAAAAATGCTTAAAAACACGTTTAAAAAAACCATGAGAAACCTCCTTAACTGACATCCCCATCACCCCATCACCCCGCCGTCCTGAAGCCGAAGAAGCCGAAGCCCGCAGGACATGAGGCGCGCAGATCTGGAGCCAGACTTCCCAGACCTGGTTGCGGCAAGAGAGTCTGAGGTGATCCCATGAGACGCTCCGAAAAAGTTGGGCTCATCATGAGTGAAGAATGGGATCATATCATGATGAATTATATAAATATCCAATAATGATGAGGATTAGATTTGTCAAGATTCATAACTGATATAACTATTTAATTATATAAATATCAGTTAAATATCCATTACGATCAATTAAATGTCTATTGGATATCAATTAAATGTCCATTTATGGATCAATAATTGGCCATTTCTATGGATTCATGATGGGTTAGTAGTGGGATATTTAATGACATACATTGGTGACTACCCTCCAGTGTCAATCCTCTATAAATGAAGGTTTATGGCTGGGAGAAACATCTATAATTGCAAAGCAGGTAGACCTAAGGAACTTGATGACAAGGGAATTGCAAAATTCGAAAAAGGAAGCACACCCGTTGGCCACACCAAAAAACCTGTTGCTTGCAGGAGTGTCAAACATCCAACATTTGTGAAAACCATTGCACTCAGCCACGAGGTCAAAACCAGCTATGGCATATATGGAAACTGCACCGGTGTCGTGTATGTTGACCACTGACTTCACACCAACTATGGCAACTTGGAACAGCACAACCATTATGGCAGTTCGCACGTGTGTTTCGTCCAGAGATCCGCCGGTTTCCTCATCCCAAGCGGATGACTGAGGTTCACCACAGGCTCAAATAGACGCCAGGCTATGTCACAGACAATGGCCAGGAGGAGTGCAAGGATTTGGCGGTTGGAAAGTGTAGCAACTTGACTAGCATCTATGGAATCCATGGCAACTTGAAACTAGACAATCCTGTGCTCTCATAGCAGCTACAGCACATGCACCCACACGGGGGTAAAATGACGCCATAAAATGCCATAAACATTTATTATTGTGCACATGGGCAAGCCATGTTTGGTTGCCACAGATTGTAGGAAAATCCCGTACATAACTGGCTTATTATAAGGCTACAGTGTACTAAGTGTAGTATCCTCGCCAGTCCGGGCATGAACAAACTCCAAATATTGGGGTATAAAACCAACAACACCAAGTGGGAATAAAATCCCACAGGATCCTAACGGTGCTGCTATATATGGTGTACCATGGATCCCATCAATATACCCCAGTCATGTTAGCATTAATATACCAGCACCATGGATCCGTCATGGGAATGTGATGCCGGATGAGGACCCTTCAGCCGGACAGCAATGGCAAACATAAGGGACAAGCAAATAGTTGTTGGCTGGTAGTATACTACCATTACTGGATATTATATATATATGAACAAATGATATGCTGGTTGGTGGTTTTTAACCATCTTGAAAAATATGAAAGTCAATGGGAAGGATGACATCCCATGTAGTATGGAAAAATAATCCAAATGTTCCAAACCACCAACCAGTTGGTATTGGTCCTGCTGAAATTCAAAACACAAATTCTGTCAGTCGAAGCACACACCATGCCACCGTGCCTATGATTTGTTTGGGAACTACTGTATTGGGATCTAATCTTATCGAGAGGGTAATTCCTTTTAGGGACACTCCTAGAACATTCCTTTTCATTCACCTTAATTCCAAATAAGCCTTGTTCATTCATATGTTTTAAGGTTATTTTAAAGAAGGACTGAAAAAAAACATTAGAATTTTAAAATGGTTTTCAAAATTGTGTGTTTTTTTGGATTTGTTTTTGATGTTTTTTGTTTATTGTTGATTTGTTATGGTTTTGTTGTTTTTTTGCTTTGTTTTCAATGTTTGTTTGTTTGCTGTGTTTCCTTCAATAATATTTTTGTGTTTGAATTGTTTGAGTACGTTTGATTGTTTTCTTTTAATATGTTTGTTTTTACAATGTTTTTTGATTTATGTGTTGTTTTTGTGTATTTTCATTGTGTTTGGTATTTTGTTGGAATTTGTCGTTCTTTTTCTGGTTCATGTTTGTTATTTATGTTTGTTTTTTTTGTTGGAATTGTTTTTGTTTTTTGTTTTTTCTTGAATCTCTGATTTGTTGCATTTTCTTTTTGACTGTTTGAGTTTTTTTTGATTTTTGAGTAGCAACTTTTAGGAGTAGCCCTGTTAGGAATAGCCCAGGGTTCTTTAGTGATCTAATTTTTTTGGGACAGAGAATTTGGAAAGTTCGCCATTCTTGAGATAGTCTCCCTGCGAACCACAAGACCCCAATTGCAGTGAACCAATTCATGGCCAATCAATATTAAAGACCTCCCCAAAACTGTCGTTTAGTAGGGGATTTACAGATGTTTGGTACGAGTTACCCTGCATCAAACGCAGCAATGAGAAATCCCCGAACTAATAGAGGTTTAAAGCTGCGAAAATCATCGAACTAAGTGGTTGTTCCAGCCTGCACCACCTTTGCCGGAGAGTTTGGGGTGTTTGAAATTAGGGGAATGGGATTAGTAAGTACTTCCATCCAACAGTTAACCATAGTTAACCATAGTTAACCATACAGTTAAGATCCCTACTTATCTTTGTTGCTTTATAAACCTCATTAACATTCATTGACTATCTGGTTGGTGGTGAAACAACCCCTCTGAAAAATAATGGACTTCGTCAGTTGGGATGATTTTCCATTCCCAACTGAATGAAAAGTCATTCAAAATTCCATGGTTCCAGTCACCACCAGGGATTAGTTACTACCCCAAAATCATCCAAGTCATGGACGACCATTCTAGTATTTGAAACAACCATGGTGACGACTGGGGATCCCTATACACGGTAGGCCCCCCAAACGTTAGCGAAGTCGGTTTCTAAATAGGTGAACTAACTATGGTTTATTGTACGTAAGTATAACTATCAGGGGTTTTATAAACTTATGACCAGGGGAGCATTTTTATAAACCAATGTATTGTCTAATCAAAATGTTGAACATTTTATACAAACGAGGCATGTTCATAATTATGTTGAAAGCTGACAATTTTTTGTGGGTTACGACTTATAATCCACTTACCCTCTGGCAAATTAACAGTTCGACCCTGGCAGTCATCGGGGTTGGAAGATTAGTTTCCATTAAAACTAGGCTATTTTCAGGGTCAACATGTTACTTTACCAAAGGGTACTCTCTGATCAAACCCAAAGATCTGTTCAAACCAGGCCTTGCCGACTGGGACTGGGCGACGGGAAGCCGGAGCTGCCGGAGCTGCCTGTTCGCCACTACCCAGGAAGAAGCCCCCCAAACGTTGTAAGTGGGTCAGTAAACATTTCAATGGGAGATCTCCAGGATCCTAAAATGGAGGTATTTGTACCTAAGGCCATATGAATTGTGGGTATATCCCCTTACATAGGCCTGATATAGGCCTTATATATGGTAGCTACCTCCAATAAATCGGTTCCTGAAATGGCCATTGAACATTCTATAACCCCATCTTATTGCATGCTATCCCCCAAACGTTCACCTAGTTGCGACAACTTCGCCAACGACCTGCGGCCTCACTTTATGCCCAAAATGAGATGATCAGTCATTAAATCGATGAGTCAGCATCTTCCCATGAAATTTGCCATTTGGGAGGTACCCTCTGGTAAACGTTTATATAACTATCCGTTTTTAATGGGAAAACTCACTATAAATGGCCATTTTCAATAGCTATGTTAAATTACCAGAGGGTATCTTCCAGTTTCAGACACACCCATACACTGTGGGGTCCTCAAACGCTATGTGTGTTGGCTTATATGTTTATACACCCCCTTTTATTAACTAGTTCGCTATACCTAGACCATAGAATCTACCATACAAGTATCTTAGGAATTATAACCATAGTTAACCATACAGCTAATATCCCTACTTATGTTTGTTGCTTTATAAACCTCATTAACATTCATTGGCTATATTTATATCATATTTATATCATAGATATATACCTATCATAGTTATATCATAGTTATATCATAGTTATATCATAGTTATATCATAGTTATACCATAGTTATATCATGGTTATATCATTAGCTATAGTTTATAGATATATCATTAACTATATATAGTTTATAGAATTTTATAGATACAGTATATACCTACCATAAACCATCGAATTCGTTCACTTCAACCAACGGATCGCTAACGGTTCCTGCCTCCTGCCAGGCTCGAAATGCCCACGAGGCCCTGAGATTGCGACCTTTGTGGGATTTCATGGGATTTCACTGAAAACAATAGGGACAAAAAACCTGATATAACCACCAAAAATTAGGTATGATTTATACGAAAGATTAGGGCTACGGGTGATGTACCACTTTGAAACAGTGGGGATAAAATAAACCATAATAGGGGGATACAATCTGAGATACATATATATATATATATTATATATATTATATATATATTATATATATACACATACAGATTAATATGGTGGGATATGTAACCAGCAAATATTTGGACATATCATTGGTTTGGATTTCAATAAGAAGAACTGGGTACAACACCGACATACACCAACCATTTTAGGAGAACATAAAGCGATATATACTGGTTGGTGGTTGACCTACCCATCTGAAAAATATGAAAGTCAGTTGGGATGATTATTCCCAACCAGATGGAAAAATAATAAATGTTTCAAGCCACAAACCAATATATATATATATACCAATAAACAAATTGATATTTGGGTGTGTCTGAAAACTGTGCGATGGGCACCAAAATTTATGGCAATCTGAACGGTCATGACCTATGTGGAAAATCCATGGACCATGGACCTGGAAGTATCTGGGCGTATCTACACGTTCGTTAAATGAAAAAATGTGAATCTTTTCTATAACTGGGCAATGTCCAAAATACCTTCGTTGGTGTAAAGGCTAATTTTTGCGGAGTAAAAGCTGTAAAATTGCATAGGTTATTGGAGGAGTTGTAGTATCTCTGTATCTGGTTGGTGGTTTCAACCCCTCAGAAAAATATGCGTCAGTTGGGGCTATTATTCCCAATATATGGAAACATAAAAAATGTTCCAAACCACCAACCAGGTATATAATATATATATATATCATACATGATATGAGTGATCTGTTTAAGATGCACATTTTGATCAAATGATATCAAATGTATGGTCTTCAAAAATATGAGATTTTAAGAAGGCTACCAAGGAGGTTAATTCAATGACGAATCAGAACCTCCATATGATACCGTTAAACCATATTTCTGGGTAAATTATATATATAATACTTAACTAACCTGAAATGTTGGGCCATTTTGGGATGATTCCTCCTATTAACCATGATTCCAGGGTTCGGGAGAACAGCGAGGTCGTTATTTTAATTTACCCAGATATTTGCAATTCCCAATTGGATACATTTATACTGACCCCAGGATAGATAAATTGGAACATCCATGGGGAGACTTACCATGGCAAGCATCGTTCGTGCGCCCATTTGGGGGTACCTCATTGTACCATTTCAGGAAACCTCCAGGTATAAAAAACACCAGTTGGTAGATGGGGAATGTCCCGTTAAAATATGTCACAATCACCATGATTTTCGGTGTTAACCAAAAATTACCAAGGGTGCAGGACAATATAGCAGTCAGATCATGGGAAAACAACAATCTCATCAATCTCTAGGAGAAGATCCACGTTCGAACTGGAATATCATAAGAGTTCTAGACCAAACCTGTGGATCAAAATTGGTCGCCGTCAACGGAATGGCATACCACTCCAGGCTTGAAAATTGAGCAATCATGGCATTGGTTGTTGGTTTCAGTGGCATTTTAAAGGCAACCCATAGTTGATGCCAAACACACAAATCATTTGTCATTACCATCTGGTTATTTAACATAGCCATGGAAAATCACCATTATTAATAGGTAAACCATCTACAAATGGGCCATGTCCCATGGCTATGTTAAATAACCAGAGGGTATTTGTCCTTGAATATCTCAAATCATCCCATGAATTGGCTGAATCCACAGCTATTAAAAAAAAAAGCGTCACCGGAAGGAAAGGACTGGGCCATCGCACTGTTTCCACTGAAAGACATGACTTGATAACGAAGGCGTACCAATGCGCGGGAGCAATGTTGATGCCACGCGTATCTGCGAGCAAGATCGTAGATGATCGTAGATGAGTATTCCAGGCATTTGAAGTTTCCGGGTATGGTAGGGTATATTGGTTGTACCTTTGTAGTCTATTGTATGGAATGTATGCAATAGTGTGAGACTTGCTTTCTGCGGATGGCCCCCTCAGGCCAGATACCACGAAACGACATGTCCTTGGTCTATCTCCAAACACGATGGCACACACACAAAAACTATCCATACTTGACCTACGAAACTAAGGTTGTCACAGTCGATTGGCACCCCGAAAAACTGTACGAGTAGTTCCAATGCAATGCCCTGCACCCTTTGCAGAAAACCTACCAGATATCAAGCTTCATCAGGGGTGATCTTTGTCCATGGAGTGTTTGAACACTCCTTCAAATGTTGTAAGCTTGAGCACTCTCCAAAGTTGTTGTATATAAACAGAAGCAAAAAACGCAGTTCCACAAAAACTGCGAGTGATGATATCCGCTGTGGGTGCTATTGGTTCCAAGCAAAACTGGCTGTTGGTGCTCACTCTCCACGCTCCTAGACTTACGGAAACCGGGATGTCGGCTCATGATATGTTCGGCTGATCATTGATTTAGGGGTGGGAATATTTATATAGACAACTCATGACTCATGATATCTGAATGTGAGTTTGGGCTGTTGTTGGATGAATTTCACATGATTTTGGGACATTTTGGAGTGGATCAAAAAAAGTTCTGTTTCGGAAACCGCCACTCTGGCATGATATCACCACCATAGCAATTATAGAAATTATAATAAGGGGACTTAGACTTAAACAAGATTCAACCATCCATTCCCCTGGCCGTGGCCGGCCCACATGGAAAGCATGCAGCCCAACCATTTATGGCTACATTCGAGGCAAAATGCAGAATGCTATTCCCATTCGACAAAAGGAAGCTGACAGGTGGTTGAGTCTGCCAGCACGAGTGTTTTCTGCCATCGTCGTCCGTTCGTTCCTTACAACGTCTCTTCAAGGTCATGATTGAGCGAAATGGAAACAGGAACCTGTGTAATTAGTGCTTTATTAGCAGAATCCCAGGATTCCAGCGTTTTTCGGAAGACATCAACCGTGATTGTGTAGAAACTGCGGTGAATGACCCGAGATCGCAATCAAACGTGGCTCGAACATCCGCCATTTAAAATTAGATACCATCTGGTTATTTAACATAGCTATGGAAAATCACCATTTTTAATAGGTAAACCATCTATAATGGGCAATTTTCCATGGCTATGTTAAATAACCAGAGGGTAATTACAAAAAAAACACCATTTCCATGGGAAATTCATGGATGTTCCATGATATCCCCGGAACATAGTCAGTGTCATTCCATTTGTTTGCCCATTTAATTCGATGATTTTCCCATTTTAGTGCATGTCAGGATGTCAGTGCATTCCGATTATGTTCCCATGCATTATATTCATAAGAGAAACAATGTATTCCCATTTTATACAGAATGTTACAGAATATCAAGAGAAACATCCTATCAAATATAGAAAAATAATCAAAAATCATTCTGTAATATCAAACATGTCCTGGTTGGTGGTTTCAACCGAAAAATATGAAAGTCAGTTGTTCAGTTGTTCACCTTATTCCCAAGATATGGAAAGTCATAAAATTCCAGGGTCCCAAAATGTTCCAAACCACCAATCAGAACCGGTCTTGGAAAATTTTACCCTCTGGTAAACTAACATAGCTACTGAAAATGGCCATTAATAGTGGATTGTCCCATTAAAACTGGTGATTTTCCATAGTTATGTTAGTTTACCAGAGGGTAACCGATGATTTTTGCGTCGATTTTCCCAGCTTTTTACATCGGACATCGCTGCGCGCCTCGGTTGGAACCTCAATGACATCCAGCCCCAGTGATTCATCCGCCTCAGTGCAACCAGAAAAATCGGAAGAAAATCACCGGGTTTTCACGAAGAAATGGTGAGAAAAAAGGATCAAACAGGATTTCATCACCAAAATGACTGGTTGGTTGGTGGTTGACCTACCCCTCTGAAAAATATTACTTCCTCAGTTGGGATGATGACATTCACAATATATGGAAAGTCATAAAATTCATGTTCCAAACCACCAAGCAGATTTGGATTTCATCACCAAAAATGATGATTTTACTGGGAGGAAACGGATATTTTTGGCAACCTTTTGGATGCTGATTCAATCATCAAAAAACTGGGATTTGAGCAACACAATGGTGGTATTTCATGAAGGATATTAATGGGAATATAATGAAGAGATGCATTAATCATGATGAGCGTGATCTGATTGATGGTTTCAACCCATCTGAAAAATATGATCGTCATTGGGGATCATCATGCCAGTCATATGAATGAACAAACACATTGAAACCACTAAGCAATAAGCACATGGATGGCATTTCACCAAAAAAAACATTGAAACCCGCAGTGACATGGTGATATTCACACCATACACCACCAGGATTGGGCCATCTTGGAGGGTTGGAAGCCAATAAATAGACGTTTCTTGATGACCTGCGAAAAGTATTTGTTTAGTAGTATAGGCAAATGGAAAACCCATCAAGCCCCAATCCATCCAGGCTAGGACAATCATGATCAATCATGTTTGGGATTTTTGTTTGGTATTTAATATTTAGGGTCGTAAACAAGTAGTGGGTACCAAGTATTTACGATGACTTCACATGAAAAAAAGGCGGAAAGTTGGTGTTTCTACCTTGAAAACGTCAGAGTCAAATGGTTTAACTATCAAACATAGATACTCAACCAATGATTACGTTGTTTGGTTTTACAAACAAACTGGTGGTACAAAGCTAACCATTTTATGAGGATATGTCATGAGATATTTTACCAACTATACAGTATGATACTTGGAAGTGTCTGAAGATGAATGATTTGCACACACTTGCATTTAAGTAGAACGTCTGATGATCAACCACCGGATTTTTTTTGCTTCCCAAAACGCGAAAAGAGAAACCCAGTTATATGTTTGACCCAGGGATGGCAACTGATCATAACTGAAGGCCGGCTGGTGAATCAGGATTCCCAGAATGGATTCTGATGATTCCCTGGCGCCATTTTTGGGGGCGCCGTGAATTGGGGGTATTCAATATTGGGGAAGGGGAGTGTATTGGCTAGTAGAGGTCCCTATATATTATATAATCATCCAAACCAACTGAGGGTTTTAGAAGCTTCTCAACTGTTTCAACATGTCTCGAATCTTTGAAACAACTTGAAGCCGCTGTGTGATTTCTCCCCTTACACTGCTACTACCTGCGTTGTTTTAGCAGGCTGGGCAGGTAATTTGAAACCACCAATTAATTTGTGGCCATGAGTGACGTGATGTGTGCATTTCTGCGTGGTGTTGATGTTCACTTTTCTCTGGGTACAATCCAACTATAGCATTCGACAGCTTAGCTCCACCTCAAGACTCTACAGTGACTGTGAAAATAATCTTCCAAAAAGAAAAACGTATGGACTATCATGGTTAAAATGATCATATTGAAGTACACAGTACTCTCGGGTAGTTTCACATAGCTATGGAAAATGTCCCACTCATATATATATATATATATACATATATATGTATGCATATATGAATCTACACGTGTATATATATATACGTATATAAATGGTTATATATATATATAAATAAATATATACATAATATGTACATTTACTTAGAGATAGATGAATTTCCCAGCTATAAACCTGCATCTAGTTCGGGGATTCTCCAGCAGCCAGCCATGTTTAAGGACAAACCCAAGCTGCGTGAGACATGGCGGGCGGCAACGCCACACATGGCGAGACCAGGGTGTGGGCAGCTGTGCAAAGGGACTATCTCAGGTGGTGGGCTATGGGTCAAATGGTAAGGCCTTGGAGATAACTGATGTGATTTTAGATGTTATTATATAACTCTATATATATATACACACAGTATACAGTGTATTACAATATTTCTATATGATATATAAATTACAGCAGTAATCTATAGATATACACATCTGCACATATGGTATGTTTCAGTATGGTTTAATATGCTGCATATTTTTCTATTGAGCATCCATGTTTCTGGAGGTACCCAATTGACCTTGGGATCCCCCATCGTTTAACAGGCACAATGGCTGAGGGCCAAAAATTGCCGCAGCATGCCGCAGGGGCCATGGGTCACAATGTTCAGGTCCTCCGAATTACTAGACTATGGTGTTCTGGTATTGTACACTATAGTTAATCACTATAATTGCTATATTACTATATTACTGTATTATTATATTACTAGTAATTGCTATATTCCTACATATAAATATATTCCTACAATACTATAGTACTATAGTACATTATTACATTATATCAAATTATTGATAATTATATGTATATATATATACATTACTATTATATTAGTATCTGTCACAGGTGTTCTTTGAAAATGCAAGATATCCCATGTTTTTCACTTCCAAAAAAAAAACAGTTGGATCATGTCCTGATGAACCGAGATTCAGCAGTGGGTGATCCTTCATCCCACACATCAGAGACATTAGTTGTCATAGTCCGACCGAAAATAGCAAGAGAAAACGATACACACATGTGGGTATGTATGTCTGAAAACTTACTGGTGCTAAACGCAGGGAATTTTCGGGAATGATCCATAATCACTAGTAAGAATCATCCCAGCAACCCCCAGCAACCCATCCATTCCCTACGTTTAGCACCAATAAGAAAATGAGGGAATTTATTGATGTTTTCTTATTTTGGCTAATAAACACCTATTAAACACCTACTAAACACCAATAATCACTAGTAATAATCATCCATTCCCTACTAGCCCAAATTTGCAATCTTTAATTAGTTTGATAGGGAAGATGGTGATAAACCTGTGGATTTAGGGCTGGAAGTTGCGTTGGAAAACGCAGCTTCCTAAAGAGGGACCGTTGTATGCCATGCATTCCATGCATGGCCCTGCGAACTAAAAAATATAATGTATTGAAAACGGTAAATCAGATTAATCAGTAAATCAATGTAAATCATCAAATCAGTAAATCAATGTAAATCATCTAAATCAGTAAATCAATGTAAATCATCTAAATCAGTATAGCAATGTAAATCATCTAAATCAGTAAATTAATGTAAATCATCATGTGTTTCATCGAACATCCTTGAACTGAAAGGGCATGTCTTCCAGTTTGCTGTAAGAAATCACCAGAGGCGGCAACGGTCGGTTGCTCAAAAGTTTATCCCCAGGATGAGGTTGGCCCCAAAACAAGGTCAGGAGGGAAACAACATGGATCTCGTGGGATACTCATGGAATACTCATGGTTACATGGTTACTCATGGGTTTTAACAGGATACATATACATATATATATATATAAATATACACGTTTATTTAATTTGTATATACATATATATATATACGTATATATATATAAGGATTGCCATCCCTTCAAGTAATATAGACCCTGCCGTTGATGGGGGTTGGAAGACTACGTTCCTCTTTGGATGACGGGCCATGATCTCGCTGCGCTGCAGTCACTCTGACTACGTGGCGCCGCTAGCGATGACCAAGATGACGAAACAGTGGCATCTTACAGTTTGGTGGTGATGTACTGGTTGGTGGTTATAACAGTGGTTAATAGTTGTTAATAGTGGTATTTTAACCAATAGTTTCAACCAAAACTGGTTGGTGGTGAAACAACCCCTCTGAAAAATATGACTTCGTCAGTTGGGATGATGAGATTCCCAACATATGGAAAAAAAAAAAAATGTTCCAAGGATTCCAAACCACCGACCAGAAAACTTGTCAAGTGGATGTCAACAAAATCTCTACTGAAGATTACATAAAAACTATGATTACTAAAAACAAATCATGTCATGGGTGCACAAAGGAAGAATTAAACTTTAAGCCACGCATCATGTCAGATTCTGAATCATGCGAGAAATGGACATAGAAAGAGTCATCCATACAAGGTGAGGGTCCGACTAAGTTCCGATAGCTAAGTTGCTTTATAGTTATTGTAGTTATATGTAGTTATAAACCACTGTTATTGTAGTTGGTTATATAGTTACTGAGTTACTGTAGTTCTATCTGGTCTGTGGTATAGCTACCCCTCTGAAAAATATGACTTCGTTAGTTGGGATGATGACATTCCCAATACATGGAAAGTCATAAAATTCCATGGTTCCAAACCACCAACCAGTGATATATTCACCAACATGGATCCAGCATCTACCTCAACCATCCAGATGTTTCAACCATGACATCTTATGGAAAAATAAAGATGTTCCAAACCACCAATAAGCTGCAGCTCTAAGCTTAAAAACTGAGCTCATGGAGGATGTCGCGATGGTTTATCACCTCCATCACCTTTACATGTTATAAACCCATTGTATAAACCCATTCTTTCTTAGCTATCCAACGGGGGTAAAGCCTCCATTTTAATGGGGGATGACCATTTAACACCTTCATTTGAAACTGATTTATGATGGTTTTTATGATGTTTATATATAAATAATAATAATAATAATAGTCATCATCACCAACATTATACATTATCCTCCCACACCCCCACACTGTTTGGGGTCTCTTGCCGGGATAATTTGATTCCCTCCTTTTCAAGTTTCAATCCCAATTTCTATCAAGATGGCACCCTGGGCATCGCCACCAGCTCTTATTTGGCCTGTAAATCACACAAGATATGGGCCTGTCTGAAAATTCCCGCATGTAATGGCAGAAATAAAAAAATGTATCATCATGCCCATAGGATCCGTGTATGCTATATATGGTAACATGGATCCCATCAATATACCCCCTTCATGTTAGCATATATACCAGCACCATGGATCCTATGGGATGTATCATCCAATAGTTTATCCCATATTTATCACATACCCTCTGGTAATTTAACGGTTTGCTATTGAAAATGACCATTTATGGTAGATTTTCCCATTGAAAATGGTGGATCTTCCCATAGTTATGTAAACGTTTACCAGGGGGTAAGCATCACTTTCCTCTCGAAATTTCGGTCCAAGACCGGGGAGAAATCATCCCCCAGTTGTTGCAACCCTGGCAGTTGTTGGGGTTGGAAGACTAGTTTTCATGGAAAATTTTTGCTATTTTCAGGGTCAACAAGTTAATTTACCAGAGGGTAATTCGGACAAAACCATATGCTTGTGACTCAGGCAATGTCCCGCCCGAACCAGCTGCACGCGGCAGTTGGTTCGCGTTGGTTCGAGACTGAAGCTTCCACTGGTGATAGGGTGAGACTTCCATGTACTCGTAGAAGGTGTTCCCCACAAAAAATGTTCCATATATATTCCCTGAAATTTAGGCCTGGAAAATCGGCCAAAAATATATGGTAGGTACCTCCAATAAATCGGTTCCTGAAATGGCCATTGATGATGGCTCTTTGGGACTGGTCACCCAATCACCAGCCTTTTCCCAACCACCAGCCGGTGGCCATCAGAGTCCGGTGCCTCAGATCTGAAAAATCCAGTAAAACATGGCGCCATAACTATGGAAACCATGGAAGCCATGGCCATTTTTTATTGATTTTACATATAAAACATGATAAAACCCATGGTGATGTTTAAAGCTAAATATGTATGTTTACCAGAGGGTAGCTAACTTCAGATTCACAAGATCATAGTTGTTCACCGGAATGATCTTCCAAGTACCATAGTGACAATAAAGTGGCTCTGCGGAAAAGGGTCATCGGATGGGCCCATTTTTTTTTGCAGTGGGGAAAAGGATGATTCACCAGATGGAATGGGGCACCCTCTGGTAAACTAACATAACTATGGAAAATCACCATTTATAGTGGATTGTCCCATGAAAAATGGTGATTTTCCATAGTTATGTTAGTTTACCAGAGGGTACCCTACTCAAAGATTTGGGATGGTTACCCTCCACCTAACAAACTCATGGGCCGTGCAGGGACTTGAGTTTCCTACTTTCCAGCCTTGGTGATCAATTCTGCGAGATGGAAACAGCAAACACGTAAAATATCAGATTAATGGAACAAATGGATTAAATGAATTATTTTTCTCATAAAGTTAATGGGATGAAAAGAAACATGTTAACATAATGTTATGAACAGAAAAGTTAATATTAATTATGTTATGTTAAACTCATCCCATTCACATATTAACATAACATTTTAAAATAATTAAAATTAGGGATTCTGTTTCTTCGGATTTTCCAATCTTGGAAAGGCTGCAGATTATGCAGCGAAGTCACTGCGGATTTGCGGGTGAGGCACTCTGGTTGCGTGCTGTCAACTATGCCCAATGTGAAGAAGCAATGGACATTTTAAGGATTACCCTAGGGTAAACTAAGATAGATGTGGAAAAGCCCAATGGTTTTCCGTTCGGAAAATCCTATACTAATAGTTTAATAGTGGGTTTAACCACATCGTTTGGGCAATGTTTACCCTGGGTTTTTCTGAAACTTCTTCAGTGAATGGTCCATCTCATAGGTGGGCGCACCGGAAGAGGTTAGAGACCACATCGTACCAATCGATAAGCGAAAAGTCACTGGTGAAAAGTTAGATGGGATTTGTGGTAGATATATCTATGATATACCTATACGTATCCTATAGTCAATGGAAATGTCCGGATCCAAAAATAGGTACGCTACGTTAGTACCATCTTTCAGGCCATATGTGGGAATATTCCCTGAAATTTAGGCCTGGAAAATAGGCCAAAAATGTATGATAGACACCTCCGGTAAATCGGTTCCTGAAATGGCCATTGATATTGTGGCTTGAAATTAATTAAGTTTCAATGGATTGGTTTAAGGGAAAATCTACAGGAAACCAGAGTTTGTCCCATGAAATAAAGGGTTTTCCTGTAAAATTTCCCTTAAACCAATCCATTGCAAGTAAGCACATATCATGTCAAATTACGAATCATAATAGAAATGGCTATGAAAGAAGGACCCCCACCTACAACACCAAAAGTGAGATGGCTGCACTTTCACATGCATATGAGAATAAAACAGTAGTGGTTGAGATTTGCCCCAAAAAGATTCAGAAAAGGTGAAGAATTTACCATTATAAACTTTTTTTTTGGCTTGCTATAGTATATAAATTGTGCAATGCGAAGCCAGGATTATATCATCAACCCCCGGTCTTACTAATAGGAGGTGCCAGTCTTTATTGGCATCAATTTGGGATAATTCCTCTCAATTGCTCAGCAGAATAGAAGAATCTGGTGTTAACACTCAGTGGGCTATGATCTACCACAATTGTTGATATGGGATGCAAATGGAATGAATATATTGCAGATTATTAATTAATATGGTGATATAAAACAACTAATAAGACCCAATCACTATCCATTTACGCATTCCATGTGGTGATGTCAACATTTTTGAACCATCCCTGAAAAGGCTATCATCAGGCATCGTTAGGCATCTATTTCATGCTATTCCTGGGAAATAAAAATAAAGCACATCAGCACCATCACCAACTTTAGCCAGCCAGTCGTTTACAGATGTTTACGGATGTTCCTTCCTCCAGAATTCCGAAATACCCTCTGGTAGACTAACATAGCTGTGGCAAATCAGCATCTTTAATAGGTAAATCAACTATAAAGGGGCCATTTTCAATAGCTATGTTAAATTACCAGAGGGTAAACTTTGTTTATGCCAAGTTTATGCACCAAAACATCAAATATCATATGAAACTTCATGAAACAGTTTCCGGGAGAATGCAACAAAGAAAGCACTAGAAGTGGGATACAACTCCACATGTTTTGAAGCGCGGTGAAAGATGATTTTTTTCCCTAGGCACAATGGGGCAACATACCGGGGTCTCACTCCTTGATCAGTGTTCCAAATTCCTTTTCATTGTATTGGTTGGTTTATAGGGATTCCGCTATTGGATTATAATCCCAAACAGTTTGGCTAGTAACAGGTATACGAAATAATCATGTAGAATCATAGATTGAGTAGTAACTGCTAGTTTTTTTAATCTCCTATATGCCCCTATCCCAAATGCTCCATGGTGCTGGAATATGCACAGCAACATTTGCCCTTGCCCAAAATCACCCAGTTTGGTAGGTTTTCAAAAATACCAGCACCATGCTTCGCTCTTTAAGGGTAGTACCAGTATGTTTAACATCTCCATGTCATTATCTCCACATGATCTCCACATGAAATACCCTCTGGTAAACTAACGTAACTATGGAAAATCACTATTTTTAGTGGGTACTGTAAATCCACTATAAATGGCCATTTTCAATAGCTATGTTAGTTTACCAGAGGGTACCACCATTTTTGATGCCTAAAAAACGCCCCAGTTTTTTCAGCGTTGTGCCAAAGGGCTGAATCTCACCTCCGAGGCGCCTGAGGCCTGGCGATGGTTCACCAAGTCTCATCAAGGATACACCGCTACACCAATGGATGGTGGAAATTTCATGGAAAATCCGTCTATAAATCTGGGCAAATGGGGGTAAAGCAATAGGATTGTGGTAAAGCAATAGGATCCAACATCCCCAATTTTACCATAAATGGGTGGTATAAAAACAATAAATTACATGGGTCTGGGTAAATGATAATATGTCAGTAACCTGAATAGTTGGGCCATAAAAGGGAATGATTTCCCTTATTAACTATTCCAGGGTTCGGGAGAACAGTGAGGGCGTGATTAAATTTACCCAGATAAATGGATGATAACTGGGGGTACCTCCATGACGAATCGGAAACCTTCATATGTTGTATCATAAGTGAAGCAGCTGGATTGATGAATCCAACAGTGGATTGATGAATCCAACAGTTGATGATAAACTAACCAATTGGAAATGCTTCATACCACCTATTTATAGTGATTTTATGGTGACTTAGTTAATGGGATCTAATGGGATTTACCCTCTGGAAATCATACAAAAAACGATGGAACATCACCATTTTTTAGCTGGGCAAATCAACTATTTAATAGCTATGTTAAATCACCAAAGGGTAACATGGATGATAACTGGGGTTACCCCCATCACTTAGGAAACCTCCGTATGATGACCTTTTAAATGAGATTTTACAGCAACTAGATGACTTTAGCATGGCCAGACTTAGACTTAGAGCCCCTGCGAAGAAACAAGATCACAGCTGCCTTGGGGTACTACACCTACTACACCTTCCCAATAATATACTGCAACTGCCGTATTTTTGTTGCGGTTGTTATTGAAGCCAGTGATTCACAGGTGAAGTTACCCAGATTCAAGTAAAGTGGTGATTGCTCGGGGGGATATGCACCAGAGTTTTGGCACAACATAGTACAAAGACCCATTGCTGCTGATGAAAAATATCTGTGTTTCGCAGTAATTTGCTCATCCCAAATGCTCCGTCTATGGAATATTTTACCAACATTTATCACAACAATATCACAAGTGTCGGCAGATCAATATACCAAAGATGGGGGCAAAAAAAAAGTGTGCATGGCTGTTCCTGGTTGCACTGTCTTGAATTTCGCTATTCTCTGGCTTCCCCTGGGTCAATTGAGCCATTAAACATACCCCTATCACATCTCATTGTACTATACCAGTTGGTTGATAGGTTTCCCTATTACGGGTAATCATAATCCCCAGTAAATCAGGTAGTATAATCCCCTATAGCAATCAATTCACCAGGATATTTTTAATGGCTCAGTTGATGTTTATGAAATGCTTAGTACAACTTCAGGATGAAGCTGCGGTGGTCACCAAAACAAGGACATTTCTTCCAACAACAGGGATTTCGCATGATATTTCGCCAGTGAAAACTGGGGACCCAATCAAATGTTGGGATTTGATCAACAAAGACTTGGTATGTAGATCCTTACGAATAGTGCAGTCTTCCTCACAAAAAGGTAGCATTCCCTTCAGCCAAAAAAGTAGTTGTAATTGACAAGCTGGTGGTTGCTTTTGAGCTAGTGGAAAATCATAACTAAGGAAAATCACATGTTTTAATGGGACAACTCACTATAAATAATCATGTTAAATAGCTATGTAATCACATATATATAATCATATATATATATATATATGTATATATATATAATCATATATATGTATATAATTATATATATACATATTATATATATAATCATATATAAATATAATCATATATATAAGCATGTATATATAATATATGTATAATATATATATATATATATGTATATATATAATTATATATATAAACATATTATATATATACATAACATATTTATATATATACTTGTATAAGTTGAACATGTTTAGCAAAAAACGGGCAGAAATAAATAAGTTCAACCAACATGTTCAGTACTGACTGGAAGATCTTCACGTCACTGCCATGGCTTCTGGCGGATGGCGCACCCGACAAGCTTCCACGTGCTGTTTCAGGAAGCGGAAGAGCTGCACTTCCCTGAGTTCACCAGAAATCTGGAGATTTCCATGGGATTTGTGAGTTAGCCTCTGGTAAACTAACATAAAAAAAAGGTCATCATACGGAGGTTTCCTAAGTGATGGGGGTAACCCCAGTTATCATCCATGTTACCCTTTGGTGATTTAACAGTTTGCTATTGAAAATGGCCCAGTCGAAATAGTTGATTTATCCATAAACAGTGCTGGTGTTCCATCGTTTTTTCGTATGTTTACCAGAGGATAGCAAATCCGAACGATGTAAAACCATTGAGTTTTTTCCGAGGCGCTCAACATTTTATATGTATCGAAATTCGTTGGATTAAACAATTTGTAACACATGTGTTGATCGATGCTAAACTGCTAATAGAATGCTAAACACCAAACGGGATTTTGCCAATCACAATTTGGGATGTTACATGATGTTACATCATACCGGGGGACTCATTGAGAATTCAAAACATGTGACAAACCTGGATAGCCTGGTAGTCCGACCATAGCCGCCGGCCCTGCGGAATTGGTCCAAAGCGGCATGGGCGGTGCAGAGGGACTTTCATCTGGAATAAATGCACCTCGCAGGCACAGCTCCGCGGGAGCTAAGATCCGATACCCATAAAAGATCATAAAAGCATTTCAAATAGCCCATAGGATCCATGTATGGTATATATGCTAACATTTGGGCTATATTGATGGTAAATGTTACCATATATAGCATACATGGATCCTATGGGATAGGGAAAATGATGGCTAACCATCAATTTTTTAGGGTATCTTGAGTTCTTCTCCACGAATTCTTTGACGGAAGAATGGCCACGCTATGCCACGGTCAACCAGAAGACAAGGGTTGACCGACTTTTGACGCTACTTCAGAAAGAGATCAGGTTTTTACGATCCTAGATGGGTTTATAGTGGATATATCGAACTAGTTCATGGGTGTTACATCCTATATATCTTATTCACACATCTTGGTGATGAATTTCCAACTTTTGTTGGCAAAACAGGGCGTTTTAGATACCAAAACCCATGGTTTTGAACCACCATGGAGTGGGTAAGTTTCAATGTCATCTGCACCCCCAGTCATCACCATGTTTATAGGTGGTATAGCATAAACCATTCCCAGTCATGGCAGGTAAAAATTGCATTGTTTCAGCCCACATTAATCTTCATTCTTGGCAACACTCTTTGGTTTTCAGATCCACGAGATGTCTGCTTATGCAGCCATCTTAGATCAGAAAGATAGGACCCATCAGAAAACAAAGCAGCTTTCTTTCTCGGCACATCAGACCCTTTCGTTGCTGAAACCCTTCGGCCAAAGGGCTGGGTTCATTGGCCGTCGTCGCGCCGCCGTTGACCTCCGAGACGTTGGTGCTGTTGGGCCTCAACTCTGGGACGGACGACTGGGGGTACAAACATGGGATTTAACGGGAGTTTATGGTGACTTCATGGGATTTAATGGGATCTAATGGGTATTTACCCTCTGTTAATTGAACATCATGGAAAAATCACAATTTTATATGGATAAATCAACTCTTTCTATGGCCATTTTCAGTAGCTATTTAGGAAGAGATGTTTGAAGCGTGGGAAAGGAACAACTACTGCAATATATAATCATGCACTATCAAGTGTATTATATATATATATATCATAATAGACATCATATATTTTCAATAGGTGTCATCATGTTGTTATTACAGTATCATTACTGTATCACTATATTAGCATATAGTATGAAATTATATCGTCAAATACCATATGTTATCATATACTATCGCCTGTTGCCGTACATGATCAAATGCAATCATGTATCCTGTATCATCATAGGCTGTCCTATATTATCATATACTGTCATTTGTGATGACAATTGATCATACATTCTAATGCACTGTCATTTATTATCATACGGTATCACCATAGTGTCATTATATGTTGTTTTTACTATACTATCATGATATCAATATTGTATTTGTTATCATTACAAGCTATCATATATTACCACTCTATACTATTGTGATCATATTATCATGATATGAACATTCTCTTGTCATCATGCATGGCCAGTCTTTGTTAATCCACAAAAAATGTTCTCTTTTGCTGCTTGGTTGGGGATGATAATATTCCATTATCACCATTTTTATCCCATTATTATTATAAATCATCCCAATATTGTTTCAAGTAATATCCGAAATAATATTACCATGATATTACCATGATATGATCATTCTATATTCTCTTGTCATTAGCACTAACATTCTCATTATATAATGATCGTGCCACGTGACACAGAACTGTAGGATGGTACCTCGGCAGGCAAGTTCTTGGACGTAGGATGTAGCTTCGGTGGTGCCCGTCGTTTAAGAAGCCGAGGAGGATCCTATTGGGCTCATAGCAACCCCAAAGTAGATCGAAAAGTGGGAAATAACCTCCTGGTTTCACACAGGATGGTGCCCCCCAGTTAGAAGTTGGTTTCTAAATGTTTATAACCCCCATGAAAACTATAGTTATGTCATGTTATGTCTACCATAAACCATAGTTAAACATAGAATTCAGCCACTTTTTTTCGGCAACCGAACGCTATCGCTCGCTATCTTACGGGGGCCCCATCCTACAGGTCTCGGCATCTGTGGATCGCCATGATGTTTGGTACGCCTATAGCACCAAAAAGGTAAGATTCAATCCCACAAGGAGCGGTAGATAAATTTTACATTTTGTGGATCTTTGTGTGGGGCTACAATCATATCAATCATCAGGCTCAGTTCATTTGGAGTCTTTTCTGGAGTCAATCTCAGAGGTTGGCTAGTTCAACTGACGAATTCTACCGCTAAACTCTGAAAAAAAAGGAATTCTAGTGGAATTCTGAGGTTCCACTGCCAGAGGGTGGCTTTAGCAACAAACTTTCAGGATGTTTTGCCAAGAATGTGCACAAGAATCACTGAACAGTTTGGTTTCAAAGGAAAAGATGTTTCTGGATACACAAGAAACAATAGATCAACATCGATGAACATCTCCAACCATAACTAACGGCTCTATAAATCTTAGATACCCTGAGGCAGCTGCTTAGCACTTAGTCCATAGCCATAGCCTTCTTACCCAAGGTCTAGCCAGTACTAGCCTCGTAGCTATGGCAGTGCCCATTGATTCGATGCCCCCACTGGCTACAGTAGCAAGTTCTCATTCAACACTGTAGTCTGTAGATTGTGTTGCTCGAACTACAGTAGTCAAAAAGAACAGTTGAGGGCGTTCTTTTAACAGAGTGGAACTACTGAAACCGACTGATCTACATCATCCTGTCATACCTCTGTATGAGCTATATGAGCTGGTATGAATCATTGAAGAATCATCCAAACAATCTATTGCTCTCTTGATTTTTCCCACCTGCTGGCCCAGCACTACGATGGATGGATGACATCCTGGAGGGGTCTTTTTTCTCTGGACCCCGAGCCCCAAACTTCGACAACTGGAGTTGCTGGATGCTCCCAGGCGCTTAGCTGATTTTGGATGAACAGGCTAATATGAATATGGATGAATTGTCGAAATTCGTCAAAGTTTCTATCGGAATGCTCAATTTTGGATGGATTCCTGAAGGATCAGGATCCGAAAATTGCTATTTCCGAAATGATGTTTTTTTTTGATCGGTCTTATCTCTCTTATCGCATCTTTGTTTCGGGGCCGAACCTTTTCCGATACCTGCGTCGCGCGAACCTTGTTTCATTTCCAAAATTCTGTCGACGACGGTATAATGAGGTTGTTTTGAGGTTGTGAAACAATTTCCCAAGGGGTATCAGAAATTCTGACCAAATGGTTTCGCAGTGTCGAAAACTTATCATGATGGCCATCAATCCAGATTCTTGGTAAACTCCAATAAACTCCAGATTTTTGCTGGTGAACCCCCTTCTCTTTCCCGCCGTTCGACATTTGACAACGACAAGACACCCCGTTCCGGGTGCTTCCCCGCCAGCGGCGCTCGGGCATCGCTTGCGGCTGTTGTGGGGGCATCGCTGGCTGTGGACAAGGCTGCCTTTGTTGGTACAGGTGAAAAGCTTGTTGATGCGACTGCTGCTGTGGCTGTTGGACAGGCTGCAGGGGTGGTTGGTTCTGCTGTTGGCAAGGTTGGTTTGGTTGCTGGTTTTGGGGAAAGCCTTGTTGGCACGACTGCTGCTGCGGATAATGGCAAGGCTGTTGCGCGTGCTGTTGTGGCTGGTGGAAGCCATTCTGGAATGGCTGCGGCGCTGGCTGTCGGCAAGGTTGGTTCGCTTGCTGGTTTTGCTGAAACCCTTGTTGGCAGGCCTGCTGCTGTGGCTGTTGGCAAGGATGTTGCGGCTGCAGACACTGCTGCTGTGGCTGGCAAGGTTGGTTCGCTTGCTGGTGAAAAACTTGTTGATGCGACTGCTGCTGTGGCTGTTGGACAGGCTGCAGGGGTGGCTGGTTCTGGTGACAACCATTTTGAAATGGTGGCTGCCGGGGAGACTGTGGCTGTTGCTGGGTCGGCTCAAAGCCGTTCTGCTGTGGCTGGTTCTGCTGCGGTTGTTGTGGCTGTTGGAAAGGCTGCAAAGGTGGCTGGAAAGAATGTACCGCATAGGTCCTTGGAACTGATGCTGTCGTTGCTGATTCTGCTGAATGCCTTGCCGGAAATCCTGCTGCTGTCTCTTCCGTCGATGGGAACCCTGTCGTCCTCACATCTGTTGGACCAGCGACGTTCGGTGGGCCGCTGCGCAGCGAGGAAGTCTGCGGAGGTGCAGCGGTTGGTTCCTCTGCTGGTGGAGTCACTGGTGGCGGAGTCGGGGTCGATCTCCATGGGTCCTGAACTGGCGCAGATACCGGGACTTCGGGGGAACCCCAATGATTCACTGGGTCTGCACCCTGACAGTATCAGGGGCGGTGGCAATGTTGCCAAAATCGTTGAATCCCAAGTACCCTCTGGTAAAACACTTTGCGAACTGGAAAATTCCACTTTGTGTGTAAATCAACTATAGATGTAGATGGCAACGTTCAATAGCTTTACCAGATGGTATCACTGGTGAAAACCCTATGTTAGCTGACCAACATTTGATGTATCCCCTGGCTCCCCTCTACCTGGCGACCCCAATCTTGCTGCCCAAATCCTCGACTAAGAGAAGTGTTGAAAACCATGATGAAATATGATGAACATATTGCAATGTGAGGCCCCCCAGTTATAAGTTGGTTTATAAACCCCATTAACTATAGTTATAAGTACCATAAACCATAGTTATTGGAGTTATAAACCAACTCAGCTATCTTGGGGGCCTCACATTGTGTTACCATCTGGTCATATAACGGTTTGCTATTGCAAATCAATGAAAATCAGCCATTTATAGTTGATTTACCTATCTAAATATTGCATTTCCAGTTTGCAAACTGTTAGTTTACCAGAGGGTGATTTTCATCATCCATCGTGACAAATATCACATATCATCAAACATGCGAACTTATTACATCCCTTAAAATATCCTCAATAAATCACCATCATTGGCTTTTTCACAACTGCTCCTCTGTTTCTTTGATGCTCAAAGATGCTTCTTGGTGTCACCCCTCTGGCCAAAATCCAAATCTTTATGCCTGATGTGCCAACGTTCGTCCATTTCCGTCACTGCGCACCAGAAGTTGACACAAATGCCCAAAACAATCTTGGTGAGCTCTCCATCTTGTACTCTAGTTCATTCTTCTAACTTTTTTGCTGATTCACGTTGGTTCCCCGGCAAAATGTTGTTTGTGTTTCAGCTCTTTTTGGGTATCATCCACATCTCGTATCAGATTGGGGATTTCTGGATGTCATGAGGGGGTTCCGGATTGATACAACCTGGTTGATTCACATCCAGCTGTGTCTCCAAAAGTATGGTTATCCCAGTTATACCATACTATTACCATAGCAACTGGTCTACTACTGGTCTATTACAATATAGTTACTATTACCATATCGATCACCCAGGTATTTATTTGTCCCCTGGCCCAATCTCTGCCCAAAGCTTTTCGGCCAACTCTGCCCATCTCTAGTCTTAGAAACGCTGCAAAAATGATACAGCAGTAAGTTTTATGCATATTTACAGCTAGCAGAATGGCTCAGATACAACCATCACACTATCCTTCACAGGCTTTATCTCTATCAATGATGCTTACCTCTCATTTCCTTCCTCGTTCATTAACTGCCTTTTTGGTGGTCAAATCTGTCCCACAAACAGCATCATGAATCCCAAATTCAGTTGAACCGTCTTGGTACTTGCATTCAAGGTTGACAATCATAAACTCCAACAAAGGGCAACATATTAACTATTCTCTGGTAAACATACAAAAAGCTGTGGAAATCACCATCTTAAATGTTTGTAAATTATCTATAAATGGGCCATGGCTTCCATAGCAAACTGCTCGGGGGTACTGTATATAAGCCAGTTTAAATAAACACTATTTTGATGGCAAAATCCCGACCCCGAACGCCAGCCGGCTTAGTGAAATCACGGACCCTTCCCCCTACTACTAAACGTACCCCAAATACTAAAAACTAGGGTCAAGTCTAATTTTTCGGAAATTTGAAGTTGGCCAATTTGATTTTTCATTGATTGATCCCCTTTCAAAAACGATTTGAAAATGAAGGTCCCCTAATATTAAAAACTCCTGAAGGTGTTTATGATTAGGGTTGGCGGTTTAGTATTAGGGGGAAGGGATCAGTTTCGTCGCACACGGACGGTTTACTTAGAGGTTGCAAGAATTTGCTAAGTGGTTGGCCTATTAAAAATTCAACATACTGTGGCAGCTATCTGATAGCAGCTATCTAGGGCCCCACCCTCATAAGCTGTGCTTTTCAGTTTCCTGGAAATATACACTATTTAAGTATGGATATATCCACCTCTATCCACCGTAAATCCACGTAAAAAAATGTGTTGGTTTTGATGGTAACATCCCAACCGCCAGTCAGTTTAACAAGAATCACAAAAAAAACAGTCGCGATGATTACAGTAATAAATATTGATTGTCAGCTCACTTTTTGTCGGTGAAATCATTGTTTGCATCACTCAATCATACTCAATCAATGATTAATTGATGCTATATAAATGGCAAATACCTGGGGATCCCAATACATCCCAGTTGAAAGGGCACAAAACCATTTACCAACCACTTACAAGGTAGTGCTCCTTAGTTATAAGTTGCTTTGAAATGTGATCGAACGGTAGTTATAGTTATAATCACCAAACATCTAATTTAGCTATATAGTTTATCCATCTATCAATGGGATTTTCAGGATCCTAAAAGGGAGGTACCTACCATATATAAGGCCTATGTAAGGCCTATGTAAGGGAACATCCCCATAAAATATGGCCTTATATGGTACTAACGTACCTCCATTTTAGGATCCTGAAATTCCCATTGAATCTACTCTATACCCTGTATTAACATATACCATCATATCCCATTTATTTGTCTATCCTCTGGTAATTCTTGACATAGCTTTTTTCGGATAATCACCATGTTTACAGGGTACATCATCGAGTTGAATGGGCCATGGTTTCCATTGGAGTTACCAGCGGGCAAGTACTTGGAGGATCATCCCACGGATCGTCACTGGTTAACCAAACAAATGCGTCCCCATTCAGCATTTCCTATGCTCACTATGGTTTATAACTTAAAAAAAGTTATTAATTGTGGTAAAGCAATAGGATCCACCATCCCCAATTGTCCCATAAATGGGTGGTATAACAACAATATTTACATGGTGGTTTCTTATTGCTTTACTAGCATGATGTGGGATGATCCTCCAACGCCCTCCTTTGATCCAGTCGAGACTGGGACATCCTATGACCATAGTTACTATAACCATCCTGCTATTCCCAAAGATACTATTACCATACTATGATGTAACTACTGCCATAATGGAATAGTAGAGTTATTAGTACTTAACTTATATCTACATAACTATGACCATACGATAGTTTGGCATAATGTTATAGTAACTATCGGGACTATTTGGCATAATCGTATAACTATGGATCCCATTGGGAAGTACTAATAGTTACTATACAAGATTACTATACATAGTTTGTTTGCCATATTAACCATAGTTATATCATATCCAATGGTCAGTACTATGGTTAATATGGGTAATACTGTTACTCAGTACCATTGGATAGTACTATACATCTATACGAGTACCATCTGGTTGGTGGTTTCAACCCCTCTGAAAAATATGAGTTCGTCAGTTGGGATGATGACATTCCCAATATATGGAAACTCATAAAATTCTTCGGTTCCAAACCACCAACCAGGTTACTTAGTACCATTGGATAGTACAAAAAACATCACATACTTCCTATTCCCAACCCATAGGATCCATGGTGCTGCTATTCATGGTAACATGGATCCCATCAATATACCCCCAATGACATCACCATACTTCCTACCCTCTGGTAAACGTTTACAGTTTGCGACATAGAAGCCATGGCCCAGTCGAAATAGTTGATTTACCCAGCTATAAAATGGTGGATCTTTCCGTAAACACTGAGTATTACCATAAATACAACCATAAATATACCATAAATATACCATAAATACAACCATACTTCCTATTCACAATGCTGTCCCAGCCACATTGGATCCCCGAGGACTTCTCACCGGCGGCGGCGACACCGGCCGCGGCGACGGCGACGGCTTCGCCCGCGGCGACGGCGAGCGCGGCCGCCGGCCATCGCCATCGAAGCCATCAAGGCGGCCGTCGCGCTCGGAGCGCTCCAGGGCGACCCACCTGGCTGGAACCAAAAACATAGGAATTTCCCATGATTTTCCTATGTTTTTCCTATGTTTTCCCATTGTTTGTCATCATTTTCCTATGTTTTTCCTATGATGTTCCTATGTGTTTCCTATGAATTTCCCATTGCTTTTCATTTTTTCCTATGAATTTCCTATGTTTGTTCCAGGATTTATGTTTTTGCATGATTTTCCTATGAATGTCCCACGTGTTTTCATCATTTTCCTATGAACATGTGAGATTTGCTCGTTTTGTAACTTGTGATTTTACATGATTTCAACAAGACATCTTGGTATTTGAGCATGACACATTGTAATTTTACCATGAAAAGACAGGGATTTAACATGATTCAACTATGACCAATTGGTTGGGAAAACGAATGTATTTCTCATAAAATGGTGTCACTTTAGTTAAAGGTCTAGGATGTTGTATGGTCCCCACTTCCAAACCACGTGGTTTTCGTATCTTCGGCCATGAGAGTGGCATGTTGTAGCAATGCTTGGGGTTTAGGAATCCACCGATGATGTACGAACCGTCGTCGGGACGGATTCCCTGTTCGCCTGGGTAGGCTGGGAGCGGAGGAGCCGCAGCTGGCCAGTTCTGTGGCAAAACCCCGCTCAACAAATATCGAATGATATCTGTGGACAGACCACATATGTTCTCTCCTGCAGGAGGCGCAATGTTCGGCCGCCCGCCCCCAGGCGCGTAGTTCTGGGCAACCACCATAGGCTGCGCCATCGGGTCTGCCGCCAAATCCCGCCATCGGCGGTTGCCGGCGGCATCCACCCCGTTCGGTCCAGGTGTGCCTCCCCCGTGGGTTATTCGCCGCCTCGAGGACCAGGCGGGCACACCACTCGTTCTTTATCAACTTGCGGTTGGTTTGAGGAGAGCCCAAACATGCGTGAAACCCGTGTTTCTGCCACCCAAATAAATCATTGATTTTTTCTAATTCGATCTACACTGGGGAAACACAAAACAGGGAAGGGAAAACACAGCACCCAATTCAAGATAAACGGAAAAAATGGATGTAACGGTCCACCTGGATTAATTTCTTAAGGTAGGAGTCGTGAAAACACCATACCGTACCCCTATCCAATTCTGAGATCACCAGAAATTTGGCTAAAGTATATTATACTGTACTATTATATGTAATCATCTAACTATTTGGTGGATGTATGTAGCCATCTATCCATATGGTGATACTAGTTGTTAATATATCAATCACGTATATCCACCATAACTCCAATCTTTCGCCTAGTAGCACCACTAAGCCCCGGCCCCGGCCTATCTTTTCTGGGCGGTGTCAAGTCCGCATCATAAAGATACACGAAGGGCACCAAGCCATTCGTGGCAGATGCGAATGGGGACGGCTGGCTCCTGCTACGATTTTTGCGTGGTGGCAACCGTTGATTCCCCCCTGGGTTGACAATGTTTCGGGGGATAAAGATGGTGATTTCTGAAGGCCTGGTGGATCCCCAAGTCACCATGGGTTTCGATACTCAAACGGTCTAATTTTGGATGTTACCCCCATTGGAAACCCCGATATAACATAGCTATAGAGAATCACCATTGTTAATGGCTGAATGCTATCCATAAATGGACCATTTTGAATGTCGCAAACTGTTAGTCATTACCAGAGGCTATATCCCTTGATTAAATCCTGATGGGGTTCCAATGCCGTCTGTTGGCCCAATGTGGTAGGAATATCTGTGCTGTGAAAACATGGTAGCCTACGGGTCATCGCAAAGGAATCCCGACGTTTTTCTGAATCCCTAGGACTGGATTGATGACCATTCCCTACTGACATCTTGGCAATCTACCCTTCATCTGCTGACCACAAATCATGTTTTCATGTGTCTCAAAATGGGGGATAGACCCCAGCCAACATTTTCGAATGGCAGGGTCTATGCTGGCGGTTCCTAGCCCGCAGGTAGGATTTCACCCATAGCTACCATAGCTGCCCACCTTTCTATCCTCCAAACATGGCTCTAAATCCCCACACTGATTGATGAAGGTAGCTAGTTCGCGAAAATCATCAACAACTAACTGGTGGATTTATTTGTTGCTATGTTTGACTACCGGAAGGTATTTGCAACATTTTGCAACTAGTCTGCATAGATTGACACACAGTTTTGATTCCATGGGACAATCCTTTTGGGCTACCAAATTTTGAGACATACCGACATACCCTAATCTGAAAGGAAATCTGCGAGGCCATTAATTTCACAGAAGTCTAGCCAATATGGCTAAGCAATTACAATTCATAGTACTTGTACTTGGATGACCATACCCCTGTTTTTAACATGCTGATCATGTGTCAAGTTTTGTTGTTTCCGTTCTTGAAACCCATGCTTTATGGGAACAGCCATAGCTCTCCAAGTGAATCATTGCTTGTCTGAAAATGGGCTATGACTGGAACCGATTGATTGGAGGTACCGATTCCATATGTTTGGCCTATTTTTCAGGCCTAAATTTCAGGGAATATCCCTAGAAAATATGCTATTGATGAAATTCCCATTGATGACAAGCAGTTTTCAGAGCGACTTGCGGCTTCGCTTTTGCAGTTCATCCTTACTATTTCGCATGTTCTTTTTTGCGAGATGAAAAAAATAAGTGCAACATTCTTTACGACATAGGGTTCCCAAGAAGGTGCTCGATGATATTCCAACTCTTCATTCTGTTTTCCGGTTGCGAAGGTCGGGGATGCGTCCCAATTCAGTGGTAAAAATCAGGTGTGTCACTGTCAGGTTTCTAACCGGCCTAGGTCAAAAAAGTCCGCAAGTATAGCGACCAATGAGTACAACAGAAGTGGAACCGCAACACTAAAATACCCTACAATCTGGTGACCCCCAGTGATGTTTCTTGTATTATAAGCCCAATTATATAACTATTGCGACATATCTTTCTAGACCAACTTACCCTCTGGAAGTAAAAACATGGCAATTGGACATCCACCAGCCATGGAGTTCGATGATTTGCCCAGCATCCATTGAGTGCGCGACTTTCCAGCTACCTTTGATTACCTGAGGGTAGCTATCATTTTTCATAAATCAAGATCAGTCGTATTTTTATATCATTAAAACGTACATTTTTTAAAGAAATAATTATAGCATAATTAAGACATATAGTAAGACTTAGTTATAAATGATCAACCACCAGGCGGGTTTTCTATATTAAAACCACCATTTTATTCACCACCAGGCTTTAAAGATCAGTTTATAAACATCATTTCCCACATCACAAAACCACCAGGGTTTTTCTCGGTGAAATCCAAAGGTTGCGAAATCCAAATCGTTGCGCCCGACCGTCCTTGGTTGGCTCCTAGGCGGACACGCCTCAGTGGTCATGTTCCGAACGTGGAACACCTGAATTTCATCATAACATTACGCAAGATTAGAAAAATACCTGCATCTTCAGAATGAGTCGGTGCTAAATTTCTGCCGAAAATGCTCGAAACATATGTTTTCCGAAAAGAACCACCATTTTTTTTGCGGAACGGTGTTTGTTTGAGATGTTCCAAACAATTTCAATTACATGATCTGAAAAAAGTACTTTTCTTTACAAGAACGACTAAAATTTATGCCTTTTGGAGCAACAGCGGAAAAAAGTACACACTAGAAGATGTAGGTATAGGGGGTTCCATAAATCAGGGCACCCGAAATGGATGGTTTAAGAATGGAAAATCCTATGATTTGGGGGTACCCCCATGACTTAGGAAACCTCCATAATGATATGTCTCGTGGAAAAACTCACAAATCTATACACTGCACATGGGCTATGAAGTGAGGCCGCTGGTATTCTGGTTGAGGCCCAGGTATCTTAGAGGCGAAGCCTTGCTGATATGTAATATGATCTAGTATGTACCCTCTGGTAAACTAACATAGCTATTGAAAATTGCCATTTTTTATGGGAAAACTCATTATTTCTATGGCCATTCTCAATAGCTATGTTAAATTACCACAGGGTATCTCACACACACACACCAAGAATGTCACACGGAAACTCACACACCATTTCTTCAATGATGAAAAATAATTATGTCATAAATATGTTTGAATACCTTGGATTTGGGTGGACAAAGACTGAGGATGTTCCCTCGCGTTCTGTGAAGTGGAATTTGTCTCAAAGTCACCAGGGTTGTTTCAATACTAAAACAGTCGATTGACTTGGATGATTTGGGGCTACCTTCATTTTCGGAAATCCCAAATCGGGAACAAAAAGGTGAACATGATTGAACATGTCTACCAGACTCAAGAGCAAAAGTGAGGCATAAAACAACCATGGTCAATGGTCAATGGCTGCAAAGAATTCACCCTGGGGTGCTACTAGACAACATCAGTAAATAATAACCACTGAGTCTCACCATGCCAGTACCCATAGGATCCATGGTGCTGGTATATTAATGCTAACATCATCCATTTGGGGTATATTGATGGGATCCATGTTACCATATATAGCAGCACCATGGATCCTATGGGGTATTGCCATACATGATTAGTAAATATATACCACCAATGATTAGTAATAAATAAACCAATGATTAGATACCGGTAATCCGGTACATAATTTACCATAAACATACCACCGATGAAAAAAAAATACCATAGCACATCATCCCAGTCCAGTCCAGTCCAGTCCCTCAGGCAGCATCACTGTTTTTTTTCGACAAATCTTAGCCACAAAAAAAACTACATAGTGAATATAAGATTTTCCTAAAACAGATCCTGGAAATCCAAATTGTAACCGTTGTGTTTATTGTCAAATCGAGTCATCATGTCTGGGATGATTTCGATGACTTGTTGCTGTTGCTGAAATCACCTCCTTGCACCATTCAGAAAACGAATCGGCAACTGCTTTGTAACCCTGGTGATCGCGAGTCCCCAATTCATGGTGGTGAGGGTTTCTTTTCACCTCACCCAAACTAAGCAGCTACGATGCCTTACAGTTTGCTATAGAAAATCACCATTGTTTACCATGTTTAATCATCTGCTTAACTGCATCCCATCATGTTCAGAGAAATTATGACATTCCGTTTTTGTATCCCAGTATTGATTTGATAGGCTATTTCAGGAACCTAAGTTTGTGGTACCTACCATATATAAGGCCTATGTTTCAGGCCTAAATTTCAGGGAATATCCCGACAAAATATGGCCTTATATGATACTAACGTACATCCATTTTAGGATCCTGAAATTCCCATTGATTAAATGGTGGTAATAATAAACCATCCCCCAGTCATCACCATAAATAGTTGGTATAAACCATTTCCAAATGGGCGGTTTTTTATTGTTTTACCCACAGTACCCCAGTAACTAGATGGTTCATGCATGTTAATCCATTGAATCTAATCATACACTAATCATACACTACTATATATATATGCATATATGGTTACAGGTGGTGCCAAAATTATAGAACAAAATTAGGAGTACAAAAGTACGGTAAAATACCGTACTTTCGTACTCCTCCGGATCCCGATTCCGCGCGGATTCGGATCCTGTTCTATAATTAGTTTTTCTGTTCTATAATTTCTGGCACCTTGGAGGTTACTGACATATACTTGCATCATTTTATGTATCTTTCTGGGACCCCGGAAGAGGTTATTTACATATATTTGCATCATTTTGTGTATCTTTCTGGGACCCCAGAAAAAAGTGAGACAGAAACCAGAATTATAGAACGGTTTACGCAAAATTAATTATAGAACGGAAAAATAATTATAGAACGAAACTGGTAAATGTGGGAAAAAAGGGAGAAAACACAATTATAGAACACACCAGAATTATAGAACGACAAAAAAAAATAGGAGTAACTTAAGATAAGTTTTTTTCATACTTTCCGAGGAAAACAGAAATATGGAACAACAGGGTACGGTAAATAACCGTACCTTCGTACTCCTCAACTTCCGTTCTATAATTCTGGCACCAACCATCATGGTTAATGGTCAATGAATGGTAAATGTTAATGGATAATTTATAGTATCATAATATATAATATATAGTACATCATATATAACATATAACATTGAATCCACAACTGCAACCAATGACCGCATACGATGTGTGGGGTCCCCCCGGGTCCCCCGCATCACGGTTCTGTGAAACTTCAGCGTCATTCGAGGAGTCCTGGGAAGGTGACGGTTGAATCATGATAAAAACATATTGTATGCATAAATAATGTGTATATATATATATACACATAATATAAATAATACAATATATATATATATACATATATACATATTAAAATATATTATATTAAATTACTTCAATTCGAATGATCCCCACCATGACATTTATACATTTTCTTACTGGCAAATCTTCTGGCATTCTATCTGACATATCTTCTGGCATTCTATCTGGCATTCTATCTGGCATATCTTCTGGCATATGTT
>Ga0126342_10001055_pt1 | contig 36277 bp, 27 predicted proteins | sample Cyp1metagenome_FD_92528 | JGI IMG/M metagenome (GOLD analysis project Ga0126342, IMG submission 92528) | Coral microbial communities from Lord Howe Island, Old Settlement Bay, Australia - Cyphastrea 1 metagenome | ecosystem: Host-associated > Invertebrates > Cnidaria > Coral ... | reverse complement strand
TGTTGGCCAACATGGGCCCCGCGAAAGATAAGCATGGAGTTCGCGAAAGTTTCGCGAAAGTAAAATTTTTATTCGCGAAGAATGGCCGTTCCGGGATAAAGGAATTTTGATCAACAACCATATGTGTGTGTGTAAATGTGTATGTTGTACAATTACACACATATGCATTTGTGACATTGGCAGATCTTTGTGCAGATTGGTCAGATTGGTATTTTAAGATTCAATTTGATTTCGCTGTGTGGTTTGTAGCTGACTCTAAGATACCACTGAACAGAGCTCTGCATGTGGTTAGGTATTAATTACTTGTTCACGGAGTGGCCATCAGCCACAGCAGTGGCATGGTGAATCCTTAAGCTTTTGTCGGAGAATCCGTGGGATGTCCGGACTGTTTCCCAGAAGTTTTCATAGCAGTACTGACACATCACCGCAAGTGCAATTTACATCAATTTACGCCCTGACGTGTCGGTGCCCTTGGTCCCAGGAGCACGGAGTGGTGAAGATCGAGACAGTCGGCAAAACCTTCATGTTCGCAGGCCTTGGGGAGGAAGGATGCAAAGAAGCGGCCCTACAGGTCCAAGCGGTCAAGCGTCCTGGTTTTTTTTGAAAGGTGATTTTTTGATGATTTCTGGCATTTTTCCAAAATAACTTATATAACTATATAGAACTATATATTATATACATTTATTAATTATCATTATATTATACTCGTGAGTTTTTTTTTGGGCCACCTGCCACCTTAAGCAATTCCAAGGTGTTTAGAGACTGCTTGGGCCATTTTGCAGCAATTCACCAGGTCTAGTTTGGGACTGGATGGAAGATTGCACATTGAAAAGCTTCATTTGAAGATTGGCATCAACACAGGGAATGTGATCAGTGGAGTAGTAGGCTCCCAAAAGCCGCAGTTTCTGGCTGGCGTTTAGAAGATGTTTATCATTTTCCCATATTGCCCCATATTGCCCCGTCCCTTTACTCAGGATATTTCAGGATATGTGTTTAAAGGATACCTTCTGCTAATCAAGCATTGCAATGAACAATCCACCATTTGTAGTTGATTTCCCATCGGGAAAAAACATGTCTAAGGGATTTCCCATTGCCATGTTTCATGACACCCGAGGGTATACCCAATGGCATTTTTCGGTTGAAACGACCCCAGGTTTGCCCTCTTTGGAGACACGATCAACACAGCTTCAAGGATGATGAGTACTGGAGAGGTAGACCGAATCCACGTGTCCAGCGAAACTTACGAGTTGCTCTGGCGGTCTCATGTTCTTTTCAACGTTTGTGCTTCATCTATGAGTTTGTGTTCAAAGCATTTCAAAACCATTATCTAGCTTGTATGAAATCCCGGTGTTTGATCCGATGACCATCCAACAAAATGGCTGCAATTCTTGATTTTTGAATAAACCACACACACATATGTTACATTATGTAACTACTCAGAGTCTACAGTACCCAACCCTTGGGGGTTAGCCCAGTAGGGTTTGAACAGGTTCTCGGACCACTGTAGACCCTAAGATCTACTACTATAGACCCTGCAGATCCTTAACAGCCAAAAAGTAAACTACCTATGATCTATCGATGTTACAAGACGTCACAAGAAAACACAGAACATGTTGCAAGATATTACATTTGTTCTGGTTGAAAGTTGCAGGAAACACAGATCTAGACTGATGGTATCACAGTGCTATATCATGTTGTATTCATTCATGCTTTTATTTCTTCCAAGTTTTTTCCTGCATGTTAGGCAACTGATTCGGGAAACAAAACGCAAACTTATCCCTAATATGTACCCTCAAGTTCAAGGTATCTAGAATGGTAGCCCCCTGGGGTTGACAGGGAGGGTTCTAGAATTCGTAAGGACCTTTGACTTGAACATTTGGTTGCATGAGCCTTCTTGTGGCCTGCAAGTCCAACAAAAAAGGTAATTTTGGAATACACAAAAACGAGGCCAACACGAGGAGCATGCAGTAATGTGCCAAAACGACAGCTTGAATCAATATCTCGCATTTTGGTCGGTCACCATTCCCATCTTCGCACAAAGTGATTTTGAAGTCACTTTGTTTTACAGTAATTGCAAAAACAAAAAAAGAAGGTGAAGTGATGAGCAGCGCGCAGTAATGTGCAAAAGAATCGTTCTGAATTAACATCCTGCATTATGGCTGGCAACATTCTTGTTGAATAAGCATGAACCTGATTGTCGCGTGGTATGCCATTACCTATCATTATCTCCAACCTCGCAAAAAAGTCACCTTGATTTAGAATGTGCAAAAATCAAGTCAACTGCAACCTGCAGTGATGTGCATCCTTGTTTTCACAAGCCACCTCCAACACACCTCCTGTCCAACCAAGGCATTAGGACACGAACAGGGATCCAACATCATTTTCCCCAGGGTCAGTGCGTTTCAAAATCTGATGTTCAAAGCTTGGAGGCAACCATTCAAGACCCACAGATGCTGACTGGTGGCCAGCAACGACCCAACTTAGCCCTCCTCTTCCATCCCTTCTACATCCTTCTACATCCTTGTTTTCATCCACCATCTCAAACCCTTCGATACCAACACACCATAACACACCTCCCGTCCAACAAAGGCATTTGGAGGAAAACAGTGGTCCAACACCATCTTCTCGATTTGTTTAAAGCTTCGAGGCAACCATTCTATACCCCCCAACTTTCGAGTGGTGCTTAGTTTTGCTCGGATTTCTGCTCGCAGGACAACCTGAAAGTTTTGCATGGAACGGACAAAGAGCGCCATGCACGTATGATGTACCTTCTTTGATGGACAACTTCTGGGGAACAAGGAGGACAAACGCCTTTCCCAAGAAATGTGTCAGGACTGTCAGGGAAATAAAAATTCCGCAGTCAGCAAATCCAAGAGGAGATTCTTTCCTGAAAACCGATGATCTTGCTAGACATTAGCACGGTGAGTTTTTCTAGAAGAAGGTGAGGGCAAGGTGATTTAAAAACATGACTTGGCCACGAAACATGCGTTGGAAGAAACATTGTGCAACTGGGATGTAGAGGTTTAGTGAAAAGAATGAATAAAACGCAGAGAAAAAATGAATGTTCAATGGTTTGATGGCTTGGACGGATATGATTTTACAACCCTCCCACATGTAACTTTAAAAGCGCTCTCCCGGCTATCCCCATATGAAAAAAACAGGGCAGTGCAAAACTTGTCCAGACCCCGAAGGGAAACCTAACCAGACCCTTGGCTTTGCCATAAACAAAAAAAGGTCTAGAGGTATACCAGGTTTTGGTGGTATGTGCAGGTTGCTTTTTCGAGAGAAAACACACACTTAGGATCCAGCTCTCAGGGTGTACAAAATAGTCCACCAAGGGGCCCCCCAAGTAGCTGATGGTATTGTATTATACAATATGTGATGGATATCCGAGCCCGCTCGCCGGCTTCAGATTTTTCAAGATGATGGTGGTGATGATGATGATGATCATCATCATCATCATCATTATTTTCATCATCATCATCATCATAATCATAATCATCATCACCATCACCATCATCGTCATCATCGCCATAATCGTCATCATATTCATCTTCATCACTGTCATCATTGTCATCATTGTCATCATCATCATCATCATCATCACCATCATCATCATCATCACCACCATCATCATCATCATAATCATAATCATCATCACCATCACCATCATCGTCATCATCGCCATAATCGTCATCATAATCATCTTCATCATTGTCATCATTGTCCATCATCATCATCATCATCATCACCATCATTATCATCATCACCATCATCATCATCATTATCATCATCATCATCATCATCATCATCATTCATCATCATCATCATCATCATCATCATCGTCATCGCCATTGTCATCGTCATCACCATCATTATCATCACCACCATCATCATCATCATCATTATCATCATCATCATCATCATCATCATCATCATCTTTCATCATCATCATCATCATCATCGTCATCGTCATCGTCATCGCCATTGTCATCGTCACCATCATCGTCATCGTCATCATCATCATCATCATCATCGTTGTCATCATCGTCGTCGTCGTCGTCGTGGTGGTGGTGGTGGTGGTGGTCGTCGTCGTCGTCATCGTCGTCGTCGTCGTCCTCCTCCTCCTCATCATCATCATCATCGTGATTGTTATCGTCATCATTGTCATTGTCATCGTCGTCATCGTCATCATTGTCATCGTCATCATCGTCATCATCATCATCATCATCATCATAATCATCATTATCCTCACCACCACCACCACCAGCAGCAGCAGCAGCAGCAGCAGCACCAGCACCAGCACCACCTTCATTTTCATTTTCGTCTTCATATTCATTTTCATCTTCATCATCATCACCATCACCATCATTGATCTGCAAAATACAATGTATTCTAATGTATTTTTCTGGTGCGGCTCAAGCACATCAAGCACCAGGTTGGTTCGCCATCAACGCTCCTTCTATTGGCACCAGCAGGAGATTTTTGCCAAAGGCAAAGGCATGATGACAACTTATCTGCTTGAGAAAGGAACCCCAACCATGGCTGAAACTTTGGCCGTCCCCAGGCAGTTGGATGCTGGGGATGGATCTCAGGATGCTGATGGCAATCCTCAGACGAAAAAGCACTTTGGCTTCAGCCTGGGCTGCCCATCTTGGCCAACGAAGAGCCGCGAAATGCTGCGGACTCACTGGAGCTTTTGCTGCAAGGTCTATGCGCGCGATTCCAGGAAGACATCGAATGGAAAAGGTTTATTTGCATCTTTGTTGCTCTTTTGGGTCTGCTTTTGCATGCAGTCGTGTTTCATTATCACCGGAGCAACTGGCTTGGCAGCTGATGATTTGGATCTCGTGCTCCAGCTGCGCGGAGGGTTTGCCCTAGCAAGCGCCATCTTGCTGCTTGGTGGCTTAGTCCTCTTTCGGCACAGGGCCCAAACAACTTCGGACACGGAGCCCGTGAGGTGGCTACGGCTCAAAATCACCCCATTTGGGGTTAAACAATTGCTGTAATTATAGTTCAAGACTGTAGTGGAAATGAGATGTAATTATAAAATGTGTTAAATTTAAACACGGATAACGAATAATTTTGTGGGCCCATGTGGGTCCCATGAGCCCTGTTCAGGTACCTGGACAGTGTTCGTCCCCATGGATCGGATGATTCTGGCGTTGCTGCCCGTGAATCCGATGGGTCAGCTGTCACATTGTCCAGGGACAGCGAGGGTGAGCAGCGCGACCAGGATTTGACCGAGGCACCCGAGGCGAATACTGGCGCCACAGATGAGATCCAAAGTGTTCGAGATGCGGGTGGCGATGGTCTGCGTTGGCTGTCCCAGTTTCTGTACACGGGGTTTCCGGTGTGCTTGGTGTTGGCGGGCTATGTCACCGCGTTGGTGTCCAACATTCAGGGCATTGCTGGAGGCGAAGCTCCCAAAATCGCATATTGGCTCTACTATGAGTCCATCTTCTATTCCAGTGCGCTCATGTATTTGAATGCCTTCCGAGTGTCCTTGGCATCGCTGATTTGCAGTGTCTTCATGCTATTTCCGGCGACCATTGGTGGGATAAGAGCTGACTGGCCTGGGGGTGCTATCTATCCCTTGACTGTCTTGATCTTACACCTGAAGGTAGTGACGGATTTGAAGCGCTATCAGCTGCAGGGCTTAGAGGATTTGAAGATGGTCGAGAAGGAGCATGCCGAGTGTGAATCCTTGCTGAACAGTTTGTTGCCAAAGGAAGTGCTTCTCAGCATGCAATCGAACACCTTGGAGTTAGCCTACACCTACCGCAATATGTCCATGCTCTTTGCGGATATCGTGGGCTTCACCGGCTACTGCAACAAACACAAGGACAACCCAAGTGATGCAGTAAGGTTGGTGACGCACTTGTTTGCAAGCTTTGATGATTGCTGCAAGCTTTTGGGTGCCTATAAGGTGTGCACCATTGGTGATGCGTACCTTGCAGTCAATGAGCCCAAGACACAACACGACGAGAGTGTTACGGGTGCTTTGGTCTTGCTTCACTTGGCAATGGCAATGCTTCGCATCATTGTCAAGGTGCGAGACGAGGTGCAGCATGAAGGACGGGTTTGGAAGGAAGCGGACCCACCATTCAGTTTCGCATTGATCTTGCAAAGAGGGATGGATTATTTCCAATCTTGTCCCATATTTTCCCCGATTTTGCTTGGAGAATGACCTGCTTCGAAGATACGATTCCATTCTTATATGCAACTGTGTCAAACAGAAGGTGATGAAGAAGTGGTGTGCGACAGTGCGCTTCTCATTCCCATGTTCAAGACGTTGTTGCTGCGCATTCCAAGTGCGTATGTGCGTTTGTGCCCCCCATGACATGTGTGTGCGCAACACTGGCAGCTTTTAATCTTTATATATATATAATCAGAATCTTCTCTCACTGCAGTCGATCGCAATCTGGGTTTCGCAAATGTTGGATGTGTTTTTCCCCACCTCCCGGGTGAGGGTCTTTAGATGTCTTTATATATAGATCTCATCAGAGTCATATATTCTTCCCATTTCCTCCTCCTCTTGTCTCCTCTTCCTCCTCTTCCTCCTCCTCCTCGTCCTGCGAGCTCCGGGCACTGCCGGACCTTGACCGCGAGCTCCAGATCTCAGTGGGCACTGCCGGACCTTAACTGCGAGCGCCAGAAAGAATGCCAGGTAGAATGTCAGAATAATTTTAAATATATGCCACAGAACATATGCCCGATAGAATGCCAGAATAGAATGTCAGAATAGAATGTCAGATAGAATGCCCGAAAAGAATGTCAGAAAATATATGCCATATAGACTTCCAGATGATATCAGAAACTATGTTTTTCCCTCACGGCGGGGACCACCCGAATCGAAGCAAAGTATTCTTTTCATTTCTTTTCCGGATGGTGGCCCGTCACATGTTGTTATTGTTCCCCTTTTTCGGATGATGCTGCTGCTGCTGGTGCTGGTGCTGATGCTGATGCTGGCGTTGATGGTGGTGCTGATGGTGATGCTCATGGTGGTGCTGTTGGTGATGCTGGTGCTGTTGGTGGTGGTTGTGGTGGTGGTGGTGGCGGTAGATGGCGGTAGTCATGACGATTATGTATTTGAAAAGCATGGAAATATATATTGGGACGGATTGCAGTAAAAACACAAGGAAAGTTGAAGTCCTGGGTATGATTTCTGATGATTTCTGGTCCTTTTAAAGGACTCAACATGCGCATCGGCCTCCACCATGGAGAATTTGTGGCCGGAGTCATTGGGAGCAACCAGCTGCGCTTCGACATTTGGGGTGAGGATGTTTTGATGGGCAATCAAATGGAATCAGATGGTGAGCCTGGCCGGATTTGCTGCAGCGCGACCTTTGTGGAAGTCTCCTAGCACTGGACATTTGTGATCAGTTCTGTTTTCTTGATGGGACGTTGTAAGGTGTTCGTGCCTTTTTTCTTGCTGCATCCTCTCAGTTGCCAATCCGTTTAGATGCTAGATGCACATCGGTGCCAGGACCTGCTAGGATCCATGGAATTGCTTCACAACTCTCGGCTCAGGTCCTAAAAGACTTCAAAGACTTTTCCTTCTCATCACATGATCCGCCTCGAGTGATCAAATGTGCTGGGTCAAATCGCACCTTGGAGAGTTTCTTGCTCGATGCACCGCACGGCACTGGTCAGGGACGAATCGAGTCCCCGCGAAGTGCCCAAAGGGGCAAATCCTTTCGGCAAGTATCTCCTAGAACACCAAGGAGGGGTACTAGTTCTTGATGATTCACATCTGACATATCTGACATTTGGGTCTGAAAATCAGGGACCCCAAAGTGGCACTGTCAAATATGTTTGATCCATAAATTTATGACAAACCATCAAATTTGGGGATGCACTACTTTCAGACAAACCCATTTGTAATTACTGTCAACATCTGTAAACCAAACCCTATCGCGAGCAACCAAACACAAGTGGCATGACATGGGCAAGTGTCGGCAAGTGTCGGCAAGTGTCGGCAAGTGTTGTCAGTATCCCTTCATCGAAATTGGGATTGGTCAAATTGATCAACCTTGGGAGGTGCTTTGATTGAAACTAGAAATGACATACCCTCTGGATCCCTCTGGTTGTTTAACGTAGCTATGAAAAAATATGAAACAATCACCCTGTTTCATAGGTAAATCATGGTAAATCATCAAAATTTATCATCATGTTTCCTGTTTCCTAGATGACACGCCGAGTCGGCTCTAGCGGAAACGGCCTGAGAACCAGGGCACTTATCTGACCTTCACAAGCTGCACGGGTGACAGCTGCGGTGTCAACATTGGCTGAAAGGGAATCAGCACCAATCTGCATCTCAACCGCTTGGCGGCTCCAAGCGAATTATCTCCATTGACAAGTCGAAGAGGCATGTGGCAAAGAAGAAGCCATTGCCACAGGGCACAGCGCAAGTGATCAAGGGGCCACCGCCTAGAGAAGGGATGCTCAAATGAACGGAATGGCAAGGCCAATGCAAAGAACGAAACCACCACATTTAACGATGCCCAGCTGAGCGAACCTTCTTTGGGCAGCAGATCCCACCACCCACCGCATGCCAAAGGAGCAAAATCACACACCAGTGCCAGGCAAAGAAGCTAAGGCAAGCCAGTAACGAAGCCAAATGGGACCCCAATCGCCAATGCCCCCCATGTCATCCACAAACCACTGGAAGGAGAGCCGAGCATTGTTTGCGAGAAGCCCGACATGATGTTCACCGACATCCCAAGGTAGCATGTGTCTAACCTGTTCCAAGCCAAGCCGCAAGGCCTGAGCACTTGATTGCATAGCATCCCCAAGCCAAAAAAAAACATGTGGAGCGGCCAAGGGTAAGTATTGTCCAACGATGATGCTTTCAAATCCAGGCGTGAATGCTCCTTGCCCAAGCAAAACCCTGTAGGCGCGCAACTCTTCACTTTGCCTCTGCTCGTGCGTGCTAGGAATGCCACACCGGGACAAAGTAAGCAGAAATGATTCTGGCCATGATGCGCGCAAACACACCATGCGGGTCAACCAAGGCTCGGCCATCAAAACAGCAAGCGCAACATACCAGGGACTGGGACATAGGGCGAAGGCCAAAGCACAGCTGTGCTGATTCTCAAAAGAATTGTTTGCATAAGCGATAACAAGTGCAGAGCATCCGACTGCTCAACAATCTGTTTGCGCAACGCGCAAAACTGATCTGATCTATTGAGATACGCCACGGGCAGCACGGTCAACCTTCCCAACATGAACCAAGCACCAAGTATCCAAGGCCAAACGAGCCTGACAGCCTTTCTGATGACAAGCAACATCATTGGTTCGAAACTTTGCGGTTTCGTGTCCAGAAACCAGGCAGGCAGTGCCCATGCATGAGACACTCAGACAAGCCGTAAAATTTGCGAAATACAGTCAGCATACCCTGGCCGATGCACCAGCTACAAACACTTGTGTCAGATCGGAAACACAGTGGAGACAGGAGAACGCTCAGGAGCATAGAGAACATTGCACAACGAAACCCCAAACGTTCAGCCGGGTCAGCCTGCCCCGCTGGAAGGGAGTTCGGGTGGAGGCTAAAGATTGTCATCAATTACAATGATATGTAAATGGTCCATTTCCCAAAGCAATGAGGAACCAGAGGGTAACATGGCCAGATATGACCAGCCTTTTGTGGTGAATGACTTGGCCCATACCCAGAGAATAGATCAATGACGTGCGTTTGCGCAGTGCAAAAAGGCTGCCTGGCTGCCACAGTCTACGCCAAGCTATGGCACAAGCCCCCACGAATTAGATCATATGCAGATATGATCTGATACTTTCGACAGACGATAGGGTTAAATTACGTTAACTTTAACAGGCTTGGATCATGCAAAAAACCAAAAGGAGACTGTTGGCATTGGCAGAAGAATTTGGCATTGATTCTTCCGTGGAGACGGCCACCAGGCATGCACCCTAACTGCCAACCCCTGTGGTCGATCCATCATGAATAGACTCAGAAATTCGTACAAAGGATTTTACAGGGGCACAATCCATGAAAGTCCTGAATAATTCCTCCATATTCCCCCATGTTTCTTTCTGCAGTTTATTGCCTATATGCGCCTGGTATCAAGTCGCATGATTTATTGTGATTGGTGCTGACCACATCTGTCCCGTCACAGGATGCAGGGGCTGCCGAAGCCAGAAACCCAGAGCGGTGAACCCACAAGCATTGTGAAGATAGACGGTTTTCATACATGTTATTTGTATATTATATGTAATGTATAATATTATACACACACATATATATATATATATATAATATGTCTGTGTGCCATGGTCATACACTCATTAATAAGGTTTAATATACCCGTTATAATGATTCCCAATATCGGATAGATGACCATAGCCCATATACCATGTTTTGACGATGGCACATATGTTCTCTTTGTTCATGGTTGCTAGGGTCATTACAAAAAGAGGCGATCTGTTTCTAGCAGGACCATTGAAGACGGGGCATGGAGCCTGACGGCAAGGAAGTGCAAGACATCATGGGCCTGTTATAAGATGCTATAAAACCAAATTGTAAAAAATGTAGGATGTGCACGCATTTTTCTAGACGTTCGTTTTTTTTTTTTATTTTTACATGTATATTTATATTTCTCGCGATTTGTGTTGCAGTTGCAATACTGGTGTCAATGAAAACCTTCTGAGCATAGGAGGACCTCCCTCACAGCCAACGGGCCAACCCCTACGTCAAAGCTGCTGGAGTGCTTCAGCACTTCGTAGTTTAGTTGAAAGAATCATGCTTCCCAGATGAGGCCGAAAAGACCAACTGGAGTATCCCTAGTAAATCTACATTCCCACAAGTAGGGAAAAACATCGATTTTTCTATTTAAGTTAACCATATAGATAGGTAATTGTCCATAGGTTATGGTAATATTCTGGCAGCAGTTAACAAATAGTTATTGGTAATATTACTGATTGTACTATATAGTTCAGATTAGTTCAGGCAGCCGCTGCGCTTCGCCGAGCCAGTACCTCCGAGCAAAGTCAGGTTGGATACAAACCGGATGTCGCGCGTTCCAATCGAAGGTTTGTTGGACATTAAACAGCCATACCTTATTTTTTTGCCAAAAAAACATGATTTCAGATGATTTCAGTACATATAGATGGTCCTTCGCATCAAGCCAGTGAATTCAGCAACAAATCCCTTCAGCCTGCGATTTTCCAACCATTTTTAACCCATCAAACCCATATATTTGAGTGAATTACAATATTACCAACCCATTTCTGAGCCACATGGGTTTGTCTCCGGGGTACGGCCGCATTTTTTTTGGTTTCACTGGCTGATTTCACCATGGGCTGGGGGCTAGCCCTGGTGAGCCCTGTCCAAAAGTGATGTTGGCTCAGAAGATAATGCAGATGGATTTGCCTTCCACGATGGGTGATTTTGGCGGGTAAACGTGCGTGGTATATTTTTAGCGGCATGCAAAGATGATATAGGCGATGCAAGACTGGTTTCTTGTTCCATTTTACTTATGCAGTATTTGCTTGCCCAATTTTGGAAAGGATTGTTGAGACAAACAAAGTGACTCTGCGGAAGGATTCGAACCCATCTCCTTCCGCAGAATTTGAATGAATTTGACTACTTGAACATGTAGCCCAGTGGTTTGCATCCAGATTCCAGTCACAGAATTCAGGAGATGGGGCTCATGAATGCATCGGAGATCTTGCATTGCATTGAGGCGTGTATCGGAAATCTGTTGGAACGCCCCGCCTAGTTTCTTGCTTCATGTGCAATTGTGTATGTGCCTTCTCACCTCCAGAATGCTGCTTCTCTCGTGTTAACAGTCTCCAGTGCAGACAGTGACTCTCAGACTGCCTCGGGCTGCCTGAGTTCATGGCACTGTGTTGAGTATGTGGTTCCATCACCATCATCATCATCATCATCATCATCGCCAGTTACAGTGTATAGTACGTTAATCATTTCTTGGGCCCAGACTGAGCACAACCTCCAATCACTTCACTTTGACAAGCTCTGTTGCGCTGAGTTGTGTTCAGGAGCAAGCCGGATCTTTGCCGAAAATTACGCTGCCCGCGGTGCAAAGCAGGTGAATTCCTGCAATATCCTGCAATATCCTGCAATGAAGATGGGTTCGTTGGAAGTCGGAACGCTTGTTGCCAATCCAACTTGTTCTTGGCGCAGTGTGCTTCATGCATCTCGCAAATACCACGACATGTTTTTCTTTGTTTGCCTCAACGTCCGTTGGGTCTAGAGCTCAAGTAATGTTTGCCTACATAATGACATGGTTCTTTAAAGACCGGGACAACTGGCTGTATCGCATTGTATCGCCCTATCAATTTCTGGGCAGCACACTTTTCGCAGGAGAAACAGCGACTTCTCAACCTGGATGGAAAGGTGTGAAGCACTGCTGGAAGCACAAGATGAGGCAAACTATCTGGCCAAAAAGCAGTGCTTCGGCAGATCCCAAGTCACAACTCTTGGATTGCACATGTATATAATATTAATATACATACACAGTATATGTATATATATACATACATATACATACATATACACAGTATATTGACGCATATGTTGGTTCTTGATGTTCTTTTGCTGTGTGCCCAAGACCTAAGCAAAGATCGTGTCCACCACACATGTCCAATCTAGACATAGTTACATAGTTGGACCTTGGTTTGGATTCGAAAAGAATTCAACATGTTTCACCAGCGATTGCTTTCTGCAAGTCAATTCAATGACAAAGCCGAGGTTGGCAGCCCAAGTGAGGACTTACCTGGCAAATTGCGCCGACTCTCAGGAGAAGGAGCAGATTTTCATGCGAAGACGGGCCGCTTGTCTGTGATCCATTTGGATGGCATGTAGATCTCAGCAGTCAGCAGTGAAAATGTTGCAAGGTGACCTAAGGTGGTGCTCACCAGGTAGAAGCTGGTTTATAAACCCAAGCAACTGTGTACATATATCATCCGTGAACCCCACTTAATCTATGAATAAACACCAACTTCGCTATAGTTTGGGGTCCCACCTTGTATCATTTCAGGTCGGGGAGATGCTTGGAGAGCAACTTGGTTCCATGATTGGGTGGGGTGATCGCACTTTTGTTATGGTCCCCAAAACTCAGATGCCGGTGGATAGTGAAAGTCTATAGGATTATAGGGAGCCAATATGAGCCAATAATAAATATAATAATGATATCCAATGGTTTTAACTTATGATTTATTTGTGTCATACCTATGTACTCAAAATGTGAGATCCTTGGGCGACTGGCAAAGTGGAGGTCCCAGTCAGCTCAACATCTCAGGTCCTACGATGATAGAGCGCCTGAGAGCAGAAAAAGCACAAACAGATCCGCCTATGCTCCAGTGAATTTGGACGATGACGACGAGGCACCCTCACCATGCGGCAAGCAAACTTGAGGCTGAGCCTGCGGACAAATATATCAACAAACACCCTGCTGTGATCAATTTTAGTCCCCTACCTTCTCTTCGCCATCGCAAAGTGAGCTGAGAGGACGACGTGGAAGATGAGGATCCTGACGCAGATGATGAGGACACTGAATCGCGACAATTATTTTGTGACTGGCAAGGGGGTTCGTTGTGCCACCTGACATCCAAAAAAGTCTCGCACCAGGTCAGGAATTGTGCACTTCTATGTTTTTTTCTTTTCACTGTGACGCTTTCCTGCAGGAAAATTGGGAGTGTGCCATTGTCAGAGTCAAAAGCGCATCTCGGCCTCAACGCTTGCCCAATCGAATGTCGGGACTAGAGCCTCTTTCCTTGGAAGCTTGGAGGATTAATAAACCACCAGTCTATCAACACCATTTTTAAGCGTAATTATGTTCTCGGCAAGTGAGTGGAGCTCAGGTGAAAACCATCGTGAAGAAGGAACGTGCCGAAGATTTGGGAATGACGGCTGACGAGTTGCTGCAGAGGCAGGGGTCATGTTTTTGTTCGAACAAAGAGCTGCTGGAGATACATCAAGATATCCCATTTGAGCCCCAGATTGCTTTCAAGTCTTCTACTTGCGTTGCCGCTGCCGTCGATTTGAGGGAGATGTTTCATGATGCGCATCGCGAGGCTGCTGACAAGAAAGTCTCGCATGCCCATCTCAAAAAGGTGCAGCTACACAGATGCTGATTGGCATACTTGGGAAGGAGCTATTGGATGAATTCATCATTGGCAGTGAATTATCGGGGCTAGATGCCAGACCGCAGACATCACATAATCATTGTGTTAAAATGTGTTAATGATAATGCGTTTTTCAGGTACTGAGACACACAGATCCCGTCATGATTGTTCCCGAACGTTCGGGGCCGGTGCCTTGTGTGTTTTGACAGGTATGTCCACAAACTTCTGGACAAGTTTGTCAAGGAGCGCTGGGGGCAGCACACGCATGGTCACTGAATGTCACTGATGGAGAACCATGTCTTTCCAGGACCCCAGGACCCCTTTATCTACTGATTACTGTAACCCTATTATTTGATCCCAGGTTTGGAGCGAGAAGCACGGAAGGCCCGGTTCCGGCGGGCTTTTTTTGCCCTCTGGATCCAAAATGGGCATCGAACCGTCCATGTTTGGAGGTCAATATCGATTTGACCCATCTCAGTTTCGCTGGGTGATGGCTGTGCGTTTATTTGTTTTTGTAACATGTTGTAAGCTCTTCGGCATACCACATAGATTCGCCAAGCTGTTTTGCAGGATGAATGAACCCCATAGAATGCCTGACTATTGATTGGGGTTCGTCCGCAAAATCATTCAACAGGGTTGTCAATCCAGGGGTGGCATAAATTTCATAAATCGCCCTTGGTGTCTCGGTTTGCTTTTCGATGCTGGTAGTCCTGCTGAAGAGCGGGCTGCAGGTATACATCTTTGCTTCAAAATGTGGAAGTTCCCTTCGGTGGCCAGACGGTTGTGGTAGGCCTGCAGGGCCTGCAGGGTCACCGAGGCAACAGGGATGAGAGTCGAAAGAGCGCACTCTGTGGGAAACTCAACGACATGAACCATCCTGAACCATCCCATGTATATACCAGTATTCCAATATTCAAAAATGGATAAACATGGTATTTACATGTATTTACCGAATGTTACCCCCCATTTGTATCCATTTGTATCATATCATTCCGGATATAAATCCAACCAGTGGATCAGTGGACTCTGCAGGCGACACGCACGGCCAACTGGAAGATGTTCTGACGATTTTCTTGGCGCATGGTACACCTTCGAGCCGCAATAGGCCGCAACGTGGTGCTGCCATGCGCTGACGGGACGAGTTCTGTAGTACTTTGTGATCATCAAATGATGTGTGATACAATGTGATACGTATGAAAAGTCATCGTCATCACTTTGCCAAGATGATCAGCTTTCTCAACTTGATCAATCCAATTTTTGAAGTGGCCAAGCTCACCAAGCTGCTGTCAGACTTGCACCCGCATGCGCAAAGCCTTTTGTGATTTGTGAAGCAAACTGGGGTCGCGTCAAGCACCGAAATGGCAGGTATATCTTCAATGGCGACATTGCTGATCGAGGTCTCAAACGCAACAGAAGGGTTAAACGAATGGTGGGAAGCTACAAAATCATACAAAATCCATGCCATGATCCATCCCCAAGATACGAATCCAAACAGCACAGAATGGAAATCAAATTAGACCGTTGAGAAGGCCATGGGCGACAAAGCACAAGGAGAAGGGCACCAAAAACCGTCACAGCGTAAAGCTGCGGATCAATTTAGACCAAAGTGTTTCCGCGTATGTATATATATATATTAATTGTGTGTGTGTGTCTGTGTGCGACTCTTTATGAATTCATAAACAAATAAATAGATAGACCGTATGTTTCTATAGCGTATAGACACACCGACAGGTACACAGGTGCAACTCCATGTGGAATGTCAATTTGTATAAGGTACTTTGCAGTCTAAACCGAGTGATTTAGCCCCCTGTGTCAGGCCCAAATGCCTGCGAGATTTTCATGTTGCTTTTTGCCTTCTTCATTGAAGACCCGGATTGCCTCATCATTACGCGCGGCAACCATGAGGAGCCAACGTAGGGCATGAAGCTGTTGTGGCGCGACAGCCCCAGAACATTGATGTAGATAGATGTAGTGATATGAGTGTGACAAAACGTCCGTCAAGTGTGGATTTGCAACTTCTGGTTGAAGCGCTGAGGATCGCTGAGAGCTGAGGTGTAATACATATATATATATAATCATATAATTATGCGTACATGTATGTGTGTGTGTTGGCATAGCTGTGACTGCTGTGCTGCTTTGCCACCCACAAAGCCTTTTCACGCAACTTATTCCAGATTCCAGACACTGAAAACAGACAAGGTCCCCTCCTAGCTTAGTAAGCTGACCCATTTTCGGATCAATCCACAAGATCAAGAAGAGCAGACTTGTCAGTTTTCGCTCAGGACGAAGAAATGAATAAACTGAGTAGTGAGGAAGGTGGCGGCTTTCATGAGGAGGTCTTACAAAAGTACACCGGTGGAGACTTGGTATGACTTGGCCCTCGGTTGCCTTGACTGTGTGGGCCCAGTGTAGGATGCCAATCTGATTTCTGCATTCACTGCACTGCCGAGGAATCTTTATGAAGTTTGAAGCGATTTACAAGATGTTGCCCCTGGCTGCCATCGTGCACAAGGCGCAGTGGGAAACACGTTTTCGGAATGTGCATTTCGCAAAGTTCCCAGTGGCTCTTATATATATAATATAATCAAAGAGACAGACGCATACTCATATGTAGTTGTTTTTGATCAGTACTTAGAGAGATACACACTTACATGCACTATAGATATAGTTAGAACAACAACAATAATACAACACTCACACATATACATATATCTAATTATTTAATTATTATTTTTATATATATATATAAATTATATAATATATATATAATTATAAATATATGTGGTATGTATGTATATATATATATGTGTGTGTAAAATCGACTTTTCCCAAGTAACCACTACTTAGCTCGTTTGGACCGGTCACTTTTGGCAAGAAACTGGCCGCTGTGCTGTGTCAGGAGCTGTTCGTGGTACATGGCGGCCTTGCCTGACACCTAGCTGGACCATCAAAAATTATGATGAAATGGGAGATGTATGTAATATGATGTGATCATGGTGTGGTGTAGTATGATGTAATATAATGTAACATGATGTGATATGATATGATGGAACCAATGATATGTATATATATATACACACGATATATGTGTTCTTTATTTATTTATTTATCCACCCTCTTTGGGATGATATTACCCAATGGCAGATATTTGTCTCCAGGAGCCAAAACCACCAAGCAGCAAACCCTATTTTTTTTGCTCGATCAGCTAAGCTTTGAGGCCCGAAACAGCAAATCAAACTTGAACACTTCATTCATCCGGGACATTGATGCCGGCATTGTAAGCTGCCCCCACGGAGGACGCGTCAAGCTGCTGAGTTTGAGTTTTTCGTGTTTTCGGTTGCGTAGCCTGATTTTATCTATTGTTTACATCACACGGAGTAGGCTGGAACGTTTAGATGTGCAGACACTTTCTATGTGTCACAAAGTTTTATTCGTGAATGAAACGTGTTCAGAATGTCGGTGCAATAGGTGAGCTGTGCAAATTGAGATGTTTGGATGCTATCAGGATGCTATCCGTTGTGCTTGGAAGAGCAGGCAGGGTGTGGATTCGGCTTGTCTGGGTCAATGCACATTGATGGAGTCATATGGAGTCGAAATTGGTCAATGACCACGTTTCTTTAGGAGCTTTAGGTATTTTTTTGGTAAAAAAAAAAAATCTATCTATCTATCTATCTATCTATCTATCTCTCTCTCTCTCTCTCTCTCCACATGCACTGGATCTCACTGAAACTTCGGCGGCGGTTTCCTCACTGCAGCTGAGGTCTTTCAGGACTTGCTCTGGTCTGACCCACAAGAGAAATTGGGTTGGGAGGCGAATCCCAGAGGGGCCGGTATCAAGTGCCTCGGAGCACCCTGGGAAGAGCGCCGGTCGGCTGACGATGGCTGTGATGAATGCCTGTTAAATGACCATGTTTGATGGGGAAAAAATGCTGAAACATGCTGATAAACCATCAAAATTTTGGGCAGCCTATTGTTCAGGCAAACCCTTCTGTTGACATGTTTGTTTATGTGGTTGTGAATGCTCCATTAGGCGGTTAACCCTGGAGTCTCATTCAATGTGCGTTGCGGCATTGCATAAAATATCTGGCATTGGTTTAAGTAAGGAAAACGTAGAGGAAATCAGGAAACCCTTATCTTGGACGGTTCACGTTTGATAGTCAAAACATGTTAGAAATTGGATTTCCTGTAAATGGCTCGCCTTCAACCACCCCAATGATAAATGCCGAGGTGGGGCCCGGATCTGACGGCAGCCTTCCTCAAGCGTACGGGTTGGGAGCTGAGGGTTCAGGAAATACCGGGGCATCGGTATCCTCTATCTTGCTTCCCAGTCTGATGTTTTTCCTCTTTGTCCCTGTAGTCATCAGAGTGACACTTCCGCAGCTTGAGGTTTGAAATGGATTATCCGTTCACACCAGCTTCCAGAGGACCAGCTTTCAATTTTGCAAGATTGTCATGAAATAAAGCCAGCCATGACCCATGATGGTTCCCCAATTTTAGCAGACATGGGTTGCCCCATTGGATTATTTGGATTGAGAATTCAATATATGCAGGGAGGTAAGTTGATGTTGTTTGCTGGCTTGAAATGAGTATTTTAGTTGCAAAGCCAGACTTGGGGAACAGGTCCCTGTCAAACATGTGGTTTTGACATTTCTGCATTGCATCATTGGGAGCTGCAAGCAGGGAAGCTGCGGGCTGTCGAGGACAAACGTGGCTTTAGTACACACCATCTTGGACTGGTGTACACCCTCTTCAGCGCAAGCAACTACTGTGGTACTGCAGGAAACAAGGCCATGGCAACCACCTCCTACCATGCAGCTGACACTAGAGATTCCACTCGGTAGTGCGCCGATTCTTCTATAATATACACATGATTGCAAGTGCCCTTTTTTGATTTGGGAGCATATCCCAGCCAGCCAGTACATAAGCAGAACGGGTTATCCAGCTGAGCCAAAAATGAAAACTCACATGCGCAACGTTTTCAATATGTTCAATTGTTTTTTCCATTCAGCAGTGAATGGCACCCGGTGGCAAATCATAGCAAATCCTTCCCTGTCACTGCAGGGAGGCGTGTGTTTGTTGGAGCTTCGCTACAATTCTGCCAATGAAGAAGGGACTCGACTTGTCGCACGTTTCGAGGAGTTCATTCATCCGATGCGACGTTAAGTAGGCGGATCGACAGTTGGCTAGTAGCCAGCTGCTTGACATGAACATGAGATATTTCTGAATTCCCAGAATCCAGTGGCCCAGTCCAGCCACAAGCATTAGATTTGAATGGTGCTGGTGGATACTTTTTTTGGTTCCTCCCTTACAGGTTGTCGCCCGTCAGGTAAGGTTTGGATATTTTCCTTATGAATTTTAGCCATTTGGATCCCGAAATTGGATGAAATTGGGAATTGTATTGCTGCCCCGTTTGGATACCTTCTGGTGATTGCCCGATCTCCTTGCTTCAGGAGCACTACGCTCCAGCACTGGAGCAAGGAAAGTGGGACCCTGAGATGGCTGAAGTCGCAAGCAGAGATGGATTTGCAAAGCTGGGACGGTGGTTTGTTGGGGAAGTTCTTAGACGTATGGCTACCATTCTTGTTTAAGTTAACCTACTCAAAGCGTTTCCTGACACTGCTTTAACTCACTCATTTGCTGCTATAAAAAATGGATAGGGCCCACTGAGCCAGTCGTTGTTCGACAATGTACTTGTGCAATAGTGCGCATGTTTGTTTAGTTTAGCCCAATCACTGTTGCATCTGTTGCAATGGGAGTGATGATGGGTTATATGGGTTGCACTATCGAAATATACTGAAATCATTTGAAATTCAGAGGCAAAGTATCTATTTTTGACCATGGCTGCTGTCCAGCTTAGGGGAAAACTGAGGCTCTTGGAGATCTCCCAGTTGCCGGACATTGCTGCCCGCAAATTGGTACCATCCTCAAGACAGTTGCCTCACATTGTAGTATGGAAATGTATGGAAGCGCTTGGAAGCCCTCTCCCTGATACCAATTCCCCACCATATTTGGAATATGCTGGAATATTATGGAATCATATGGAATATCATAAATGGATACCGCTTGATGTTGGGTGCAACTTTCTCATGGTTCCCTCCACACCGACGACTCGCTCACTATCTAGTCTTCCCTTCCAAATGTCGTGACAGATTGCGACGGGATTATTTCATCTTAATTTGTGGTCATTCAGGAGCTTCTTTGGGGTGGCACCTACGGCTCATCCATATTTACATCATATGCCTATTTTGTTTGGCCAGGTATCTTTTTGGTCGCCATCTACTATTTTGTTCAGCCAGTGGCCATCATATACCTATTTTGTCGTTGGCTTTTACCCTATGTTCAATTTTCACTTGATACGTTTGAACTTTAAAGCCTTTGAAATCTTTGAATGGCGCCCGCACGTGCACCTTCCAGGCTCTTGAGGAAGCCGGCGTAGCACGAGCAACAGAGGAGCGCCAATCTGGGGATGGTTTTGACCCATGGTAATAGTGGGAACGGTTTTGGGCTTAGGGCTTACTTAATGTTAACCACATTTCACACACACATGTATATATATATAGATATATAATCATACACACACACACATATATATATATATACACGCTATAGTTATATATATATATGTGTGTGTCTTATAATACCCAATTGTTTTCCTGCAGCGTGCTTTCTTGATAGTGGTATGTGTGACATAACAATCCCAAATCGTAGTTAAGCGATTTTTCATGGCCAGCTGGCTGTTCAGCCAGCTGGTTGCAATCTGCAGGACATCCAAAAGGTTGGTCAGCGCCAGGCCAGAAGGGCATTTTTGAGGAATTCTTCAATTTACCCCCCAGTAATCAAACATGGTGATGGAACATCCCCTATGCAGTACATGGAGGTTTCAATGGGAAAATCATGAAAAATCATCTATGAATGGCGGATTTTCCATTGCCACGTTTGATTACGGGAGGGTAGTCCCATCATTTGCTGCATTCCTCTGCCCAATTTCCTTCCGGCGAGCCAAAAACACCTTACAGGAGCGTGCCATCCTACATCGAATGGCGGGAAAGGTTGTCGAACTGCGTTCAGAGCTATGGGTTGAAACCTGAGTAAAGCGCGGTGCAGCTGTGAAGAGTGCACGCATTCTCAACAATATCCAGAGGAAAACCGGCACTGAAATGGCAATTGCGAGGCTTTGCTGATGGTTGTGCTGGTTGTTTGCTTGTTAGCCCGTTCGATGCAGAACAGATTCAGGACGACTTCCGGCGGTGCGATGAGAAGCGAACTGGCAAGGCCTTGAAACAGCCTCCTACATGAAACGGGCTTTGGTGATGCATAGGGCTGTTTCCCAACCGATATGTTAAGAGTATGTAAAAATGGTTTGAAACTCAGATGCTGTACGTATAATGTATATCAAACATGTTTGTTGAAATGCATTTCTGAGTAGTTCAACTAGGATTAACTAGGCATATTAATGGTACAATGTTATACTATGTTATACTTATACAGTCATAGATTTCATGATAAGAAGAAATGCTTCCGCAGAGCACAGGTGAGCTTCCTCAACTGGTGCGATATTTTGACCTCCGTCTGTGGGGAGAACTTTCCATGGTCCTTGGGCGGCGAGCTCTGGGGCATTGCCCACGTCAGTTGCCTCAGTTTGGACCACCAGGATGTCGATGTTTTTCCCATAAGTATCCAGTCATCGATTATGGGATAATTATGGGATAAGTATGGCATAATTCTGATTATTAAGTATCCATTATATAATTATCCATAACATCATTTGATCAGAATTATCCCATAATTACCCCATGAATTAGGCTTAAAATTCTCCATAATTCACTTACGGATGATGCGTTTCTCTGGTTTCATTCAACAGCCAGTCGTCTCGCACTAGGAAGCTCCACCGGGTGAAGGGGCAACAAGAGGCGGGATGTCATGCATTATTGACTTCAATATGGACATGGTCGACACATATAAAGAATCATGACAATAAGAAATACGATACCAATACTTGAGGTCAAGACCCACCAGCTTTGGGGCCATGAAGATAATTAGCAGCATCTACATGCATCTACCAGCTATTTTGATCCATAGCCGCAGCGAATTATGCTGGGCTGCGATGCCCGGAGCTGTTACAGGTACCAGGGAGGTGGACTACAAGCGCTTTCTTCGTCGATTTGACGTGGCGGTGAACAAGGAAAAATGGGTTGCCTGATGGCACATTTAAGACTTACTCACCTTTAGCTCTGTTGAACTCCTTGAGAAGGCAATGGAGAGAGAGGGAGAGGGATGACACGTGAGAACTATAGAGTCAATATAGAGGATTAATATAGAATAACAATGAACAATAGGTGTCAGTTTTTTAGCCTGAACATGGTGCTTCATAGAGATCCTCCTGGCGCTTTATTGTGTCCATCATTCGACCATTTCTCAAAATCATTCTGTATTGATTCGCCTGTCGAAGACTTGGCTTAGTTTCACCGCCGGCCATTGCAGTTGAAAGTTTCAGTTGAAAGCGTTTTCTGGCTTCTTTGAAGCTATAAACATTACTTACTGGTGCTTAGTAGGGAATGAGGGAATGATCCACAATAACTATCAATAATCATCCCATTCCCCCATTCCCATCCGTTCCCTACTAAGCACCAGTCAGATTATAAATGTGTCTGAACTGGAGATGTTTTAGGAACATTTGCCAAAGTTTGAAGGTTGGCTGGAAGACTATTCTCATGAGAGACGCTTACGAGGCGCTCTACTGCAACTTGGCAGCGACAGGAGTTTGAATGGCCCACGTCCAGGTGACTGTGGTGCTGTGTATCTAAACAGTGCAAGTACGCATTCATGTGCAACTGTAGTATAATTGCAATATTAACTGCACTTAGTTGCATGTGCATATGCACATAATATATCATAATATGATATAATATGCACACATATGTATATTTACATATAATTACCGTGCATGTGTGTGTGTGTGCCGTATGAGTGTCCACATTAGATGTGTACATATACGGCACTTCACTTTCTGTGTAATTGATTGTATACAGACTGTATACATGTATAAATGCGCAAATAGGATAAATAGGTTGTCACTGTGCCCTGTTTATTGCTGAAGACTTCATGAACCTCTTTGAATACAAGTGACATGGGGTTATCAATGTGGGACTTCCAAATCTAGGCATCCTAACATGTTGCAAAGATCTCTGCACAACCACCAGGCGCTTGTGCTTTGCACAGCTTTTGGAAAAGCAAATGGTTCACCGCATCAGGAATTACAGTAGCCAAGTTGATTTCTGGCTTTTGTATCCAGTTGGCTTATCTCCCATTAGACCAATTTGGAGATTTAAAAAAAAACGCGCCTATTTGTTTTCCATGATCCCCCAGAGCCCCATGAGAAAAACAACGAGAACGGAGAACGGTTTTCTGAAAATGGTCTGTGTCCAGACTCTTGAAATCCAATGTTCTTGAATTCATTCTTGATCTGTCCATCGTTCTGCAGCTATTTACTGCTTTTGGTATCTTCCTTTCATTGTCTAGTCTTAATGGCGCGCCAACGAATGCGTGTCAGATTCTGCACAAGGAAGGTGCCTGGTAGGTGTTCACTACAGCTATTGTTTGATGATTGCAGCCCTTTCCAGAAAAACATGAATATACACACGATGCACGAACGATAGCAAAACGAGAACGGGAACGATAACTTTTGGCATTAAAAATGGTCCGTGTGAGGCACTGAGGCACTGCATATTTTTTTCCCCTTTTCCTCTCCATTTCCCTTCCTTTACTCTTCTTTTTCCTTTTCCTTTCCTTTTTCACTTTCTTATTATTTTTTACTTTCCTTTTCCTTTGTTCTTTCCTTTTTCCTTTCCCTTCCTTTCCTTTCCTTTTCTTGTCTTTTCCTTCTTCTGTTCCTTTTCCTTTCCTTTCCCTTTCCTGTTCCTCGCTCATGTGAATTCTTTGATCAAGGTGTGAAGCCAGCGCTTAGGAAAACGATAAGAGGAAAAAAAGTAAGGTGCGAGAAAACCATTACAAAACCCCATTTATATATAGATGATTTTACCAGCTAGAAGCCTCTACTTATAGTGGATTTTCCAGGTAGCCACGTTTGATGAAATCAGTTGGCTTCGCAAGACTCGTCACTTTGCAGCGTCACTGAGGTCGGGATGCCGACCTGAAGCTTAGTCTGTGTAAGTGAAATCTGGTCGTGGGGTGGGGGTGTTGCGGGCGGCTAGCATTACTGAGTAAAGATATAGTCATAGTATAATATATATATACACATACAAATGTGTATGTATGTATGTGTGTGTGCATATGACATATGTTTGGATATTGAAACATGGTATTATATATGTTTCAATGAAAACTACATTGTCGTTAAATGCTACCACGGTCACCTGTGGCTTACCCAACGCCTTTGCATCCAGGAAAGCAACTCTAGCGTTGTTCGATCCTGAGCGCACTGGCAGAGTCAGTGTGCAGAACTTTTTGATGCTCAGCTGAAGTCAGCTGTGGAAAGGATTAGCAACTTGAAATGTCGATAGATGTTGATAGTTGCTACCGTAGTCCCTTTTCCAAGGGATAAGTCTTGGAATGTGAGTGATGTTGCAGATCAACAGATGATCCTTTGCCGAAGTGTTGTTTCTCCAGGAAAGTGCTACAAAGCGAAGTTTGCCTAGCATCCTGGATGCATTTCATCAGTGTGCGAGAAGCCTATGTACAAATTCCATTGGCCATTTATTTAGCACATCCTGGAATTTGAGAAAAATCCGAGTCAGCGAGACTTCCCAAAAAACTAGGCATTTGCAATGAACTCACACTAGTGGTACTCAGACGTGGTCCAGCGGAGGATGGTGGTGACAGCCCTCAACGCACGGCTCAGCAGATGTTGAGCGCTTCGCAGCTGCAATCATTGGCTCATGGCCTGTTCCCTCCAGATGAAGGCACGGTGGTGGACTGGAGTGTGGCTGCCAGAACCATATATATATATATTATAATTATAATTATATATATAAGGATCGCTCCGAAATGCTATAAAACACGCAAATATCGTTTGCATGCAAGATAGAGACTGACAAGAGCACTGGCTGATTCCCAATGAATGACGATGAGGATGAGTATAGGATTTTTGGGGAGGTGTTCGAAGCTTTGGCGTTACGCAGTTTGTGTTCGGTTGTTTCGTTGATTTCGTTGTTCCTTCAGAGTTTCCTTCTTGATGTGATTCGTCGCCTCAGGCGATGAAGATACGGATTTGAGTGTTCATGAGTTCTTCGAACGGTTTACTGCAACTTGCCTGTGATCAAATTAAGAGACAGAACCGCTTGTTTGACATGAAGTTGCACTCAAAAATCCCAAGTCAACACGCAGGTCTCTTTGTTGCTATGATGTGATCATGCATACAGAGATTTCAACACCTTTTAATCACTTTAATCAATTTAAAACATCTATGTAAATGCGAAACGGCATGTCACAATATGGCGTTTGCAATGGCATCGTGGCCATTTTAAATTAAATCATCGTATGGGTCGAAAGCAGTCAAGGCGATCGCAGCCGTTTTCGTCTGCTGAGGTGATCTATCGCCAGGCGAAAGCAATGACAGGTGTGGTGGCATGCGGGTATGCTTGGGCAATTGCTGGGCAATATTCACCCAGATTATTTCAAATGTGATGAAATGCATTCAAATGCTCGCAGATTGAGATCGAAAATGATCAAATCAAATCTCACCGGGGAAATATGATGAAATATGCATCAAAGAACTTGGAGTTCCAGCACGGTCAGCCAGATAGCAGAGCATAGATGATAGAACGACCAGGAAGCTATTCATCCCTGAGGCGATGACACGTTGGCAGATTGGAGAGATACTTTGCGATACCTGGGGCATTTGCTGCTAAAGCAAGACAAACGGGCATCCGCAACCATAAGCTCCTTGCCAACCGTCTCCCGAGTACCCTGCTTGCATGAAAATTCTCCTGGCGTGGCTTGCAAATTTGTCAGATTTGGAGGCATCATTCCTCCCCATAGTTTCCATAATATGTATCCACAACGTTTATCCATTGCATCTTTGTGCAAGCTGCAAGACCCTTGCCAAGGTAAAGACAAGTGCCAGCACCCACTCGCGCAAGACTCTCTTGCAGGTTCAGCGCTTGTGCCTTGCTATGCCTCTGTGCGCTTGAAAGATGTTTTTTTCCCATGTTTTGCGCCCAATAATGATATGTGGTAAACCCAACAATAATCCACTCCCCGAGTTTACCAGTCTGACCATGAATGGGATTGAAATCATCCCCCAATGGTAGGTTTATTAGTGGGGTTTGCTGGGTTTACCACATTGCTGTCAAACCCGGATTAATAGACCATAATAGACCCTGGTTGGTTAATTCGAGAGGAGCCCCCAAATAGTGATAATGTGGTACTAGAATGGTAATTCGCAATGATCAACGGGCTATATAGATCTATATAGGTGTTTGTTAATCTGGGGTTGACACTATTAATCTTAATATTGCCTTCGATCGCAGGTATACTTTTGACGTTGGTATGAAGCATAGGGTGGCACAGAGGTGATATCTTGCTGCTTTTTGGGTAATGTTAGCTGCATCAGCATGAAGAACATCTTGAATGGCGAGAGAGAAGAGAGGGAGAAAATATAGAAATTGCATAAAGCCTTTTAGCTGAAGTCGTTTGGACATACTTGAGATGGTCTTGTCCCAATTTGATGGCTCAGTTTGGAAAGACCACGCTCCCCACATTGATGTACATACCTTGTTCACAAACAATATGTAGGTACTGACACAAACAGAGTGCTATAGACTGCTTATGACTGCCTGTCACCACTGAGGGCGCACCAATTCGAGACGGGTGACGAGTCAGGAAGTGGCTTGTTGACAAGGCAAGAGCTGGTGGATTGCCTCAAAGGACGCGGCAGAAGCTGAGCGACGAGCGTTCGCAATGCAACCACGCTTCCTCAGCAATACATATACCAAAATGATCCAAAATCTCCATGTCTCTCCTTCCTCAATTTCACACAATGTGAGAGACTTTGTCTACACAAAGAGCTTACCTCGACCATAGGCCCATAGGCTTCAGTTCAAAGAATATTTTGGGTTTGAGGCAGTGTTGACAGCCTGACAGCACCGCCATAAGATGTGAACAGCTACCTCATCATGTGCATGAAGATCTGCAGCAAGCGAATCAATGCTGGTCATAGTAAACTTCAAATAGCCTTGTTGTTTGTTCTTGTTACCGTTTAGTTCCAACATCGTTTGAACTCGCTGTGCAGGACTGGAGGGCATCGAGGGTGTGATGCACAAAGGGCATCCAGTGAGTGACGCTGTCATGTTTGTGCCGCGCGATGTTGGCTTTCTTCAAACTAGGAACCCCATTGGGACCTCGGATGCTACCAAATTCACAAACAAATCGTCATTTCTTGAGGGAAATCCATGGGAAATCGCCATGTTCACTGAAAGCCAAGTAGCGCAGGTGAAGAGGACTTGCATGAGTTGGCCGTCAAGCTGGACTTGCTCAGTGGGCGAGAGACCGGCCAGGCATTTTGCAGTGAGTCAACAAGAATCCAATAATATCCAATGGCAATAATGATTACCTGTTACTAAACACCCATAGTTTCATAATGTTATATAGATATATAGTATGATATAGTTAGATTGATAGAGTTACATTCCATAGATTCCTGGTGAAGTAGTGGACCTCTTCAGTCTGGAGTATCACAATGATCATATCGAAAATGGATTCATTTTGGGGGATTCACTTGCTTAATGTTGCTCGATGATCACATGCGCAGGTCAACCTCTTTAGCTTCCTGGAGGCAGAATCAGTGGGCGAAGGGATGCCCATCGGTATGCCTCAAACTGATCAACACCAAGGGGATTGTTTGAAGTTCTTAATTTGTTTAAATTGTTAAATGATGTTAAATTATGTGTTAATCCCAGAATAGACCAGTATGGTGAGTTTCTTGGCCCGATATTTTTGACCCATACGCAAAGTATCAGACATGCAGTGGAAGCAAAGGCATCCACATCAAACATGAGATGTAGAGCAGAGTTTGTGACCAGAGCGCTAAAGTCGTCAAGGCAATGCCAGCACTACACTACTTTGACTTGCTCATGCACATAACACACTTCATCAATCTTTATCATGTCATCTCCAGAATCACTACGAATCACTCATTTCCCCTGGCCAAATTCGTTCATATTCTCACGAGATCCAAAGGGTTTTGCGATGCTAGGCCTTTGTCGTGGAGCGACCTACCGGACAGGAGCGACCTGCGAAATCTCAAAACATCCATCCACAGCGGCAAGATGCATGGGGTCAAAATCACGAAACCACAACACCATACATTATAATACATTATATGTAAATATATGTGGACAGTGTTATATATATATACCGCATATATAACAGTTCCACATTGATGAAGCTGGGTAAAGAGCTAGAAGGAAAGTCCTTGTCGTGAAGTGGGTTCGTTTTTTCGGGGATGGTCAGGGTGACCGATCGGCCGAGAGATGACGGTGTGAAGGAGTTTGATGCCGCTGAAGAGTTCATGTGCGAGCACATCCTCAGTTTCCTGTGCGCCGGGAGGGCACAACTTGGTGTTGTATAAAGGGGGGGCCTGGTAGGGATGTAAAGCAAAAATCATGCAAAATCATGCAACATAATTCCTTTAAAAATTACACAGTGATGTTTTTGCGTAAAGGCTTGGAGCTGACCCTCAGGGAACATCCCTGTTGTAGTCATGAAACAAAGCGTTTGAAACGGGTTTACCATGGTTTACCTATAGATGTTGGGTTCATGATGTCCCATAGCATAGTTCCCCCGCAGCCACAAGTTTTTTGCTTCAGTGAATTCAGCCACCTGCAGGTATCGGAACAGACATGCAGTTTGCTGCGGCTGCCATGAGGCTGACCATGAGAAGCTGTGAGAAGCTTTCATTGAGTTTCATTGGTGTTTGAAAGGATGCACGGAACATCTACATATTATATATATATATACATATGTAATATGATTCAATATAGTTATATGATGTTATATGGCTAAGTAATCTGTTCCCCCTAATGCTAAACCCCCCACCCAAATAAAAAACACCTCAGGTAGTTCTTATCATTAGGGGTATTTATTATTAGGGTGCGAAACTTCCCCCTAATACTCAATTTAAAACCCTAATTTAAAAAACTAGTTTTTTTCTATTTCAAAATCGATTAGATTTCCTTTGCCAAAAATTGGATTTCGAAGCTTCCCCCTAATACTAAATTTACAACTCTAATATTAAAAGAATACATTTTTTCTATTTCAAAATCGATTAGATGTCCTTTTAAAATCTAATTAACATATTGCCAAAAATTGGATTTCGAAGCTTCCCCCTAATTTAAAGTTAAAACCCTAATATTAAAAAAACATCGATTAGATTTCCTGTTTCTATGCCAAAAATTGGTTTCGAAGCTTTCCCTTAATATTAAATTACATACATTAATATAAGATACTTGTTTTTTTCGACCTTAAAAGACGGACCCTAATAAAAAACACCCCGGGCCCGGGGTTGACTAGTTTTTATTATTAGGGGGTGAAACCTTGAAATGGTAGCTTCATTTTTACTTTGTTTTCTAAAGGGGATCCATTCAGAATCAAATTGGCCAAACTCAAATTTTCCAAACTCGGAGAGGGACCCTGGTTTTTATTACTGGGGGGGTTTAGTAAGGGATTATTACTTATATTTACTTATACTAAAAGTTCATATCATTTTCACACATACCTACAAATACCTACAATACATTATATGTAATAACATCCCTGTGCGCATTTCCACTATGAAATGGGACCCATGTTCCATTTCATAGGCCATGTTTATAAAGAAAGGAACCATTTTGAAAGGACTTGTGCCCAGTGAATCCTGCCATTTTGTAAAAGGCTATTTTTGGTTGGGCGAAGCATTTTGTAAGAGCCACATTTTGCCCAAATGCGTTATAAAATGACGTCGGGGGCCAGTCATTCATAATACTGTTTGGGGCCCATTTCAGGAAGTGCAAAGGATGTTGTTGAAATCTCGAAAATGACCAGGAACCATGTTTTTTCTGGTTTGCCTGAGGGTTTGAAACCAGTTTTCTTACAAAATGGTTTGGGGCTAAATGCTACAAAATGGATTGGTTGAAAAACTTGATAAAAGTTGTATAGCTGTATTTACAGTACTGTAGATGGATTTATTTTTTTCATTTTATCCCAAAAGAAATACATATATTGTTTAGGGGACTGGGAAAAAGGATTGCAGATGATTGCAGTGTTTCCCGGGGAAGTGGGATAGGTACAAGTTAGACATATTTCCAAACCAACCATTTTATTTGTAAGGCACCTTTTTTGAGGAGGTTCACCGGTGTTTCCTAGGGAATCAAGCCAAGCCTCCACCATCATCCATCTTATAAACTTGAAGCCATGACATTCTGTAAGCCTGGGTCCTTTACGTAATGATACAAAATGGTTGCCCTGACGTCAAAGGGTAAATGTACAGGAGGATATGATAAGATAACTATTTTATTACATATATATGATATATATATATATTATGTATATGATATATGATATGTGTATGATATATATATATATATGTGTGTGTGATACAGCCAGGCGGATGTCGCTCTCAGTGGACGTATCCGCTGTTCTGCCTTTGCAGAGGCCCAGCCAACCAACTGGGGGGGCATAAATCATCCTGCTTGATTTGAAATTCGTATCCGCCCAATTTTCATAAACATTGGGGCTGGTTTATTGATGTTTATGAAATTGGGTTTAGCACAAAACAATACAAAGCAATTGTTTCGTAGAGAATTTGAATGAAGTTGATGCATGCTTTTAAGGTCGTAGGGCAGCTTTGGCAACCAAATTTAAAGCAAAAATTTAAGGGTTGGGCGGGCTGGCAATGGTTTCCAACGTTTGATTACCAGAAGCACTCCTCCCAGAGACAAGGCTTATACAAGAGCAAAAAGTGCTCCTTAGCCAGTGGCAGCTTGTGGGATACGGGCGAAGGGTTTCATTGATTGGATTCAATTATGGAGAGGGGTTTTGCATGGGAAAGACGTCCCTCAGAGACTGCATATGTCAGTGCTATCGAGACAGCTTGGACTTAATTGCACAAGACAAGGGATGATAACTTGGAGGTTTTTTTCCCAAACTGCACAGACCTGTGCAACGACACAACAAAGAAACACCCTGATGGACACACAGGCTGCATGATATATATATATATATAAATAATATATATATACATCAAAGAATCAAATTGAACCCAGGCAAGTTTGATATTTCATGGATGCATCCCAAATAACTTCCCAGTTCAATTTGAATGTTTTTCCACACACATTTTGCCAGAGGATTGCCGCCCGCTCCCAGAGCCTCAGGTGCTCCGAGGTATCGACATCTCCTTGGCCAAGAATCGCCGGACCTTCACGGACGTTCAGATCGATGGTCTTGCAGACTCTCAGCGGAAATCGATGTGCCAACGGCCGGCCAAAGAATTGAGCGCGGTTGTTTTGCTCGATACCTGGATTTTTTTGCAGGTATTTACAATGTGGTAATGGTATACCAGCAATGTCATGTACACTAGATTGGAATACATTGGTTTCTGACCTCATGTATTGCAATGCTATTTTATGAAAAATTCTATCCAATTCTAATTTACATTTGACAGTTTGACAGTTCGACAATGTTTGACACTTCCATTTGCAGCAGGCTGTTCCCTCATTACACTTCAAAAAGGATCCCAACGACATTACCATGCTGCCAGCTGATGATCCTTCAAACAAGCAGAAGGGATGCTGCTCCCAGGAAGCCCTTGGAGAAGAGGATGGCACTTTCTCCTATTTCGAGCTGCTTCCTCAATAGCTACAGAGCACCACATCATGAACTTTCGACATATTTCATCATATTTCAGCTGGAAGAAATTCCGTTCAGCCTTGCTCACTTTGGCTGATGGACTGATGCACACAAATATACAGGGTGGATCAGGGTGGATGTTTCATGAATTTCCAGCAGATGAGCAGGACATGTTTGACGTTAGCAATGATTTGAATTGCCAAGGTTGCTTCAGGCCTTGATCGTTCGAGATTCGGAGAAGTCTGGGTCTTTCTAGAGAAAATTTCACCCGTCGTTGTGTCAGCCCACGAGGAAGCTGGCCACGGTATGAAAGCAGGAAGGCCTTCGAGCCATGTCACAAAGCCCTGTCAGTCCTACACAATGCTTTCATGCAATTTGGAAGATGATGACTCAGAACTATCCTATCACATAGCCATTATATAGCCATTATACAACCAAAAGCTTTCTACTGTGCAAGAAGCGGCTTCTGGTGGTGGGCTGATGCCAAATCCACCACGCAAGCTGCTTCTTGATGAGAACAAGTTTCCTCGCTCTGCTTAGGGGCTGAGATTCTGTCGAAACATTTGCTAAGAAAACACACTAAGGGCTCAGAGGAAAAGTTGTTTCTACTGAGTCTCCAAGGGAAAAGCAAGTGGTAGCAAACAACAAAAACAATGGTGGCCCAAAACATCTGCCATCACATGGAACCACCTCAGAGTCCAAGTCTTTTCACAGCTGGCGAATTGCCACAAGAGCATGGGTGGCCACATGTTGCCAAAGATGCATCCAAAGTGCATATGAATGCCAGTCATTAAGGTAGTGAACCATGGCTCCTTGTAAAGACACTGAATTTGAAAGGTCAAGTGAGCCTTTGAGGGCTCATAGCACCATCATGAGCACGTCCAGATCATTTTCTCGCAAATCTTGCACCAAGCTATAGGCGGTGCCGACCAGAACTTGCGTTGCTGAAAAAATATGGCTTTGTCCGATAGTTGGATATACATGGATATACCATGATGGCACGCCAGCCAGTTGCCAGTTGCAGAGTGAAAATCACAACATTTGTACCGAATCACTTTGGGATGTTGAGAGTTGGGAGGTGAAAAGGAAACAAGCTCAAAGAAGCACGACGGGGAGCACCACAATACCACAATGACATGGTGTATCATGGTAAGATTGTGGCTACTCTTTTTTCTGGAAAAATAGATTCTGTTTGATTCTTGCTGTTGCCCTTTCGGCTTTTCACATTTCGGCAAAGCTGCAGACAGCATTCCCTGTATCGTAGTAACATTGTCTCAGTGTTTCATGATCTCAGGACGCTCGGTATGCAAAATCGAAGCTAGTGACATGCGCAAGGGACAATTGAGCAGTCTTCATAGCCCCTGTTGGTTCATGACTACAGGGCATACTACATATTGGGGATTATCATCATCCATTGAATTATTGAATGATTATTGAAGCTGGCAATTCCAGGCAAGTTCCACATTTCACACCTTAGTCATGCATGTCTGAGATATTTGCAGGTAGATTGGATGCTCTTGCCTCCCTTTGACAATATTGATTTCGATGGTCACATTACAACTTTCAGCCCCGCATATCACTGAGAAGCACAGGTTTTGAATCATGTGAAAAGACTATCATGTGAAGACATGTGAAGACTCTAAAATATTCCAAGCTAGTTACTCCAAGATAACCCCTAAATCTGTCAAGATACTCAAATACTCCTCAAATACCTCCTAAGATCTCCTAAGTCTTCGTCCAACTCATAGCCACCGGACATCACCGTAGATGCCCCGGCGAGCCATGGGACATGGGGCCGCGTGAGCGGGAACGCCGACGGCCAGTCTTTGGCTCTCAGGAGCTGCCGCCGCCGCCGCGGCCGCCGAAACCGGAACGGGCCGGCGGCACTTTGGACAGGGTCAGGGACTTTCTGGACAGAGCTGGCTTTGAAAGTCCCCAAGTTGAAGCTCGGAGTTAGTTGAGTTAGTTGAGTTAGTTGAGTTAGTTGAGTTGTCATTTCTTTTGTTTCATTCATATTCATTCATGATTATATAGTTAGTTGCGTTCACGATGATGACTGTTTTGATACTGTATGCTAACAGATTCAAGGGCGCTCACCGGATGATCAGATGTTTCTTGTTTCATGCTGCCCAAGGACAACCGTCACAGAGCCAGAAGTGCAGAGGATTCTAGGCGAAGCACTTCTGAAATCCGCAGAGTACCGAGATCCAGGGACTCAAAGCGTGCGCATGGTGACCATTGCGATGAGTCGGATCCACCAGTGCCTCCGGCCCCGCCAGCAGTTCCACTGGCAGTTCCTTTGCCTCTACCGCCTCCAGCCCCACCGTCCGTGCCGCTACCTACACCCCCACCTCCACCCAGGCCCACCCATCACTCCGACAGGTCACTACCATCCCCACCATTGAGAACCAGGGAGACACAGCCGAAGAAGAAGCAGCGATTTCTTCAGCCTCCACCTGCCCCAGAAGCGAGACTACCACCAGCACCACCAGCACCACCACCACCAGCGCCACCACCGGCTCCACCAGCGTGGAATGATTATGAGGACAACGACTATGATGGTGAGTACTATGAGCCTTGGGATGATGGCTATGGTCCAGCTTCCCCAACATGGGATGATGGCTATGGGGCAGAGCCTGGTGCAAAGGTGCCAACCCACCTTGAGTACTTCAGCTCAGACGAAGAAGATGAAAGTCCAGATGGGGAGGAGGCGTCGAACAGCCCAGCGCTTAGCTACCTACCACCTCCTCCACCGCCCCCAGTACCACATGACTTACAAAACTTCATCCCGCCACCACCACAAATTCCCAAAGGTTGGGGCAAGGGCGGCAAGTATGGCTCCCGACGAAAAATGGCCTCGACGCATAGCCCCTGGTTCTGCAATGTGTGCAACAAGGACCTCTGGAATGAAGAGAAGTACAACACGCACGTCCAAGATGATCATATCCCATGCCCTGAGGAAGGATGCACATTCTCTGGTCCTGAGTTTGTGATGGCAGTCCACAAGCTGAAGCATGTGAAAGCTGCAGATGGCAGTAGTGTGACCGATTCTCCCGAGGAATTGGCTGCATGGAGATCCATGCGGAAAGCCAATTTTCCCAGCAAAGGGAATTTGAAACGAAAGGCCGAGCTGGAAGAGAAGAGGCGACAGTCAGGAGCCCTTCCAGATCCTCCCAAGGTCAGCATGCTTGAGAAGCTGTTGCGTCGTACGCACCAGGTGGAAAGAGGCAAAGGATTTGGCGGCTTTGGCGGCTTTGGCTACAAAGGCTTTGGAAAAAAGGGGAAGTTCAAGGGTAAAGGAAAGGATGGCAAAGGCAAAGAGGGAAAGGGCAAGGATTGGAAAGGAAAGGATGGAAAAGGAAAGGGAAAAACTTCGGGCAAAAAAGGCAAGGGCAAAAGCAAATGGAGTGTGGAGCCTGATGGGGAGCCAGAGAGGCGGCTTGATCATGCAACCTACAGTGTGCCTTTGCCATCGGTAGTTGCTAATTGTGTGCCATTGGAAGCACCCTTTGGCGGTGCGCCGACTTCGCAGGTCATCCCACCCAGCCTTCCCAAATGGGGCCCTTGCCGCTTTTTTGATCGCGGCTTTTGCTTCCACGGTGAAAATTGCCAGTACGAACATGTCGGCGCAGGCGCCATGACCCAGAAAGTGATCAATTCCACTGCGTGGTGGGCCTTGCCATCCTCCTTAGCAAATCGAGCTGGAAGACCAGGCGGGGGGACATGTTGAAGTGATTAGAGACCAGGGGAACTATGTGGAACTCATCGCGCAGCAACAAGATTGGAGAAATACACATTGGCACTGATCTTTGCACTCGCGAATGGAGGAAAATCACTTGTCATGGAGCACGCTACCACTCATAAAATAAGGTTCCCCATTTGATAGTTAATTACTGTATTAGCGTGTTTTCCATGATTTTCCCACATATGGGATTTTTCCACATCCACGATTTTGAGACCTTTCCTGAATTTCTTGCCAGGTGAGGGGCCGGCTGGCGGTGTCTTTACATCTTTGCGCTCACGGCCTTTGGTCGCCACCCGGGTGGAGCCTTATGTCGGCGCGGAGCAACGAGAACGCCGTGATGGGCTGTTGAGAAGACTTCTGCAGCCGGATGTGGAGAGGTTTCTTGGACAGCTGCACCACGAAAAGCATTGAACATGGGGAAAGCAACAAAATTGGGATTGCGATGCAGTGCAGATCTACAGATATATATATATATATATATAACATGATATAACATGATAATAATATGATACAGCATGATATAACATGATACAGCATGATACAAAATGATATATCTCATGATATAACTCATTATATATATAAGCC
>Ga0126342_10001054_pt1 | contig 36287 bp, 24 predicted proteins | sample Cyp1metagenome_FD_92528 | JGI IMG/M metagenome (GOLD analysis project Ga0126342, IMG submission 92528) | Coral microbial communities from Lord Howe Island, Old Settlement Bay, Australia - Cyphastrea 1 metagenome | ecosystem: Host-associated > Invertebrates > Cnidaria > Coral ... | reverse complement strand
CGACGAGGACGACGAGGAGGAGGAGGAGAGGAGGAGGAGGAGCAGGAGGAGGAGCAGGAGGAGGAGCAGGAGGAGGCAACTGACATAAAATCTAACAACCCTCACCTGGCAGGTGGGGAAAAACTTAGCTGGTTAGTAGATATTCCCATTGATACCAAAAGACTAAAGGATTAAAGTATCCGTCCAAGATTGACGTAGTTTTCTGACATGTGTTGTTTTGCTTCTTTGGACACGTCCATTTCTTGTGGCTACTCTCCCATTCTTGAGATTTCATCTTTCATTTAAGGCCTCTCTGCGTTGTCAGTTCCAATAATTCAACGAAAATAGCCCCGTTGTGTTTCACAGCAGATCCACCCCAAACGGCGGCCGTTAGATGGCCAAGACGGCCAAGGGCCAAGGGTACAGTGATGCTTCCCTGCTGTGTTTTTTTGACTCATTTCATGACTGGTTGGTGGCTTCAACCCCTCTGAACAAAATATTAGTCAGTTGGGATTATTATTCCCAATATATGGAAAAATAAAAAATGTTCCAAACCACCAACTAGAATGAGTAATCAGTTTTTTTTTCCAACCATGTCTTATTGGTAAAACCAAACACTACTTGTCAATCAAAAAGCATCCACTATCTAGGGGTACTGTTTTTGAAAGTCAGTACATCACCAACATCTTTTGTTGGTTCAAATCTCCCGTTTGAGGCTTGTTCAACCCTGCGTCCAAGCGGCCGCAATGCTTCGCATCGAAGAGACACAGTTGACACCGTAAACCACCTGCCTGACACAAGCCGCTGCCAAGAGTGAGTAGCTACTTCAAAAGTCTTAGAACGGTCAAATCAAACCTATCTAAATCCTTCTTTTTTGGGGGGTAGTCAGTGATATTGAACCAAACACAAATTGACCAGTAGCAGTAGCAGCATTCACCCTTTCTCAGTTCTAAGATACACAAACCGGACAATTGATCAAGTGCCGCCTCTGCTGTTTGATGAATGTGTGTAAAACAGTTTGTTGAACATCCTCAAAATCCCAGCCTGAATCTTGTTGGGATATTCACTCATCATCACTTACCCGCCAGGCTTGTTCGCTCCTTCACCACTCCCATATCAATTTCCAGGTGAGGCTGCCAGACGAGAGTTAAGTTCACGCACCGTTCACTTGGTGAACCTAACTGAGTTGATTAGGTGGATATAAATGATATAGCGAACTATACGAAGCTAGTATTCCTGGGCTTACAAACCAACAAACACTACCGGAAGGCCTCACCTTGTACCTTTCATATCCCTTAAGCTTTGCTGCCGGAAGTCCCAGAGAATTTTCGCCTCGTACCAGCCGAAGATGTACAGGACGAAGCAGACTTGTTGTGGGACGTCCTCCAAAGGAGTTAGCTTTAGATGATGGATAAAACCAACAACAAGGTATGACTTCGTACAATTACATCACTATAGACTATATATATATATATATTATATACATTGTCATTATTTTATCATGTTCTGACACAATGTCATGGGTAGGTAAGAGATATGCACCATCTCTCCATCTATATAACGTACTACACCTGCTCTCCATCCTGCAGCCACCTCAACGGGTCCCTTCCGTCCTGCAAAATGAACTTGGCCAAAACCACCAGGTGAAACCTGCGCCCACGCAGCTTTTTCACTATGGGCGGCTCATTCTTAGATGTGAGTTGCTCGTTGAACGAATCATTGAAGCATTGGGATGTTCTGTAAACAATTTTGCTGACGTGTCATTTACCCTCTGGTAAACTAACAGTTTGCTCTTGAAAATGGCCCAGTCGAAATAGTTGATTTAACCAGCAAACATGGTGGATCTTTCCATAATAGCTATCGAAAATCACCATTTCTAATAGGTAAACCATCTATAAATGGGCCATTTTCCATCGTTTTTTGTACGTTTACCAGAGGGTATGTGCTGATTCCACACGCATCGGTGTTAAAGCTTCCTGAGCTTCGCTGGGAGAGATACCCGGTGATTGAACAGTTGGCGAAATGGAACATGGACGAACATTGCCCATAGAAATAGATGATTTATGACGATTTACCCGTGAAAATCATTCAAAATTTGGTGATTCTCCATTGCCACCTTTGATTCTACGGAAGGGTAAGTTCTTTGTGTTTGAACGTGATTGATCAAGGGTCCAGTGCTTATGGGCATCTTGTCTTCCTCTAGCATCGTTGCACTGCAAAATCCATGATGTCAAACTGATACTTCTGTTGAAACAGGGTATTCCAAGTGAGCCAGTCAGAAAGAATATTCTGGATACATGAATAAATATTCTGGATAAATGAATATACTTGTAAAAACACGACCATTTCGGGATGATAGTTACTCCTACATACTCCTACTAATCATCATGCCGAGATGACAGGTTCACAGCCTATCTCGACATTTTTGTTCTCCACATGTTAACCCTAGAGGCCCAATCGCCTCTGGGACATGGGATGATTCTCAGCGAGGTATTCAGCATTTGCACGATGTTTCTCCAGCTCTTGGTGCACCAAATAGACCTCACGACAGGTGTCGCTGTCACCAAACACTATCAAAAGTGTAAGAATTCACGGGAACCGGGAACATGGGGTCACAACTATGTGAACAAAAACTTGAATCATCAATCACATATGATGGCCTGGATCTTTGGGTACAGGAAAAAATGATGGTTGGGAGGATTGATTCTTACAAGCCTAGCTTTTTTCGCCCCAATATTCGGTATGGAACTAGCACGCCTAGTAGCCTCGATGGTCTTGTTTGAGGAGAGTTGGGGCCATCGTTTTGATCTTTGGCCTGTTTTGACGGATTCCTTATCCCTCGATAAACATCACCTTTCCATTTAACCACTGAAGGTTTCCCAAATCATGGTACCCGCAAAGCATCCAAGTCATGGTTCAATCAACTTAGCATTGAAAACCATGGCGACCTAGGGGTCCCCCATGACTTAAGAAACTATATATAGATTATTAGATTATTATAAAATAATATACAACAAATGAACAAGTATAACAAGTATAGCATTATAGCTCCCAAAAAAAAACACCAATCAACACATATAAAATGTTTCAGTGCTATCTATCCACCACATTCCACCACCCTTAAAAGTGCTATCTATCCACCCGCGCTATACGCATCAAGGCTAAGTCAAGGCACTGAGCCGCCACCGACCAACAAAAAGAGACCGAGCATCCACTGACACCTGGTTTTTTGTAGAGGCGGAATGATGGGGGATCAGATTACCTTAAAAAAATCTGGTTGGTGGTTAAGCCACCCCTCTGAAAAATATGAGTTCGTCAGTTGGGATGATCAAATTCCCAATATATGGAACGTCAAAAAAATTCATGTTCCAAACCACCAACCAGAAATCATATGGGGATGGGTCAAAACCTAGGAACTTACCAGATGACTGGGGAATCAACATCCTTAAAGCCAGCTAGTTTATAAGGTAGGCTACGAGGGCTTTGACACATAAGCATATATCATATATGAAATTGTGGACATTGCGGAAATACTTGGAAAAACCATGAAAAACAAGTTTAGAAAAACATGGCTTACCACTTTCAAAGAACTTCGTTGTAGGACAACACTGCCATAATCACCCCACTAGTTCTTTGGCAGAAGAAATGGTGCTAATATACGAACAACCACGGAAAGCAAGACATATCAAAAAACATACACGCCTTGAATTTAGTAATTGATAAAGTGGGAGGCTATGGGAGGTTTCATTATCGTGGATCCACCATTGGAAGGCACCATAGCTGGAACATCACCTGTTTACAGCTGGGATATGAACCCCCATCATTTGTCAAAAAAGAACGCTGGTCGTGCGGTGCGCGCGAAATGGGAACCCTGCAACATCTGGAGGTTTCCCAAAATAGAAATCCCCAGTCCTAATCTGTGAGAATCTATTGCCTTGGGACATCTTTGGAACAGTTTCTGCATCTTTTTGTATTGCACAATCCATTTCCCATATGTTCCATGTATGGAATATTTACTGTACCAACATTTGCCCGAACAAAATCACCCAGTTTTGTAGGTACCCTCTGGTAATTTAACATAGCTATTGAAAATGGCCATTTATAGTGGATTTACCCATTGAAAATGGTGATTTTCCATAGTTATGTTAGTTTACCAGAGGGTAAATATACCATACATGGAGCCATTTGTGGAAGAGAAACTTGACACATCGCCGGATCTGCTTCAGATGGATTTCGGGCTGAGCCGGCGAAGCAGCCGGCTGAAAACCTCACCACCATTTGTTTCAGTGGTTGCAGTTGCCAAAAGGAAGCCAATCGAAAAGCACAATTCTTCTAGAATAATCATATAATAATAATACATCACCATTTGTTTTGGTTTATCCCTATATAATCCCTATATTGCCCTATCTTATCCCCACTGTTTCATGGTGAATAATAATAATACGAACATGGGAGTGTTGCGTGCGTAGTGACCTCTCAAACCACCACCATTCTGTACGCTAAAAAATATCTTCATTCAACTCCAAATCTGTCTGCAAGATCTGAACACTGTGGTGCTACCCTCCGGTGTCATCAAACATGGCTTGCCAGCTATAAACCTTTATTCAATGGATTGGTTTAGGGGAAAATTTACAGGAAAACCCACTATTTAATGTAACAAACCATGGTTTCCTGCAAATTTTCCCTTAAACCGATCCATTGATTTATTGCTACTTCGTTTTCTTTTCCAGCGAGCCAAGTTTGATGACATGAGAGTCGATTTCCCATGAATTTCCCATAGAAATCTTGGTGAATTTCCATTCCATCACCATTTGTTTTGGTTTATCCCTATATAATCCCTACAATGTGAGGCCCCTCAGTTATAAGTTGGTTTAGATTCGCCCCAGTAACTAGTTCGTTATTTGCGTACCATAAACCATAGTGACATTGGAGTTATAAACGCACCAACTGAACGCTATCTTGGGAGCCTCACATTGTACCACATACAGCTCTCCAAGTGGGTTTCACTAACTTCTTGATCTATGATGGAATATGCCTATATAATCCCTATATAATCCCTATATTGCCCTATCTTATCCCCCCTGTTTCATGGTGAAATCCCTTAAACAAAAAACTTCGCATCCCAAGTTCAAGTCCGAAGGACCTGGAAAGCGCGCGATGACTTTGTCCTTGGTGCTGTTGGTTAAAGGCCTGGTGCGGCGCTCTGCCACAGCCACAAGCACTGACTAGGCTGGTGACACAGAAAAACCATAGGAAAAATGATGATTTCACAGACAAAAATGAGGATTAGATGGGGATTTATAGCGGATTTATCACAGCTAAGTTGGTAAACGTCACTCCAATTACTACAATGTGAGCCCTCTCAAACGCGATGTGAACGTTGGTTTATAAAGCCATTAACTATATATAGTTATAATGGCAATACACATTATTGGAGTTACCCTCTGGTAAACATACACAAAAACCATGGAAAATCACCATTTTCAATGGGTAAATCCACTATTTCGACTGGGCCATGTTCAATAGCAAACTGTGAATGTTTACCAGAGGGTATGTTTACCAACTTGGCTATTGTTTGGGTGGCCCACCTCCTATATAAATCGTGTAGCCTCCAGCGATGTTGCACCTCGTTCCATCAATTTCCTCATGGTTTTCACTGCTGCACGAAGAGGTCTTAGCTTTTTTTTCCACGTTAGACAGCAACACATATTACCAACTTCCAAATCATTCTTCAGATATCTTGATATAGTTTTGTGAAACAAAATATCCAAGCAACAAAAACTATCCTGAGGCCTGGTGATACAAAACCATAGCTGTTGGGTGAACTCCGGTTAGGAACAACAGCCAGCAAGATTTGTTGTAGGTTTGTGACAATTTCGATCCTCATTCTTGCTGTGGTCCGTGAACCCCAAAACTAGAACCACCAATTGGGGTTGCCTTTGAATTGGATGAACTCCGAATGATTCATCACTGCTGCTTCAATCAAGTAAATCCCTCCAGCAAACGAACAAAACTACCCTCTGGTAAACTAACATAACTATTGAAAATCACCATTTTTAATGGGGAAATCCACTATAAATGGCCATTTTCAATAGCTACGTTAAATTACCAGAGGGTATAGAAAAAAACAGCATGTTTCATACAATGTGGGCAAACTAGATAGCTAAGTTGGTTTATAACTCTAATAACTATGGTTTATGGTACGCAAATAACTATAGTTATGGGGGTTTATAAACCAACTAACATCACTGGGGGGCCCCACATTGTAGGCAAATCATCTATTTCAGTGGCGCTTTTCCAGTTCGCAATGAGTTTGAGGCCGAATCCCTCCAGCTCCCAATGTTCTCCCAGTCATGCAGGATGGGGCCCCCCGTTGTGATGTTTTTACGTTGGTTTATAAACCATAAAATAATTCCCATGAATACTAGTTCGTTATATTTACCATAAACCATAGTTTTTTCAGCCACAAAAATAAACCAACGCTTCACTTCACGCTATGGAAAACGGGGGCCCCATCCTGTATTAATATCCCATCAACATTCCAACAATAGATATATCTACCATAAACCAGACCTAACCATAGTGAAAATCCCATAAATCCAGAGCTAACCATAGCAGTCATGGCTTAAATCCAGAGCTTCATCGGCCTTCCAAGACGTGCTGAAGGAGCACTGGGGATGCCTCGAAGACTCGAATCGCGTCGGTGGCGGGGCATTTTGCCATGGGAATCATTGATTCCATGGATTTCTTGGATGGAATAATAACAGAATATGTGAAAAACTGAACATCATCAATATATATATAATCATATATATATATATATTACATATGATCATGTTTTTTTCTTGGATGTTACTAAATATGTTCCATTCAAAAACAATGTGTATATATATAACAATGCAAAATCACCGTTTTTTTTTGGTTGCCCCATCATATGTTCCATATTTTTTTGGAACATGTCCAGTCACATGTTTCCAAATATCGCATGATCTACTGGGATGAAACGTTGAACAATCACCATTTTGCTATGGAAAATCACCATGCTATTCATGGGAAGACTCACTATTTCATGGGTTATTTAACAGTTTGCCATGGAAAATGGCCCATTTATAGATGGTTTACCTATTAAAAATGGTGATTTTCCAGTTCGTTATGTTAGTCATTAAGGGTTAATTTACCCAGGAAACCATGGGAAATCACCCTCCAAGTGGAGGAGAAAAAAAACTGAGAAACTGAGACACTGCGACCAGGGTGAGGGACGGGGGTTCTCAAGCGGAGATGAAATGATGGTTGAGCATTGGGAGTTATAATGGTTGAGCCACTTATTATTGGTTGGTTTTATGTACTGTTAATAATGGTTAATATTAATGGTTAATGATGGTTAATGATGGTTAATGATGGTTAATGATGGTTAATGATGGTTAATGATGGTTAACGATGGTTAATGATGGTTAATTAGCTATTCTGGTTTGTGGTTTGAACCCCTCTGAAAAAAATATGAGTTCGTCAGTTGGAAATATTATTCCAAATATATGGAAAAATAAAACATGTTCCAAACCACCAATCAGAGTGTTGTATATTTAAGTATAGTTAAGAGAACACACAGGAATTGCATGGTACAGAAACCAACTATCACAAATCATTGTTGTTGATGGGGCAATATGACTGAAAACTAATTGAGAAATCAACCAAGATCAACATACAGGCCATCTATTTCCAGATATGTCCATCATCGTGTCATAGAGACTCTCGGGGTTTCTTTGTCGCGTTTCAACAGCGGCATATGGTTGCTTGCTACCACAAATGGGTGTTTCTGAACCCAGGGTATGCCCCAAAATAACCATTGCGAAACTAAAAAAGTGAAAACATATCCTCTGGTAATTTGTTACATAGCTATTGAACATGGCCCATAGAAATAATTTACCGTTCTTAAAGATGGTGATTTTCCAGTTCCCTTTTTGTATGTTTACCAGAGGGTACAATGTGAGGCCCCCCAGTTATAAGTTGGTTTAGATTCGCCCCAGTAACCCAGTAACTAGTTCGTTATTTGCGTACCATAAACCATAGTGAAATTGGAGTTATAAACCCACCAACTGAACGCTATCGACTTTGGGGGCCTCACATTGTAGTCATGATATGTCATGATCATGATTAGCCATAAATATCATTACTAATCAATATCACTATCATTAAATAGGCTATTTTCCAGTTCGCTTTTTGTATGTTTACCAGAGTGTATATAGATTATTAAAAAAATAATATCCAACAAATGAACAAGTATAACAAGTATAGCATTATAGCTCCCGATATTCACCAATCAACAAATATTATCATCTGGTTATTTAACATAGCCATGGCAAATCCTTTTAATAGGTAAACCATCTATAAATGGACCATCTATACCATGGCTATGTTAAATAACCAGAGGGTATGTTTAATAGCTAACTGTAACAGTCATTACCAGAGGGTATCCCTGCAGTCCACTTCAAACATCCACAAATAAATGGGGATGAACGGCGTAACCCCAATGTGCGGTTTTATTAACCACAAATGGACCATATACCGGTAATTTGTTACATAGCTATAGAAAATCACCATTTTTAATAGGTAAACCATCTATTTCGATTAGGGCCATTTTCCATAGCTACGAGTATGTTAGTTGTTAGTTTACCAGAGGGTATACCCTCTGGTAATCAATCGTGGCAATGGACAATGTCATCTACAAATCTCCAAGCGAGACACTGATGCACCGCCACCAGCTGCTCACCAACCTTGGCCAAGCCGTCGAACGGGACAGATTCACCAGTTTCATCTGCACTTATGCCATCATCAATCATAAAACCAACATAGACCTGTCATAAATTGAATATATTTGAATATATATACCTAGAGAACCCAACACATATATAATTTTAGAGAAAAACCTTGTTTTTACCCAAGAACCGTTATTTTTATAGGTTTTGGGTTCTCTAGGTATACATATAGTGTGTATATATATAATATATATATATAGATATCCATGTAAATCCCCATGATCGTTGGTAAACCCATCGAAGCACTTCCTCATTTTGGGACAAGCATTGAAACACTCCCTTTCCGTCCGTTACAAAAAACCGAGGATGACACCGCATCCTCCACAAACGCCACAAACCTGTGGGGTGAATGCAAAGGATCTTTTCAGGAACCGATTGTTGGAGGTACCTAACATATATTTTTGGCCTATTTTTGAGGACTATGTAAGGGAATATCCCCAGAATTCATATGGCCAAACATATGGTACTAACGCACCTCCATTTTTCGGATCCTGGAATTCCCATTGATTTGTATTTCTTATCAGTGTTCTATCTTGATCAAACATAAAAATCATAGGTATGTCAATGAAACATCTATGTATATATTAATATATATATATATCTGGTTGGTGGTTTCAACCCCTCTGAAAAATATGAAAGTCAGTTGGGATGATTATTCCCAATATATGAAAAATACAAACATGTTCCAAACCACCAACCAGATATATATATATATTCAGGATTACAATACTGAAAGTGTACCATGAAATGTAGGATCTTCAATGACCCAATTTCGGCGCCTCACATTCCTCCGATAAATGCCCAAGCTTTGTACCTCGCCATTGGCTCATGGTCATTCATGTCGTTTGTGGAAGTTTCCTGTCACAAGCCAAATCTTAGGGGTTTCTCATTCCATGAGAGACAACGAATCTTTCAAAACCATTGCAGGTGTGTCCATACCTGAATACATACAATGTGGGGCCCCCTGGATAGCTAAGTTGGTTTATGAACCCCCATAACTAGTTCGTTATTTGCGTACCATAAACCAGTTCGTGAAATTGGAGTTATAGACCCACCAACTGAACGCTATCGAACGGGGGCCCCACATTGTAGAAACATATGTGTTTTCATTGTAATCCAAGATGTGGCCAGTCGATCATAGTTGACCCATGACGATTCCAAATCATCAACCAGCAGAAATTCTATGAAATTACCGAGAAATATGATGTGAAAACAAAATATAGGGGGGTTTAATGAGTTTATAAATGCTGTATCCACCTCACAACTCCCTTTGTTTTTTCGCCAATTACCATTCACAACTCACAACAAACAAATTACAAGTCTCAGACATCATTTACAACTCTCAAACTTTCTCATTTACCCTCTGGTAATTTTTAACGTGGCTATTTAAAATGGCCATAGAAACAGTTGGTTTACCCATTAAAAATTGTGGTTGTCCATAGTTTTTTGTATTTTTACCAGAGGCTAAACTCAGGCTCATTTCAAGAGATGTGCGAGTAGCGGCTTGCAGTTTTTGGAGGCCAACACAATGATACGCCCTGGTTTTACCCTACGAACATGGTTGCGATAAGGCCAAGAAAAAATCCAGGTAAATCTCAACATTGGATAAAATTGGAACCCCGAAATACATCCCTTTGTTGATCATCTTCCCCATGAAATTGGCCATCAAATTGGGATGAGACAATTACAGATCTCCCATTTTTAGCTGGTCGATCCTCATCTGGTTGGTGGTTTTGAGTTTCAACCCCTCTGAAAAATGATGGACTTCGTCAGTTGGGATGATGACATTCCCAATATATGGAAAGTCATAAAATTCCATGGTTCCAGTCACCACCAACCAGTTAAGTATATAAGCCACATCATATTTTACCAATTATTAGAATTCACCGAAACAAATACAATAAAAAATAAAAATATAATATATTATATTAATTAACCATCATTAACCACTATTAACCATTACTAATCACCAACCAGCTAACCAGTTTTGGATGGTCGATCCTCATTTTGGACTTCAACGGTCTGGTCTCCACCCGCTTCCGATCATCCCAGGAAGGGATACGAAGTAGAAAATCTTCAAAAACACCAGAGATGTAGCGCCAAAAATTATGCCTACATAACGTACCCATATCCCATTATATATATATATACATACCCTTGGGTAAACTAACATATATGTGGAAAATCAACCATTTGTAGTCTATTTTCTTGGGGAAACCATGAATTTTCCACATCTATATTAGCTTACCCAAATGGGTATATCCAACTTTCTTAGGTTTGTCCAAAAATGGGGCACCCCCAAATGTGATGCTCCATCATGATTTTCGCATTTTCAGACATACCCGGCCTGGTAAACTAACAGTTTGCTATTGAAAATTGCCATTAATAGTGGATTTTCCCATTAAAAATGGTGATTTTCCCATAGTTATGTTAGTTTACCAGAGGGTACCCTGTATGATATATGTTGGTTGCTTGTATATTCCCTTCGGATATCCTCATTGAACAATCATTATTAAATCACTGAATCACATATATAACAGGTCATGTACCCTCTTGTAAACCAACATTTTGCTATGGAAAATCACATTTTTTCATGGGTAAATCAACTATAAATGGCCATTTTCAATAGCAAACTGTTAGTTTACCAGAGGCTATACCATCATATATCCCATTAAATCCCATTGAATCACCATTGAATCCCCATTTTTAAACACCATGTCTGTATACCAAATCAGAGTTAAATCCCCGCACAATCCAATGACATTCATGGGGGATCTCCCACGTTTGATACTGAATCCTATGGGTCACGATGGCTTGCCATTGCACGCGACCGCTAGCGCTAGACGCGGCCTGGTGCCGCCGTCGAACTGCTCTGGGAGAATGGCTTGGAAAAATGCCAAAGATATGGTAAAATATATCTCATGCAATGTGGTACAATATGTGTATACGTATGTAATAATTATATATATATATATGTATGTATGTATGTATGTATGTATGTATATGTAATCATCCTGAAGTAGATAGAATATGGATTCTGGTTGGTTCTATACCTACCCCTCTGAAAAATATGAAAGTCAGTTGGGATGATGAAATTCCAAATATATGGATATTCATAAAATTCATGTTCCAAACCACCAACAAGTATCTCATGCAATGTGGTGCCCCTCCAGCTAGAAGTTGGTTTGTAACCCCATCAACTATAGATGTGATATATCTACCATAAGTCCTAGTTAATCTAGTTATTGGAGTTATAACTCTCTTAATATGCCAAACATATACTAAAATGTGTCTCATGTTGAACAGAACAATCTGGTAAATTGATGTAAATTGTGGATTTCCAACCAAAATGCATGGAATTATATGGAATTTGATGATGGATTAAATGTGCACGTGTTGCAAAGTGGTGGATTTTTTGTTGGAAAAGAATCGATACATGGAGGATCTTCTGATTTGTATCTGTTAAATCCAATCTGCCGATGGAAAACGCACCGTTTTACGATCTTCCGATTTACAAATGGGATGTGTATCGATTCGTCGTCCTGGAAGTCTGGAAAAAATTGGCTAGTAGATGCTAGTAGTGATTTGCCCAAATCTACTAATGTTAGTAAAGCAATAGTAAACAATCCCAATTAATTTACCATTTTTATGGATGGTATAAACATGTGTATATATATACCATCAAAATATGTGTGTTTTTTTCTGCTTTACCAATATGATAATACAATGATGTATGGAATCCCAGTGCCATTAAAAATGGATGGTATAAACCATCAACATATTTATTAGGTGGTTAAAACAAATGCTTTACATAGTTTATACCATGCATAAAAATGGTACAATTTGGGATGGTGGATCCTATTGCTTTACCCTCTTGTAAACCAACATTTTGCTATGGAAAATCACCATTTTTCATGGGTAAATCAACTATTTCAATGGCCATGGCTTCAATAGCAACATGTGAATGTTTACCAGAGGCTATACCATCATATATCCCATTAAATACCATTAAATCCCATCGAATCACCATTGAATCCCATTAAAACACTATGTATGGGTACTAATATGATCCCAATCTATGGTGAGGGCTGATTTCTCACCACAAATTGCAGACGCAGGATCATCCCTGATGATCGCCGTCGCAAAAGCCAGGTTACAAGCTATTCTGCACGCGTTCTTTCTCTCTCTCTCTCTCCATCAAGTTTGATAGCTATTATGTATAGATAACAAAAAGAGAACATAATAACTTGTAGAAAAAATGACTGTCATAAGTTATTGTTACTCTATAGTTTCTATTATATATAGATAATATAGGTTTGACTATCATTAGAAACCCATGACATGAGCAATTAGTCATTACAAATAATGTTGACGTGCTATTAATAACCCCCCCAAACATTAAGAGCATCTAAATAAAGTTTAGCCAAACATTGGCCGGGGGTCCCTGGAAAATTTTCCAAACCTATGTGGCGCCGGACAAAATGGCTAATTGAAAACGAATACATAAGTGGACATTCTTTCCATTTTAGTATTCCCAAATGAATTGCCTAATTGAACCAAATACTTTATTTAGGGGGTGAAAACATTCATGATTATTTAGGTGTTAGGGGGCTTCAGGACTATCCCCCTTGCGCGATTGATTTTTTATCATTTTTGAAAAATTGTTTAGTGAGGAAATTGACAATTTGAGCCTTCTTGATTTTTTTCAAATCCACAACTTGTCAGAAAAGGTTGTTCCAGCTTCCAGCTCAAAAGGGTCTTGAGGGCTTCAGAAAGGGTTTGAGGAAGGGTTGCCCACCAAAAACCGTGGGAGCGTAATTCGGGGATGAATTGAACATATTTGAAATTATTGTTTTTAAAAGGGGTTCAAATAGGAAAGGAATTGAGAAATGAATTCAACCCCCAAATTTTAGACATTGGAATTCCAAATAATTACTTTATTTAGGGGGTGATACCACTCATTATTATATTCAGATGTTGGTGGCTTCAGGGCTACCTGAAAAAACGAGAAAAACAACAGGAAAAAACAAGAAACACACAAAAAAAATCAAGTCAAAATAAGGTGGCGTACTTTATTACGGGGGGGGGGGGGGGACTAATTTTTCCCGGGATTGGGCGTACTTAACTGCGAGGGGTTTACTAATGGCACCTGAACATTAGGTGCTCACGATTACCCTATAAACATTATCTCATAGAATTGACCATTGTCTAAATTCGTGAAAATAATAACAAGCAAAAAAGGCAGGCATTGTTTCACCATGTTTGCTGATCACAGTTTTTGATGGCTTAACCATGCTACGTTTTACCATTTAATGGGATATATGATGGTATAGCCTCTGGTAAACATTCACATGTTGCTATTGAAGCCATGGCCATTGAAATAGTTGATTTACCCATGAAAAATGGTGATTTTCCATAGATCTCCCAATATATCCTGGGATGTCATCGGATGATAAAACCCTCTGGTTATGACTAACAGTTTGCCATGGTATAGATGACCCATTTATAGATGGTTTACCTATTAAAAATGGTGATTTTCCAAAGCAAAATGTTGGTTTACCAGAGGGTAAAGCAATAGGATCACCATGCTATTAATAGGTAAACCATCTATTTCTATGGGTCATCTAAAAACCATGGCAAACTGTGAATGTCATAACCAGAGGGTTTTAGAACTGAAATCACCTGAGAGCTGAAAGACTTCTTCGCCACCTACCCGGCCTGGTTATGTCAACATGTTGCTATTGAAATTGGCCATTGAAATAGTGAGTTTTCCCATTAAAAATTGTGATTTTCCATAGTTATGTTAGTTTACCAGAGGGTATCAGGAGAGAATTTTCCATAGCATGGTGAGTTTCCAGTTCGCAACATGGTAGTTTACCAGAGGCTATACCATCATGTATCCCATTAAATCCCATTGAATCACCAATGAATCCCATTAAAACACTATATATGGGTACTAATATGATCCCAATCTATGGTAAAACATCAACAGCCTTTGGTAAAAAGTAGCATGGTTTGCAACATCTCCAGATAATTTCCCATCGAAATGCACATGGAATTGGATGATGGGAGAATTGGAACCGGAAAGCCCCCTGTTTTTTTGATGGTCATTACCATGGGTTTAAACGGTTTCGATTTTCCCAAGAAAACCAATCTGAAAAACACATTAACCATGGTTTACACGGCTTCGATTTTCCCAAAGAAGACCAATCTGAAAAACACATTGATTTGGGATGTCCGGGATGTCCTATAGGGCCATCGAAAAAATCGACCCCCCCTTGACCCCCTCGCCATCTGATTGGTAGATTCGGGCATCTCATGGGCGTCATTTCACCAATCACCAATCAACTCAATCAACCATCATTCATCGGTTATATCCCTACAGGATGGGGCCCCCAAGATCGTTCAGTTGGTTTATAAGTGGCTGAATTCAATGGTTTATGGTAGATATAACGAACTAGTTAATGGGGATTATTTCATGGTTTATAAACCAACTTATAACTGGGGGGCCCCATCCTGTATACCATATAGTTCAACATGTATCCTACTATATCAGTTATAATCCCGAAAAATCAGTTATAATCCCTATATCAGAATGGCAATTCATATCGTATCGTATATCATTACCCGGAGTAAATTATTCCACTTAGTAAATCGTTCGTAACCCTATACTTGGTGACGCCATTTCGTGGCCTTCTCCCTACTTAAACCACCATAGCCATATCAAAAGCCATAGTTCTTTAACCAGGTTTAACTGGTTGGTGGTTGAGTTTCAACCCCTCTGAAAAATATGAAGGTCAGTTGGGATGATGAAATTCCAAATATATTAGAAAGTCATAAAATTCATGATCCAAACCACCAACCAGTTAAGTATATAAGCCACATCATATATCATCAATTTCTAGAATTCACCAAAACAAATACAATAAAACCATATAAACCATGGTAAAGTTTTGGATGATACAGTGGATGGAAGAAATCCCGCACCACCAAAAGGATGGTTGAAACCCTACAGATAATGGGATAAACCACCTATCAACTGATGCAGGATTTCTTCCATCCACCGTATGGTTACCCTCTGGTAAACATACAAAAAGCTATGGAAAATAACTCTTTAATGGGTAAATCAACTATTTCTATGGGCCATTTTCAATAGCTGTTAAATTACCAGAGGGTAATTGATAATGGGATACCATAGTAATAGATATTGATCCAAAGTAATTTTATTCCATTACATTGCTATTCTTTGATATTGGGGTGTAGTTAATCTATCATCATTTACCTGTTGTTAAAAGGGTTTCTTCAAACCCCTCTATTAATCAACCAACCAATGGGAAAAGGACATCCAAATCACCAGCATTATTGCTACTATTTTTTTAAATATACAGTAACCATGATTATCACCATTGTATCACCAGTATTTAACAAATTATTATAAGTCACCATTATAAGCCATAATATGACCCTTATTCACCATATAAACATATATATATACACATATCCTTGGGTATTTAACCAAGTACTAGAATTCACCATAATTATATAATAAAACCATAAGCCATATATATATAACCATTACAATTCACCATTATAATTCAACATTATTCAACCATTATAGAAGCCATGGTAAAGTTTTGGATGCTACAGCTGCCTCTTCGGAGAGATCTTCTGCTGTTATCACCTGGCAATGGGTTTTCGTAAGTTCTGCGAAGCTGCGACTGGGTTATATCTCAGGAATAATATGCCCAACATCAAAGAATAGCAATGTAATGGAATAAAGACTACTATGGATCAATATCTATTACTATGGTATCCCAATATCAATTACCGTCTGGTAATTTAGTATAGCTATTGAAAATGACCCATAGAAATAGTTGATTTGCCCATTAAACATGGTGATTTTCAATAGTCACGTTAGTTTAGTTTACCAAAGGGTGAACCCTACTCCATTAGTAATCATTCCATCAATGGGAATTTCGGGATCCAACAGATGGAGGTACGTTAGTACCATATGTTTGGCCATATTTTGCTGGGATATTCCCTTACATAAGCCTCAAAAATAGGCCAAACATATATGCTAGGTACCTCCAATCAATCGGTTCCTGTTGTATGGCCATTGATTCCAGGTCATCTCATTGACATCGACAGTAGACGGACTGTAACTGTCGATGTCTATCGGCGAGACTTCAAAAACATGGACAGAAACACTGGCTTGCTTACTTCCATTGTGTTGTCATGTCATTCAAAGATATGTGTATATATATATATATATGTATATAAGAAGTTGTTATGTGTCGTCCATATATCCTCTTGGTTGTCCCCCATGTCTCTGGTTGCATCTATCATCTATCATGCACTCACACGGCTTTGTAGGTATGGGGGGTCATTGTTTGTCTCAACTCTACTAGTATCGGAACTTTTCAGATCCAAGTAATGTGGCCCCATTCACTCATATCATAAAGTCATATCAAACAATATCAAATAGTATCAAATCCGACTACATTACCAAACACAAGAGTGGTTTCGATTCTTGCTGGTTACTGGCAGGATTTTCCCAAATGGATTTAAATTAATGGCTATTCTATAATAGTAAATATATATATATATATATATCTGGTTGGTGATTTCAACCCCTCTGAAAAATATGAAAGTCAGTTGGGATGATTATTCCCAATATATATATATGTATCAATCCACAGCCTTATCCACCCTTGGGATAATACATTAGTTATTACAATTTAACAGAATCATTGATCATTAGGACAATGTGGTGCTCCTCCAGTTATAAGTTTGTCTACAACGCCATTCACTATAGATATATCTAACATAAGCCCTAGCTAGAGCTATGAGCCAAGTTAGCCATCTTGGGGGTCACCACCTCGTTGCTCAATTACACAACGATTCTTATCCACTTAGAATGGTTCTTGGTGAATAAACTGTGGGTTGGAATATGTTAATTATCATGAAGTTAACATATTAGTCATAGTTGATATACTGGCCCTTTTAACACAATCATTGATCAGCTAATCCCGTATTAGAATCATTAATCATTAATCATTAATGTATGACCTATTAAGGTTCATAAACATTCTACTCCACCATCAATTAACTTAGATATATGTTATCTACCATAACTTAAGAGTTAGACCTTTAAACCAACTTAGCTCGGGGGCACCACCTTAATTCATAGATTCTTTCATGGTTAGAATCCCATAGATCTATGTTAGTGACCGCCACAAAAACGCCTGCTGTCCCCCACGTGCAAAGCGCATGGGTGGTAAGTTTGCAGCAGGGCGAAGCCGCTGCACCTGGTGTCATCGCGTCATCGCTGCGGCTCTGATTCAAGGCTGGTGTCAGATGACGTTTTGAAATATTACTCTTGGTATGATATATATATATATGTCATATTATATATATATATATATAATGTGGAATATTAGTCATATGTCATATATACTTTATATAATAATGTACAATACTAGATATAATGATATGTAGTTAATATATGTTAATATATTATGTACAATAATATAAAACCATAATTTATATGAACAACATGATCAACACACACACACATTGTTCATATTGATATTTAACCATCATTTATGACGAGAAATGTTGGTTGGTTGCAGTATTATTCCCAACATATTTGGTAGTATAGCAACTGGTCTGTCACTTCCCCCGAACTATTCACCAAGTCATAGAGGAGGGTTTTTGGGATGCACCACTATTCACCAAGCAATTAGTTCACCAATGGCTGCTAGACTACAGGATGGGGCCTCCAAGATAGCTAAGTTGGTTTATAACTCCAATAACTATGGTTTATGGTACTTATAACTATTGTTACTGGGGCTTATAAACCAACTTATAACTGGGGGGCCTCACATTGTAGAGATTACTGATTCATACTGATGAGAAATGGTGCTGGCCCAGGAAAACTCGACGATTTTGTGAAACGCCGAAGTGAAGACTGGAGGTATCATCAAAACTTGAATGGTCACAACATCAATGGGAATTTCAGGATCCTAAAATGGAGGTCCCTACCATATATAAGGCCTATATAAGGGCTATGTAAGGGGATATACCCCAAAAATATGGCCTTATACGGCACAGTACCTCCAATTTAAGATCCTGGAATTCCCATTGACAATAGGTTGAACGCGCCTGTTCAGCAAACTGGGGGGTTCTCGATCAGGGATTTGACATAATTTCTTAGTCATCCTCCCGGGAATTGGGAACTGAGGGCTGCAACTGGCATGATGATTTACTTCTATTAAAATTCTGTGTTTCCAATAGCTATATCAAATTACCAGAGGCTAGTTTATAAAGTAAATGCGAGCGTTACTCAACATGTAGATCATGATAGAGTTTCTGTAGTTGCCCCCGAGGCCCGTTTGTGTGTGTGGGATCAAACCAGGACTTGCAAGAACACAGATCAATGCAGGTCTGTAGCTCTATTTGGTCACATTCGTGAAACTCCCAAAGGTAGCCATCACAATATGTATCTATATATAGTTATCAAAGCACCCAACAAAGACAGACAAACTTTACCAACTTGTTATAGATAATTATTTATAAAAAATGATAATTATAGTTATAAAATGTTATAAACATATACACACACACACTTGTTTACCCAATGATTTCAGGGTTTGCAGCTTGATCAAATTTATTTCGTGATTGGCCGAGGCCCTAGGGACTTTCACAACAGCACTTAAGTGTACCGAGATTTAGAGTATCATGTTTTCTAGGTAAACTTTGACGAATGGTTGAGTAGAGGATACGACTGGCTTAAAATTTCCGCCACAAGTCGAAGAATATTTCGCAAATATGTAGTGATTACATTGCCAATCAGCCAGATAGCCTGCAAAAACTGACAAATTCTTTGCTGGTGAACGGTTCGATATTCCCATTAATACCAAAAGACTAGTTAGGATTAGTTTGTATCCATCTACGGTTGACCTAGTTAGCAAATATGTAGTGATTGAGGGTGTATCTATGGTCAGCATTGGTCAGCTGCCGCTTGATCTATGTCCCCTATATCCCCACACCTCCATATTGAGGATAGATTCGTCCGTTTCCCACTGGCCCACTGATTGATCAATAAAGTACTTGCAATGCCCATATGATCCATGGTGCTGGTATATATGCTAACATAAAGGGGGTATATTGATGGGATCCATGTTACCATATATAGCAGCACCATGGATCCTGTGGGATAGGCAAATCATGATAGGTATTCCAAACCTACGGACCTTGATCTTCCCATCATTGGTATTGATTGTATTGATTGTAGCGGTACCGTTTCCCTACCCATCTACTAATTAATGAGGTAAATGCAAACATGGCCCATGACCCAGTACTGATGCACACTTCCAACCTTCGCGTCTTTTCCTTTCACGTCGCTGTATCACGGCTGTGCTGGCGCGTTTAATATATAGCGCTGGGAGAGCAAACTGTTCGACCTGGAAGTATCCAACTCTGAACAAAAATAATTTTTCATGGTATGTTTACCATCATGTTTTAACCATCATTAACCTGTTTTTCTGCTCAGGCAATTTATTTAGGCTTTCAAGGCATGATCCTGGATGGTTCGTCACATGATTCCATGGGGAAGATTCCAGAAATGATAACGGTTATTGTATAACTATGGTGGTGCCCCCAAGATAGCTAGCTTAACTCGGCTAGCTCTAAAAATAAACTAGGCCTTATGATAGACATTATAGTTAATGGATGTGAATGGTGTTAATTGTTATAAACCAATTTATAACTGGAAGGGCACCACATTGTATATACACATGCTGATCCACAGTGCCTGTGCCACAATCACAACGCTGGCCGTTCTTTTCAAGGACGGGAACAAACTTTCGTCCTAGTGAAGTATGTGCATATATACATATTGTATGATGTATACTGCCATCAACCACCTTCAATTCAAGTTGGGGTAAACTTCAGGGTGACCATACCCGTGACGAATTGTTCCCTGATTTCTCCGAGCAAGTTACACAGTCATTGAGATAGAAATAGACATATAGACTCAACGAGGGCAACGACACAGCCTAAGGGTCCGAAACGGCACAGCCTCTCAGACGACCCTCGGCTTAGCATGCCTTTTTTCGGGCAACATTTTGCACCCCACAGCTTATAGTGACACCACACACTGAGACACGTTGAAGCTGCCGGGAAAACTGAAACGGACATCTGCGCTTCGCAGCTGTTCCTACCTGCTACTCAGAATCGAATCACATCGAAAGATGCCTCAGATCCAACGGGTTTTGCTTAGTGGTTTCAACCCATTCCTGAAATCTATAGAAAATTATAGAATTCCTGGTCAGTTGGGGGAACAAACAACAGAAAATAGGTCGAAAATCAGAGCACTTCTTGGACATGGAAATAAGCAGCTTAGGATGGATGTGGAGCCTAAAACACTCTGGGTTGGACAAATGCCATGAGATGATGCTGGGTACGAACATCCTCAAACATCAAGAATCACAGTTTCCCATTTTGAGTATATGGCTTCATTCACAGCCGCTTCCGCCAAAAGCCAGTTAGACTCAGCTCAAAGAATAATATTGCATCCCCCATGTCACCATTTTTATGGGTGATATATATTAGGATATATATGTATATATATATATATAAATCCATTCCCAGTCATGGGTGGTTTATGACATTGTTTTACCCAGATTAATCATTATTGTAATAACCATCAACTAGCCATGAAAACCACCATTAATAACCATTAACCATTATTAATAACCATTATATAACTATTGTTACAACCGTAGTTGTGACATTGTTTTACCCACATTATATATTAACCATAATGATAGTTATAACCACCATTAACCATTATATAATAACTATAGTCATTCGAGTTCCCCAGTGGCCACGGTTCCCAGTCCAACGTTTCGCATTCGCGAAAACTCCCGTTCACGCCTGGAACGCGAGAAGGTCGTCGCTCTAGCGGAAGAGACTGTTGAGCCCGTGGAAGATTCGACCTCGGTATCAACAAGTGATCACTATATGGGGGTTTCCATAGCTTACTGGTGCGGTTTACGTAGGGAATTGATGGGAATGGGGGTTGCTGGGATGATTATTGATAGTTATTGTGGATACCCTGCAAAAAATGTATCCTGATACTGACATAATCTGTGAAACATATGTGTTAGAATAAGTTATAATAATTAATATCTGTTTCACCTCTTCAATGTGTGACAATCATCGAACAGAAGTCACATACATATGTAAAACAATATATAATCATGTCAACACGTATACATATGTATATATATATATGTATATATATACATATGTATATATGTATATATGTATATATATATATATATATACATATGTATATATGTATATATGCATATGTGTATATATATAAATATATATATATATATAAATATATATGCATATGTATATATATATCTACATATATAAAAAATATGTATACATATATATATATATATGAATATATAAATATGAATATATATATATATACATATATATATATATACATATATATATATGTATATACATATATATATATATATTAATTTTGTACGTGCACACCTACTTTTGTGCAATTGCATGTGCATGCTGTGCCAAGTGAACCGTCACGCTCACTCCCCCAGTAAATCGTGGGTGCCAGAACTGAGACCCATGAGACCCAGAGTTTTGTCGGGATCATGCGAGCCAAGCTTATCATAGCTTGTCATAGCTTATCTGGTTGGTGGTATACCTACCCCTCTTGAAAATATGAGTTCGTCAGTTGGGATGATCATTCCCAATATCTCGAAAAAAATCATGTTCCAAACCAACAACCAGTTATCCACATATATCTGGGCAAATTAATATTTGACTAACCTGAATTAAGGCCATTTGGGGATGATTTCCCTTACTAACCATGATTCCCAGTGAGGTCGCAGTGAGGTCGTTATAATTTAACCAGATATATATGAAATGCAATGCACATGCTTCTCCTACGTCACCTGGTGATGTCCCAAGATTTGAATCGCGTCCGCAATGGGACGAACTTGGGCTGTTTTAAGAGCCACGACTTGGCAATGTGCAATGGTCAAGTTAGCATGGGTTATATAATGGGTTATGTATATTATATAATACACATGTGCATATGGTTTATAGTCATCCAAGAATGGAAAGGCTTATCATGGGTATACAAGTCCCTACTAATGGATACTGATTGATTGATGAATATCCCCTCTGATGGGATTTGTTCTATCAATGTTTTGACCAAAAAAACGACCGACCGCTTCAACGAGGAGATTTCGCCACTCTGAAACTTCTTGGTTTTAAAGCCAACTTCTTCACTTGAGATGGGCCATGGAGTTAATTCACTACTTAGTAAATAGTGAATAATTGGGATATAGTCATATAGTGGTGTTTTTCATCCAGTTACTAACCAGCTAATCCCATGGCGCAGATCTTGTCGCAGTTTTTATCAAGTTGGTTTTTAAATCACCATTATAACCACCATTAACTATAGTTAACCACCATGAAATAACAACCATTATTAGTGGTTTACAATCCAGTTACTAACCAGTTAGCTAATCCCATGGCGCAGATCTAAGCAGATCTAGTCGCAGTTATTTATCAAACCAGTCGCAGCCAAAGTCGCCAAAGAATCCTGTCTCCTTGGCCGCTTCTTCACTGTCCAAGCCTGGCATCTGGCGGCGCAAAAACGAGGATTTAACCTACAGGATGGGGCCCCCAGTCGATAGCGTTCAGTTGCCTTATAAGTGGCTGACTTCTATGGTTTATGGTAGATATAACGAACTAGTTCATGGTGGTTATAATGGTTTATAAACCAACAAGCATCACTGCCACAAGGTTCTGACCTGCAAGATTCTGAATCAACCAATTAAACTGGCAATTTTTGCTTACAACGTCTTGGAACCATGGAGATTTATAGATACAGAGGGGTGAATTATCAAACACTGGGAGATGAACTAACGAAGAAAAACAAAGGAAATGAATCAACATCTTCCAAGCCGGACTGGATGTGTTTTGAGCATTCCAAACCCCCGCATATGTTTGGTGTACCCACAAACTTGGTCCATCGCTCTGACAGTGTCCACTTCAATGGGCCAGACAGTTCGTTGCAAAAAGCAGGTTGATATACCCTCTGGTTATTTAACATAGCCATGGAAAATCACCTTTTATAATAGGTAAACCATCTATAAATGGGCAATTTTCCATGGCTATGTCAGTCATAACCAGAGGGTATATATAACTTCTTTTTTGTAGGTTTCCTCCAGTGCCATTGGCACCATGGCTGGGGATGGTGCCAACATACCACCCATTTGTAGTTGGGTGGTCCCCACGTATAAAACCCTTAAACTGGGTCATGGGTCATGACCCACTGGGCGGGATCCAGTCTGCTAGGGCGAACAATGAGTTTTGTCGGGATCATGCGAGCCAAGCTTATCATAGCTTATCATAGCTTATCTGGTTGGTGGTTGAGCCTACCCCTCTGAAAAATGATGGAGTTCGTCAGTTGGGATGATTATTCCAAATATCTGGAAAATCATAAAAATCATGTTCCAAACCACCAACCAGGTACTAATTGACCCACAAAGGTTTGCTCTTTCAGAGTATTGAACCATGTTCAGCTGCAATTTTGGTGCTACATCTTTTGAACCATAGCCATTCTTGTTGGTGTCCTCTGTGCAGGAATTCAACGACTCCATCCTGTACAAATAAAGTCCCAGAATCTCCGTTGAACTTGCTTTTACTTGGTTTACCCTCCAGGAGTCAAACATGGTTTGCTTGAACATACCCCATCTATGGATGATTTTCCAAGCTAGCACGTTTGATGACACAGAGGGCACCCTCCTGCAAACCAGCATATGGAAAACCAACTATGAATGCAAATCATCTTCCAAACGGGATTCCCCATGGGTTTTCTACATCTTTTCGTATGTTTACCCCATTGTATGTATATATATATATATAGAGTTAATAATTAACCCATTAATATTCCATTGATGTTTTTCATTACTAACCATTATCATTATTAAACCATTTATAGATGGTTTACCTCAGGGTAACTCTAGTCTCTCTCTCTCTCTCTCTCTCGCTGGTGCCCCGTGCCTGCGGCGAGGTGTGAAAAGTTGTCACTCGTGAGGCTCAACACGTTCCTGAGTAGTATGAGATGGAGAGGGGGAAAAGCGCCATTGAATACTGGGAATCCATACGGTAATAGTAATAATATAAAACCATAATAATAATATTATAATAATAATAGTAATAGTAGTAATAATAGTAATAAAAGCAACATCAAAAATATCAGTATTATGATAATAATTATCACTATAACATCTATCATTATAATATTACCATAATTATTTATCAAAAACAAATGCATGATTATTTCACAATACCCTCTGTTTATTTAACGTAGCTATGGCAAATGACCCATTTATAGATGATTTTCCCATTAAAACCTCCATTTATAATGGATTTTCCATGGCTTTGTTATATAACCAGAGGGTAATACTTATCGATGCTGGAATTCAATGATATTTCCGGATATTGATATCGCCAATATATATCCATGATTCCCCTGCAATCAAGACTACAATGTGGGCCCCACCCAGTGATGTTTGATGGTTTATAAACACCATTAACTATATTTATTTGCGTATCATAAACCATAGTTATTGGAGTTGTTTGCACCAACTTATTTATCGTTTGGGGGCCCGACATTGTAGGAATCAGAAAACCTTTTTTTCACACATACCGATGTTTATCGGTTACTTGGAGGATCATCCTAATTAGTAAGTGCTTCATAACCCTGGTTAGTAAGTCCCCCAAGTGGCTTATCCCACCTATAAATTAATGATATCTATGTTTATTGGTTGGTGAAATTCGGCACTTTGTTTTTGCTTAAACTCCAACTTGTTGTGTTGGCAACATCACCCCATCTTCATCGGTTAAATCCACATGTTTCTTGGTTAGATTCCCAAAGTGCTGTTGAACACATCTGAATCGCATAAAACATGTTACTAGTAGCTTCTGTAAACCAGCACAGATGTGGTGCTTACGGAGTGTTTACCCAGCGCTTCTGGGTCATGTTCCTAGAGAAACATAGGGATTCCCCGTATAGGTGTTCCACATCTTTTTGTATGTAAAAAACCCAGGGAAAATCATCTGGAAAATTAGCCAGCGAATCCACAGCTAATTTTCAATGCAATGTCTAGCCATCCAGCTGGGTTTGGATGATGTATACTGGTTGGTGGTTGAGCCTACCCCTCTGAAAAATGATGGACTTCGTCAGTTGGGATGATGAAATTCCCAATATATGGAAAGTCATAAAAAACATATTCCAAACCACCAACCAGTATATCTACACGATGGGCCCCCCAGTGATGTTTGTTGGTTTATAAACCATTAATTATAATCCCCATGAACTAGTTCGTTATATCTACCATAAACCATTGTTTTTTCAGCCACTTATAAACCAACGGTTCACGCTATCGACTGGGGGGCCCATCCTGTAGGTTATAGCAAAATTTAGGGAATCAGTTTTTACAGGGCTTACTCTCATCCAGTTGGGGACGGTCATGGATGATCATCCTCACCCGGAATCCGCTTGTTACCTGGATCCAATCATGTCCTGCTATGGAAAACCATAGGAAAGTGGTGACTTAACCAACAAAAATGGTGATTGCTCATGGGATTTGATGGTGGTTGATAGGAATTACCCTCTGGTAAACATAGCTATGGAAAATCACCATCTTTAAGAACGGTAAATCAACTATTTCTATCGGCCATTTTCAATAGCTATGTGAAATTGATCCATAGTAGTGGCTTATTCCATTACATTACTATTCTTTGATATTGGGGTGTGGTTATACCATCTATCATCATTTACCTGTTGTTAAAAGGGTTTCTTCAAACCCCTCTATTAACCAACCAACCAATGGGAAAAGGACATCCAAATCACCAGCATTATTGCTACTATTTTGTATAACCATTATGATCACCATTGTATCACCAGTATTTAACCAATTATTATAAGTCACCATAAGCCATGATATAACATAAAACCACAAAGTATTTAACCAATTATTAGAATTCACCATAATTACATAATAAAACCATATAAGCCATATAAAACCATCATAATTCACCATTATAATTCAACATTATTTAACCATTATCTAAGCCATGGTAAAGTCACCAATATAATTATAAAACCATTGAAAATAGCCTTATATAGTGGATTTACCCATTAAAAAGGGTGATGAACCATAGTTTTCTGTAGGTTTACCAGAGGGTAAGCCATATAAAACCATTATAAATCACCATTATAATTGCTGGATCTATGTGAATCCCGCAACGAGTCCAACGAGTCACTGCAGGTGATGCAGCATCCGATGTGACTTCGTCGACAGCTTCTGGAGATCCTGACGCGGTGGTGGTCGCGGTCGCTTCCCATGGATGGAAATGGTGGCTATGAATGGTTTACCTATTAAAAATGGTGATTTTCTATAGCTATGTTAAATTACCAGAGGGTAAATAATCCACGGTTTTAATAAATGGTTAAGAATTGTTGACCCATAAATTAGGGAGGTTTTAAGAATCCCAAACCATAATTATCAGCAGCCTGAGTAGATAATGGTTAATAATGGCAAATAATCATGAGAGGTTCTAATGGGAATAAACAATTAATCAATATAATGGTAAATAATAATCCATGGTGTTAATGTACGCTCAGGCAAACCAATGGTAATATTTCATAATGCAAATTCATATGTAAATTGTATATGAATGGATTATTAATGATATTTACCCTCGGGTAAACGAACATAGATGTGGAAAATGCATGGCTTATCTAGGAAAAACATCTACACATGGTTGATTTTTGCACATCTATGTTAGTTTACAAGAGGGTACTAAGGGACATATGATAAAGTTGATAAGGTGTACGGTGTACTTATCAAATGAACACGCTGATAATCCAATAGTTGATAATCCAATGATAAACATGTGGCTATGTGTAGCATTAGGGTTCAAACGTTAATTTCTGATCAATGCCAAATATGATTAGGGTTTCCCTGACGTTTCCCGACATGTATCTCTTCGTTGATGGAGTTTGGTCGAATGCGAGGTCGCCATGACCTCTCTAGCGGAACGGAGAAACGGCAAAAATCATTCGTGCTTGCCTCTATTGCAACATTAAAAAAAACAAGAAGCTGGAGACCCTCATGGCTAAGAGGGATAAATACAAATAATCAGGAGGCTTTTTTTCCACCTGAATGGTAAGTGTGAAAAACTGACAAATCTATACACTGCCAAAACGAGCTGGAGAAACAAAGGTTCAAAGTATAGTTTTCAAATGGAATATAATATAGCCATTCCAAGGGATCCATGAACAACATGTTGGGCGGTAACTTTTGATTCTTTGCGATATCTGGGGGGGGTACATGTTCGACAATGACTGCTGAGGTAAGATAGCATTAATCTTAGCAAAGGTTTCCTGACACAGGATTGATGTCAACCCCCTGATCCAGGGATTGAATTACCCACCAACAAGTGAGCAGTCTTCAAAAGCTGCAACGTCATTCCATGCAAATACTGGTTGGTTACATTAAGAACGGGATTCCCGCAATGGATCATGATGGCCCCCGATATGTATAGTATATGTATATGTATGTATAATGCCAACCCCGGATGAGACTAAACCATGGTTTATTAATTAGGTACTCCTCCAATAGTCATTTCATCTGATACTTAAATGGTATCTTCCCAATTAAACAGCCGTTTGGGGTTTATTAATCCGGGGTTGACATTATCATCTTTTCAAAAAAAAAAACAATGGTCTATCCATCCAAGTGAGCAAGTAGTGCAAAATCTACAAGCTGGGGCCCAGCTTAAGACAGCTAGTTTGGTTGCTAAGTAAAACTCCATATTGCCTATGCAGGATTTATGGCAGTTATAACCATAGTTAGTGAAGTTTATGAACCAACAAATATCTGGGCAAATTATAATAATTCACTAACCTGAAATAAGGCTATTATTGCACGTTGCCACAATAGCCTAACCTGAAATAAGGCTATCTTGGGGATGATTCCCCTTATTAACCATGATTTCCAGGGCTCGGTCGCAGTGAGGTCGTGATCAAATTTACCCAGAAATATATCATCTGGCGGTTTCCTGAAATAGTGCTACCCCCAAACTCGCTGGATGCTTTATAACAGAAAACATGGGTCATTAAATGTCCCATTTTGGGAATATTGGACATCACCTTATAGTAGCCATTATAGACCATATACCTAATGGTTGGGTGATGTGAAAAATGGGGACATTTAATGACCCATGTAAAATGGATGATGACTGGGGGTAACCCCCATGACTTAGGAAACCCCCATCTCTTGGCGGGGCCATCTTGTACCCTCTGGTTATGTCAAAAGTTTGCTATTGAAAATGGCCGTTTATAGTTGATTTAGCCATTAAACATCGTGATTTCTCCATGATTTCCCATAGTTATGTTAGTTTACCAGAGGGTATAGTTATCAGTATCATAAACCATAGTTATTGGAATTATAACCCAATTTATTTGTATTCAAGGGGCTGAAACCACCAACCTATGTTTAATACATGTACATGTCGCCAACCTTCTACCTCGCTGCCAAGTTGCGTTCACGGCCCCGTCTCCAATGGCCAAGGTTAGAGACTCTTGGGCGCTGCCTGATGGACAAATCCAGCAACAGCTGTATTTTTAGCTGGTGAGTCCAGTGTGTTCCATTGAGAAAAGACATGGAAACCATTGGAACGCCTGCAAGATAGCTAACTTGGCTTATAACTCTGATAACGTTTGGATTTATGGTGGATGTATCTATAGTTAACGGTGTTAGAAACCAACTTATAACTGGAGGGACACCACATTGCAACACCTGTATTTTTAGCTGGTGAGTCCAGTGTGTTCCATTCAGAAAAAGACATCGAAACCCCGAAAAAAAAAACACACTTCATGGCTGCGGATATCCATTGCCAGGTTCTATTTGTAATAAGAACGGTTATGAAACCCAAGTATTGATGGGAAACCCTAGTCTAGACTTGGTCACATTAGGAGGTTTAAGGAAACCCACGTTGTGGATAGGAAAATCAACAACAAATAGGTTGCAGCCAAAACAAACTGGTTTAATGTAGCGGTGGATCTGTGAATTCGGGGGTCGTTTTTTTGACCGGGCGGGTTGAAAACAATCGGGGTGGGATGATTATGGTTTTGATTTATGATGACGTGACGTAAGTGGAATAACGCACATAATTGGGTTGCGCTAACCCCTATTTCTGTGAGTTGGTGATGATATTCCCAACCATATCTGGTAGCTCTAGCTTGTCACCAATGTTAAACGCAGGCCAGAAATCCTATCGTGTACCCTCTGGTTATTTAACATAGCCATGGAAAATCACCATTTTTAATAGGTAAACCATCTGTAAATGGGCAATTTTCCATGGCAAACTGTTAAATAACCAGAGGGCAGCCGTAAAGTTCGGAATACCTCTGGTAATCAAACATGCTTTGCTAATTCTCCATTTATAGACGGTTTTCCCAGCGAGAAAAACCTCCACTCAGGGGAGAAATCCCAGTTTGCCATGTTGGTGAATCCCAAGTAACCACCATAAATCCCATAGAATCACGTGAAACATCCCATTAGATTACCATTAAAATTCAGAAATTCCCATTAAATCACCATGAAAGCTCATGAATTCCCATTGAACCACTATTGATATTCATAAATTTCCATTAAATCCCTATTAAAATTGAAAAGCGAACCATTAAATCACCATTAAAATGCATTAAAACCCATGAATTTCCATTAAAAATGCATCAACATCCAAAAAATATGATTAAATCACAGTAAATCATTTCAACTCATTCAAGTGAAGAAAACGATCAACGGATCCACCACATCGCGGGCTTTCTTTGCCTCCAAAAGCTTTTAAACGATCCTCAGGCCAAGGCAATTATAGCGTTGTGAATTGGCTACAATGTGAGGCCCCCCAGTAATAAGTTGGTTTATCAGCCCCAGTAACTATAGTTATAAGTACCATAACCATAGGTATTGGAGTTAAAAACCAACTTAGCTATCTTGGGGGCCTCACATTGTAGTCATGATTATGATTGGCCATAAACATCATTACGAATCAATATCACTATCATTATCATGAGTAGCCATTACATTGTCATAATAATGATAACACTGTGGTTTTTGTTTTTGTGATGCCGTGAATATGATACTCCATAAACACTTATTAATATGTGTATTATTATGCTGATGATGGGAACAATTATTGTGACTAGTATCATCATCACCACCACCACCATCATCATCATCATCATGTTGTTATCATGATTATCATGATTATCATTGACTATTACAATTATGATGATGATGTGTGTGTGTGTGCGGGATGTTTATGATGAGGACCACGATGATGCTTACACCCTTTGCCAGGCTTCAGGAGTAGATCTGGAGCTGTCATTCTCATAATTACATAGTGAATTGTAGATGCCTGGCAAAAATATATATATATATATATATATAAATACACGTGAATATATATATATATATATGTATGCATCATAATGTGAATATATATATAATTATATATACATAGATAAAATTACATATATATATATGTATTGGCAATGGGTCAAATATTCACGTCAATTGAATTACCATTTCCATAGCAGGAACAAATGCCTCAGCAATGATGGAAGTCAATTGTCTGGTTGACGGTGACTGAAACCGCCTCCGTCACATCTGAAGGCAGTGCAAAAATGGAACCTGCATAGGGGTTTAGCCAACTGTACATGGGGGTTTCATGGGTTACAACCATCAATATGGGACTTAGGATTACTTGGATTCTCTTCCTTACATGTGTAAAGCTGAGAAAAGCATCACAAATCGTGCCATAAGGCTGCTGTTCTTGGCGGCTACGTTCCCAATGTGCCACGTTCCGTGTCCTTTCCAAGTTGGTCATACGGTCACATACTAATACGGTCGAGTCATATCCCATCTTTGTCGGTGCACTCCTATGCTTGCTTCTGAATTCAAGTTGTACCCTCTGGTAAACATACAGAAAACTATGGAAAATCACCATTTTTAATGGGACAATCCACTATTTCTATGGCCATGTTCAATAGCAAACTGTTAGTTTACCAGAGGGTAGTACATGGGGATATGACAAGTCATTCCCCGTATTCTTGTAGGTAATTGAGCTACAATTTCATTGTCATTTGGGTGCTTCTGGAATTTCCACATTCTTGTGGCTGAAGTTTTTTTTGGTGATATTCCAATAGGTTTGCTAATGAAATCAAGATTCTTCTTGTAAAAAACAAAAAACATTTCTTCTCATTCCAAGCCAAATCACCCCATATTGATGGTTGGATATCCTACGACATATTCCCATTAAAAATCCACTACAGTAGATATTCCAATGATATATCCAATATATATATATATATTGCAATGATCTATACATATATAATATTTATGTACACATATACTAAAATATATATATACATGTGTATATATATACACCCATATATTGACGATGGTTCAATCTGCCACAAGCACGTCCGAGTGGCATCAATCTCAAACACCAACCCCTCCTCGTGAGGCCAGCTGGGTACTTCGGGGTGGATGCCAATTATATATGGGATGCCAACTAATCAATGGGAATTTCAGGATCCTAAAATGGAGGTACCTACCATATATAAGGCCTATTTTTCAGGCCTATGTAAGTGAATATCACCACAAAATATAACCTTATATGGTACTAACGTATTTCCATCTGTTGGATCATGAAATACCCATTGAACTAATACAATTATAAATACCATTACAAATGTAGGTTTCCAATGATTTAAACCTGTCTGATAACTATCTATATCACATACAATGTGGCCCCCCCAGATAAATAAGTTGGTTTATAACTCCAATAACTATGGTTTATGATACGCAAATAACTATCGTTAATGGGGGTTTATAAACAATCTTAAAACCGGGGGGGCCACATTGTGTTAAATGGGTTATACCCCCATTTATATATGGGGTGGTTCCATAAAGGGTGCTCCAAAAATGGATGATTTGTAATGGAAAATCCTACTAAAATGGATGATTTAGAGGTATCCCCATTTTAGGACAGCACCATATGGCATATCCCCATTTATATATGGGATTATATCTGGTATATTATATATATATATAGAGATTTTGAAAACCGCTTACAAAGTGGGATGCACATCCAAAAAATGTACCCTCGGGTAAACTCATCATGTACCCTGGATCTATAAATGGCTTAATGATGGGTTGATCATGTGGGATATAAATGAAAATCATCTACAATGTGAGGCCCCCGTTCGATAGCTAAGTTGGTGCAAATAACTCCAATTTCACTATGGTTTATGGTACGCAAATAACTATAGTTATTGGGGCGAATCTAAACCAACAAACATCACTGGGGGGCCTCACATTGTATAAATGGGATATGAATGGATTATGAATGATATTTACCCTAGGGTAAACTCATACAAATGTGGAAAACCCGTGGTTCCCCCCTTAGTTTACCCTTGGGAACCTTAAATGGATTGGTTTTCTTGGGCACATCTACAGGAAAGCCCTATATTTCATGGGAAAGTCGATGGTTTCCCCTAAGCCAATTCATTGAAACCTTCAATCAAGGATAGAAAAGAAAACTAAACTATTAGAAGAACAAGTGCAGGGGAAAAAACTTTCCTATCTTTATGACAAAAAATATTGATCCGTAACAAGCGGATATTTCCCAAAGAAACTTTACCTTTTGGATCCCTTTGCAGGGGGTTACCCCACTAAATCACCAAACAGTGATGTTTCACTATTACAAGTATATCCTATTCTATTCTACCGCTGACATAGATCACACAATTAGTGGTGGGAATCTAACGATAATCTAATGTGGAGATTTAAAAGTTAAACACTTCAAGCAAGATTCTGAAGTCACGGCAGTGATCCGCAGATGAGATGTTTCCATTAATTGGGAGGAGGACTTTAGCTTTACCCGGCCTGGTAAACATACAAAAAACGAACTGGAAAATCACCATGTTTCATGGGTAAATCCACTATTTCGACTGGGCCATGTTCAATAGCGAACTGTGAATGTTTACGAAAGGGGAAGTTGTTGGACTTTTAACACACCCTTAACATGGCCCAATGCTCATTGCGAGGTCATCCAGTGTAGGGCACATCTGCATGTTGAAACCGCTGCTTGCAGCCACAGAATTCAACAAGACCGGCCAAATTTATGGAAGGAATTAAGTAGTCAAATCATCTTCCAAGATTCCCTGGTTGGTGGTTTCAAATCATCTTCGAAGAATCAAAATTTATCTGGTTGGTGGTTAAGCCACCACTCTGAAAAATATGACTTCATCAGTTGGGATAAAATTATTCCCAATATATGGAAATTCATAAAATTCATGTTCCAAACCACCAACCAGTTATGAGTTTCATTGAGTTGCCCTTTGGACTTTCGAGAACGAAAATCGCAGCGCACTTAAGCCGTCTTCGACAAAGCCAACAGCCAAGAAACGGATATAGAGACGAGATTTCCCAGTTTCCGATTCATGGTAACCTGAGCCGCTGGTCTTTTTGTTGGCCAGCCGTTGAAGTGATAAAATATGAGCATGCCATGGAAAGATCCATTGTCATTATATACATTTATATTATCATATATTCAATGTGGTGCCCCTCCAGTTAGTTGGTTTGTAAGCCCATTAACTATGGATCTATCTACCAAAAGTCCTAGTTGTTAGTGTATTTTTAGCCAAGTTAGCTTATCTTGGGGGCATCACCTAGTACCATTGAACACATATGAAACTGGTACTAGATGAACAATCAACATAAAATTTTGATGTTTCATCCCAAGTACCATTGTAATTATCCATAATTAACTTGGGATGAAACATCAAAATGCTTCAAAAGCACCGGGTATGTTTAGGGATTGAGGGGTTGATGATCTCTCTTAGTATACCAGGTTCTCAGGAGCATGGGGTGGCTTCTATCCATGCACAAGGTGGCAGCTCCCGCGGTTATGTTGGTTTCAAAACCTCATTAAAAATACTACAGTTGTATACAGTTGTGGCCACAAATGAGAGTTATTGAACATAAAAAAAACGTAAACAACGCAATCTGTTTGGGGTCCCCACCTTGTATGAATGCTATGTATGAGGAATTCAACAATCTGAACAGCTCGGTCATTTGGGATAGTTCCCCTTACTAATCACGATACATAGTGGGGTTGCAGTGAGGTCGGTTAAATTTATCCAAGTGCGTATAGCGTTGCTAAATATTGGATACCTATTGCTTCAAGTGGTGTTTTTCATATGGTCAAATCAACATGTTTTGATGGTTAAATCACATCTAGATATTATAAATAAACTACAAATCCATATAATTTCCCATGTGTTGCTGCTTAGAATTCACGTTTTTGGATGGTTAAATTCACATTTTGAGATGGTTTAACATCACAAATTTCAAAGTTTGGACCCTACCAGCTTTTTCGACAGCCGAGTGGCAATATAGTGCCCGAGCTTCTCTACCGTGGCTTCTGGGGGCAGCATAAAAAAATCGCGCCAGTATGAGGAAAATTCATGGCCAATCTTACAGTAGATACCCTGCAAAACATGACAAATTATTTGCTGGTGAACGTAGATATTCCCATTGATACCAAAAGACTAGTTAGGATTAGTTTGTACACATCTAAGATTGACCTAGAAATTAGCAGTTAACCATACAAAGTGTGGCCGATATGGAGGATTTCACCATATTTCACCATGAAACTGTGGGAGAATAGAAGGGATACCCTCTGGTAGACATACAAAAAACCATGGAGAATCACCATCTTTAAGAACAGTAATCACAGATCAATCATCTGCCTGACAGCAAACGCATCCCTTGTTTGCATGTATTTTACCCTCTGGTAAACTAACATTTTGCCATGGAAAATCACCATTTTTTTAAGGGTAAATCAACTATAAACGGCTAGTTTCAACAGCTATGTTGGTTTACCAGTGGGAAACATAAGGAGAATATGGGATAATACAGGGATAGTGGAATATAATGGGATTCTTGGAAGTTACCCTCCGGTGTCATCAAACGTGGCACTGGAAAATTCCCTATGAATGGAGGTTGGTTGTGTTGGAAAAACATCAAACTAGATGGTGGGTTTTCCAGCAAGCCATCTTTGATTACTGGAGGGTAGCCATACAAGGTGTGGCCCCCCAATAGAAGTTAGTTTTTAAACCATTATGAATTATAAACCCACTGAACCGGAGATACATCACTAGATGATGTTACCAGTAGTACCGCACAAGGCGGTGGCGGAAGTTTCAAAAATAGGAAACCTATAGGAGAGGTTGGTTGTTGTGAATCAGGGATGGCAGAGCGAAGCCACTGATGGACCGAAAGGTGGTTG
>Ga0126342_10001053_pt1 | contig 36287 bp, 30 predicted proteins | sample Cyp1metagenome_FD_92528 | JGI IMG/M metagenome (GOLD analysis project Ga0126342, IMG submission 92528) | Coral microbial communities from Lord Howe Island, Old Settlement Bay, Australia - Cyphastrea 1 metagenome | ecosystem: Host-associated > Invertebrates > Cnidaria > Coral ... | reverse complement strand
ATCATTGAAAATTTCAAAAAACAACTATTCCCCAAATGATCGATTTCTAATTAAAATCTTTATAAAAATCATCAGTTTGGATAGCTCCCAAAGGGTACCCCCCATGAGCCCATGTCCCCCATTGATAATAACCACGGTTTGCCCCTGATTAATCAACCACCTTTCTGATCCATGAGATTTTAACAAATCCAATGGAATTCTATTAAGATCTAATTGACGTAAGTCATATCCAATTTTTTTTATGGTTCAGAGTTGCTTATTATTAAGGGGTGGTCAAGAAAACTAGCCAGAAGGTACCTACCTACCTACTGGGTGGGGGGGGTTGATTAATCCGATGTTGGCATTATATATATATACATATATATATATTAAAAAACATTAATTATACAATATGAATTCATTATATATATATTATTGTCAATCTATATCATTTACTGTACCCAACGTTTGGGGGACCCCAAACTAAAAACAACCAGGAATGGCACCGTTAAAACAAACATCTCCCATTTCCACCGGTTACACCACTGGAGTCCACCCCTGGCATTTGACAAGTCTCAGCTCAGTACTGGGTTTCACCCACTTGGCGACCAAATGAGTCTCCTGGTCGCCGCGGAACGAACGGCGCTTCGATATGAGGGACGCAGTGCATACCATCTGGTTATGACTAACATAGCCATGGAAAATCACCATTTTTAATAGGTAAACCATCTATAAATGGGCCATTTTCCATGACTATGTTAAATTACCAGAGGGTAAATGAGTGATTTTGATTTTCCATGATGTGTTAAAAGTCGATCACCTCCGGATTCCAGATGATGTTAAAAGGTTGGGTAAAGACCGTGAAATGAGGTTCGGTTTGTCACCTTGCTTACAAAATTGCTATCCATGAACATCTCAGTCGAAAGGATCTCCTGCCCTCACTGCTTGAAGTGTGGGGTGCCCATGATGAATGGCATACCATTGATTTTCAAAGCCCTAACTCCACTATTGCGTCCTTACGCAATCACTATAGAAACAACGGTACTTTCATTTCAAAATGTTGACTCATCAGTATTCTGCCTGTTCTGGTTTTAAAGAACACCTAAATTGGGACTCGTATCCAACGTGGGCACAATAACCAACCCATGTGAACGGTTTCTACACCCCAATGTCTGAAAAACTGTTTATTCGTGGTCTGAAAACTGCATCTGTTGGGGGCATACCAAAGTTTCAGACACACTCACATGGATTGTGACAATATGGTCATTTTTTGAACCCCACTAATGATAGCCCCATTGTATCATTAGTAATCCGCATATTTATTGACTTACAGTATATTTCATTTTATGTCATCAATGTCTGTTTTGTGTGTTTTTTTTGGGTATGTTTTTTCAAACATGGATCTTCAAGGCCCTGGCTGCCAAGGTGGTCATTTTTATGCACCATTGGGGGTCCAAGGCCTTGGCCTCAGCTCCATGTCCAACCCCTCCGGTCAGCTGTCCTTTTCCTTGTCCCCTGCGGCATGGGTTATTGACTTCAACCCATCCGACCGACAGGGGCATGGACCAACATTGGTTCCGGTTCTTCACTGGTCAATTCGGTTGATCAAAAAATATACTGGACATGGAAATGAATGGGGCTAGCATGAGAAACATAAAATGGGGGTTCTTGAAATGGGGGATCCTGAAAACAGTGGATTTCAATCATAAGATTGTCTAATTTTGGATCATTTGGGGCGCCCCCACTTTAGGAAACCTCATTGCTAATAAAATAACGACCAGTTTAGGCGCAGGTATAGTTCAAGAATGGGAGCAACTTGTAAGATCTTGTAAGCACCAGGACTGGGGCTGGCGAATCAACGTGGTCCTTACAAACTCTGAAAAAGTGCCCTCCCGAAAAATTTCTCGCGCCTCGCTTGGCCACAAATCGCAATTTCCAAACCTCAACTGAAAAAAATGCAGGGTCTTGGCAATTCGCCGCCTTCTGGAGTAGAAACAAAAAAAATGACAGCGCAAACCAGTGTGAGGCCACAATGTTCTCGCCAGTCGCTGGGCAAGTGTCACGCAAAAGTGTTTTACGCGTTACCCTCCAGTATAACTTTATAATCAAACGTAAAAAGCAGTGGCAAACGACCTACGCATAAATGATTTTCCTGCTTCCGTTTACAAAGGTTTTCCTATGCAAAAAAAACGAATAATATCCAGAGTAGGACATTTTTTTCCACTCGTCGTCTGGCTAGAATGGTAGCGAATATTTTGACGATTCAAGAATCGGCGGTCCAGAATCCTGGGGTCTGAAGATGAAAGATACGAATGTGTCTCAATACCCCAAAATGGATGATTTACAATGGAAAATCATATGAAAATAATTGAACAAACCTCCATATCAATACGGTATACGCGTACCTCCACTATCCAATGACATTCTAGTGATCTTCCTGTCTTATCCAGAGTCATATGTTATATCCCCTCACGTGAAGATCAAATCCTCAATCAGTTTTCCCACAGGGCAAAATCCTGACGTTCTAATCATTCGGGTCCTTACGATCTTCACTTCTGTCAGTGTTTCATCCCCATTTCATCCCCAGATTCATGGTGTCACTCACGAAACAATCTAAGATATCAAAGTTGTTATGCTAATGATTGATGTTCCCTATTCATCGGATTTGTTCCGGAAAAAAATGCATGCATCCCCTTTTTTTCATGGGGAAAAGCCATGGATTTTCCCCCGACTTTTCCGCCCAGGTGCTGGAGTGGAGGTGCCACCTGTGAAGCGCTCACCGGCCTACGAGATCACCAATATGTCATGGAAGAATTCAAGTTGCTGAAGTCATAAAAGAATTCAGCAAACAATAGCAAACATACCTATATGTACATATATATATAATATTATTATATAATAATAATTAATAATAATAATAACAATAATAATAATAATAAATATATATATATATAGGCATATAATATGTGATATCTTGAAATGTTGGGAAAACCCCGGTCCATCCGCTGATGAGTCACCATGTTCCTGCTGGAATTTCAATCTTTGCGTATTTCAATTTTCAAACACACCCATACATATGGATAACATATGGGAAACACAGTGATCGCGATCAAGCAACATGATAAAGCAAGACAAACCCATATGAAAAACAACATTGGTAATGTCAACTCCGAATTAATAGACCATGGTTCATCAAATTGGGGCGTGCTCCCCCAATAGTCATAATCTGGTATTTACATGGTACCCCCCCAATTAAACAGCCTAGGAGTCTATTCATCCAGGGTTAACATTATAGCAAATCTTCTTGAACTTTTGTGGTTTTAATTGGTAAAGCGCCCGCAGGGGGACCCAGGATGAGCCGCAATCTTATATACCCTGCATACAAGCTAGTCTTGCTGGGTATAATGTTGATTGGTGGTTTGCAGTTCCAAGAAACCATCCTAGAACAGATTAGCACCGTGGATCTTCCAGAATCACCACCTTGGAAGTGGATCTAAAATATCGAGCAGATAGAAACTGCTACCCGAAGATGGGTCGAAAGGCCGAAAAGTAGAGTTTTAGCAAGAGCAAAAACACATCCAAATCAAGCAGTAGAGAAAATCATATACATAATTATATATATATATTAATATACTGTATTACAAATTAATCAGCAAACCTCAAGTCATGAATTGATACCTGGCACCTTTGCACCGAAAGTTCTGAACCCTGACTTTGCGCACCGATTGCTCCAGATGGATAGGACCCACATCAGCCTGACGCTGCGACTTGGAACCATCCATTCCCCAATATGTCCCAAAATGTTACAGTAATGTGTATTAAACAAAATAACATAAAAAAAAACAATAATTATGTGAAACCCCTGGTTTGGTGGTGAATTTGTTGATGTTTGGGTGCCTCGGAGTACGATTGGATGGGAACCAGCGAAAGTCAGCAGAAACCATCCTTGCTAAAGGACATTGCATCTCTAAGACCACCCCTACACTGGTATGGTACGTTGTTATCATACGTATAGTCATCAGCCTTTCAATAGGTGGTTTGTATGCTTGTTTGAAAATAGGGGAAACAAACACACAATTAAAATTCAACTATAGGGATAATGATGATGAATTAGTGCATTTCGGGGTGACCTATTTTCTGTTTGGACCGCGCATCAGTGTGCTCACCTTTCCGTCAGTCATCTTTGCTATCATCATTGCTGAGCAAATCCCTAGCTTTTGCTGCTCAGATTCCCCATCTTTGCTCATCTAATCCCTGTTGGTACTTGAATGTGAATCCCAGTTAAAAAGTCCACTACCCAAACTGGGTTCAGTTTAGTGTGTTACTCACTCGGTTCAATTCAGTCTCTTACCTAGGGTTTATTCCATGGGCCATGTTAGTTAGATATGTATCAACTACTGACTATACAGTAACTGCCATATTTCATGATATATATCACATAATATATATATATATATATAATCATATAATATATAAAATATTATATATATGCAATATATAGATATATAAATATATATATAATATATAAAATACAATAAATATACAATATATATTGTATAATTATATACAGTTGTATACGTTCTTCCCTGAGGATTCTTAGGATGCATCCCCCTCACCACGCCCTGGCCACGGCTTTTGCTTAGCCGCGCCTTCAAAATCTTCGACAAAGCAGGGCGCAATTTGTCGCCATCTTTGGCCTAAAAGCTCCACATCCAAAGGACAAACATCCTTGTTTATCAGATATGTCAACATATATCAACAGGTATTATCATATATCCAAGATTTATCCGACATGTATCAAACCAATATGAAACTATAATCCGTTACTGTAGTAGTGTAGAATGATAAGAAGTGAGCACTTAATCCGTTTCCTCTGGATAATTTCAAAGGAGCCCGGGATGCCCAAACACTTGGCCTAACAGATTACCAAACTGGACTGCTGGTGTAGTTCATATCCCCAATAGTTAGGTTATGTTTGAATCCTGTTGAAACCTGTTGAGTCCTGGAGTTTTGAAACAAATCTTTTGGATAAATATTCATATAATTTCAGAATACATATATATATATATACATATATATGTAGATAACATAGCTCTACCCATCTGTTAATATGTTTTTCCGAGCTTTGCTCACTTCTTCTCCAAAAAATTGAAGCCTCTGAGATGGTTCAATGTGTTCCTACTCTATCTCTGTTTGCTAGTTGAATCACCCATCTTTGACACCCAAAAAGCATCCCTCCAATATGTTCTATTTTTCTGGCTGACTCACCAATCTTTGGTGAACAGTTTGGGGTAAATTGCAGAACCAGAAAATGGGCTTATTGGTAATTATATATGATATATATCTCAAAATAGGCTACCCCATTCCGTCCGCTGGTTGACCATTATTTTCCTCATTAAAATGGCCATGTTTAGCCCCAAATGAACATCAGGTCTGTCACCAGCAGCAGTGCATCCACCTTTTGTCACTGCCGCCTTTGGCGGGGCTCAACGTCGTTCGTTCACAACGCCCACGTTGATTTAAGGCTCAGGTGCTGCAAGTTGATTGAGGCATGGCAATTCTACCGAAACCCATTTGGGTTGGTCGTAATGTTCGATTCAAAGGAAACACATGTTTGGCTGAGGTATATACTTCCGATATGTTTTTTTCACAACACACATTTTCGTGAGAGTTAAGCAGTTACAGTTACAGATACACTCCTCCATTTTGCAGAGGGCTTTCTCCCCCTTCCTTGTGGGCCCATCCCTTGCTCCTAAGCCCTAAGAATAGTCGAGTCAAGTAGCCGATCTGCATATTTCGGGGCCCGAAAACAAGGTGACAAGGGATGTGATTATACAGGCGACATGTGGCTTGATATGGGAAATCTCAAACCAAAAGAGGTTTTAATGGGACATCCATCTATAATCATCTATAAACGTTGGATGTTCCAACACCATGTTTGACTACCGGAGGGTAGATGAATTTGGATGATGAAGCTAGCACTTAGCACAAGTCAGTCTAGGAATCACACAGAATCTCCACGAACCATTCTGTACCCATCCCCACTCAAAACGTACATAGCCCTTGGCCACATAAAAATCGTGATGCCAAAAAAGGAATCCTTGAAGGACGCACTTGTGCAAATTACCATGACCATTGGTATGCAGCCTCCAAAATGATAAGTTTGGTGGACAGTTTGTGTACCAATCTGATCCATGCCCCCCTTCCACAGCACCGAGCCCTGCAATCAGCAGAGCATATGTTGTCTGCTGGGAGGCGGAGGGCGTTTCCCCGAATACACCTCTCAGCCAATGTATTAACATTTATTCACAGCCGTTGCGCAGATTGTCTGGGTGTTTCCAAAAACCAAAAATTGGGGTACCCGGATTTCACCGTTTTGCTGGGCAACATTGACATGACTTTCATGACTTGAAAATTGGGTCCCCATGACTTCGGAAAAACCTGTATGGGGATGAGTCAAGTTGTAAGAAGGCAGACAAGTGACTGCGTTTTACCCGTGGATTTATCCCTAATTCTTGCCAGAGGTTGGGACGCAACGGGTCATGGGAAACAAAGTGGTTACCTGGTCTGCTTGTTTCTGACTGTTGATTCTACAGATCCGAATGCTTACTTTACCCAGTAACTTGGTATTTCACCATGACATCTTTAAACGTCTACCCGTCTCTACGGTTGCGGGAAACAGCATCTGCGGAGCTCAATTCACCAAATCAGCGCAAGAACGATCACCTCACATTGCAAATTGAGAGAACAGTTGTCACAAACTGGTTGGTGGTATACCTACCCCTCTCAAAAATATGAGTTCGTCAGTTGGGATGATGACATTCCCAATATCTGGAAAATTAAAGTTCATGTTCCAAACCACCAACCAGCAAATGTCTGGGTCATCCTTTGCAACTTCAAATAACCCAGCAATTCAAGGACAACCAACCGAGGGAAAAGTGTTACTATGTCTGGTAAGCTTGGAACCAGCATGGCCAACCTTAGATACCACACAACTTTAGGTGGTTAGTATACATGCCATTGATGGCAACACATAAAAGTGCGACAGTGGTCCCCACTTCTCTAACATTCAAACCTCGGTCGACTTGGTAGGACTATTGCTGCACAATACTTATGTGTACACAGTCCGTTGACCCAAAATATCTTATTGTTGGTTATATACATGTTCTGCATATATATATATATTAATTATTAATAATTATTGAAATACAAATATCCGGATCCTATGTATTTTCATGTTTGTTGCTTGATCCGTTATGGTCCCTTATAATCTTCATAAAATCACAAAAATATGCATCCAGTCAGTTTCACCATGATCTCCTATGTAGTTGGCTATATATGCCATTTTATACCCCCATTATCTCCGCATATTCTCCAGTGATCATGTTTCGTAAAGGGGGTATTATTATCATATCATGTTTTTTTTCTAATGGGATATAAAATATAGTGATCACAAGATACCCTCTGGTAAACGTTTACAGTTTGCTATTGAAGCCATGGCCATTGAAATAGTGGATTTAGCCAGCTATAAAATGCTGTTGATTTTCCATAGTTCCGTCAACGTTTACCAGAGGGTATCACAACTACAACCCTCCTATGATTTCACCAACAAGTCACGGCAGCGAAGCAGGACCAGCTGAAGCCTACCGCAGCGCATTCCACCGGCGCCAGCTGGGGACAGGCCGACGGAGCTCCAAGATCCCAGGGGCTGCAGCTTGGGGCCAACTTGTATTCCTTAGGCGCAGCCAGGGAGCTGCTGAAAAACCAGGTATGGCCATGGTATGGCCATGGCTATTGGTAAAAAAATTGCTATTTAAAATGGGATAACAAGCATTCTATAAATGGGGTTATAATAAAGTACTTCTAACTGGTATTGGTTGTTTCAAGCAACAAAAACATACATGAAATCATGAAGAGAATATATAGCGAGTAATGTGGGAAAACCAATGCTTTCTAACTAAGAAAATCACCATAAATCGGTTGTTTGATGTTGTTAACCATCCTCAAATGGGAGATTTATGGCATTGGGTTTTACCACATTAGGAATATACTGTAAATGGAATTACCCTCTGGTTATGACTAACATCGCCATGGAAAATCCACCCATGTTTAATAGGTAAACCATCTATTTCTATGGGCCATCTATACCATGGCTATGTTAAATAACCAGAGGGTCACTGGAACAAAAAAAACAACTGGAAGGAAGGGTGGTCCACTACCAGATTTACCCGAGTGCTCATCACGAATTCCTGGTTTGGGAGGCACCCCTTACCCATCCATACACCATACTGGAACTTACTGGATCATCAAGTGGTCATGAGGCTATGGGTCAAACATTCAACTAACCCAGTCAGGTGAAGTACAAAAGATGATTGTATTACTCATGTATATGGATTGCATGTTCAATGTATATGGGGAATGGCTGATGTAGGTATCCTAATGTTGATTCATGGCAATGACTTGATCAATGACACATGAAAACTACGAAGCATGGACCATCGCCCATCAAGATATCAATTGTTAGATGGTGTTTCTTTTCAAACGATGACTATGAGTGGCTTATGTTTACGCAAATGACGACATGTGACATGATGAACTTACAATACCTACTCAAATAAGAATCGGGTCACTGCACACATCATGGCCAACCTTCAATAATCAACCTACATCTGTTTTAAAATTGGCCACTGTATATATGTATAATATAAATATATATACACACACATATTTCTATATATGTGTGTATATATAAATTATAATTATAAGTATTAATGCAAATAAGTATATATTTATGTATATTAAGACACACACACATACATATATATATATATACAGTAGATTTTGGTAAGTACAAATATATATATATATATATGTGTATATATATATATATATATATAATTATATATAGATATACATCTAATTGAACCTAATTCCTGATCAACATCACCAAATAGTGAAATATGAAACTACTCATCCCGTCAAACATGTCAGCCCATTGTGGTTGGTTTCATACTTCGCATTTCCATGGGAACTGCCCCAAACGATGGAGTCAAATCCCTAAATATGGGTGTGTAATTTTCATGATGTCTTCCCCCTTCATGCCTGTTTTCATGGTGAACATGCGCAGACGCAACATGTGAATCATAGATTTTTTCCATGGAAATTCACCCAAAAACTTGATTTTCCATGGAAACATAGCTTTTACTTACTGGTGCTTAGCAGGGAATGAGGGAATGATCCACAATAACTATCAATAGTCATCCCATTCCCCCATTCCCATCCATCCCCTGCTAAGCACCAGTAGGTTTAACCGAGGTGCCACGTGCGGAAAGTCCTCTGCCGCCGTTCCTCCAGTGGGTCCTGTTGTGCAGTCGCTGGAGGCGCGCCAGGTGTGGAGGGTCGAGACCAGGTCATTGTCCTGCAACCTATGCACCAGGTAGAACGGGCTTGAACCAAATATATGGGGGTTAGACAACATACATATGGGGATATAAATGGTCTGTATTATGTATATATATACAATTAATTATAATTATATAATTATATCTACATAAGTTACATAAGTGATAATTGGTTGATTAGATATAGAATGGTGGGGTATACTACCTGGCTTATTGGAGATTGTGAACTCACCCATAAGAGGATTTTGAACACTGCTCACACGGGGTGAACATGTTGGCAATACAATGGAAATACCATCCAGTAATCAAACATAGCAATGAGGACTCGCAATGGGCAATCCCCAGTAGATGAAGGTTTTAATGGGACAATTATCCATTATAAGTGGGGAATACGAACACAGCAGGGGGAAGTGACTAACAAAACGGAGGCTTAATACGGGTCGGTTAAAATGAATAAAGTGGAATCATATGGGATGATAATCGCATAATATATTGAAATTGGATAATATGGGATAATACATGGACAATATGGAACAATATGAAATATTATGGACTATTGCATGGAGAATTGAGAGTATCCAAGGGCAACCCCCAAATGCTACCCCAACAATGGGGACTTATATAAGAATATATAATTATATATTCTTATATATACATAATAATAACAATAAATACGTTTTTGCTTTTTAAACTTATTATATATATATACCATCTGGCTATTTAACATAGCCATGGAAAATCCCCATTTTTAAGAACGGTAAACCATCTATTTCGATTAGGGCCATCATTTTCCATGGCGAACTGTTAGTCATAACCAGAGGCTTGGGGGTTGATTTTCACCATGGAATACACGGAATCCTTCTGCCAGAGCCAGCCAGATGTTGTTTTTTGTGGGCCCTGGGGATCCAATCTTACAAGGATATAATTAGTAGGATTATCTAGGATTATGTAGGATTATTGAATATATGATTAGGATACAATCCCAAGGATACTATCCAAGGGTTGGATCCAAAAAAAAGTAGGATCATTGAGATTCGTATTGAAATGTCGGTTCGATTCCAATGTCGATCTCATGTCACTTTCACCATGGTATTGGCGTTTTGAAATAAGTCATCCGACTGTGGAGAACCACACCAATTCGCCGATTCCCGATGGATAACATCTGGTTGGTGGTTGACAAAACCCCTCTGAAAAATATGACTTCGTCAGTTGGGGTTACTATTCCCGATATATGGAAAAATAAAAGTCATGTTCCAAACCACCAACCAGACACCAGTTTTGTTCATGTGATCCTTCCAAAACCACCGAATGCTTTCAAGCACCGATTCCTCAGAATCATGGAGGTGTACTTCATGTCGGACCTCAACATTTTACATCCCAACTTGACACCGCAAAGCCTCTGTACTGAGTACCCGGGTACCCTATGGTAGCCTTTCCCAGCCACTTTGCAGCACCAGAAACGCTTTCAAGATCAAACCTCCAGAGGCATATCTCCTTGGTCAGCCATGGTCGGTGTTGCACCTGGGGGAAGTACTTGATACATGGAGAACATGATCATGGTCAACGTGGTCAAGGGAAAATGCCCCTGGGTCCTTAGAATAACTTGAAATTAGATACACTAAGATTATGCCGGTCGCCAGTAGGCCGTGGTGTAAATCAAGCACGTATAAATCTGTTTGAATGACGCACGACCAGCAGAAGAAGAAGCACGACCACCAGCCGTCCGAACCAAGCGACAAACAAATCACTGGGACCAAGAAATCTTCTCCGACACTGTAGGCGATGAGCAGCCCGTTCTCTTCCTGAGAGGCAGGGGTTGAAGGTTGGTTCAATGAATTGTCAAGGATGTATCGCATGGTGACGTGACTTACAATACCTTTCTTGAATTTTGGTATAGTGCATCATCGATAAATCAGCCATGAGACTATCCTATTACGCACTGGCACGCATTAATTTTATGCTCCAAGTCAATGTCAAGAATGAGAGAGCAGCCTGGGTGACCAGCTCACCCTAAAGGTTGAGACAGAGGATGACAAAGGATATCTTTCGGGTTGGATTTGGTGGTTCCAACCCCCGTAAGAAAGTCAAGTGTCCATGCAATCAACCTACCAATATAATGACAATTAACAATAATTGACAATATAATAATGACAATGACAATGACAATGATGACAGGTGATAAATAGTAAATAGAACCATTCAAAACATATCTGAAACAGCCAAACACCCGGTGGACAGCTTACAAAAAATCGACAATCCTTGGTTTCAGGTCCTCAAAGTGAATGGCAAAGCTTGCGAGACAAAACAGAGAGTAGGTTTGCTCATTCAAAGTGGAAAGTTATCTTCCATTTTTGGGGGATTCAATGGAATTTCTGCGGGATTCCATATCACATCATATCACACAGGACCTCGCATGACATGCTTCAATGCAAGTCAGACGACCAGATAGACGATAGAATCTCACACCAATCATTGAATTCAGGCAAGTCTCTTGCGGGTGACAACCACCATCAAAGGTAGGATACCTCACAGCATTGCCAGGTGTGGTTCTGTGTTGCCTGTAGTCCTGTGAGTGGCTTATATTAATATGTCAGCTGGCTATAGGCCAAAAAACAAACGGTACTGCACCTTGTTCTGGATGTCCATCCCTCCATACATGCAGGAAATAGATGGACATAATATGAAATAATAGGTTTTGACCCATGCCCAAGAGGGTGTTTGGAACATCAAACCAAGATTCGTTCAGTGGATTATTGGCCATTTCACTGACTTCCTAGTGCATCATGCTCAATGGGCCCGAGAAAGAACACCATTGCCATCTTGGATGTACTTTCCAACAGAAGAAAAGTTCTTCACCTTCTCTTGCGCCTCTCAAACAGTCTTCATATCCAGCACCACTTCATACATCGTTAAGGCAAAAAATCTGGCCCCTGGTTCCTTGTCGGCCTTTCAAACCACAAGTTCTGGAAATGGGCCAGTCACGGGTCAAGGCTTGAGCTTCAAAATTCCATCTGTAATTGGTGAGTAAGAATGACAAACATGATTTTAAAAAACCAATCAAAACCTATAGTCCCTGGGCCCCCTCAAAATGGACACATCTCTCATCTAGAACTTTCAGAGCATGAGCAATGTTTGACCAGTATTGACCAGTGACATATGCTCCAAATTTCCAGGTATAGCATACCCCAGCAGCGCGTCATTTGGCAGAGAAAAGTTGTTTCCAGAGGCATCCTCAGCCGGTCCACGGAGTCTACACTGAGAATAGTACGACCAGCCAATTCGGAGTTGTCACGAGTCACGAGGCATGGTGAGGCCCATCCATGGAACACTGGGAGTCGTGGACCAAGGATTCCGTATGTGGTTGGCTGATTTTGGTTGAATCAAAACTCATTTCTCAATCCTAAATCACTCAACCGAATCCCACACGAGCAAGTCCTGTCTTTTCAGATTGAATTGGCGGAACTTTGTTGGTAAACCTCATCCCCATTTCTGTTGAGCGATATCAACATTTTCTGACGATTGTTTAACCACCCACATAACATATCATCAACATCATCAACAATTTTTAAGCGTTTAGCCAGTGATTAACCAGTGATTGTCCCTGTTGAAAATTGCTTAACCAGTGATTTAACCAACAATTGCGACCTCCGACGGACCCACGGTGCCAAGTATCTTGGTAGAGATGCCCGAAAGTCTGGTAGAACATTGGCACCTTGCAGTGGCCCCTACGTGTCTGACAAGCCTTGTACTACTCTGGAATCGCAAGTGATAAGTGGTGAAAAAAATGGTGGAAAACATAATGCGTAGAGAAAACTGGGGTAGACATATACAACTGGGATCAACTGGGTATGTCAATGTATGTCATATGATTCTTACCCACTGGATGTCACTGGGATGCACATCCAAGTACACTTCCAGAGATGCACTCTTTTCTATGGGTCATCACTTAAGGCCCAGGTGATAGAAGATTTTGACCATCCAATCCGATAGGGGTCACTGATGGTCTCTGGCTGAGAAAATGATCGGCCGATCCATTTCTATAGTGTGGCCATGACACAGCATGACACCACTTGCCAGATTATTCCTGGTTGGTGGTTGACAAAACCCCTCTGAAAAATCTTAGTCAGATGGAATGATTATTCCCAATATATGGAAAAATAAAATTCATGTTCCAAATTCCAAACCACCAACCAGATTCTATATACCTCGTCTATTCTCGTCTGCCAAGTTTGGGTGCTTAGGCGTGGCTCCCAAACACCTGGTGAACCTTGAAAAAACTGTCCTTCTCAGCAATTTTTCATCTGGCTGGTTCATGAAGTTCATGAGGGGGTTTTCCAATGTTTCCATGGTTTTCCTCCCCCAAAATAGGCAACCTTAGGTGTTTCTCCATCCCAGGTGTTTTACCATCTTCGCTGGCTATTTATCCATTGCCGCGGGGCTTGATTGCCGAAGGCTTCCGCGGATTCAACGGTTCCGCCCAGCAAAATATTCCTGGGAGCCATCGACTCGTTGAACCAAAAGCTGGGGGTTTTACGGTTCCAAAATAGCCAAGGAGAAACATCTGCGATCCAACACATCATGTTTTAATATGTTTTAATGTATCACAATGTATCTGGGGATTGTAGGTTTTAATTCACAATGTTTCACATACAAGATGACTAACATCTGCGATCCCCTGGAGCCAAAAAAAATTGATCCGCACCCGTGAAGGTGATGAAACCATCGAAGGGACTATGGGTCAAGATTCAAGGGCTGGGAACAATTCAATGTTTGGCAAAGAAAGGCTTCAATTTGGATATGTCCCCATGAAATCCCATGAAATCCCATGAAATCCCATGAAATCCCATGAAGTCCCCATGAAATCCATGTTTGTATCCATGTTTGTGGTGTGCAACGATGCACCATGGCTTGGCCCATAATGAATAAACATGAATAAACAACAGGTCATTGCGTTGCATGTGAAACTGATGAGAAAATACCCACCTTCGCTTCCACCACTGAAACATGAGTAGCTACACAATGTCAATGTCGACGAATTCCCGGTTGAAAATCATGCTGATAACACTTGAGATCCGAAAGCAGCTCCAGCGAAATGCCAAGCTGCACGAAATGCGTGGTGAACCAGGTCCTCATGCGACCCCTCATGCGACCACTTTCAACTTAGTAGGCAGCTGTCGTCAATTGAGATCACCCTATTGAGATGCAAACAAAAATGCTGAGATCAGCGACCCGGTTAGGATCCCGGCCATAACCTTCAGTGATCTGAGTATCATTTGGAGGCCCAAGAACCATCAAGGAACAGGCAAATATGCAGGCTATCTTGATATACCTCGTATGAGAGAAGTGATTTCATGCAGCCGTTGTTTTCGAAGTGAAAACATCCAGCATGCAAAGTGAAGTTGCGGTAAAGGATATGAAGGGGATTGATCTCAAGGGTATACATCTATACAAAATATAGAGATGAGGCAACAACGAGTATGACAAGCTCGAGTGATAAAATTATATTGCCGTCCGTATCAGGGTATATCATCTTTGGCTTTGAATGGTTAGTTTATCCTGGAACCCTAAACCTATGTAGCAACAGTTATAAGTAGTTATAACAGTTATAACCCTAAACTCACTCATTCATGAATCACTTCGTGTCAGTAAATAGGTTCCCAACTCGGAACATCAATCACGTAACACTTAAGACTCAATCTAGTTTTATTCTTGATGAAAATCATCTATGTCTCTTGCTTAAAACTTGGTGGGTTACAAACCAGTCGCTGCGGAAAAACAAAAAATCGCTTGGTTACAACATATTACAAACATTTACAAACCTATTTCCCGGTCAGTTTAACCTGCACCCTTTGGCAACCATGATAATGGACACCCCGAGATGTGCATATTATTCACAGCCCGTTTACCCATCTGAGCGTTGCCTTTGCTGTGTTAAACAACCAAAGGGCCAGATGTTTTTTTCAGATGCTATAAACTGAATCTAAACATGACCTAACCACCAAAAACCACCGTAATTAATCTGTTTGGTAAATCCCATTTTTTTGCTTGAGGTGTCCTACCAAGCAGTGGCGATCCCAGAGGCGCACTTCAATCTCTGCACGCGCTTCTCCTGCAGGTCTACGAATGGAGGTAACGGCTGATCTGTCCAGTAGATCTTTGTGTGTAAACGGTGGTACACTATGATACACTAATAATCATTAAGAAACATGTATTTTCACAAGCATGAAAGCTGACAACAAAACCAGCCAACAAAATAAAATAGAAAAATGCCAAATCATGCCGCTGGCCTATGTGAGGAATGTTCATGTCTGGGTTATGCTTTACCACGCTGATCAAGGCTTCATAACTGCCGGCCGCAGATGCCGCGTTGCCAGAAGCAAGCGCAATGGCCTAAGGGAAGTCCCTTGCCATTGCAATGGTCATGAAGCGATTCCCCTACTGGTGGTCAATCATTTCCCCAACAATCAATAATACATGAAATCATGGCAAAAATATGCGAAGATTAGTAACTTAGTAGGACAATTATGATACATGAAACGATGTTACTTCTTCAGCGACTAATGATACCTGATTCCAATGTGTTCGGGAAACTCGTTCATGATTCAAATGTCAGACCAGTAGATCACTTCAAATGGTGGGTCTATCTGCAGCCGCTGGGTCAGCTGGGTCATGGTCATCGTTCTGGTCCAGTCATCAACTGGCACATCCAAGTAGCGTTGAGCACGGAAGCCACATGTATGGTGAGTACCCCCTGGTAATCAAACGGGGCAATGGAAACTCCCCTAAAAATGGAGGTTTCTAGCTGGGAAAATCATCTGTAATTGCGGTGTTTTCCAGGTAACCACGTTTGATTACCGGAGGTACTTGACTGGGAATGGAAGGCAATAAGACCCGGTAAAGAGCCAGTCTGACAGTGTGATTAGACCTCTTTTGGGGGAGACTACCAACACAAGCGGGACTATAACCGACACCATTGGGAAACACAATACGACCACATGATCTGATCCTGATCCTTCTGAAACTTGAGGTCACAAACCATGTTGGATTGTTGCAGTCCGCAATATTAAGAACCCTCCACGGGCATTTGTTGGTCTCTTTCAGGCGAAAAATGCTCAGAATTGTCGTGATCTATCATGAATTCCACAAAAACCGTGTAATCCCTTGAAAATTAGGCCGCGCTTGATTCCGCTGACGGGAATGATCGACCCAAAAAGGAGATGGTTCGAGGGGAACTGGTCAGTCGCTCGGGATGGTGCCATCAGTGTACCACATTGGTCAATCACTGCTATCCTACCAAGACATCCCTACTATCCAAACCGGTAAGATACGGTCGAATCCTGTGGCTTCCCATGAAGCTTCGAAGCTCCCGTTCCACCGTTGAGTTGCCACGAAAGCCAACGGCAACACGACGCAGTGCCAGCGTTTGGGAAAGTGCCATGCAGCCAAGGGCAGTAACCAGAGTCCGGGAGACCGAAGTGTCAGCGCCTTGGAAAACCTGGGTGATGGGGGCTGGAAGTGCTGAAAGAAAACAACACGCAACGGGTGTACATATATTATATGTAATATATATAATTATTATATATAATTTTGAAAAATGGAAGCTTCACTCAAAAAAAATACCCTGAAAGGGTGCTTAAGTACCTTTGACGCGAGGTATCTATACGTTCAACAGAGTGAAACAAGCCATTTTCGAGAAGGGAACATCACGGTACTTAAGATCTAACGTACCTCTATTTTGGAGGAACACCATTCAAACTTTGGGATCATATGGGCTCCATGAGGCAAGGAGCTGATCGAGAAACAGGGGTAGATGGATTTTAGTTTTCTTAAACCAAGACTTGCCCTCTGATAAACCATCACAGCTACGGAAAATCGCAATTTTCACATAGGTAAACAATGCATAAATGGGCCATGGCTTCCATAGCAGGGTACCTAAGATTTAACTATAATATATAGTTTGTATAACTATATAGTTTGTATAACTATATATAGTTTGTATGTGTTTGGATGTTTTTGTGGGGTACCCTGACTCCAAGCAACTCCCAGTTGGAGTTGATGACCTGAGCACTATAGATGCTGCGCCATTCACAGCCGGGGATGATGCAGTCGCTGTCGTGGTCATAGGCAAACAAAACACTCCCTGCGGTTCCATTCTCCTGCAGGAAACCCGCAGGTTTGCTATTTCTGGACTTGTGAAAAATGGGCTTCACGATATGGAAAATCACCATTCTCAATGGGAACATCAACTATTTCTATGGCCATTTTCAATAGCAAACTGTTAGTTTACCGGAGGGTAGCTACTACTGAGTGCTACTACTGTGATTCATAGTGGAACAACGGTGGGGAGGTCATCCCGGCCATACCCTTTCGAGGCCTGAAAGGGCCTACCAGGCTTCGAGGAAATTTCTTGCGTGGATGGAATCCAACATCTCCACGATTCTTCACGTGTCCAAGTTCTATCGATTTCATTCGATTTCTATGATTAGACAGGCGTATGTTCATAGATGTTCAGGGCGTATAGTACAGTAGCATGGGAGGTTTCTAAATGTATTTCCCACTAATTCAGATTCTGGTAATATCCTCCTGCTCACGTCTTGGTCCATGTTCATCATATTCATCATGTTCAACCTTCAAGTTCGGACATTTTAGCTGCTAGCTGTTCACCAGAGACAAAGATTCATAGAGATACATCCCAGAAATGGTGAAAAATTGGGAACATTGGAGGCGCATTCATAGAGTACTTGGATCATCTTGGATCCAGGCCATCTTAACCTTAGTTTCAACCCTCGGAACCCTCGGGCTCGGAGATACATGGGTGATCATGGGTGATTGTCTTTTTCGGAATCACCATTTGGGGCCATGTAGGGCCCCCATTTTCAGACGCAGCATGACGCACCAGCATATCATATCGTTGGTGATATTTCAACGTGAAAAATCACGGTTATGGTTGGTAACACCCAGTCTAATATATGTTATTGGTGATTATGGTTGGTAGAATCACCATTTTATTGTCCAACATTGTCCAACCATTTCTTTTTTGTGGATGGCTTGTTGGTTAAATCCAACCGTGCCTCGCCAGAGAAGATCAACAAGTGTCCACCAAACCACCAGGGAGACACGTTGCCTGGGCCCCCGTTTACGATAGCTAAGTTGGTGAACATCACTTCAATAACTATGGTTTATGATACCTATAACTATAGTTAATGGGGTTTATAAACCAACTTATGACTAGGGGCCCCGAATTGTAGGAAATACTGTGTATAATAAGCTATTAAAATAGAGTACTATGACGATTAGTCCTATTGTTCTTCTGACCATGTATTTGTATTATCAATACACATGTCCACTATTGTTATGTATAGGTGTCATCTTATCATATCCGATCTATCAGTGGATTTTGTCCCCGCTGACTAAGTAGATGCACGACGCACAGCACTCTCTGGGAACTCAACTGCGGTTTCTCAGATGCCTTGTTATCCTGACGCTTTGAAGGCTAAGCATAGATTGACTCAATACTAGCATCCCAGCAGAATTTCAACAAATATGAAACCAATCTTGAAGTGTATGACATAAAATATAATCACTGGGTTAAGGATGCGAAAGCTGCTATATTATCTGTGGACGCACACGCAATTCTGCACCATCCATAGTCCGACTGCCCGCTAGCCGAGATCAATCAGTCCCTGTCGGGCTGTGATTGGAACTGCTTACTAACAAACAAACACACAACAAACGAACGAACGAACAAACAAACAAAGAAACAAACCAACAAAGAAAGAAAGAAAGAAAGAAACAAATAAAGAAAGAAAGAAAGAAACAAACAAACAAAAAACAAAGTAAGATATACATGAATAAGACCTGAAGTAATAAAAACATGTAATGTGTTCTTCATATATGTACATATTATATATATACATAATCATGTATAATAAAAAACAAAACATACATAAATAATTAACTATATATACATATATAGATAATTACACATACATATCTATGTAAAATTAATTCATAGGAAGCTGGGTTGTGGACCCGTTGCCACCAAGCAGCCAGAGATGCTGTACAGCCCTGGAACCAACGCCGAAGCCGTCACCGCCAGACAGAAAAACAGCGAAGCCAGGCGCATCGTCGGCGCATGGGGAGCAGTTGCGAGGTGGGAAGCCTAACATCCAATGCCCAACCTTAGATTTGAATTAAGGATTTCCTGAAACAAGGTGGTTTGATGTAGTTTGATGTAGTTTGATGTAGTTGAAGATGTACTTTGGTACTTTCTTTTCAGGTATGTCCTGGTCTGAAAATGTGTCTTTTTTTTTTTGGGGGGGGGAAATTGATGCATAAGTACGTATATATATATAAGTTCCAAGTTGTCAGAGACGTATCACGAGGTCTTTTTAAATATTTTTTACATATCATTGTTTGAAATGTGGCAAACCCAATGCCATTTATGGACATATTGGGGAAGGTTTATGGTGGCTTTACCCCAGTGTTCACCGTGTTCGATATGTCACTTTGTGGAACTTGTTTCAACTGATCAGTTGAACAATTTTGGACCTTGAGCCAGTGGCCTCAGGTACAAGGCTTAAAGGACTTGGTACTGATCAAAATTGGATACCCAAAAAAAACTTGGATGGTTATATCTTCCTAGTGACCAAACACTGGAGTTCCAAGTCTCAAAATTTGACCCAAAGTATTTTGTTGACGGATGAAAACATATTAAACCACAAATCATCATGAGTCATTGCTAGAATGTGTTTGTGTGTTCTCTTTTCTACTTGATATTTTCATGATACCGTACATTCCATACGTGAGATTCCATACGTGTATATATATATGAGTAGGGATCACCAACCATATCATTGGGGTGTGGGGGGTGTGGGGGGGTGGGGATCAAACTCATTTACATTGTAATATATAATATAATGAATGCATGAAAGTATGAAAATATCATATATGTAATATACATATTACTCACATACACCATCATACACCAATATCCTATCAGTACCCCCATAATTCTTCTGCTTTTGGGGGGAAACAAAAAATGACTGCACCCAACCTGCAGGGCAGCCAAGAGGGAGGATGTAGCCATGGCGAAGCATGCGAAGCATGCGAAGCATGCGAAGCATGAGGCACAAACTTTGGCCCCGTTGGGAACCACACATCATCAATGATATGAGCCTTTTTTCTATTCACAAACTGTTTAGAGAAAAAAACAAACAAAATCAAAGGATGCTATGATGTGTTTTTAACGATTTGGATTGTTGGGTCACCCCACTTGTATCCATGTGTCACAACCAAATGTGAATCAATATCAGTAGGTAGAATGATGATTAATGGTTTTAAACTACCTCCACCAAAATTCATACAGCTGCAAAAGTACGGCTGGGAAAAGCCGAAAAAGACGAATGATTTGATTGTACAACACGTGCTTGTTCTTCATGTTAATTTACTGGAGAGTACCCTCTGGTAATTTAACATAGCTATTGAAAATCACCATGTTTAATGGGAAAATCCACTATTAATGGTCATTTTCAATAGCTACGTTAAATTACCAGAGGGTAATTGCCATAGAATATCTTGGGGCCATGGGGTGTTTTTTGTTGCCTCATCCCCTCGGAAGACTCGCCTGATTTTTTTTTTTTGCGAAGTCCCCGGAGGCCAAGACACCCAAACATCCCGCATTTCCCGAAAAATGACAGTCACAGTTTGCGAACTAGGACATTATCATTTTAATCGGTAAATCATCTATATTAATCTAGAGGTTATATCCCAACATTTGGTGGGAAATCAGAGTTATAACATGTTATACCCTCTGGTAAACTAACATAACAATGGAAAGATCCACCCATTTTCAATGGGACAATCCACTATTTCTATGGCAATTTGCAATAGCAAACTGTTAGTCATTACCGGAGGGTATCATTGTTATCGGTAAATCATCTATATCAATGGGCCATGGCTTCCATAGCCACGTTGACATACCAGAGAGTAACCAATGTCTCACATCCTGCCGATGTAACATTGACGTCACCAATTTGGAAGGAGTGGCGTCTGTCGCAAACGAAAAAAACATAAACTTCCAATTCTGGGTGGCTCATACCAACCATTTCTGGAAACAAATATATTGGTGTGTTGGGTTGGTTTACCACATTAGAAGGCCCATGTTGAGTCAATCGCGAAGCGTATATAATGAGACACAGACTGCTACTAGTCTTTGACCGCCATTTCCATTTCGCATGAAAAAGTTCAAGCATTCCATTGGCACCCACAATTTTCTACAAGAAAATGTAATCTCCATATTCCATGAACATCCATGTACTATCTATACACAGCAGGTCAAAAGGGCAAACATGTTTGGTTTGAATGCTGATGATTTCTCAAATGTATGTGGCCACATTGACAGCGTCAAGTGCATTGCTGAGCCGCAACAAACATCTTCCATGCACATGGAACTCAAACCTGGTTGTGTCCATTGATCAACAAAACACACACAGACACAATTATTGAAACATATTGAAACACATTCTTGGGGGTCCATGTTGCATCTTTTAGAAAGTACACAATGCATACACAATGCAAACATAAGCAGTATATACAACATAAAAACAAGTGGCTGAGATTTGTCTCAGCTGCATTCATGAAGGCATGTAGCAATGTAGTTTTTCTTTACAGATCTAAAAAGGCCACGATGTCAGTCTTGCTGATATTCCTCTCGTCTGGTCAATTCCCACCTTTTCGCTGCTGATTTCTCGACACATCTCGCCATCCCATCACCAACTCCCTTTGCACAACGTTGAAAGCGTGAGACTGCCCACCTATGACTTCAGCACGGGCAAATTTCTTGCAGGAAAGCAACCAAAGCTGATGGGATGAATGTTAAAACGCCGACTCGGGGGTCAAGAAGCAGCAAACATATTGATCCAATTTGATCCAATATGATCCAATGCAATCCCATTTTTTTCGGTGCTTCAAACAAATGTTCATATTCTCATTTTCACATTGTGTTTTTCTTCAAATCAACGAATCAGCATGGCATTTTTCAGGCTTTTCGTTTGGGACGGCTGCCATAGCCCTCAGCAATAGCATATATTTGGTAATCATGGCCATGGTGGGCCCCCGATAGCTGGATGGTTTAAAACTCATGGAACATTTCATTAAAATGGATGAGAACTGGGGGTACCCCTATTTCCGGAAACCCCCATATTATAGTTGTAGTGATACAAATCCAATCCTCTACTGTTGAGAATATACATCAGTCAAATTGTTTGATTTGGTACATGGAATCAAACGTAGGAAACGAAAAAGCTTGGGAATGCTTGTGCATTTCTGTTCCAATTGTTCAGCTTACCACAGAACTTCCAAGTTGACCAAAACACTTGTATTGTCACCCTATTGTATTGGTAAAGTCTGGTATCCTACGGATCCAAGTGCCTTTTGAGGAAGTGATTTAGGCATCATTTGGGGAGTCTGGTACCATCTAGGAAGGCAGTTGGATCCATATGTTAAGATAAATGAAGCGAAATCACTTGTATAAATCAGCAGGCTGAAAGCCATACCCATAGATATGCTAACAAAAAACCTTTGTATGAATCACTGAGTTGGGAAAGGTAGATTCTAGATAGATATAGATATTAGATATAGAAATAGATATAGAAATAGATTATATAGATATAGATTATAGATAATAGACAATAGATGATATATATATATATATATATATATATCAATAATTTGATATAATATACATATATATATATAGAGCTTCAAAAACAAACATATCGTTTTAATCATCCAGAAACCAAGGGATCCCACAAAACATTTCTTCAGGTCCGCTCAGCAGCATCCGCCGCGGCTTTTGGAGAAGCACGCTGAACCTCGCCGCGATGAGACATGTCGTTGGTTGATAGGGTTTCCCTACTATGGATTAGCCTTTGGTAAACTAAGATAGGTATTGAACATGCTGATTTATAGTTGATGTACCTATTAAAAATTGTGATTTTCCATAATGTAACTACGGAAAATCGCCATTTTCAATGGGTAAATCAACTACAAATGGCAATATTCAATAGCTATATATGTTAGTCATTACCAGAGGGTAGTTCATAATGTGGGAAACCCAAAACCTAAACCTACCACTTGGGCTTAACAAACAAGACTGGCTTGTGGTGATGACTGGGGGATGGTTTGTGACATTGGGATTACCACCAATGGAATACTGACCTGGTTGACCTGGGGGATTATGAACTAATCCATAGGGAAACCTATCAACAAACTAATGAGATGGGATAGGGGTATTTTTCATTGCTCAGATATTTACAGATTCAGAGCTACTTGTATAGTTTGATGTGGACAATGTGGACATATGTAGCTCATACCCAACGCCAGCCAAAACAATGACTGGTCTGCAGGGCAAGACTCGCATCTGGTCTGGGTGGAATCAGCAACCAAAAAAAGGAAATTTGCAGTCTCATTTCACCAGAAATTATGGCCTCAATGAGGAAATCAAAGCTATATCGCACCGGCCAAGAAGTCTCCCCCCGCATGAACCAAGGTTTACCCGCATTCTGAGTGAATCTTGGAAGGGGTAACACCTTCAACTGACATGAAATCCTCCAAGACTCATCATTGGGGATAAAATGAAATATTTGTGGAAACTAATGTGGCTAGCTGAAAAATATTGGTTGATGTGAAGAAAAGAACACATTTCAGAACATGAACATGCTCGCAAAACCAAGAACGAAGATGTGTGCATACATGTGTGTATATATATATATGTATACACATTAATTAATTATAAATACATAATTATACACGTATAGAAGCCCCTAAAAATAGAAAAGTAAAATCGCACTGAAATAGTGATAACTTATGTTTCTATTTTTTTTGGGGGAGGGGGGGTCAATATATATATATGTATATATTGTTTATTTTGGCATAAGTTGTAATGAAACCATGAAGCTCTCCAAAGGTAATTTGGCTCAAACATAGTATCATCATTGATATGAATACCATCGGGTTAATTTTACATAGCTACGGAAAATGGCCGATCGAAATATATGGTTTATGATTGTTTAATATGTTTTACCTATTAAACATAGTAATTTTCCATGGCTACGTTAACCAGATGGTATCTGATATGGATAAATATGGACCCACACAATTGGTCATGTTTTCGAATGATATGTTTTGGACAACATTTAACAATCATCAACAATCCATGTTTAAGAGTCTATACTTTAAATCGCCACAGCCATATCCCCCCGACGGCTCCTTCTGAAGGACTGCTAAAGGAAATTGTTCTTCGCTGATCAACGTGTCTTGTCTTAAGTCGTCGATCGAAATATTGGTACCATGCCTGACTGGAGTGGCTTGGGACATGGATCAAAGACTTATATGTGAATCATCGGGGACCGTGAGAAATTAGAATAAATTAGATCTTCAACATAAAATGGTAGACATGGCTGGAATTTGGATGATCTAGGGTCTGGCAGTATTGAATCTTCAGTTGATGTATCACGCATATGAATGGAAAAACGAGACATTGATGGATTTCTTTCATGGTTCAAAATGGTTCAAGCATGTTCAGTTCAGGATTGTTAACAGCTGAACATGAGCAAAAACGAAATAGGTCAGGTTGGTCTTATTTTTGGCTAGCGATCGCCTATGGTATACACCTCTATGGCCAGGAGGTATGCCATCAAGTGACACAGGCTGACAGGCTGTGTTCATAATGACCTACACTGAGTATTCTACAGTACACAGTACACAGTGTAAAATTACAGAAAAACTACTCAAGATTAGGACAAATTAGGTATCCAACAATGTTGAACGTTTTGCACTAGAAACCACCAGAATCGCACAAAAATGTAGGGCCCTGGGCAATCCGCCTGCGGATGTATGGAGCTTTTGAAAACATCGGAATGGTGACCAAGTTCTGGGGGGGTAGATCGTTCTTACATGAGCCATGGACAGTAACAAAGATGTTCGGAAGTAGAAGTTCCTAAGCATTTAGACACAAGATGACACAATGCTGCGCAAGTTTCTGTTTAGCATGTGCAGCAGAGTACATTCCAACATTTCCATGATCCAACCACTTATAAGGAATAGCACTTGATGATGGGATTATGATTTCCTGGAAATATTTAGAGGGGCATTTACCATCCCAAATCATTTGCATTTCACCCCAAATCTATTGCCAATCCTTTTATACCAGTCCAATTGTAACCTTTCGGCTGCCTGTCGCGAAGGATAAACCGTGTTTCATCTTTGCCATCGAGAAGACTTCCTCACGGCACTTGGGGCGGCCCCACGATTCCACAGAGAAAATCTGAACACACCCTGGTTGGGTAATTGGTGAGGTTACCACCCAAAATGGAAGACTTTTCTGTTAAAATGATGCCGGAACCAATGAAACAGTAAAGAAATGTAAAGAATGCTAGTAATCCTGGGTTGACAATTTAAAGTTTCTGAATTTGAGAGATCCAAACAGGGCTGTCTTGGATCTTCAGGGAGTTCCCAGAACGACGTTTTGCTTTAAGAATGAAGCAACAAAATCATGAATCCTTGCACAAACAAACTGTATACAACATTGTAGAACTGTAAGATACTTTGGAAAAAATCATTGCGAGCAAATTCAAAAACGATACTAATGTGCTTTGGAAACTGTTAGTAGCTCCTTGGCTCCCAATAATCGAGAATATGACGGAATATGGATGCAACTTGCTAGCTCCATCCATGAAACCACTGGATAGTTTGGCCCGGGATCGATGCGTGAGATCTTTAAGCCATCTTTTTGCTGGTAAACTAACAGTTTGCTGTAGAAAATCACAATTTTTAGTGGGCAAATCAAATATAACTATGGGATATTCATCTGGTTGGTGGTGACTGTGCCCGTCTTGAAAAATGATGGAGTTCGTCAATGGGAAGGATTATCCCATCCCATATATGAAATGGAAAATAATCCAAATGTTCCAAACCACCAACCAGGTGGGATTCCCCCATCTTTTTGACACATCCATTTCTTTGAGGGCTATAGATCCTCCCCTCTCAAGTACTCCCACTCTGAAGTTTCCTGGTGAATCCACAAGTAGATCCCAAAAAAATGTCGTTGCCAACAGCTCGGGGCCATCAGCGAAACGGCCACCATAAACACACCATCACTGGAGATTCTCAGGATATATCCCGAGCCCTCATCAAACAGACCATGGAACTTGCACCGCAGCCGAGCATCTCAGATCATCGCGAAAGGTCTTGGCATCTTCCAGAAAGACTGGTTCCTCCATGGGACTCGCTGGGGCCTAGTGTAGTAGTACCCTAAGGGCCGCTGTTGGATCTTAGATGCCCGATTGAAATCAAGTAGCATATCGGTACATCAGACATATCTCTCCAAACACAGCACCAACATCACCAAGCAAATGTATCTACAATATACATAACCTGCCATGAAAACAAAGGTGTTCGCACTCATAAACCCGTTCAGAATCCTGAAATTCCAGTTGCACACCCGAAGCCAGAGGTGAACACCAAGCTTCTCATCTACCATCTCCTACACTACCAAATCCGAACGTTGCCATCTCAACAGAAACTCCTAAGTGAAACTATAATGTGCTGAAACTCAATTCGTAGCTCCAACTGGTTTCCCATCTACCAAGGAATATGGATAGCCATAGCTACTTGGTGGTTTCAACCCCCCTGAAAAATATCAGTCAGTTGGGATTGTTATTCCCAATATATGGAAAAATAAAATTCATGTTCCAAACCACCAACCAGATATGGATAGCCATAGCTGCTTGGCTCCCTAACCACTGGATTTTCGGCTCCGTTTGATGGCCCTATGATGGCTCCTTGCCCGGTGAATCTGTAGGATTCGCTGAAAGATAGGAACTTTCAGAACCTACGGGCACCAAAATGCGACATTTTGAGCACTACACAACGCATTTGGCGCGTGGCAATTTTCATGTTTTGCCTATCAAGTAATCCAATCCCCCTATCCCAAAAAATAGTAAATATCTAGATGAGCCCAAGAAATAAACACATCCATTACAAAACCATGCATAACCCAGCGTTTCCAGCGGGGTTATCTAATATTATGGGAAGGAACTCATTATTACACATCAGAAACCAAGTATCACACCTTTGGATCCCAGAGTTTCAAACCACGATTGGGCCTAGAGTTGGTTTAAGCGGTTTAAACATGTTTTTGTTTAAAAGATGCTTAAACCGAAAATGTTTAAACCAATCCGGGGTAGTACAGTAGGGGACTCTGGTGAATTCCGTTATACAAACATGTTTAAACAAATGTTTAAATATGTTTAAACAAATTCCACGAGATTGTGGACCTAACTGCATGAGATCATGCGCACTTGCAGAAGCAAGCACTGAGAAATCTGCTGCTAGTGACATCACCCTGGTGTTTCTTTCTCGCTCACCCGTTCTTATTACTCAAATCACTCACTTGAGTCACTTGGGACATGTTCAAGCAGCCCAACAACATATGAGTTCAAACGTTTAAACCTTTTGGGGTCATGGCTCCAAACGTGTTTAAACGGTTTAACGTGTTTGGACCGACTCTGATTCAACCTGCTCCCAAGAGCCATGTATCCCATGGCCTAGCGATAAACCTACCACCTTTACGAGGAAAATGATCTGTAATTGAGATCTGCTCTTACAAGTATGGAAACTAACACAGCTTGGCATATGCTTGGCATGGCTGGGAAACCCGTCCAAAAATGGCTGGGTCCATGGGATGGGATTTCTTACGTGTATTGCCTCATAGTCAAGGTATCCAAGTAAATGTAACAAAATATGTCAGTCAATGTCATGCAAAAATGGTCCCAAAATTTGGAATGATGGTCGCAAGTATATAAATCAAACGGTTCATAAGTTCGCATCTGTTGAAATTCCTTGGAGATTATTGTTGTTTTTCCCTCCAAAAAAAATATCTTTCGGGGATGCCCATCAGAAAATCACTCTGCGCCGCAGCGTTTTGCGCCGGTTTTTCCAGAGTCGGGTGCAGCCTGAAGGGCGGCAAGTGGCAAGGCTATTGTGCCATGGCCTAGGGTCATGGAAGTGGAGTGCTAGGCTACAAACAAGCGGATTTTAATGTCTAATTTCATTCAATGTAGTTGTTCCTGGGATCAAAATCTATATATAAATGAAGCTGGTGTCGTTGTTGTTGAAACACATATGCTGCATACACTTCAAACAAATGCATATACACATACATAAACATTGGCCTTAAGATTAACCCAAACATTGAAACATGGTCTGGTCGTATGCAACGGGCTTTGGTGCAAGTCAAAGCTAGGGCCTAGGGACCAACACATGTTCTCTTGTCAGAGGCATGCATGAATACATTGTGACTATTCTGAACGCAAACCTTGAATCTATTAAAACATAATATCTTTACGACTCAGCGAGAAATAACTTGTCGCAGTCCTACAATGGAAAGCATGTACTTGATGTAATTGGAAAGTTCCTGAGCAAAACAATCTTGCAATTTTTGGTTTTTCAAAATTACAGGATAACTTCGATTATTCCACGTTTATGTCCCCCTGGTCATAAAATTCCATTCACTGATAGTCGAGTCAATGTCCAAACTCCAGCATGAAAACTCCAATTTCACATGCTATGAAAGACATATATATATACATTAGTTCATCATCCCAAAAACTTTTCTGTATGATTAAATATTGCTAGTTTTGGGGATGATATCCCTACTCTGTATGGTACAGAAAAATTATTGGGATGATATATAAATAATAACTTTTCATATACCCTCTGGTAAACTAACATAACTATGGAAAATCACCATTTTTAATGGGAAAATCCACTATAAATGGTCATTTTCAATAGCTATGTTAAATTACCAGAGGGTATCCCCCGTTACCATTGCTTCACTATTCCATCCCATCAGGTCACCGTGCCGCCATCGCTTCTTGGAAAAACTCCGTCAAGGCGTGGAGCATCGGGGGACCTGCACAGTAGGCCCCACGCAGCGGTGCATCCCACTTGGTATATCGCCCGGAGAAAACCCATGTGTATATATATATATATATATATTGAAACAATTACATATAACGTATATTATGTATATTCAAGTACAACTATATTGATGTGTATAATTGTATCTAGTATATATATATATATAGCCTTGTGTAGCTAAAGATATTTCATATAAACAACTCGAGTCTAGCATGACTATTACCCACTTGCTAACTAGGTTGCACCCCAAATATCCTATGGTGCTGGTATCATGCCGCCTCCAAACCGTCAAATTTAGGATGCGTTCAATATCTACAGGGGTCGCTGGCATGATTTGCATTCATGATATTTGATGGGCAAAATATCATGTATCGTAGAAGCATCAAAACAGGACACTACTGGCGAAAAGACTTGGGGCCATTACCATCAACGATATGGGCCCATGGATAGCCCTCCAGGAGTATTTGTTTGTTGTTGACGAGCGTTGACGAAACATATGCCCGCCTGTGGTCCATTTACATGTCGTGTGATGCATCAAGTATGGTTTTATGAAACTGCATTTGCAGTGTCAAACATGTTGGTTGGGAATCAACCAATCAGGTGAGGTCAACATGTAAATATACATAGACATTGCTAAACCTCAAGTAAACACCTTTTTAGGATGGCCCCATTAACGAACCATCAATTATTGGTAGGTTGTTGTGAAGTCGTTTCCTTCATATACAAAAATAATCCAAAATATACCGTTTCTCTTCAATGTATACATTGTCAATATGCATATATATATATATATATGTTGTATGCAATATTAATATATATATATATATACACATACATACACACAGATATGTATATATATATATACACATGTTGCATACAACACATGCTCGGGTCTCTTTCCGATGATATGTTTAAGATACCGAGATGCTTGGCGCATGTCCAGCAGAGCCAAGTCTAAGGCGCACTGTGGCACCAAAGTGTCCTTGGAACGTCCAAACTTGTACTGGTTGGTGGTATTTCTACCCCTCTGAAAAATATGGAAGTCAGTTGGGATGATGACATTCCCAATATATGGAAAGTCATAAAATTCATGTTCCAAACCACCAACCAGTGTACCATACTTGAATTTATAATCCACGTGATATCCACGTGATAAGATAGTACTACATGGGATACCCCCAGTTGTGTGTAGGTTATAGGGCTATACAAAGCTATGGGGCACGCATGGAATGGATAGATTGGGACTCCAGCATTAGAACCAAATGAAGCATCCCACAAGATCATGCAAGTTTCGCTGTCAACTGTTTTGAAGACGCAAAGAGGGCTATGCAACAAACATCTGGACATGTATCATCAGCAAAGTAAAGTGATTGATATGTATCACAATTACATGTAAACATATGTGAACCGTGGTCAAACGGCTTTGGGCTAGAGGCTAATCTGTTCGGGGTCATGTCAAGTGAAATCATTGCCGCTCCCAGTTGTGTATTCCCGTGTCTGCAGCCAAGCTTCGCAATTTCTCTGCAGCAAAGCTGGAGCAGTTCACACTCACCTGGATAGTGTGTCAGTGTTCAGATGTCAATGGAAGTTCCCCGTTGTTTTGCTTAGTAGGGGGGATTCTTAACTTCGAGTGGGTTCTTTGAGCGGGGCAATGGTGTCTACTCAGGTTGACTAACACATCACACATATTTCAACTTTCATCCGAAGTCCATCCTATTAAAATCTATGAAATACATTTCACGAGATTTGAACTGCTATTAGAATCAGTAAACCTCCTATGTATTCGCAAATTGGTACAATCTGGTGTGTCTGTTCCTGCCGGGCATTGGACCACCATCACCTGAACGTCCTCTCGCCCGTGGAAGAGCCAAAAGGAGCGAGTGGCCGCAGGAATCCGCGCGGCAGGCAGCAGCCAGCCTGACGGCGGTAGCTTCACCCTGTAATTGTCAATTTTAATTGATGACTTTATTTGCAATACATGTGTACGGAATACTTTAATAATATATATATATGCATAAACAACATGACATGTGTGTATTATCATCAAACAAACAATACTTAATAGTCATATTTTGTATATACGTACATATATAATCATATGTATGTATACAAACATATATATATATACGTACGATTATTACAAAACACCATGCACTATGTAATATATGATATACATATATACAGACTGTACATATGTACGCATAACTGTACCATATGTATATCAGATATCGTTCATGACCCCTTGATTGGCCTGAGATCGCGATGCATCCTGCCAGTGGTTTCCTTGGAGCATCCGTTCGACATCGTTCAAACGTTCCAGGAAGAACAGCCATGGTGGTACACCAAAATAGATGGTTTACTATGGAAAAACCCATCTATAAATGGATGATAACTAGGGGTAGCCATATTTCAGGAAACCTCCATATCAATGCTATGTCCCAAAATCTAACATCTCTGCGTCATTGTGGGGACAATCCTCCAGCCGTGAACAAGTTCATGGCCTTGCTGATTGCACGTCCCAATTTTCTAGGATTGTCCCATTCATATATGGAGGAACCTCAAGACTCCCAAGTACCTGCTAGTAAATAGCAACTGCAACTAGGGTGCAACAAAATTCTAGGATATAGAATCTAACCGTATCTAACCTACGTCTACAATGTTAGATAAGTGACCCTGTACATGATATGTAGACATAAAAAGAGTTGGACAGGCGATACATGATAATACTATTCCGTTTCCAAGTTTAGTTCGATGTGGAAAATCCACTATTTGTAGATCACGTGCATAGTGCATAGGGTTTTCCCATGGCTTTTCCACATCTTTTTGTTGTTTACAGTAGCCGCATGGGGAACCAACCACACAACTCATCCAACCGCATCGCCCCGAACCGCGACTGCGGCGCGGATATTCCGCCACGCTCTGAAGGGCGCATGCAGCTCCCTGGTTTGCAAAAACATAGCAAGACCATGGGAAATCCACTATAAAATATGGGGAAATCATGGGAAAGCATGGGACATCCTTTATAAAAAATAAGGTTTCTAGCTGGGAAATCATTGGCCTAACTGAAGAGTTTTCAGCTGACCATGTTTGATTACCGCAGGGTATATTAGCCAAAAAACCTAGCAAAAATCAAGTATAGCAACCTTCAACAAGAAAAAAAAGGTTGGAAAACTGGAAATGATGGGGAAAACATCATCTAACAAATATCCTGGAAGAACTGTTCAGCATCTTTTCAGCAAGGCTTCAACCATTGGGCCATTGGGGTTCATGGACAACAACGGTGAACCACCGGAGAATGCCGAGGAATGCCCCGTCGTTCCAGTCCTCTCCGCACCTGTGAGTAGCCTGCAAGGATTACACGAGTCGAATCCTAAGGCCCCATGGGAAGACCGTGATGATCGCCATGGGAAACCATTGAGGATATGGCATCTGCATGGCCATGGCTATTAGTTATAACTGATAATTTTCATGGTGATCACTAGTGGTTAGTTATGGTTAATAGTGGCTAATATTGATTAATGATGGTTATAACTATAGTTATTTCTATGGGATTGTAGATTCCATACATGTGGTTAGTTCAGTACTTATAACTGGTATTTCGGGCCATAACTGCAAGGATTTACTGACTGCCTCAGAGATAGCCTCCCAACGATGGGGGTTCATGTCTGCCCTGGAGAGTTGCTGGTGCAATCTCTTCACAAGTCCTTGTTTGATTTGGTACTTGTCTGGTTGGTGGTATACCTACCCCTCTGAAAAATCTTAGTCAGTTGGGATTATTATTTACAATATATGGAAACATAAAATTCATGTTCCAAACCACCAACCAGTTGTAGTTGCATTTGAGGGGGAACACTTGAAATTCCATGACAGTTCTCACATGTTCTCACCAATATTGCTGGGTCAAATAGGATGCAAACATTCAGGCTGTGCCCATTTAACCTTTGGGGTTGGACTTTTGAATTCTACTTGCACTGATAAAGACATATGATGATTTAGACCAGCAATAAGTGTGAAACATACCCCTTGGGAATCGATTGGTTGAAAGGGTGAGGGATATAAACAATGGCGGTGGAAGCTAGGAACCAGGAGACATGGCTAGCAATAATCACAAAGATTGATTGGATGTTGATGTTGCTGGGAATACTGAGGACGCACCTGTTGGAAGTCACAACCATCATGATTGGTATAGCACCATAATATACCATAATGGCAGATAATAATCTATAATAGCTCTGTAATCATTTTTTTCTAAGATCTACAATTTGTTCTATCTGTGTGGAGGTTGCATCATTATTCAGATAGATAGATAGATAGATAGATAGATCGATCGATCGATCGATAGATAAATAGATAGATAGATAGATAGATAAATAGATAGATAGATAGATAGATCGATCGATAGATAGATAGATAGATAAATAGATAGATAGATAGATAACATAGAATTACACAATTGACAATTCATAGTCGAACATATTTCATGTTTAGCCCTTGAGGCACATCAACCATGAGACAACGGCAGCTCTAGGGACTCAAAACCTTCCATGTCGATGACCCCTCCAGTGTTGATGCGGATTTAAACAAACAAAATGTGGATTTAACCAAACAAGTATAAAGGATTAAGAAGGAAGATCATATACATACATATATATATGTATAATTATATATATATGTATAATTATATATATACCACGTGGGATCATGTAACAGTGGATGGTTAGGATTATCCGATTATCCGTTCTCTTTGTGGGTGGTCTCAATGGGTGGTTAAGATTCGCATGGCATCCTTTTCTGATCATTGGAAGCCTCACAGACCTAAGACACCAAGTGATACTTCTGGTGATCTAACATATTTAACCATCAACAATAGGGATTTAATATGATTTAATGGTATTTCATAGGTATTTTATTGTTGATGGTTAAATCAATGGAGATATCATTGGGTGGTTGCCTTGCAGTCTCCAAGACACCAAGCGATACTTCTGCTGCACTCGATCCAGTTCTTGCTGCACCAATCGCGAACACGTGGCATAGATTCCACGTTCATCTGAACCTGACGTGGGTCCCATATTGTGACCCTGGTAGTTTATAACAGTTTATGCAAGTTTGTTTAGATTACATTGTGAAGTGATAACTTACAATAGTCTTACCAAAACAATGCAATTTGAAATTACATCCCTACTCTTCCAAGTGGGCTACTCGAGTAGTGCCTCTGAACAGGACAGAAATCACATTAAAAACAAATTGGTGTTGTTTGTGAGACCCTTGACGATTGCTAGTCCACATGGCAAACTTGGATGGCCAATGACTGATTGGTGGTTCGGTTGGGCCACCCGTCCCAGAATTGGTACGAGTACCATCCCAATTTTATGGTAGTTATCCCCTTTTGGCTGTCTCACCCCAAAATTGGTTTGATCATGTTTGATCCCCGATACATACCGATTCAGTGTGTGGTTCTATGTTTGGTTCTATGTTTGCATATATTTGTAGATGTTTATATAACTATATATGTGTGATCCCCTCATCCCAATTCATGTGTGGTTCTATGTTTGGCCAGCATTCCCCCCAAAATGTTTGAACCACAAGCAGACACAACTGAGATACATTCGTGGTCTTCCGAGCCAACTTCGATCCGCGCAGCCTCCAAAACCATTCAAAACCATGAAGCTCTAACTGCACATGGTGCAAACATTAAGACGTAACCACCAATGAAGGAGGATTGAAAATGGATATGTTTGGATGATTTTGAATATTTTTTGATGATTCTGAATGATTTTAAACAGTTCTAGATTATTTTGGACGATTTCAGATGGTATTAGAGTTTTGAACAACTCTATTTACAAGTAGTGAACCTGGGGGCACAAATAGTCGGACAGCAAAGGTGTTGCCTATTTTTTTTGGATGCCCCAAACCATTGTCCACAGAAAACTGTGCATTTTGCGGACCGCTTGGGGAAACCAAAGCTTTCCTCCATATAAACATCAATAAATATGACCAAAATTCACTGGTGATGGCAAGAATACCCCAAGACAACCCAGGTATGGTTATTCACACATATATATATATATATACACATACATATACATACGTATAAGTATACATATCAATGTGAATACAAACGCACATACACATACATAAATATATACCTATACCTATATGTAAACATATACATACATACATACATACATACATACATATATATATATATATATATAATCAAACATATATAGCTATATAAACATCTATAAATATATGCATATATATATATATTATGTATATATATTTATATATTTGCAGTTATTTGCATATATTTGAAACCATTTGCATAAAATTGGTTACGAACCATGGATCCTATGAATGCCTGCGACGCTGGCTGTCATTCAGCACACCCACCCACCCTCCGTCAGATGACACGTGCTCCAAGCCACCGAAAGAAAGTCTCCCCATGCAGCCATCTTTCGACCTGTACCAAGTTATATGGGTTTGTCTGAAAATAGGGTATATTCCCAATTATAGCCATTTAATAGGGATAATGATCATTAACCATTGGGTTCGACAACACAGGTTGTCGTCCTGGTCAAACTTTACGAATGACAGAACTTGAAGACTGTTTCTCTCTATAGGGCGTGTGCGCCCTAATCCTTTAAGTATGGGGCCCCCCGATTTATAAGCAATTTTGGCCGTTTTTTGGCCTTTTTTTGGGGGCCCCTTATTTTCGGATTTTGGGTTCGGGCCCCTTGTTGGGGCCCCCTTTTTTACCTCTTTGTTTTGAGAATGTGGTTTGGTTTGGGGCCCCCTTTTGTTGTACCCCTTTGTTTTGGTTCAGTGGGTTTTGGTTCAGTTTTGGTTCAGTTTTGGTTCAGTGGGTAGGGCGTGCGCGCCCTAAGCCTTAAACTTCGGGGGCCCCTTTCCTAAAAGGTGTGT
>Ga0126342_10001052_pt1 | contig 36302 bp, 34 predicted proteins | sample Cyp1metagenome_FD_92528 | JGI IMG/M metagenome (GOLD analysis project Ga0126342, IMG submission 92528) | Coral microbial communities from Lord Howe Island, Old Settlement Bay, Australia - Cyphastrea 1 metagenome | ecosystem: Host-associated > Invertebrates > Cnidaria > Coral ... | reverse complement strand
TATATATATATATATACATAGATCTAGTATATAATGTATACATATTATACATGTTCTCCAGTTTGAAATTTGAAATTTGATGAAGACAGGCCGTTCTTCTTTGGCCACGGGACGTCCAGGATGTCGAGGATGTCCAGGACCAGGATGGCGACGTGATAGCAATTCCGGAACAACTTCCCAGCTGTATCAGGCCACTTGGCGGGGGTAGCACTGGGTAGCACTGGGTAGCACTGGGTAGCACTGGGTAGCACTGGGTAGCACTGGGGTACCAGGTACCCCGGATGAGTGAAACTGTTCAACGGTTTAGCCATGAATCATCGTAGTGAAACATCTGTGAAACATCTATGAACATATCTACTTTTCGGGAATCAACAAGGTTTACCCATGCGGATCCTGTGGAAAAATCATGGCAAAGTAGAGGTTTGGAGTCACCCGCATGTATTACATGAACTTACTTCAGGGGCGTCCCATCTCTGAACAGTTGATTGTCCCTTTTCGAAGAGGGCGCGGGCGTTTGTTTCACAGCAACCAGAAATCCATCAAAATAGATGGCTTTGATAGGAAAGCATGGGAACACATTGGAAAACCATGAGAAAACATGGGACCACCATGGGAAAACATTGGACAACCATGGACAGAAATTGGTTTCGCCAAAATGTTACAGGTCACCCGGGGTATCGGGGTATTACCATAAAGTTTGGATTTTGCTTCGACTTTTTCCTTCATTCAATTCCGGGATAACACCCTTCCCCTGTGGATTTTGCCAGGGATGATGGCACCGCACCAGCAGTGCATGCAGCCTTCTACTTGTGGCCGCTGGGCAAAAAATATCGCGGGATGGTGACCATGGATTGTGAGCCAATATGGTGATGCCTAAGCCAAAATATCTGTGTCAATTGTCAAGCTGGGACGGCCAACCCAACTTATTGACTCCCAAAATGTTTGATTTTTTCAGGATGGTGAATTATTATATAGTTTATATCCAAATGGACGTCCTTTTCCCACTAGATGTTTTTTTTTCCATTTACAGATGGGTCGCACCCGTTGAACAGAGGACATCATTGGGACTGACAATATGACAGGAAACAAATCCTGCCGATGGTCTTCGGATGTATTTGGTGGTTCCAAACTCTTTCATTTGATGCTCTCATGCCTGGGATAGTGATATCCAGTGGCTCATTTTTTGGCCTAAAAAACAAGTTTGATGTTCCCGCATCCAGTGGACATGTATAAGACCACCAGACCTCATTTGTTTGATTCCTATGATTTGATGTCATTTGATGTACCCTCTGGTTATGACTAACATAGCCATGGTATAGATGGCCCATTTACAGATGGTTTACCTATTAAAAATGGGGATTTTCCATGGCTATGTTAAATAACCAGATGGTATATGTGTTCTTCAACTATGAGTTATTTGTTTCTAATATGATGTGATGCTATAGATCCATTCTGCACTGAGATGATCAATGGATGACGACTCAGCTGATTTTGTTGGTTCCACTGACCGTCTTCCAGGTACGGCAATATAGAGGCACGCACCGCCACGGCTTATCCACAGTGGTCAGGCTGCTGATTGATGATTATATTATAGATCATGATAATGGGTTGTACTAACCAACGCTACTGTAAGTGGGCATGATCATAATCCATGGTCGGATTTCCCTTTAACCAAGCAGCATACCAAGAGAAACACAGATGCCGTTTGTGGCCATTGATGAGCTGAAAACTTTAAAACAAACGCTGGATCCCTGTCTTAGAAACACCAAAATGAAAAACGATAAACAGTTCGATTGAACATATCTTGATACCAACCACAAAAGATACAAGTCTTCCTGATATTATCCTGATATTATACTTTTACACACTAGTAAGTTCAACACATCTTGATAGCAACCACTAAAAAAATCCAGAACGATCATTTTAGTGAAATTCCACTTTCAAACAGTGGTCACGGTAAATGTTGCATGTTCTTGCAGTTTTTTGGAGGTAACTGCAATGGATATGGATCCCTGGATGGCAGAAAAATGTTAGGCAGCATAGTGGATCCACCGACTCCTAATGATCGAGGATACATATGTAGATAGACACATCATAATCATATGTAATTATGTATTACACGTAATATATGTATCTATATATATAATTATATATATATATACACATGTTCAATTGTTGTATTTGTGCATGTAGACTCTCACTATGATCCATTTCCTGCTGGGTTCCATTGCCAGACTGATGGCCGATGGATGCACTGGGACCACAAGGTGGGTTACGGGGGGTCAAGGGCTGGCTGCTTCCCTGCCTATTTTTTCAGTTTAGTGGTACTTGTTTGTTTTAGAAACAGTCTCTTGAGATTAGACAGGCCCCTGTTCTGAAGCGTAGCACGTGGAAAGCTTGTTGACATTAAAGCAGCTGCAAGCATGGTGGGGTCACCAGTTGTGTCAAGTCATTGTTTGTGCCGGGAGATTGCAGCATTCCATGACAATTTCAATGGGAAATTCATGCTGCAAAGCGCAATATGCCGTATTTAAAAAAGGGAACACATCCGAAAGTCGTCATTGTTGCTGATCGAACCTGTCCACCATGTTTACATGTTGCTTGAATCCCTACCAGCCTAAAAAATCCATAGAATTCCATCATACAAATCCCATTTACATTCCATTAACCTCAGAATCCCATTAAACCATTGTTTTCAATGCTGAACTTCCCATGTTTCCGCCAGGTGCTACCCCACTGGGATCCCAAGGCGCCGAAGTGGCCCCGAAGCCTGTCCGGGTTTGAATCGCCTGGATTTTTTGGATACGGCGTTTTTTGGGATCCCAAGATGATCTTAATTGAGGTTAGTGAATGATAATTTGCCCAGATTGAATTGATGATGGTGCCCCTCTTTTAAGATGAAGTCTGTGAAAATAACTCCAATTTTACTGTTTCGGCTTTTGTGATGCCAAACGGGTGGTGAAAAAAAACAGCACACAGAATTAACTGGGTGATCACCTTGGATGCGCTTTTAGCCGGTGGTGACCTGCTACCTTTTACAATTGGAGATGGTTATAATCCATGAAATGTGGGAATGCCATTCTCAACCATCATGGAATGAGTGGAATGACAGAGAGTTTTGAACACTCAGAGTGGTCCTTTTTCGGCCAGGGATCAGAAACCGGCTCACCAACTCATGGCTTTGACGAGAAATGGGGGATTTTCCACTTCGCAAACTGGTGCAGAAACCGCTCAGAAAATTCTTCCAGCAGGGCCCCAGTCCAATCATCCGCTGGTGTGTTCCGATCTCGTGAAGGTGGATGAACTACACAGGAAGTTTAGTTGGCAACCACCAGATGAGCCAGGGAATCCAAGGGGGCACTAGATGGTGGGATGGGATGGGGGTAAATTCCACTTGGAAGATCTGATTTTTGAATCTTTTTGATGTTTTCTGGTTGGTGGTTTCAAACATGTGGTTTTTCCCACACTAAAATATGGGATAATCCTTCCCATTTTTGCTGTGGCTCATCAGAACATGAGCTTTTTCATCCCATGACAAAGTTCCGACAGCGCGGCTTGAGGCCACACTCTACGTTCTATCCAGAAAAAGGCACCTATAGGCGCAGGGCCAAGCGGCCAAGCGGCCAAGCCACTGGATGTCTTGGAATCAGTATATCAGCGACATTCAGCAACCCATGATCGTCATCACCTCACAATTCATAGTTGCCCCTTCAAAGTCGCTGTTTGGATAGATGATGTCGACTAGCCATGTTTGATATGTTTGATTTGAGGCGAATTCCCATTGATATCCCCATTTTTGTTGGGGAAATCTCATGAAAATCCCATGTCCTGCCAGCTCCGCGAACAACGAGACCTTGCATGCTCAGTTTCAGGAGCTGCGGCAGGCTCGGAAGCTGTTTTGCGGCAGGGGGGTGCTGTTTTTTTGTGATAAAGGATGGTGAATAGAATTGATTTTGCACAATTCGTTGTTTTCCGATTCCCATCTTTTCCTCCCGACTTATTCAGCGATTTTGGGCATAGCGTATAGTTGGGAAGACTTTATCATGCATGTTTCTTTCAATCATTTCCTCAAATGTCTCCTTGATTTCAACATATGCAGGAAGGCCCTATCATTTACATGTTGTTCCCTTCAGTTCATCCAGTTTTTTTTACTCCACTAGAATCATCAACAGGGCAGCATTGAAACCCACTCGAATTCATCAATTCCTATGGCGCCTCGTCATCGAGGCTGGCATCGATTCTGCCATGTGTTCCTGGTGGGGACGAAAGGAGTCATCAGATCGCTGGCGTTGATGAAGTTAGGATTTCTTTGTCGCTATCAGATTGTTAGTAGATGTTAGTAGTGAGTAATAGGCATTACTCGTACTATCTCGTACTTAAACGTGTTTTGAACACAGTGTTAGTAGTTGAAACTTTGGGTGTTATTTTGAAAAGATCAAGACAATGTATGTCAATGTATTTCAATCTATTTTGTAAGATCTTATATAATTAAGTTGTTTCCTTTGGTTTCAGCATTCTCTCACCATAGATTTCTGCCCTGCAGAAACAGCCCCCAGATGGATTTCTCCCAACTTTGGATGACCATTTCACCCCAAAAAAGATGACCACTGTAAAAAGGGGCCGGGATTTGCGGCATCTCAAGGCCGATGATCGAAGTGTCATATTGTTGCTGGACATATTTATATAATATATATATATATATATTTATCTATTTATATAATGTATTATATATATATATATATATATACGTGTATTATTATATATATACACAATATGTGTGTATGTATATATATATATATATCCTCCAACAAAAAATGTGGACGGCTGGTTCTAAATCCCCATACCCTTTGGCACTCAAACATGGCTGTGTGTAGACTTTGTCGTGAACTGGCCCGCAGTGAACAGCGCACAGAGGTGCCGAGTAGACCCGACACCTCACCCCCAGCAATAGGGCCACAAAGCCTCAGAATCGCCATGTCTTGACTGCACATAAATGGGGATGGGTCAAAACCTATTATTACCATATTTGGAAGAATCAACATCCATTAACCAGCTATTTTAGGTACCATCCGGGTGCCAGGGTTTTGACTCACAACCAAATCATCCAATCCACCATTTAGTTCAATGAGTTTCCAATCTATTACATTTTTTACTGTGTTGTCGAGGAATTCCAATTTCGGAGCCTCCGAAGTCGGAATTCCTCTTCAAAACAGTAAACATGTAATAGATTTGGAGCATATGTGAGGACATATATTATATATACATATAATCATCATGGTTATTGGATCCTGATAGATCCTAAGCAAGTTCCCAAAACATCCACCAGTTGGTGAAGTAATGTGGTAAACATCCCACCTATTTCTGGTAAGTAGTTGGGGATGGTTTATCATTGGGTTTACTACATCAACTACCCTTTGCAAATCAAACATGGCAATTGAACCTCACCCACAAATGGAGGTTTATAGCTCTGAAAATCATCGAAGTAAATGATGTATTTCCCAGCAACGTTTGATTTCCAGAGTAATATCATCCATATAGATGATGTTTTCTCCATATTCTCCATATTCTCCAGGTTGGCATTTTTTTGGGGGTGCTATAACTATGATGATGGTAAGTCTGGTAAGTTCTCCCAGGACTGGGAAGGCAAACGTGATGATGCGGACTCAGGCCATGGCCTGGCGCGGCGTGCCCGGTAATGAGGGTGCGCCAAACCATTACCATCATTACCACCAGTGGCATATGCCTAACCATATGGCACCAAGCATCAATGGTGCTTAACCATCAATGGTGTGAATTCCTTTGGATCCGAGAAGTTTTCTGAGGATTTTTTTTGGATCTATAGGGAATGATAACAATGATACGGATATTCCATGGGGACAATAACTCTCATTGGATATTCCATGGGGATGGCAATGGATGTGCCATATGCATCCATATGCTAGATATGGACCATCGCTGACATGTGAACATTCCTCACCTTGCGAAGTCACCGGAATGATGGAAATTGGATTGGGGTAACTATGTTCAGGTTAGTGAACTCCTATTAGTCAGCCAGATTCTTTGCAATCCTATCCCGCAAATATAGATCCATTTGACACCAAAAATTGAAAACAGATCAAATACTAAAGCAAGGTTTCTAGTACTAGGGTGTCTATTATTAGGGGGTGGGGTTTTCATATCATATTGGTATGCAGGTATATACCATGGTGGATTGGAATAATCATATCAAGTGGGTCCAAGTGGATTATCCTTGACCTTGAGCTCTCGGGGTGTTTGTGGAGTAAGTCATCTAGAAATGCTTTGTTGTGTGGCAGGAACGCAAGAGTGATGTATCTTAGAAAGCGGGCTGTTGAGGCCTGATAAAGTATGCAATAATGCTATATATTTGATTAGATATTGGCATGTCAGTGGATCATGAAGCATGATATAAGATATAGTATACATTGTATTGTATCCATGTCTATTTATAGATGATTAGTTGAAGCTAGTTGTGTTTTCTGTGATAGACAAGCTGACCAAGTGCCCTTTGGCACGGCCATCTCAGAGCTCCAATCGCTGGATGCCCAATGGTTGTCGAAGACCTTTTTTGTCCCACATCATCCATGTATTGTTTATTTACCTATACCACTGTAAGAATAAATATTCCCAAATATATAGCAAATTATAAAGGTAAATAGAGGTTTCTTAAAATGGGGGGTATCCCCAAATCATCCAAGTCGTTAGACCATTTTCGTATTGAAACCCATAGTGACTCCAGCATTTCAAGCAGGAGCCAACACGGACGTGCTGATGCCCCAGGTTCTCGAGGTGAGGGTAGGGCGCTCTGCAGGCACCACAATTATAAATTCAGAAATGATAAATGGTGTGTGTTTGAAATGAAAATTGTTTTGTAACCATCCAAATGTAGATAAACAATTGATAAATGTACCAGACATGGAGCATATGGATATGATGTGATAGACCATGAAACACAATTTGAAAGGATCTGCCTAAATTATGTTCATGTAACACATCATGGTTTCCGACAAAAGCTGGCAGCCGGCACTTTTGATCGTTTGGGTGCCCTTCAACTTGGGCATGTTTAAATGATCACGAAGTCATTGTCCATATGTTAACAATATTTACATGATTATACATGTATTATTCGTATCATATGATTATAAGTTGTATACCTACGTTATATGTTGAAACATAGTATGTTCCTGTGAATGTATGTTATAGAATGTTATATATATATGGCATGGGTTATACATAGTTGTATTAATATGCGTTAATATGTATATATATATATATATTCATATTTAAATGAATGCCCTGAGATCTCAATTCTGCCAACAGCGACTTCGGTTTAGATTCCAGGCAGCTGCAACTGCTGGGGTTTATGTGTCCCTGGGCTCAGTCAACAAAGAAACCTGCAAAAACCAGATGGTTCATGATGTTTCACAAAAAAACAGACAACGTTCTGGTTTGAAAGGTATCTTAGATTGAACTGTAGAGAAAATGAGCTACAATTTCACTAGCTAAGTCTGAAAGATTGATCATTTAACAAACAACTGGTCCTGTAAGCACGAAGTAAGTCTCACAGGGCTTGTAGTTTCTTCATACTCAACCTTGATTGCTTTCTTGATGATCGGATTATTGAACCTTTCATTGACTGGTTCTCCGATATGATTTTGCATTTTTGCATACATCCCTGGTTGGTGGTTTGTAACATGTTTTTTTCCCCAATAGTTGGGATGATGATCCAATCTGACGAAGTCATATTTTTCAGGGGGGGTAGGTATACCACCAACCAGATCCTCTCTGGACAATCCATCCCTTGACGTCACGTTCCCATCTGGTCATCCGGTCATCTGCCCATTTCTTCGGGAGATGGAAATAGCAGTTCCTGGCATCCATCAGCAACGTTAATCGGAAATTTATTTTTAACATAATCATAGGTAGACTATTAGTGATATGAAAGTAAGACCCAATGCTCACTGGTAGAATCTATATATTCTGTACTTCTATATTACATCAGAAACTGGAACTATAATCATTACTAATCCCAAGATATGTCATTCCAAATCATTGACACATCTCATGTTTTGCAGTCCCTATATTTTCATTATTTTCTACGAAACGTTGATGATCTTCCCAGGTCATTCCACATTGAGCCCTATGGAGGCCGGACACCTGAAACGCCTGGGGAGCCCAGTAGTTTCCCTCCATTGGTCCATGGTTTTCCTCTGGTTGGTGCTTTGGAACATGGCTGGATTATGACTGATCCTAACCAAATTTTTTTTGGGATAATCCTTCCCATTGACTTTCATATTTGAAGCGGGGTTGGGTGTTAAAACCACCAACCAGGACCATGTTTTTCCGCTCTGAATCTCCCAGGTTTTTGGAGGACTTGAAATACATCTTCCGGGAATATGGGAAGCACCCAGCCATCTTTCGAGAGGCGCCGGAAGACTGATAGATATCCATCAGAAGCTGTAGCTTTGAACTAATGTATGTTCATGTATTTGTATAATTTTAGATATCTACATATCTAGATAGGTATAGGTATGTGTATATACACATATTTCAAATTTTATGTATATGTGTATATATATATATATACATACTACATCTTATATATATACACACATGTATGGATATTATATACTGCTACTGTATATATATATATATATTTGTACTACAATGTGTTGTGTATATATATATATAAGATTTATATAATAATATATAGTTCCTCTAGTGTTGTGGTGAATTGATTCTTAGAGGTTGGGTTTCGGAGAGGGCATTTTACATTGTACCCATAAGTCAACAACCTCGCAAGATCCAGGATACGATTCCTGCACTTGGGGATGCAGGATACGGGTTTCTTAATGGAAATAACAATGGTAATAGCCGTCATAAGTTGGGATAGAAGCCCTATTTCGGACTTTGGTATATATATATAATTATATATATATACACCTGAAAATCCGCCAATTCCAACGGATTGAAACCTCGGCTTTTCCGACTATATAAATTTGCTGTGACGACTGGGGACATGACATTTTCTTGTTCGGTTTGATCCGCAAGCCATATGGCACCCGAATGCAACCCACATATGCATGATATAGAAGTGGCCCGCCCATCAGACCAGAATGGCTTCCAGGAGCCTGTTGCTGGAAAACACATGTTGCTAACCACATGTCAACTGTCTCTCCCAAGTGAATCATCAAACATCTCCCTGTTGAGTAGTCGTTGAAAATGGCAAGCCAGGTCTTTGATTCAACCAGTATAAACTTGATCGGTCATGATAGGGGGTTATAACACTCTAGTAAACTAACATAGCTATTGAAAATGGCCGTTTATAGTGGATTTTCCAATAAAAAATGTGATTTTCCATAGTTATGTAAACGTTTACCAGAGGGTAACACCTGGTTTGGGAATCATCGGTTTACCAGGGTCAACCAGCCAGTAATTCATCGGATGGGAGAACGGGGTATACTGTCATTGCGAAAGAAACATGGTCTCCCTGCTTAAGATGTAGCTAATATATTATGGTAATGAATATAAGTAATATAGTGCAATATAGGATATATTTATATAGTATAATATATTGTAGTAATTACCATTGATGGAACATTAATATATGTTAATTAATATAGTTCCTCTCAACGTGCCGTACTGTTCCATACTTGGAAGTGAAAACTTTGTGCAGGTATGTCCTAAAAGTCAGAACCCCAATTCTTTACTGTTTCATCATTCCACATTATTTCAGTTTCTCTTTCAAGAAGCAGAAGCTACGTGCTCCATTACATGGTTTCAAATTGGTTCCATCCGCGTATTGGAAATCAAAGCAAAATACGTTCATTATATTTAAGCCAAAACGAAGTACATCATTTGAGTCAACATAGATCGATGAATAAAAATAGTGAACACAATCCATATGGATATCTTTGCGCGCATTAAATGACTGAAGTAACCAAAAAAATAAAAACAAAACACACGTGGCTTTTCTGGGGGGTCCAAGAAAAAACCACGCGTGTAGTATCATAACTCGACCTACCCAGCACTAAAGAAGTCCCCCACCAGGGACCACAAGAACGGCCCATTTTCTGGCTCTACGACGTTGCTTGGAGATGCCATGGCAGCGTGGGGGGCAGAAAAATTGGTGGATTTAGAAACCAAGCATTTTGTGGAGATATCTATATATGGATATCTTACTTTGTTAGGGATATAACAACAAACAAAAGATGGGCAATTCATGATCAAGTAGATTTTTTGATGGGCAATTCATATCTTACTTTGTTTTATAAAAAAAATGATGGGCAGTTCGTGATCAAGTAGATTGAGTGGTACCCTATTTTCAGACGGGCCCAAATGTACTGGAACAATTGACTTGTCAACCGCACAACTCACGTTTGCTTCAAAGTACGAGTCAGTTTGCCAATACTGAATCCAATCTGAAATTCTGTATCAGCTGTGTGTTCCAAAATCGCCAAAATTGGTTACCCCCAAAACATCCCATCTTTAATCATGAAATCCAAGCATAATCCATGGCCAAGTGTGTTGCACTCAAATGGCCATACCCTCTGGTAATTTAACATAGCTATGGAAATTGGACCATTTTTCTAGATGATTTAGCTATTAAAAATGGTGATTTTCCATATATATAAATCATCATTTTCCCATGGTTGTCCCATGGTTTACCAGAGGCTAATCCCACCAGTGAGGCTTGTTGGAAGTCCCCACCGCGATCCCAGCGATCTCCAGGTGTCAGCGCAGCACTCGTTGTCGGAAGTCGCCCAATGGAGAGCCGTGCGGGATCCCGACGCCCACGGCGAAATCGGGGATTTTCATGGGAAGATTTCGGGATTGAACATGGGTTATGGGAAAAGCCCCATCAATGGAGGTTTCAATGGGGACTATATGGGGATTATACATTATATATAATTATATATATAATCATATATATATACATACACATAGTATATATATATATAATATTTGGATATTCACCATCAACAATAGTGATGATATGGTGATGATAATTCTGGACATAGTCATGACATGTGGGTCTGTCTGAAAATGGGATCTGTCCAAAGTCCGAGATCAGACGTGGTCAATGACCATGTGGGCCACTTTGATAGGTTTATGTTTGTTATAACTGCAATAACATGTCTAAGACTGTTGGTTTTATTGTGAATAATTGTTATTGTCTCCAGTTCCATGGACAGACATGAAACGACACAAATATCCGGGGAGGCGGGGCGTTAAGACAACCCATTGATCCTTTGCCTTGGGCATAGCGTGTACCAGCCATGCTTGGTTTGGATGTGACCATAGGTTCCCAACCAAGTTGTTGATGGGTAGATCTCAAGACATCTCATTCATTTTGCAGGGTTACAACCGCACTTACCAACCACGAATCGCAACCAGAACGAAGATGACTCTAGACATCCCAGTCATTCTGCAAGGGGTTGCAACATGTTGTAACATATTGTAACCAGCTTTTCAAGGGGTTAGAACATGGTGTTTTCTCCCAGGACATGTAACCCTTGAGGTCCTGGATGCGGTGCGGGGCACAGAACTGGACGCCATCTTCCTGTGCCTTGGGAAGGGCAGCCGATGGAAAAAAATCCATGGGAAAACCAGGGAAAAATATGGGAACATCTGTACAAATGGAGGTTTTAGTGGGGATTTATGGAGATTTATGGGGGTTCTATCTGGATGACTTCTAACAACCGCAATGTGACGTCACTGAAATGACGGTGAACGTCTTTTGAGAAATCATCCCCACATGGCTAAAACCTTCAGCGATTTTCAGGTTTTAGGCATGGAGGTTTTGGTGGATCAAAACAGGAGCAATGGGACAATCATGGGCTACGAATATGGGATCCAATAATGGGATAATAGTGGGATATGTTTGGGGTATACTACCCAATTATATATATATATATATTTCATGGGCTATACAACCACATATAATTGCCAGTTCGACATTTTGGGTCTGTCATGATATGTTGGGTTTTTTTGCTGTAGCCATGATCTAAAATAGACATCTTGGGAACATGAACCAAACCCAATGGCTGATGGCTGCCTTGACCGTGGCTCACCGCTGATTTTTTCTGGGCTCCAGAAGAGCCAGAGGGCCATGGGGCAACATGTCAACGCACTAGGTGTGACGCTGGGTGACGCCAGTGACGGGTCAGGTTTCAGGTCTTCCATAGCCATCCAGGATGATGCATGGGATTTTGTTCTACAAGAGTATAGGTAAGCATGCCATTGATGCAGGAAATGGGATGGCAGTTGGGTTGTACGACATGAGTGTACCCAAAAGGGATCCAGATACAGTATACTTCGCTATCTGTTAGCCAGTTCAGGAATCCAAACCGCCCACAGTGCCAGTTCACCCAAACCCCCTAAATCCAACTTTGAATAGGAAAAAATGGAGGTTTCCTGAAATGGGGGTATCCCCAAATGACTGCCAAATGACCTATTTTAATAGGATGTTCCACTATAAACCATCCAGCTATTGGGGTACCCCGATTTATGGAAACCCTCATATATGAAAATCATTGAGAATCTGGGATCACCATAGATCTAAAGGGTGTGATGCGATTTTCCATTGCAGGCTATGGCCACCCGCGGCGGCCTACGACCCACCAGTGTCTCTTGGTCATCGATCCACCAGTGAAACCAATGGTTTGGGAGTGTCCTCTGAACACCAAATCAATGAACTATGATTTCTTCGGACAACATTGATTTGTTTGTTTATATATATACATACTAATTATACATACTATATATATAATATATATATATACACACCTGTAGATCATGTTTATATATATATACATATTTACCATTCTTTACCTATAGAGATTGTGTGTTTGTTCGTATATATCTGCACTCTGATTTCATAGGCTCGAACGTCTGAATCGTACAAACCTCATCCCATCTTAGGGCTTGTACGTGGGGTCATAAAGGGACGGATCAAGCGGAGCCGTCTTAACCAAGGGGGGTGCCATGGGGTTGATGTTTGACTTCGATGTTGGGTGCCATGGGCACCATGGTTTTGATTGTAGAGACATACTGAATCCTTTGTGAATCTACTTGGGCAATGGAAAACATCATGAACACGCTCCATGTTTCATGTTGTAACCGCTTATGTTGACTGTGTGAAAGTCAATCCAAGCATTTTACAAGTGGTACATGATGTTTTTGTTTCGATCATGTTCGATCTCATTTGTTTTAATGGGTTCTGAGAAACTATAGATGATAGATGATGGTAAAAACCTCAGGCTTGATGATGTAAAACAACCTCCATGTTTGATGGTAACGCCTCTGTCTTCGTTTGTTTTTTCCTCAAGCAGCTAGCTCCTAGGCCCAACGAGTGGTCGAGAGCTTTGAAGCTGGAGGAGCTAATTTCTTGGTTTACCAATTCCGTTGCATTGCAGTTATTTGAACTTGTGCAAATATGTCTCCATTGTATAGATACATGGATGGATGGATGGATGGATGGATGGATGGATGGATGGATTGATGGATAGATGGATTGATGGATAGATGGATGGATGGATAGATAGACAGATAGATAAGGTAAGATTAGATTAGATTAGATTAGATAGATAAGATTAGATAGATAAGATTTCATAAGATTTGATTAGATTAGACTGGATAATACTAGATTTGATTAGTTAGCGAGACACATATATGGAATGTCTACATATGCATGATGTGTATATATATATATATATTGAATGTGTCCATATGTCTATGGATCCGTACATATGTATATTTCTATATAATTTATATGAACATGCATACCTATGTGAAAAAAAACATATAATCTATTGGAAGCCTTGTGGATTTCTGTTGGTGCCAGCCAAATTTGTAGGTTTTTTTTGGTCGTGCAGGAGAGGGCCCTGTGAGGGGACGGAATCCTTTCAAGGTGGCGCTTGGTTGATCGATGATTGGAACAGATGGGCCCAGAGAGGGGGCTATAAAAAGAGCCTTGTACTGTGGCCGTGTAGTGGTAGCTACCTCTAGCAGCTATCCAGCTATCCGTATGTATTAGCGCTATTTGATCTTGTTTCAGGTGTTTTTTTTGGACCACTTCATGTCCGACACTGCACTTGCCGAAAGTAACGGCACTTGAGGCAGACCACTCGTGGAGCTTGCCGTGTTGACGGGAACTGGGACGGTGGTGCACCAGTTGCCAATGAGAAATGGGCAGTGGAAGGTCATTGTGTGGTGAACTTTTTGTGGAACTGGTTGTTTTGCTGAAGAATTCAACACGAAATGAACTGCTTTGTGGATATTTGATGATATTTGTGGTTTGGAGCTTTGGTAGAAGTTATCAGCCTTGGCTTAAAGTTGATTGGTTGCGGGTGCAGGTTAAAATCGCTAAAAACAAAGAATTGAATCACAAATTATCAGCAAGAAACTGGACTGATCCTCCAATCTGCCTACCTCAATGATATGGCCATCAAATAGTCAAGGGATATTTCACCGACCCAGCAATACAACATATATATATATATAAGTGTGTATATATATATACCTTGGAACTCCGAACCTGCAAAATTCGTAGGGTGGCACTGTAAACCTAGGGTATTATACATACACCTAGACATTTTGGTATTTGGCTGCAGTACAACGACCTCACTAACAAAGTCACCCATAGATTGTATTATAGTTTGTGAGGGGAATTATCCCCAAATGGCACATCCGATCCGCTGATAAACCTCCATTGAGTTCGGGGATTTCCAGGAAAGCCCTGTTTGTTTCCCGGGTATATCCCGATATCATCATTGTTGATGGTTGTATAATATATGTTATAATATCACATATCCACATAATTCCCATAAGAATTCCCATAGAATTCGCTAATATTATCCTCATATAATCTGCATAAACCCAGTAAAAACATGTAAAAACCTTCATTCATATAGGGTTTTCCCATGGAATTCCAATGGTTTTCCCATGCACCGGGAACCGCCAGGCAACATCTTCAAGAGTTGCGACAGAAAAGTGGCGCTCCAGGCTGGACCAACCATTGGAAAAGCATGGGAAAATCATCGAACTATAGCTGGGGGGATATGAAATATGTGCTATGTCTGCTATGTTTGAGTACCGGAGGATACATAAGAGGTGTCTGATGGGGTCTGTATGAGATAGATAGTGCAAATGTCAATGATTTCCATGTTTTTTTTTCGATATTTGGAGATGGTTTACACGGGTGAAGTCTTCGAACCCCTGCTTATTGGCAGGGTCCATTGGACCATGTTCCTTGGGGGGATGGTATTTTTTTCAACAGACATGGCAGAAAAAGGTGCTTTCTTGAAAGTTATATATATATATATATCAATACCATTTCATCAACATGATTTTCACTAAAAAAATCGTGACCTAAATAGATATCCCATTTCACCGTTGATATATATATATACATTAGACCTCCGGGATATCCCCAAAATATCACCAACATATCCTCTCCCATGGTGATCTCACATCCAACCTTTGTCGCCCAGGGGCCACAGCCGCCCCCGGGCCCCCAGCCTCGCGCCGTGCCAAGACACCACCGGCTCTGTGAGAAGCTCAGGGCATGGTGGGAGGCCGATAAGCCCACTGTGGGGCTAGCTGTAAATTGTGGTTATTATATGGTTATTATAATGACATATCATGGTTATTATATATCATTATCATGGTTATCATCATGCTGCTGGCTGAACGGAAAAACAACTGTTATTGTGAACATATTGTCGTTGGTGTATTCGGTGTTGTTATTATATGTCTTTATGATTGGTACTGTTCAGGTTGTTCCAATTCAGCCAGATAAATGATGATAAATGGGGAGACGACATCAGATGACCAGTTGCGATTCTCCTAAGAATTAGGGTTGTTCAAACAGGTTTCAATATTTGGGATACCCAGATGAACATATAAAGCAACCCCAAGAAAATAGACAAGTAATGACTAAGTATAGAAAAGTCAAATCCAGAATAGTGAGTAATTACATACTATTCTAGCTCTTTGGGAGTTACTATGCCCTCAAAGCAATGTGTTTTTTCATGCTAAACTCGACCATCTTCAAACGGATTGGGTCGCTGCTGGAAGGTCACAGCTCCGTGAACGTGAGAGGGAGCATTTGGCTGCTCTGCGCAAATTTAGAGCGTCGATGGCCAGTGGTAAACCACTTGGGTGATGATTTATAGAAGCCATTAAGGATGAGATTGGGGAGGGTTTACGAGTGGATTTACGGCATTGAGCAGTGTGGTTTGCTTTGCAATCATGGGTGTTTTGTGTGGGTGGAATTCACATTGAGAAACAGATATAGGCTGTAGGTGCTATATCTATGGGAATTTCAGGACACTAAAATGGAGGTACTGTACCATATGAGGCCATATGTTGTGGGGATGTTCCCTTACATAGCCCTTGCATAGGCCTTGTATATGGCAGGACTATAGGTGTTTTACATTATTTTATTGCATTTCTTTGTGTATATTCAACATTATTCAACTAGTACTGGATCAACTGGCTGATGACACAAAAGGCCACTTTCAAAAAGTAGATGTTTTTGCTTTTCATCATCTTTCATCTCTATTTTGCAAGCTGTCTTTGGTCGTATGCTCATTTTGAGAGCGGTAACACCACACTGAGGTTTTACAATCCTTGGAGCGGCTCGAGCACAAACACACAGCAGCGTGGTTGCACTGGGACTGGTGAGGTCTTGTGAAACCAGTGACAGTTCCCAGATGAGGGGTTTACAAACAAAGATGTGGATTTGGCATGATTTGGCATGATTTAATCATCGAAATAAGATGAAATAAGGCGTCCCATCCGTATGTCGGGGGAGCCATCAAAAGTTGATGATTTATGACTGAAAACTGCAGATTTAACCCATGTCCCTGTTAAAGTGTGTCAACCAATTTGTGCAGATGTGCTGTTGGATCATATAGCTAGATGGCACCATGATTGGTATTATATCATCTTGAGTTCTCACATGTCTACATCTGTAGGATATGCTACGTTATAGTGCAACATATGTAATTCAGCTACCATCCGATACGCAAACATGACTAGCTGAAAAATTCTGTATTAATTAATAAATTATTATCCAACTATTATATCATATCATATATAGTATCCATGGACGATTCTTGCTTTGCTTTATAGATTACTTTTGTGGTACCCTCCGGTACCTAAACAAGGCTATATCTCGGTTCCCGAAACGCTGCCGTACTCAGATTCGTTCGGAAAATTCATTAAATCCTCCTTTATATACATTACTATCCCAGCAAAAAAAAGAAAACATATGGGGATAGTATTAAATCCTCAAACACCATTCATTAAATCCTCAAAAAAACATATTCTCCGGACTTCCTTTGGGGATGTCCCATGGTGGGCTATCCGGTACGGGTCGCGTCAGGCCGAACGCGCCGTGAGGGACCTGACTGAGGTTGGATGAGCAGCACCATGAACTGACCATGGTAGAATTTGCATCAAGTATATGGATAATTATGGATAATTATGTATCTGTATATGGATAATATGGATATGGATAATTATGTATCTCAAATTTGTGTATATGGATAATTATGTATGGATCTCGTATGGATTACCCACTTACAACCCAGGGTAATCCAACACAGCTATGGTGTCTATGCTTTAGATGGTCCATTGGAGTTCCACATGTAATTTAGCTATGCAAACCTATTCATCTAATGATGACTTCTCCACTGTGACGGACAGGCGTCCATGGAACTACATTTTTTTTGAGTCCCTTAAGCACCAAGTCCACCATGTTGTTGCTTATTGAAGTGTCCCTTTGATTGGTTAATCATATATGTATACATATATACATATATTCTACATATCTACAATATATATATATATACTTTATATATATACTTTATATATATATATATATATATATATTATGTATGTATATATTATGTATGTATATATATATATATATACACATTTTCTACATGACACTACACACGCATATACCCTGACCTTCCTCCACAACGTTTAACTCTGGGGTCACTAACCACACCGTTCAACCTTGTCTCTACATGACTGCAGAAAGTCAGTTCTATCTAGCCACAAATTGTTTCACGTCCAGAGAGTGGACGAACCGTGTTGGCCCAGTCCCAATGCAGTTTGGGCAGAAATATTTACATCAAGAGTGGGTGGAAAACCAGTATAAGAAAAAACGAATCTGCTAACAGGTCAGTTTCATTTGCATATTGCACATCTTGGAGCTTTTTCTAGATCATTGTTTGGATTTGTTTGGTCCATCTTGAAGCTTGGAAAGTGTTTGAAAACAGCATGAATACTGGGTGCAAAAAAACACAAAAAAAAACGGAAAAAAAAAACGTGAAGACAATCAACAACTGGTGTGTGTGTGTGTATGTGTGTGACTCACATGCTGGTTTGAGTAATTGTTTATCAAAAATATCAATCTGGTATCACACCTTGTGCGCTACCTTTTTGTGTAGACCATGTGCGTGATGGATGCTATGTTTAGGATTCAGTAACGGCAAGCTGAAGGGAAGGGATTTTTTGGGAACCCCTCAAGGCTGGTATTTTTTTGCATGATTGATTTGATCAAAGATTCTGCCTTTGCTCTTTGGAAGGCAATAGAGATAGGCAGTGAAATGATGGGGTTCAGTAAATACAAGGGGTTAGACTAACCACAACGTTAATCCTTGTGGTTGGAAGATCATGGTTTAATTATATATAATATAAGTTTATAATATATAGATATAGATATAGTCATATATAATTATACAGTTATATATGTGCCATAGATACATTATATACATATATAGTTACTTTTTTTAAACGTATAACGGAGGTCATCGAGAACGCCTCGCTGGAAGAGCTGCGGAAGTTTTTGCGGGTGGCCTTCGACTCCAAGAGACCCTTGGTGTCGGCCTCGGAAGTCCCTTTAAGGGATTTATATGGGCTGAATATGGGATGATACCCTCTGGTTATGTCGAAATAGCTATTGAACATGGTGATTTATAGTGGATTTACCCATTGAACATGGTGTTGATTTTCCATAGTTATGTTTGTTTACCCGAGGGTAACAATAATAACATTGGAATTATGGATTATTTTAGATTTATATATGGGATGAATATATGGGATTTTTTTATATGTTGTCTGGCAATTGTCATGCGATGTGGGATAATACTATAGGATTTTCTTTTGAATAATACTATAGCCATCCTATATGGTTGATATATCTTTATAGTAATGTGGATGAATATGGATGATAATGCTATTGCTATCCTATGGGATTAATATGGGTCAGTGATCTTCGAGAATTGATGATATGGATAAAATGTATATATGATACTGCTATTTAATGTGTTTTTTGATTAACAAGAACAATCCCTTGAGAATGAATGTTCATTATCCTGTGTATAATTGATTCATAACAATCAAACATAGTGATCAAATGAGGTTTGGTACCTGAAACAGGGAAAACATGGTGGTTGTAGTCATGTTTTTCCCTATTACAACAGCCACAACTGGGGGGGTATACAATATTTTCAGCCACACCCATTTTGAGCCTCAAGTGATGTTAGATGGGATGAGGTATATGTTTGAGTTTGGCAGCTTGCTCACCTTGGTTAGTCTCCTCCAAAAGTCTCAGAGTTGGTCAATCGCAACACTTTTCAGCTGGTAGTTTCAGATTTGGTTTTTCTACCGTATTTGTTTGGGATCTTGTATGTGGAAACAAATAGTCCTCAATTGTCAACTAATCTTCAGGAAGCTTAAAAAATCCGAGAGCATCAACCGGATGTTTTCAACATGGTTTGGTAGGGGACTTGCACATGTTGGAACCCAGCTACTGGATAGGGGGTGTTAAAAAAAGGGGTGATGGGATTATTCCTAATTCATAACCTCAACATCGTGGGATATCAAAAATATCAACCAACCGTAACCTATACACGATAGGATAGCCCCTGCCTCGGGTAATCAAATATATGGCAATGGAAAGCCTCCCATCTCTAGTTGATTTTCCTATTAAAACCTTCATTGATAAGGCATGTCCAACGGCTAAGTTTGATTACCGGAGGGTATATCCCCATATCATCACCACTGTTGATGCTTGATATCCCTATAATCCCCATGGAATCTCCTCTCCGTTTTCAAACCTCCAGGCATATCCAGGAATTTTCCCAGAGTTTTCCCATGTGCAGCGCATGCTTTCGGTCAGAGGTTGCGAGTAAAGCGCGACAGCAGCTGCTGTTGCTCTTGCGATCAGTGGCACCTCGGCAGCGTAACAATGGCGTAACAATGGTATGTCCAACCGTAGGAAGACACGAAGTGGTATGCATCCCAGGCATCGAAGTGGTGAAAAAATATATAATATATATATATCATAATATATGGGATAATCCTTCCCATTGACTAATATTTTTAATATGGTGAAAAAACCACCAACCAGATACATAAGATACATATATATATATACGATATACATCGATATACATTATATTTTCGAACTATGCAATTATAGATATACACTATGTACTGTATATATCAGAAAAAACACTGGGTCACAAAGACGGCCTCGATGCAGAACATATCGCTACATGTAGTTTGCTATATCCCTCTACATGCGTTCGCAATATGTCGTGCAATATCTATTGATTTGAACATGGATTTCCATTAATCTCCACATCAACAATAGGGTGACTTCATGGTCAGCAGTCTTGTGTTCGTTGTTTTTCTTTTCAAAGCGCGGAAGGAATTTCGCTAAGAACAGCTCTGCTTTGCATTGCTCCGCGCCTTCTGTTTCTACAGATTCTACAGATTCTAATATCCTTTTCATCTTTTTCATGGTTTGCGACACATTTTCAACGACGAGACCTGTTAAGTGCAGGTTTCTCCATGGACCTTTTAGGTCTTTTCCCATATACACACACTTGCTCACCCCACATATCACTATGTATGATAGTATATATATACATATATATATATATATAACATATATATATAATATATAATAATATATGATAATATATGTATAATATATAGTTCGTATGTACATAGTGTAGATATCTATAGCCAATGACTATCCCCTCCGTTCGAAATCCAAGCGACGGCGCCAGGTCCGACGCTTCCATACGCTCAACGCCGGCAGCGATGCCGCCAAAGCCCTGAAGGCGGGGAATTTTGGTCGGTGGTTTTCTCGTCATTTCATAGGGATTTTAGCCATCAAACTATGGCATATATAAGATGATATAAGTGGATAACAGTGGATAACAGTGGATATAACTGATAAGTGATGGCTGATGCTTAGTTCGGGGAGGATACTATCCAATATATTGATATATATTGGGGATTATCACACTCCATGAGCGGGGGGATCCCGTTCACAACCACCAAGTATAAAGGGACGACAAAAGGTTTTGAACACTAGAATCATGTGACAATCCCTGGAGAAAAAAAACATTTCTATTGACTTGTGATATAAACTCAACATTGCCACTGAATATATGTATTGGGAACGTCCATTTTCTGGTTGAATCAGTGCCTTGTTGTGTTTTTTTGCAACCGCTGGCTGCATCAGCCATGACAAGAGATACTGCATGATACTGCTTCTGTCCAACTAGATCAAGTTAGGAGGTTCTGTAAATGTTGGACCTTGGAAGCATGTCTTCTGAACATTGGATGATTTATATATGCTCATCCTGGTGAGACCTGCTTGAAGCCATGCTGTGCAGCCCGTTCGCCCGGTTTTTTGGTCACCTCCATGAGAAACCGCAGTTTATCCTCACTATATGCCCATTATATATATCCGCCCTAGATCCCCATTATGCCCCATTATGCCCCCATAATGCCCCCATAATATCCCATAATTGCTCCCTAAATACCCTATTTATGATGGTTCATTCCCCGAATATGATGCATGCTTGTTAAACTCCCTGTTTTCCCATGCTGCTTCTTCCAAAGCTCTGAACTGGCAGGAGAGAGTTCTGTTGGGTCCTCAAGACAGGAACTTCTAAAATCCTGTGCCGAACGATCACGCAAGTACTTACGTGTTTTGTCTTCTTGATGTGATGTAAAAAGCTACCTATATAGTCCTGCATACTTACCAAATATAGATATTTAACGATTTTTTTTTTACACAGACACAGATACATATCGATATATTAATATATTGATATAATGATATAACAATAGACATATCTCCAACCTTCATAAGGTCATGGTAAGGCATTGGTTTCCGAACAGCCACGGATGACTTCTCTATCGCGGCTGTTTCGCTCTTCAACACGCTCCGAGTCTTTTCGCCGCCACGGGTTTTTGGTTTCCCCCCAGCGGCATGATCCTCCTGGCGATAGGCGAATCAGCCAAGTGGTTAGAAAATGGGCTATATGTTAATAGAGGATTTTATATGTATACAATGATATATGTTGACCTTATAGCTGGGATGTATTGATATATATATATTATATTAATAATATATATATATATATACGAAATTACATCAGTCTCCGCTGAGCTAATTCCGGCAACAACTAAGTACACTAGAGATCAGTAGAGTACTTTCCATGAGAACTAAGGCGTCAAGTAGTGAAACCCGTTGCTCCTGGAAAGACTGGGATCTCTTGATAATAGGGATCTTCGCAACTGATTCGAAAAGCCAAGAGCTAGGAAGGTTTGAGTTGAGTGGCATATGCAGTTTCGTGTTTGTCATGCTGCATCGTCGGAGGAAATTGCAGCATTTGGGCCATCAGCGGTGGATGGCTAGCTTGTTGAATTTCCAAATCACTTTGTTTGCATTTGTGCTCAATTAAAAAACAACTCCAAAAACCCTGCTGTAGTGTGGGATTTGTCTATTTTTGGGTCCTATATGGACGATATTTGACAGTAGTAGGACGATGGAATTGGAAATTTCACCAGTGAGTCGTGCAGGCTTTGTGCTGCTGCTGGTGTCTTTCGGCTGCGTAAGTTGCCCACCTGTAGAGCCAGCATGTCGATCAATGACTAAAGGGTTGATCATCAATGACAGCAAGTTTGAGATGGCAAAGGGTTCCGATTGGGGTCATGGCAAACAAACTCCACCAGTAGATTACTCGCTTTGTAGGTTAAATGATTGACCTTGAAGTTGAGCATTGCTAAACCTTGCTACTGGTTTTAGTGTTCTATGCTAATCAGATCCTCAGGAAAAATGTATCGTTTTCACACTTTTTTAGATGCATCATTTGATGAACATGTTAAACAACACTTTCTTATTCATTATTCAACATCAGGTTTTTGTTCGCATTGTCCTGATGAAACTGAGGCCATGTCTTTGGTTGTTCGCCATCACCTTTTTTCCCGCGAAGACTGATAGCATCGCAGGTGGAGGGCCTGGGAACTGGGCAATGGCCAAGCCCGGCAAAGCCCCCTTTTGCAGTCGCAGGAATAGCCAGCTAAATATGAAAAGTGTAGCAGTTTACTCACATTTTTCTTGATGTTTGATATCTGAGTATGGGTAGTACCCATAGGATCCATGGTGCTGGTATATATGCTAACATGACTGGGGTATATTGATGGGATCCATGGCACACCATATATAGCAGCACCAGCCGGATCCTATGACTCCAGACTCTCACCAATCCTCAGGCGTCCACCAGTGTCATCCAACATCCCTAAACCTGACTCCTCAAAGTAGACATATGTTACATATTAAATCACGTAAAGTATAATATCAATATAAATATAACATATAAATATATAATATATTATAATTATACATATTTATTTAAATGATATGATATGATATGAATATGATATGAATATGATATGAATATGATATGAATATGATATGAATATGATATGAATATGATATGAATATGAAATGAATATGATATGAATATGATATGAATATGATATGAATATGATATGAATATGATATGAATATGATATGAATATGATATGAATATGATATGAATATGACGTGATATAACATGTGTCTATATCCCATTTATCAAACTGGGGGATAATCCATGAATCTACCTGAGTATTCCAAAGGCTTATTTCCCACTGAACCGATGCTTGAAGCTCGCTATCAGCAGCTGGGAAGGCAAGAACTGCGCTGTCACTGGTGCGTCGGAAGGGCTTGGTGCTGTTATCGCACTTCATTTGGCGCAAGTGGGAGTGACATGTCATGAAACGACATGTCTTGGGACTGAGATGGGTAACCGGTACCTGGCAATTTAGGCCAGTGGTTGATCATCATTTGTCCTTTCAGCTGGCCAATTTATGGGTGTACAGTACCCCATTCGCAATTTGGGCAAGTGGAGAATGTTTGAGATTTCAAGAAGAGGCTCTACTTCACATGTTTTTGCGATCTCGGTGAACCTCTACTGTAGGCCCCTTACCAGCTCTCTCAAGGGGAAAGATGGGAACGCTCAATAGTTTATTTTACTTTGCAGAGTTTGTGTGTGTGTGTGTTTCATAGCACTGGTGTGCAGATGTATAGGTCGGCATTGTTTGTGATTTCCGTTGACATTTAATGTCTTAGAATTGAATAGCTGCTAGCTGTGTCAGTCTTTAATCAACTGAGTTGGCAAAGCGGTTGGCAAAGATGTTTTTAGTTTGGAGTTGGGGTTCCGCTTGGTGCAGGTCCTGCCGTTGTTTGTCACCAATTCAATTCTGTGGGCAAATTGTTCTGTCAATATTACGCACCATGTACTGAATACGCTATATAATACACACTATGTACTATACACATCTATACATATGAATACAATATTCATCAATATAGATATACAATGTACTGTTTGTCCTGTTTTTTTTTTTTCTATCTACTATATGCTAAATACAGTGCACTATACTTTACACCATAGTATGCACCATCAGTGTGCACTATACTACACGATACTATATGTTACTTTCTGCTACACTAGACCATACCGTACTTAACATACTCTACTTGAGGATACTACACTGAACTGCACTATACTATCCTATGCTATGCCATGCTAGACATGGTTGGTGCGAAAGGCTGCGAAAGGTTCGCTTTACACCAGGACCTTGTGCCTTTCTCGTTCAAAAGTTCATCCAAACGTCATTTTGCTTCTAGCTTTGGATTATTTTGTTTCAACATACTAGATTGCCAACATGGATTTTTACCTTTTTGCAACCCCGAAACAACATCAAACAAACTAGAAGGCATGACTGTTTCGCCCTTTTCGTGACATTTATTTGCATGAGGCTTGCTTCTGTGGGAAACACGGTCGTTCCCTTCCTGCAAATTCACTTTTCACATGGCAAACTCACAAGAGCTTTTGTGTTTTTTCGATTGAGGTTACTGCCCTACAGCCCTCAATCAACCCACCATTATAAAGATGGCTCCAGGTGAAAAAGATGCTGCTGGGTGCGCGGCGGATGGAGAAACTGGAGAAGGTGAAGGTCGACGTTGGAGCTGTTTCCCGATACAATCAACAGATACGTAACATTATGATGTAGTACATACTGTACGATTAATATTATATAGTCACATTAAGGTTGGCATGTATGGGGAGTATGACTTTAGTGACTTTAGTGCTTGATTATTTTTTTGTCTTGTTATTTTAGGGTTGTTCGAATTTATTCACAAATACAAAGTACATTGCTTTGTTTTCTTCACTGTTGTGTAAACACAACAAAAAGCCGTACTAAGACGCTGCCAGAGTGGAATCGCAAAAAGACATGTCCTTGTATATTGTAATCATAGAATTAGATTGATCTTTTCATTGCGAACATACGCAATATTGAGATGATTCTGACTGTTTCTGACGATCTTTTGCATATGTTCTGACTGATATCGTGGATAAATTGGACGCTAATATCGTTTCCAGTGTGATCCACTCACCGGGGATTTGTCCAGGCGGACGTGTTGAAGCAAGTTCCAACGGCTGAGGTGGTGCTTTTTTGGGGATGGAGCCTGGCAGATTTTCATGTGACAATGGGCATGTGAAATTTTGGGATCATCAACAAAGATGGTGACTTCATCAACAAGATTGGCAGCCTACTCAACAAGAATACGGACTAAATCAACAAACATGGTGACTTAACAATCAAAAAATATATAGTGGGGATATGATGAAATATGATGGGGATATATCTGGACAGTAGTCAACCATGACTGGCTGGCAAGTCTTCTATAAATGGAGGATAGTGACCAAAGTCCTGGTTCAGTGGTTATCATAGTAGGTAATTACAGGGGATTAAAGTATCAAATATGGGTTTTTAATCATTGAACATGGTGATGGTTCTGATGACTTCTGATTGATTGGTTCTTATAAGGGAATCTATCTTGTTTTGTTAGGGAGTTACACCTATTCTGAATCCCCAGTGAGATGCAAGTTTCAGTCGCTGATCGATTGATTTGAGGGAACTTGACAGGAAAGGACAACTTATTTGGAGGTATTAACCGTTGTTTGCTGCAGGATTTTGTTGTTTTTACTAACATGTTGCGATACAAGCGAGGGGCATCATTGACATCTTTGATACCATGGAACCAGGACACGGGGATGGCAGGTACCTGAACATTTTGGGGAACATGTCATTCCATCCACTGCTTAGTCACGACTATCCCGGTTACAATTGCCGCAAACATTGGCGTATTCACCCCATTTTCAGACACATCCATATCCATCATATCCTTTGTTCATTGGTTAACTCCCTATCTTTATCCTATCTTTGATGCAGACGTATCCTCCATTTGGAGGCTGAAAAAAATATTCCCAGCAGGTGGATCTTCAGGAGCAAGGCTACGTAAATGTTGGTAAATGGTAAATTATATCTATACGCTTTTGAAAATTTCCATAGCCGTATGTTAAACTACCACGAGGTAAAGGTACATCAGCAAATGTATCCGGTTTCTGTTGTAATGTTATGGCGATGAACATCGAGATCTCATCCTCCATTGGGGATATTGGGGATATGCGGAAACCCCGTGCGTCATGGACCCATGCTGCCGGCCACCAGAAAAAAGGTGATATTGGTGAAGCTGGACGTTAGAGAATCTTGGTTGGCTATGTGCTTGGTATTTAAAAATGGGGTTGGATAGTCAGATTACGGACAACAAAAATGACAGAAGACCCCACAAACATTGGATCTACCAAACGTTTTTTTGCACGTGTATAAACAGTGGAAGTGTTTTTTGAATCGCGTACTAAGCTACCCTCAAATCGGTAATATGTGCTCCACTTTTGTGGGGTCCAAATCAATGGATGCTTGTTTTGGATCTTTGGGGCTCGCCAGTCCCTTGACGCTGAGGATGCTGATAGTCGAAAAAACTTTGCTGCCGTGGCAAGAGAGAACGGATGCAATCTCCTGGTGAATAACGCCGGGGTGGACAGGACGCGAAACCCCGAGGTGTGTCTAGAAGTTTCTACTACCTAAGCACTCGTGGGGTAAGGAACACACAATTGTCAATTTTACCACTTGGAGATGTGTGACAAGTGATATCAGTCATTCTCAGTCATGTGTATAAACCGTTTAGAATCGGATAACATGTAGAAATACTTTGACATGTCTATATGGATCACGCACACACACACACATACTGTAGTATATAGCAATCATACATATGTAATGACATCCCCCTACTCCTAAACGTCCCCTAAATGGTGTGTACATTCCCTACTAAACCACCACCGTTTAATTTAACATTCGGGGAAAGGGATTATATGCCTGTGCAACATTGTGCAACCATCCTGGTTGTTCCGAGCATTTCTTGTAGTCTGGTACCACGGTACCACGTGGTGAAATTCTCCCCCTCTCCCCTTTTCGGTGAGGAATGCATTCTTCGAGAACATGACAGATGACATTGTTGCTGGCAGCACAACATCAGTTTCCGCAGGAGGAGTCACAATACTCATAAGTATGTTGACCTCCATGTACTGCATACCATCAAATCATGCACATGTGAGAAACTATAAAAGCACCTTGGAATGAACATACTTGCGTCAAATGTTCAGGTAGCTGCTGCCGCAAACTGCCTTGTCAAATGTGCTCAGCAGATTTGAACAGCCCACTAAAATAGCGGAGCAGGCTTTTCCTGGCTTTGATTAAACTACTATACGTACTTTTTGTGTGGTAGTTGAATGATGATGATGATGATGGTGATGATGATGATGATGATGATAGCGGGTTGACAAAATTGCCACCGCAAGTGGATTTTGACAATTCGCGGCACACCTGGCTTTAAAAAGGTGACCTGTCTACATTTGTGACACACCGCTTTTCGAAGGTTGATCAAATGCTTGAGACGAATCTCTCGTGCTGTGTGAAGCTCACCAGAGACTTTGTGAAGTTTATGCTGGAGGCACCCAGTTCGGAGTTGGACCATGTTGGACCCATCGGCGATGTGGCACCTTTTGTGTTTGTACAGTGTTTGGTGAAGATTTCTGGGTTGTTACAGATTGAAATCCTACTTCCAATATGTGTTGCTAAAAACAACCAGAGGTGTTTAACAATTTCGCAAATTGTATCGGTTCAATTCCCAAGTTTTGTTGGTGATTTTGTTTTACATCAACACTTTGCTTGTGGAAGTTCCTTCATTTCCGTTTGTTGTGATCGAAATACATTTTTTCTTTCTGATTTGGTGTTTAGAATCCCAATGTTGTTGCTCAGGGTTCTACTTTTAAAACTGTCTTTTGGTTGTTTTCCCAATCTTTGTTGGGACAAATTACTTTACTGATTGCAATGACTAGCATCTATATAAGCCAGGCTGATTATGTATGTATATATATAATCATTATATGCAATAATATATACATATGTTGTATATATAGTTTAGTTGATGGATTTGTTGCTTCAATTACACACTGTTCGTTTGGTTTGTCAAATTAGTTTGTCGATACATCACATATGATGCCGTTTTTTTCGATCATCCATGAATGTTTTTTTTGCCAACTAAGTTACCCGCAAAAGTTTACATGAATATACAAAAAAATAGCTAAACCGTCACAAACCCATGAAACTGTTGGATCCAGGCGAGTGGTGGACACGTGGTGAATGTGGCCTCAGTCGCCGGACAGGCGGGGCGTCAAGGGCTGATCCGTGTGATAGGTCAAAAGGATCCAGCCCCATTTTTTGCCACAAATTTATGAGTATAAAGCATCAACATGGTTGGTTTTACGACATTGTTTTACTAGATTAGAGCCATATCATTTCCAGCAAACCTCCATTGAGTTCGGGAATTTTCCCACATTCCCATGGTGAAATCACCCCATCCGTGGCACGTTGCCCAGTTGCCGGTACCCTTTGCCGCTGTCTATGCAACGTCCAAGGTGGGACGATCATCTAAGTTGTCCATGTTGGGACCTGCGGGTCATGTGCGCATTTCATCCCAGAATTCGTTGAGTCAAAAGTCTGCGGGAACTATCATATATTTGATGGATTTGTTTTCTTTTAACCGTTTTTCCATAAATTTGCCCGTACATCAATTCATTGATTCAATACTGGGGGAACCCCATGGTCAATCAGGCTGGGTTGCGGAACTTTTCAGCCTCTCTTAGAGCAGAGATGATTTACGAGAAGTGCCCTGCCGTAGCCGTGGCTGCGGGGAGTGGGATTTTAATGGGTTTGATATGATGTTCACATATTTTAACCAACAATGAATGGGTTGAAGGGAACATCTTAACCGGAAAAAAGCCTTAGAACAACGACATTTGGTTATGGCATGTTATGGCATATGGATAGATTGTCATTCAAACCCGGGAACTGCAGATGTTTGGCAATTTTCAGTAAACAAACGTTCGCAGCATTTCGAAACATTGGATGTGTAGCATGTGGAGGGGATATCAGAAGATCATCATGTATGTATCGTATATATATACATATATATATAGATGTATAGATGTGGTACCCAATATATAATATATATATACATATTTAATTATATAATATGACATATCTTATCATATATCATCATAGATCATCTGTCTCAGGTGCTGGCAGTGATCAAACATCTGATCCCAATCCTGGATTTGGATGGGGGAAAAACCATGTGAAACCCCACGGCCTTGCCACGGGCCAAAGTAGTAGTAGAAGTGGTACATCTGCTTATCGTGGCAGTGTTACAGCAATAAATAGTGAATATCATGAGCTCCAGTTGACTACCTATCATACTTATCCCATTTCTGACAAATTGTTTTTGAATGTGTTTGATGAGTAAAATATCATCCACCAGAGATTTCTTCAGCAGCCAAGGAAGCCGATAGCAGTTCATTCTGTATCTCCTGGCTTAGTAGTGGATGCTGGTTTAGCCGCTGATCGTGAAGAGCGCCTAGGACAGTTACAGACTCATACAGTGCCGGGTTATACTACACAGGCATACACAGGCGCTTGATGAAGGTGTGAAAATGGTGAACAAATGGTAATTAACAATGTACTGTGGGTACAATGGATATACGTATGTGTTTAAAAGATAAATTACCTTGATAGGACAAGGTTGCTTCAGACAAATGATAGCCAGACGAGGGGGGAGGGGGAATTGGAAACGTGTTTCCTCTTTATTTCGCCAGCTACCCCATCATATCTGGGGTTTGGGAGTAATCTTGTGGAATGCGATATAAGATGATATCAAAGTAACTATGGGACATGTACATGGTTTATACTCAATGATCAGATTAGATTACATTCGTCACTATATCATACTATATCGATACATATTCCTTTGAATTGAATAATTAACATGATATCCTGTACTGAAGTGGTCAAAACGATGATATTGTTTGTAATTACATGTTTGTATACACATCTCCACACAATATCTGCCAAAAGAAGAAAAACAGACATGTCACAGGTGTACATCCTGCTACCCGCAGGAACCACTATTCGCCAAGCTGCTGGGGCTGCCGGCTATACTACACCCATCAAGGTGGCTGAAGCAGTGGTACAGGCGGTGGAATACGAGCCCTGGCTGTGGATGGGATGGGATGTTTAGATTTGCGTAACTGTGACAGATATAGAAATCCATGATGCTTTCAGCAACGTGGTGATGTATCTGGCAGTGAAAAACATATTGCCATTCCTTCAGATGCATCCGAACTATCAAGTTTTGACCAGGTTTACGCAGAATGAAGGACGAAGGAATATAGGTTTTCACCATAAAACAGGGTTGGCTAGCACTCAAAATTGAATTTGCAAAAGCTCCCGGCTGTTGCAGATTCTATATTCTAATACGGGGTCAAAAGATGTGTGCCATCATCGATCACAGAGTTTACCCTGAAATAGCGCTCGATCTGCTGGTGGCAAATCGTTTTTTTTTTTTTTTTACCAGGTGTTTTGACCACAGTCCGCTTACAAGGGAGATTTAGGATCACATCAAGGACAGTTTATCATTTTTTCTCCTGACCCCAAGACCCAAGAAACTTTTGTGACATTTTGTGACCAGTTTAATGAACGTTCTTGATGCTTTGTGCAGTATTGTTCAAGGCATCGATACCTGGCAAAAAAGTGACCATCTGATGCTAGTGAAGCCTGTGACCAGAAACATCCAGAAACCCAGCATTTAGGTGAGGGTCATTGATTTGGATTGATTTGGAATATCTTATTATTGACTGATGGATTAAGTCCGATTTTTTTCTTGGGTCAAAGGTGGTACAATTTCCAACATGGCAGCTAAACCCCAGGCGCTTAGCTAGTCATGAAAGGCGTATAAACATGTGTTCAAGAGCAGAGATTGCTGTGGCTCAAAATGGGAGATAGTGGGAGTACCCCAGACTAGAAAATCCGATGGCTTCAGAATGCTTCAGATCCCAAAAACGTCCAGCTACATCCAGCTACTCTGTTCTCGTCCGGTGCTGACAAGGATGAGCCTGATTTGCTGGCAACTCGGCGTGTCGAGTCGCCATGGCTATCACTCGGTTTTTTCGGCTGGAATTTGTACGTATCATGACGTATGAGGTTTCTTGGAAATCCTTATAGAAAAGATGAGTGATGGGACCACTCATATTTCCAGTGTGATTCAAAGGTCAAATCCACTTCAAACAATCTTGATATCTGGTGGATACCTGGTGGATATATGTAGAGTTACAGCTCCTTGGCTCCTTGGCTCTGAAAACGCTTGGGTTTTTCTTCCTTGAGCGGGCTTCGGGCCGAGGTGAATTTCCCGCCAGCCTCTCGGTGGCACCTGGCGGAAACCTATAGGAGAGGTGAGTTGTTGTGATTCATGGCAGAGCGAACTGATGGACCGAAAAGTGGTTGAGGCTCTGAGTCTCTCTCTCTCTCTCTCTCTCAAACTCAAACTCTCTCTGCCACCTTCTCTCTGTGTCTCTCTATCTTTCCCTCTGTCTATCTATCTGTCTACCTATCTATCTCTAGTGTAATTGTAGTTGAAGGTGTAGGTGTAGTATAGTGTGGTGTAGTGTAGTGTAGTTGTAGTTCAAGTTGTAGTGCAGTGTCGTCTAGTGTAGTGTAGTAGTATAGCGTGGTGTAGCGTAGTGTAGAGTAGTGTAGTGTAGTGTAGTGTAGTTGTAGTCTAGTGTAGTTGTAGTTGCAGTTGTAGTTGCAGTAGTTGTTGTAGTTACAGCTGTAGTTGCAGTGTAATGTAGTGTGGTGTAGTCTAGTGTACGTAGTTGTAGTCCGGCGTAGTTGTAGTTGTAGTTGTTCTAGTTGATGTAGTTGCAGTTGTAGATGTGGTTTAATGTAGTGTGGTCTGGTGTAGCGCAGTGTAGTCCAGATCCACGGCAACCGCCCCGCCTGCCATCGTTTCTGAAACTGCTACAAAACCATACAAAACCCGCACGTTTAGCTCAATTTTGGCAAGGTGCAGAATCCATTGCGCCTGCCTCGAAAAACGATTCTTGAACGTGCAAAAGTGGTCCGAATGTGGTGTGTTTGTCACATTTTGACTTCGACATGTGCTTCACGCCACAACAGCGTGCACTTTTTCGACATCTCAACTTCCAAAAGTGATCCGAACAGTCGGTGGTTTACCATTTTCACTTCGACATGTGCGTCCCGCCACAACGGCGTACACTTTTTCAACAGCTGAACTTACAAATGTGCTCCGAACAGTCAATGCGTTTACATGCTTTTACCATTTTCGCTTCGAAATGTGCTTCGCGCCACAGTCGTGTGCACTTTTTCGAAATCTCAAGTTGCCAAAGTGCTCGGAACGCGCGATGTTTTTAACATGTTGGCTTCCAGATGTGCTTCGCACTACAGCGGTGTAGTGTTTTATGACTTTTCTACCTTTTCGCGCACTTTAATTTTCTTTCTTCTGACTCTTTCTCTTCTCTGATCTTCTTTCTTCTCCCCTTCTCTTCTCTGACTCTTCCCATCTCTGCTCCTTCATCTGTCCATACTGTGGGAAGTTTGACTTCTAAACATCCATCGGTCATTGTAGATGCACAGCCAGTGGTTTGAATATATATATATACATTTACATTTACAGTACATGTGATACTTGTTTACATGTTGGATTGGTCTATGGATTGAATTCAAACACTTCGCCAAATACATAGCACACCCAAGTCTGTAGTTGCTGCTCGAAATCTGTGGGAGCTGTTGGCTATTTCTATCCTTTGAGATCAGCCCTCACTAGTTCCGTTTTATCAGGATGCCAGGCAGATGCCGTTTGTAAATCACCAACAGCTGGGATGTTCCATCAGCACAGCGTGCTGTCAGCTATTGAATACTCAATGTAGAAACATTGAACCATCGACCAAGAAAAAAAAAATGAATTCTCCACAGATTGAAACAAGTGAAAAACTGAATCAGCAGTTTACAGATGTTTACAGAAAAAAAACCCACGGGCCACCGACATCTTCCAATATCTGGTCCTTTCCAAAATCGCCTCCGCGCCTCAGTTGCGGTTCCCTTGTGCGGTGATGTTCCTGTCCCTGGGCTTGCCAAAATTGCCACGCCAAAATTGCCACGCCGAAATCGCCTGTGACCAAGGTTTGTCCTGGTTGATCATTACTAATGTTTGGGATTTGCCACGTCGTGAAAGATTGAAGGATGCAAACTATATGGGTATTCACGTTGTTCTTGCGGTTTTGGTCCCAAGAATACATATTTCCTGGGGACCCGAATCACTGATTCTGGCGACTTGGCCACTAAGGTTTCCCCGTGCCTTTGAGAACGTCAATTATTACGCGCACCTTGGCATGGATAACTTTCAGTCAGGCATCATTTTTCGTGTATTTTATTATAGGTGCCAACGATACAAATAAAATATGATCTGTTGGACTACCAAGAGCAACCTATATTAATGTTTGTAAAATGTATAGCGACCTCACCAGCCCACCTCCGCAGAAATGGTTGGATGTTGGAGGGAATCAACCCCAAGATTGCCCAACAATCTTTCCCTGAGAAACTATAATAGGGTTGTTTATGATACATTGTCCAGTGATATCCAGATGCGAAAAAGAAGCAGAGCAGAAATCAAGTTTAATCCAAAATGCAGAAAATTCTTGAACAAAATCAACTGTTTGTGCTTCCAGAGAGAGCTGGACCTGCCATATGGTCGCTGCTTGGTTCCTCCCATTTTCCTCTCGGCTCGAAAGTCTATAGCTCTAAATGTGGAATGGTGAAAAACTCTTTCCAAGTCGTAATATGGATGGTTAAATAGATGTAAATATCGTCCAGAGTACTACAAGTCACCAGCCGTTCATTCTTGGATCATGTGCCCCATGCTGGGTTAATATGAAGAGTTCATGGTCTAGTTGCCCTTCAAGGTTTCAAAGGCAGGACAACATCCCATAATTTGTTCAAATGGTGAAAAACCATTTTAATATATATATATATATTTATTTATTTATTAATCAACATTATATATATAAATATATATATATGATATCATTCATATACATGCTTATGCTGCTGGTGGTGGTCATGGTTGTTGTTGCTGCTGCTGTTGTTGTTGCTTTTGCTTGTGGTGCTGTTGCTGTTGTTGTTGAACCTCTTCCCTGACGCGCTCCCTGTTGCTGAGGTCGGCGGATGTATGTATATCAATATATATAGAGAGAGAGAGTGGAACGCCACCAGGTCCCCAAAAATACGTGGTTTTAAGCGTTGTTTTGACTATGTTATGCTTCTTTTTCCTCTTTTGATCATATATGAAAGATCAAAGTTCTTGGGAGATGCACTGCTTTTGGCTTGTTAATCCTTAGCTCTATTCTTGGTTGCTTGCTTTTTGTAGCCCTATTGTTTTTTGATAGGTGGTCTTAGTGCATGAATGACAAAGTTCTTTGCCCAACAACATCTTGAAACATAGAGATTCATTGTGTCAGTTGGTAGTTGGTACTTCATGTATATATTAATGTATAGGTACTACCTAGGTATACAGCTATTGCAAAGACAGTATATATATATATATACATATACATAGCACTTTGTATTTGCATTGGTGGTTTTTGATATTGGATTGCCAGGTCGCCTTTTGATTGACATCATAGTTCCAGTGGAACCCGTTTAGTAAATCAAAAATGCAAATTCCAATCTACTCTCCCCCCTCAAGTAGTTGTATTGTTTTTGGCATACTTCATGGTAACTTGCTGCATCAATGCACAAGCAAGGCAGCCATTCTATAGATACAGTTGTTTGGTAAGGTTGCTTAAGTGTTTCCTTTACTTGGTTTTGTGCCCTTCTGGTTACCATGAAGAAGTTATACTGACATAGTTTAAGTTTTGCCCACATCCATGAATACATTTATGGTAATAACATGTCTGCCATTATATTTGCAGTGACACAGCAAATTACCATGGAATATGCAGGTAAAAACGTCTTTTCTGAAGCAAGGGGGAAAGGGAAGTGCCCCTGGAATTTGCCAACTCTTGTGACCAATCGATATTTTAAGCAAAGATCTTTTACTGTATTGAAACCTGGAAGAATACCATTGCATATGCAGGAAACTGTAGAAAACTTGTGTCTTTAAGGGCATAGGTGACTTATATGCCACCCATTCCATAACTGTATGTACTATATATATATATATAAGAAAAATGTGTATATATATATAATATTTGCATTCTAAGTGCAAATGCAGCTTGGATATGTTGACACAGCAAATGGCTATGGTATCTGCAAAAAAAATATTGCTTTTATCACAAAACACCCTCTAGATATCAGTGTATGTTCGAAGCTGCCATTTCTATTGTATATATACCGATACTGCACACTTGTGACAATGCGCTTGCATACTGGTTGAAGCCATTCACCCACTAAAGCACAAACAACCACTGAAACTTTTCATACAGTTTATAGATCAAAGAATTAAGAACAAGAGTGAGTATTGGTCAAAAGGATGGAGAAGGGACCCCTTTCCATATGAATGCATTCTGGGAGCTGCTACTTCCTAGTCC
>Ga0126342_10001051_pt1 | contig 36310 bp, 23 predicted proteins | sample Cyp1metagenome_FD_92528 | JGI IMG/M metagenome (GOLD analysis project Ga0126342, IMG submission 92528) | Coral microbial communities from Lord Howe Island, Old Settlement Bay, Australia - Cyphastrea 1 metagenome | ecosystem: Host-associated > Invertebrates > Cnidaria > Coral ... | reverse complement strand
TGTTGTTGTGCTTGTTGTTGTGCTTGTTGTTGTGCTTGTTGTTGTGCTTGTTGTTGTGCTTGTTGTTGTGCTTGTTGTTGTGCTTGTTGTGTTTGTTGTGCTTGTTGTGCTTGTTGTGCTTGTTGTGCTTGTTGTGCTTGTTGTTCTTGTTGTGCTTGTTGTTGTGCTTGTTGGTGTGTTTTTTTTTTGTGTGTTTCTTGTTTTTTCTTGTTCTTCGTGTTGTTTATTGTTTTTCTTGTTCTTGTTCTTCTTCTTATTATTATTGTTCTTGTTCTTGTTGTTGTTGTTGTTGTTACCTGGTCCGGGGGATGAGGTTTGGGCATCACCGAAGATGATGCGTTGAGGGAGAGAAGAAATCAGGCCCAGGGATAGTCACAAAGGAGCCGGCGTGTTAATGGGGATCTTCACCAAAATGCAGGACGCACAAGGTTCACTAAGCAGTCACTATATTGAGTAGTTCATGATATTTATATATATATATATATATTTGACTATATATAGTGATGTTAATTGGCCTAAGCAATATGTGATAATATATTAGCTGATGTTTCAAGTCATCAACACATTGTGGAATTTGGGACCTAGGGGCCATCAAACGGGAACATGGAATAAATCTTGGGAATTGCGGTGGTGTTTTTTGCTACTTGAGTTGGGCTGATCATCTCGCATTGTTTCGTTGCTGTAGGGGGTGATCCCCACGACCATTTTCACACCATTTATTTGGTACAGCCAGCATGGCCATGAATGATCGATTCGAACCGTAGAATTCGAGGGTTTACCACGGTTTGCCAATGAAAGCACGGATCCTTAGGGTTCCTGGACCTTGCGTAGCACCTCAAAAAGGTTTCTACAAAACCCATCATCCCAAAGAAGGGCAGGAAAAATTCACGTTTCAGGTAAAGATATATATATATATATATTGCTCATATATCATAGATAAATAATTTCATGAATAAATAAATAAATAGATAAATATATGATATATATATATATATAATGATTTTTACCTATACTATATACTCATACATACATGTATAATTATATAGCTATATATGATTTTATTTTTCTATTTACGAAGTGTGTATATGTAAATAGTGACGTGTATCTATATTTATATATACACATTTAATTATATATACATATATGCGCGTGAGGTGTATATGTATATATGTATATATGATATGTTTAAACATATGTGCATATGAAGTGTGTATTTATGTAAAAAATCTATATAGAATTTCATATATATATATATATACACAGCTGGTCAAAGTCAATACACACGAACCAACACACTAGAATCTAATATTGGACATACATCTATATAACATTTTGAATCTATCTCTTCTATCTAATCTAATCTATCTAGTCTCAGTCTAAATCTCAATCTAATCCAACCTAATCCTAATCCGAGGCCTAATCAAATCTACTTTACTCTTTTCAACCCAAGCCAATGTAACCTATCTAATCTCATCCAATCGAATCTAATCCAATCTATGTATCTTGATGAAAATTCTCATGAGCACTCTTCATGCTGGTTTATACCACTAACCTTTGGCAGCCACTTGCAATTGGAGGTCCTGCGCGATTCCTTGCCACTGGCCGCCCTGGCTACAGCGGCCGTGCTAGCAGTGAGCTACACCTGGCTTCGGCGCCGGAATGTCTGACACATCTCCTGCGAAGCAGAGAAAACCGCGGACAGCGGCGGCTGAGCGGGGCTGCCCCCAGCAATCAAATATAGGATAAACAGGTAAATTATGGTAAATTGTAACCGGAAGGTCCGGAAATATGTGATTTTGCTGAGCATGATTTTTTGAACTCCTTGTATTTTTGTGGTTTGCGATTTCAACAAGGAAAATGATGATTTAGCCAAGACTTAAATGCAATTTAGCCAACGCAAATTGGGAGTGAACCAAGAATCATGTGTAACCACCCAAAGATTGGGAATCGTAGGATTACATAACCAACAGCGGATACAGGGTTATCGATTTGGGACCACCTTTGGGTCTTTCAAAATGGGTACCAAAAAGATACGGTTTCTTATGGTGAACCAATGGGAATAAACACAATTAGAGAAATATGAGGATAGTACTGATAGTACCTCAAAATTTGTTTTTCTGTGAGCCATCTTGAAATGTTGAGCACTAATCAAATATTGTTGGATTTGTTGGGAAAGTGTTTTCTCCCAGGTGAGGGGAGGAACAGCGGAACACTTTTGGGAAATTCGGGATATCAACAACATCAATGGAAATCTGAAGCAGGATACAACTATGTTGCTGAGCAGCAATTGGACTGAACAGCAGGATTCATGGTAAATATCCATAAATATCCCACATGAGAAGCGTTTGGTGGTTGTGCAGTGATGTTGGCGATTGATTTTGCTCCTGAGGATTTTATGTGTCCAGCTTTGTTGCACCGATAGCAATGTTCGGGGGGATGGCCTTCAACGGTAAGAAATGTTGCGTTGCGTGATTGGGTATGTCCCCATACTCCCATAGAAATGCAAGGGGTGAATCACCAATTTTGACACAAGCGCATTTTGATTTGATTGAAACCACCCACACGAGCGATCAAGGGCCATTTTTCAACAATGCAGTTGCATTGCCGTCAGGCCAAAACAGATTGCGCCTTCAGATACTGTCTCGCAAACCCAGATTGGGCGAGGAGTACGGTGCATGCTGCTGATCAAGTTTGAAATCACGAAACCTTGACTTGGAGCAGAGTCTTTAGGGCAAATTTCAATGGCAAAATCATGTTCTAAACACGTCCAAACTCATTCAGATTTCTTAGGGGAAGAGATGCGTGTTCATTTGTTTTGTTGCCAAATAGTTGACTGGTAGCTGTTTATTTTTCCCAGTAGATGATCCCTTTTAGGGGTCAGACGGCTCCAAACTCGCTTGCCAACATCCACCAAGGCCCTTGAGTTGTTGCGTTTTTGTATCTAAAAAATGCAAGTCTTCAGTACCAAAACGATGCCTCATCATTGTGGATTGCACTAACCTGGTATACATCAGTACATCAGTTGCATGTTGATTTCGATTGTGTAGTAGTTTCACATTCATCGGCCAGGTTTCTATGTAATTAGGGTTGTATACCCATCGCGGATCCAGAACTCACTCTTGGTCGACAAAGTCCGGCTTTCTTCAGGCATGGTGTCAAAGAGGCATATGCCCCCCAACAATCCTAACAATCCCTAACTAACAGACTGAAGATGAAGTGCAGCGTGTCTCCTTGCTTTGCAGTTCAGCAGTGGCCAGTTAACACCTTTTGATTGATGGTTACTTAGTATATCTTAGTATTATGGGGTTGCTATTTGAATTGCGGCTATCTGATATACTGCCATAATAATACTAAGTAACCATAGTATCTTATATTATCATATACCATTGATAGTATTACCATCGAGATTGTGTTCTTCTATACTCTCCGGTAACATCCATTGCTGCCACGCGCCCTGAGGTGAGAGTATCTCCAAGTCGATGCTTTCCGGAGATGGCCCTGCGGGGGATGGTGTACCAGGGTAATGGCGCAATGGACCCACAACACTGGCCTTGTTGGGTACAGACTTATCATGTTTGGCTCTTGTTTCTTAATCTTGGTCCATAGATCAAATATATTATATATGGATATTATATTTGTAAACATGTGATGGCATGTGTGTAATATGTGTGTGTGTGCATAATCACAATGAGCTTTGCAAGGGGAATCTACTACCCACAATGTCTAATTCTTCAGTGAACAAAGGTCCGCTCCTAAACTATCACGCCCCGGCACCTTCAGCGCGGGCGTGCCGTGATTTGTGGCAGGTTTACTGGAGACCTTACGAGCTGAGGCACAGGAGTTTATTCGGATGGCTTTGTACGACACAGCAGTAGCCTATGCAGTGGCCTATATTTTACGACTGTCTCACATGTATAAAACTTACATTTGAAATCGTATGAATACCTACATCAATTATGTGATTATGTGTATGTAGACAGATGTTTATTATATATATATGCTCACAATAATATATATATATATATATATCCATGACATAAATATATGTGTATATATATATACATATGCATATGTATATATACTGTATATACAGTGGGCCATTGGGAGCATGATGGGATATGATAGTATAAGGTTCTAACCATTGAACTTGAGCTATTTTGAGACAGGGTTGTGGATATAATGACCTGCTCTCATCAGGTCAGGGATGAAACGGTTCTTCGGCACCTGGGTGATTTGGTATCTTCAGCATTCCAAGCCGCTAAGCTCCACCAACTGATTGCAAACATTGCTGCAAAAAAAACGTGTTTTTTTCCATGGGTTGAGAGGCCCACGGATTCTCATCAGTGTCAACAAACCCAATTCTGCTGGGCAAAAGACTTCGTTGAACTGTTCATTCTCGAGTACAACCACAAGTATGGTCCTTGGCAGTTTTAGTACCCTACATGTAGCTACCTACTTAGTATTGGCGTAAGATGGATTTAGTGATTATTTAGTTGCATTTTGCTCAATTGGGTGATTATCCCCATACAACCTTTGCCACATGTATATAACAATGTATGTCATATTTACTTGCATTTACTCCAGTACTCACCCAAACAGTTACTCAAAACTAAAACATATACCATCGATGAGTCTTTATTAGTCACTATGATCTACCTGATCTAAATCTCCCAAGCAATAACTTCTGATAGTATAGTCATGATTCCTCATGATGCAATACTTTAGAACATACAGTTGTTGTCTGCTACATGATCAGGTTCCCAGATCCCATTTAGACCCCGCAGCCAAAAAAGTGGTTGCGCCGCGGTTGCTTCGAACATTAATTTGTTTCCCATGCAATTTGGATTTGTATGATATGTATATGATTAGTATATGTATTTGGAACCATTGGATCAAATTTTAAATGATTGATCAAATTTGCATAGATATCCATAGCTGGTTGGTGGTTTGGAACATGTTTTTTTCTTTTCCATATATTGGGAATAGTCATCCCAACTGACGAACTCATATGTTTCAGAGGGGTTGAAACCACCAACCAGATCCATTATTAACCATCATTAACCATCATTAACCATCATTAAATCATCATTAATCACCATTTTACCATGTTTTTCCAATCGAGTTACGTATATCCCTATCAAATCCCAAATTCGATATACCACCAACCAGCTCAGTCCCAGGCGCCACGGATTGAAGGTGCCACGGATCGGAGATTTCATGGAGCGGGCGATGGGGAGGTGATGAGGGAGCTCCGAATTGACTTTCCCAGACACATATATAGATAGATGTATTTACATATTTATATATATATGCATATATATATATGTACATAATATGTGTATATATATATTATTATGTATTTGTATATGTATATATTTATATTTAGATATTCAAAACATGTTCTGTTTGATACTTTGTTTTAGAATCTATCAAAACAAGGCTATGCATGTTGGCAATATTAAATGTTTCTAATACGAACAATGCAGTCATGATAAGAATCAGCGCGGATGAATCATCATTTCTTCTCAGCCAAGCAGCGTTGCTGAATGTTGCTGTTTTTATTTGGGCACAGATGCACACAGAAAATAGAAATACGTTGCCACACCTACCTTGGTGATGATTCAGATAACGGATTGACGACTGGATGCAAAGCACCCCAGAGTTTGCCAGTGTGGCTCAAGATACATGCTCAGAGTTGCTGCTGTTCAACAAAACACTGTTCTCACTGACCCATTTCGCTCCTGGTGTTTTGGCCCACGTTGCTCAGTCGGCAGGTGCAGGCACAGACAAATTCACGGGCTGCGGTTCATTGCGATTTTTCGTGGACATCGCGAAATCCATTCGGTGTCTCTGCTGGTCGTGGTTGGGAAAAGGATGGAAAAGGGCACAGCAACACAAAATGGCATTGAATAGACAACTTAGCCAACAAAAACAGTTAAGTGCAGAAAAATAACACCTGCGAAACCACAATGAATGAAGATTTAAAAAAACATGATGAACGCCTACAAAATCTAAGGTTTGAAGCCAAACAACATGCCATATATTCTGTTTTCACACACATTCAGTGCACTGGTGAGTGAGTCAGTGCTAGACTATTAGTTGATTGGAATGGGTTGACATCATTGTTCCGTCGCAAATGGGACCCGAATGGACTTGTTGACCAGGCTCAATGTCCAACCATCCTTGATTCTGGATAGTGCAAGCTCTGATTGTTTGTTTTTTGCTACCACCATTTATTCCCCGTTCTCTTTATAAGACATACATACATAATCAAATCATCATCATCATCATCATATATATATATATATCTAGCTGACAATGGTGTTGTTTTGTTTAATACCCTCCAGTTATATGACATGTCTCTCTTTAGACATGATGTTTTGCAAGGTCTGGGATGGTCATCCCAGACGGAATCTCCTCCAGGCGTTTCATGCTGCGCGAAATCCAGATGTGTTTCCGCGACTTCAAGATAGGCAGATCCTCCGTGGTGCTTTGCCACCAGGGAAGTGATGGTAGAATGATGGGATCATTGTAAAACTATGGTAAAACTTATGGTAATAATCATGGTAAAATCATGATGTAATGATGTAATGATGCTACAATCATGGTATAATGATGGGATAATTGATATTTAGCAACCTCAGAGTTTCATGTGTAATGATGGTATGATGATGCTAGCATGGATTGCCATTCGATCTGGTTCTATGTCCGCCGAGACTTTGCAAAGTATGCTTAAAGTGCTTCGAAATGGTGTAGTTGCATGGGTTGGGTTTCCGCTATAAATAGGATGATACACTACATTTGTTCATAGTATTTCATAGTATTTCATATAGTATTTCATAGTATTTTATAGATTATTTGAGGAGTAGGGACAAGATAAACATGAAGAGGTCAGGATGAAGCCTCATGAATCTTGACCGTTCCAACTTGGAAGCGCCAAACCTACGCATTGACTCTGGATAGCTTATATCACGTCGCGATGTCACTAGAAATGTTGGTTCGGATTTGGGCAATTATCCCCAAATGAGTTGATTTCAGGTTGTGAAGTATTCTAAACTATCCAAATAAATGGGTTTACCCCTCAATAATGGAGATTTTTCATAAGCTCTTTCTGTTGAGGGGTTGACCGAGTTGTAATCAGCAGTAGCTCCAGAGCCAGATGATGGCATGGGCGTTCCATGGCGTTCCCATATCACCAAGCTATACACCTTCCCAGCCTGAAGCACCACCAGTCGCGGTATGGAATCCACTGGCATTGGGAGCGCCAAATGTTCAGACACACCGAGATGCAGTGTAGACGATTATATGATATAGGGAAAAGTTCTCATGTGTACACATGAGATGAAACAGTGCTGAGAAATGCTGAGAATATCTGAGCGAAGACCTTGACATTTTTATGCAGAACACATTTTGATGGCCTGCTTAAGGTCAACTTTCTGTTCCTATCAAGCACAGTTTCTACCTTGATGACTGGGTAGACCTCGGTTGCTTGGGAAATGTAAGTTGATATTTCAACCTTCTGGGCATGTTTAAATGTATACTGTATACACATACATGTGTACACACTGTACATACATGCATATACTAACCAGGTAGATATATCATGATAAGTGAATGCTGATGATGCTGACGATTCTGATGATGCTGACGATGCTGACGATGCTGACGATGCTTTGCTGCTGCTGATGATGATGATGGTGATGATGGTGATGATGATGATCATGATGATCATGATCATGACAACGTTGACGATACTGACGCTAATGGTATCATGAATCGCAATATTGCATTAACTAAAATGATAATGACAATAAGACAATATAATAAACGTGTATATGGAGGTTTCCTAAGTCATAGGGGTACCCCCAGTCATCATCCGTTTTTGTTTCGGATTTTCCATGGATTTCCCATTTTTGTCGCCAGGAATGGAAGATCGAGAGCCAGGGGAGCTGCAGGTCTGTGATGCGCTGTCCCTACAGATGCACCTGGGCGTATTATCGCCCAATGATTGTGGCCTTTTATGGGCTATGAATGGCCTATGATACCCTATGAAAATGGCATGAAATTTGGGGTATACCATATACCCCAAATTTCAGACAAACCTAAATCGTGAAGTTTTTTTTTTCCACCCGAAATATGGCTTGAAACAGGATGTTGACAATGATAGACGGACCATAATGGACCTGACGTTAGTTAGTTAGTTAGTGGATATGACTGAACGGAATGAGTTTTATTGATTTTTATTGTATGGAAACATATGGAAACATTTCCCCATGTATCCGAGAATCTGATGCAGAGATAGACATAGAGGCCATAGTTTTTCGTGATGCACAGATGGAAATGGGGCAAACCACAACTGGGTGAACCAAAAAAAATCCTAAAATGGGAGGTTTCTTTTGTCCGGTGGAAAAGGTGCAACGTTAACATATAGAGACGGGTGTCTCTGAAGGTGTTTATTGAGTTCATCGTTTTTCTGCCTTGTCTCGTTTGACTGGAAACACACACAAATTTATTGGGCGGCATCAGCAGGACTACTAGGACAACTGGATACCTATACCAAAGTCCAGCTGATGGATAAACCTTGGTGAAGTCTTTGATTTGTTTGCCCTAAACAAACCCATAATACATATGTAGCTACAGGTGTGTTTGTTAGTTAGTCTTTGCCAAGTCTCTAAACGTGACTATGATGCTAGTGCGATAGAGAAGGCTGCAGATACTTTGGATCCCCATAGTAGCATTTTATATGCAAATGATGTCAGGTCGCAACCTCGTCTCCTTAGTCGATGTCATTTGCCCAGTACATTTTCGAGTATACCCAGACAGACAACTTCTACTTCCAGGTGATCAATGTCAGTTCTGGAAATAGTTATGGTTTAACAGTTGCTGGAGTCGTTTGTTGATATGTTTTTCCTTTATCTGTCACGGCTGTTCGTTCCTTTTCTCCGCTGACGGCTTGATGGTCAGATAATTTTTCGGTAGGGTCGTTCGTCCTTATGTGGGACAGTCTTAAAATAGGATAGACCCCAAACTAAGAGTAATTGTGTTGTTTTAAGGCTGTATGCTGGAAAGAAAATGTATTTGTGGCCTGTCCAAGAATGGGAAATACACAAATATTTTCTGTCATAGCTTTCACATGATGGTTTGGTTGACAGTTTCTGCGAACTGGTTGATGAGTATGCATCCTTCATGATTCAGGACTACATCGCCCATTGTCCGAATTTCGGTCAGCGAAGAATGGCCCCATCATATCCAATTTTTTGTTGGGGAAACGGCCCCATGTACACCATACATCGATGCTTCAGGACGAATACTCAGCGCAATAGGTATTGATGAACACTTCTTGGGTCATGTTTATTGATTTAAACCAGTTGATATAGTATCTACCTCTATTCTATCACCATTTGATATCTTATGTGGTCAGCATTCCTCATGTTAGCTGCTTACACGATTTCCACTTGCGCGAGTTCTATCTCAAGTGGCTTCCATTCTTGCGCGAGTAGGGCAGCCCAGGGATCACCGACATTGCTGGATATCTTAGAGATTGTTGGATGTGTTTGATATGTTAGATGTGTACAGATACTTGTTCTTTAAATTAAATGAATTCATCTGGTATTTAGCCACCCGTCATTTTAAATTAAATCATAACATACAACAATAAACAATACAAACTAAACACACGTTCGATATATGTTCCGCCAAACTAAATATGGAATTGTTGAATATTTTTTCTAGAACCTTATATAGTGAAAAGGGAAAACCAGGGCTGAGTGATATATGGTATGTGATAGGTATATATGATAGGTATATGATAGGTTTTGTTCCTCCACATCGTTTTGGGATTCCAGAGGTTTATGAAAACGATCTGTCCAGCCTTTATTGGATACCTGAAGTGAAGTGTGATCACTGCTGATTTTGTTTGACCTCAGTTGGGTAGGGTCCTGACATGGAGCTTAGTAGACGTACCAGAACATTTTCGAGCAAAAACGATGTGGAAAACAAAACGCAGGACAAAATGGATACCCTTTCAAGAATCAACATTGTTTTTGTCTGATTCTAAAACCAACAAAAGGAACTGTAAATATCTTGAACAAACAAAAACCAAAACCACAACTTTTGAAACCTGAAAACGTCATAAAGAAGTTTGAAAAAGAGTTCATTAAACAAATACATTTTTTGGTTAAAAAAATATGTTTTTAAAATTCCGAGTTGGGATTTTCCACAAGATGTAGAAAGAAGTTGTATCTTTAAAAGCAAGTTAGAAAGTTACAAAAGAAATTTTAAAACTAAATTTTAAAGTAATATACCCAGGCTCCTACCCGCAGGCTTTCTAAAATACCCAAATCTTAGGTATAGTGTTTTTTTAATGTATAGAATTCTGTTGTTTGTCCATGCCTGTCCCAGTTGGACGTCTGTTTTCTGGAGGACGCTGCGATTCTTCAAAGCCGCAACAATATATGCGTCCAACAATCATATGTCAGTCTGTATTCTGTATTTGTGTATAGATAGATTAGATTAGATTGGATTAGATTAGATAAGATAGATAGATAGATAGACACTAAATTGCCATCTGCATAGAACATGTGAAAAATTATCTCATACCAGGTGGTGACCCACTGGTTATGTTTGCTGGTTTGTAAATAATGCCCAATTCATTATGTATATATACATTCCCTACAGACACATCGGCTAGCCTAGTTGTAAACTGACTTAGATAGCAACTATGTGTGCTTCAGTTCCACGAATTTATCATCATATTTCACCATAGTTGTAGGTATTTGATTATAATATGGGGAAATATGATGGCTACAATATATCACAACTATTGATTATAAACAAATCATATTCCCCAATAGTACAGCCATAGTTGATTATGTTTTATCCCAACTATTGGGGATGAGTACAATGGCTGTAGCCATTTTGTCCACCCCGTGGCAGCCCCTGGTGGAAAAATTGCGCGGGCCCAGGTCCTATCGGATCGTGGGCTACCGCGACATCCCACCGCAGAAAAAGTTGCTACCTGGCACCGAAGAAAATAGGCCCTGTCATCGCCCATTTGTTTATCATAGTTTATGGTTTATGATAATGAATAATGGTTTCTCATAGTTTATCATAGTTTATTATCGATTATCATGGCTTGTGATGGCTTATCATTTTTCACTTTATTTTAGTTTATCATTTTTTTCATGGTTTATCACGGTTTATCAGTGAATATCATGGGGGTTCATGGTTTATCATGTTTTTTTTCGTGATTTATCATGGGTTATCATGGTTTACCAAAGTTTATCTTGGTTTATCATGTTTTTCCGTGATTTTTCATGGTTTATCATGGTTTATCATGGTTCATTTTGTTTTTTCACGGTTTATCATGTTTTATCATGGTTTATCCTGGTTTATCACCTGGGTTATCATGGTTTACCAAAGTTTATCGTGTTTTTCGTGGTGTATCATGGTTGTTTGCATGGTTTATCATGGTTTTTCATACTTTATCATACTGTATCATAATTTATCATATTCCCAATCAAATAACCATTGTTGAGTTATACCAAATTTCCAGACACACCCATATTATAGATTGGATTTAATGGAGATATCATGTGGGCCTGATAAAAAAAGAAAAAATCAGATTTAAATGCCATAAAATTCCATAAAAACTTGAAAGTCCCATTTAATTTGATCACAAAATGCCATAAACAAAAATTGTTTTCGGCAAGTCTTCGAAATTTCTGCTGTCGCGAGTCGCATCTCTGGGCCTTTCCGAGGTGGTCCATCTATCACTGCAAAGTGGTGGCCGAGAACGTTAAGAGGACCCTGAAAGACATGGAAAAAACGGGTGGAACATTTAAGGAATGTTTCTTATTCGGTGTTTTTTTGGGGGATGTTAAAGTTAGGGGCTAGAGAAGAAACTATATATATATGATTATATATGTTTATTTACAAAACTACGGTTCATATAATATAATTATATATATACGTACGTCTAGTCACAATGATTGAATCTTGGGGTAAATGTACCTCTGTGTGCATATTGCAACGATTGATGCTATGGCAGCAATCCGTAAGGGACCTATGATTACAAAGGAACCACTGCTGTATGTTCGTCGGTATGTTGTGCCTTCACATTTGCTCCCAATATGAGTGATCAGGGGGATAGTAAAATGTTGGTTCCATTATTGTTTTCATCATATATTGTGAGCATGACCCACGCGTCAAAAATCCAATCTACTAATGAGTCATGTATTTTGCCCGTGCACCCATAAGTGGAGGGTATAGTATAGTGCTGCTGAAGAAACAGAAGAACAAACAACTGCTACGCCAAGATCTTGGTACACCAAAAAATGGATGGCAGGTTTACTTGAACCACCCCATAGAGCTGTAGTACTCCATGACATATTCTTCAATCTGGACATTGCTGTCCCATAGTTATAGGATGTTATAGGTACATGTCCAGATGTGGCCGTGATGTGCCATCTCGCGGCCTCTCATGAACTCCCAAATGTTAGGACGAAAAATAGAGTCATGTTCCTTGAAGTCAAGTTTGGAACCGGGAACATGGGCATGTAATTCTATGTATATTCAGTGATACTTAGTGTATGTATATACATGTAGAATCATATAGATGCAGTTTATTCAACATGACCCATTTTGATAAGTTTGAGGTCCATGTTGGGTTTTTGAGGGATGCCAGGAGGTCCAAGTGAGCTTGATCAACAAGGTCCAACAAGCAAGACATGATTTGATCTCTCATGTTTGGAAATATCTTAATATCTTGGTGAAGTGTCCATGCTGGCTGTATTTAAGTGATCTTTCTTTGAGGCAAGGGTACGATATGCATCCCAAGTTAGAACCAGTTGTTGACTGCTGAGGGTTCGCATAGATTCGCCCCATCGAAGCCATGAATTCAGCGGTCCTTCCTGTGAAATCTCGTATTTCCCATGAATTTTGTGGAATGATTGTGTATTATTCCATAGATTTTCCATAGTATCCATAATATATTCTATATATTCCATTTAAGAAAGATAGATAGATAGATAGGTAGGTAGGTAGGTAGGTAGATATTCATAGTTCCATGAACTTGCCATGTTGTATTCTTTAAATCTTCATATTCAGAGTCCATAATATATTCTATATATTTCATATGAACTATCTAATTTCATTCCTAATTTCCACAAATTTGTTTCCATCTAACATATGATTTCCAAATTTCAATCGTCATTTCTTGAACAGTCGCCATGGGTCGACCTCCGTCGTCCGACAGTCGCTTGATCGGCTTCACTTTAGGACGCTGGAAATGTTGGACTCCATGGATGACCTGAGCCCAGGGAGCGGGTGCTGCAACGGTCACCGTGGTGAAATGGTGAAACGGTGCTGTTGGTGGGGCCCCATGATTTCAATGAAAGACAGTGGCAAAGTTACTGAAAATCTTGTTGAATGCGGAATTTGACCGTGGGTTGATGTGAAATTTGTATTCAGATTTTTGAGTATCTGGTATTAGTCGACTGATATGGCAAGGGGTTCGGCCAGGTTCAATCTCATCGGTTTCTGGGAGGATATCAAAATCGAAAGCCCCTTGGATCCATTAATATTATTAGCTGGCTATATTTAATATGTTTTGCCAGACCATCAATTTCATAGTGTGGATCCATAAGTGGGTTCAAACTCAATATATTCATTCGAACGCATGCGAAAAGCATTGGGTTGAGATTTCAAAGATAGTTTCAGCTTTCTGTTCATACTATATGGGATGATTGTTTTTTCAATTCTTTGCATACGTATTTGTTTTCTGAGTTTTCATAGGGGTTGGCTCAACAACCAGTAATCCTGTGCTGTACGTCATTGAAACATCAACTAGGCTATGGTCCCACCAGCTCCGTAGATGATGGTGAACATAGTCTATACCCACGCCATGCACGGTATATCTACCTACATTTGAATAAATTTCAGGGTGTATATGATATATTATGATATACTATGTTAAGACATCAACCATACACATAGCCGCTATTGGTTACTTGGGTGCAGTTCCACTAGTGGGATGGTGATATACTAACCATGTTTTATGGCCAACTGATGGTTATATACCCAATAAATCCCAATCACCTATGGGTACAGCAATGGTGAAGATCAACTGATGGTTTAGTAGGTTTTCCCCACTATAAACCATCCACTTTGGGTTACCTCATTGTAGGAAACCACCTAATTTAACCCTGTTTTTTTCGCCATAGATCAGCCTTCACTCCATGCGGGGAGGAGTTTCGAGCAGTTAAAGATGGAAGACCTGACGCAGGGGACTGCCGATGCTTGTGTGGCCGAAAACATAAGCCACACATCCTATGTTTTTATGGAAAACTATGGGAAAACTATGGGAACATAGTAGGGAAACTATGGGAAACTCATGTGAACTATGATTTCTGAAACCATTAATGAAATGGAAGGTTTAACTTGCACTTTTAGACAATATCCGGATGTTCCAGGGGGTGTTTGAAGCCAGACGGAACATGTGTTTTAGAGATATCCGCTGGTTCGTCATGTTTCCCACATTGAAACACATTGGTGTCCTCATTTGTGGATGAAACCAGATGACCTTTGGGACCAGTGTTGGACTGCAGTGTGATATGTGTGTGTGTCTTGTCCAATGGTTTGATCTGGTGGTTAAGTTCAGGCTGTCTCAGTTCTATTCATGTTGTAATCAAGTCTGGCTGGTTGGACACTTGACCCACAGCTTAACTTTCGCTGAAACCAGATCGTTTCTGGCCACTTTGAAGGTGCCCCAAGCAAACACCTTCCGAAATGTCCTGGGAATTCGTTGCGGATGGCGTCTCAGCAGGTTAGTGATAAGGCCTCAGGGTTTGTTAAATAGCATCAATGGGTGGAATGAAAACACATCAACAATGACAGGTTGCTCCCAAGGCCCCAGATACTGGACCCGAACGCTATGCTGAGGTCTGAACCCTATGCCAGATAATATGTCAGATAGAATGTCTGAAGATAAGATATGGCAGTTTAAATGTCTAAATTTTATGTCAGATAAAATCAGATAAGATGTCAGGTAAGATGTCAGATTAGTATGTCAGAATATATGTTAGATAATTTGCAGCATATAGCAGATAAAATGCCAGATAAAATGTCTGAATACACGTCAGATACGATGTCAGAGTGGGGATCACTCGAAGATCTTTTTGTTGGTGTGGGAGCGGGAATCCCTGAGACAAGGGTTCAGGCAAAGGGCAGTTGGTGTGAACCAAGCCTGCAAACAGAGCTGGATGAATTTCAAGATATCAAACCATTCCGGCACTACTGAACCTTTATTATGTCCTATCAACAAATCGTGATACAATTGCTGAGTCAACAATATCCCTGACACAAAGGCCTTCCCTCTTAAGCTTCCTATATAACACAATTTGTTCTCCCCAACGCTCTACCCTGTGAGCTTTCACTCTTGTGAGCTTCGCGAGGAGTTTCAATCTCAATCGTATCTACAAGAACTTGAAGGACGCAGCGTGACCCTCGGATGCTAAGTTGACCATTTATCCAGTAAGGTATGTTTATTCTCCACATCTTTGTGTGGGGTTATCCGGTCCTTTAATTGTATTTTTTACTATATATATATACTCTATACATTTATATATGATTATATATGTACTATGTATATATATATAATGTTCATAATATGTTTTGTTTTATTTAAATGATATGATATGATATATATATATATATATACACATGCAATACCTGTAATATAGTTAATATGTTCAATATATGTTTTATTGTTATTTTGTATATATATATATGTGTTCAATAATATATAGATATATAATATTCAATAATCAACATATGTACATATATATATATATATATATGCAATACCTGGTATTTAATATATCCAAATCAATGTGTGTTTTAATCATTTTTGTTATCTGCTTAATTGACCGAGAACTTGCTTAATTGACCGAGAACGGGCCCCTAGGTTTTCCATAGTCATGGGTGTACCCCAATAGCTGGAGGGTTTTTGATAATGGAACATCCCAAAGAAAAATGAATGATGAAATTGGGTACTCCCCATTTTAGGACACCTCCACATGTGGCTTCAATGGGAATCTGCTCGTTCAATCTCATTTATGCACCAGGTTTTGCATGGTGTGAAGCAGATTTGTGAGGTTTTTTAACAGTTTCAGGATTATTACTTAGTCTTTATAGCTATGTTGTTAGCAAAATCGCCCATGCTGTTTTCAAAACAAAAATGTCACAGAACTGTATTTCCTTAAAATCAGGAAAATGTCCCAAGGATAAGAGGTAGTTCTGCTGTTTTCATCTACGTGTCGATGTGTAAATTGCCAAGTTCCACTGGTCTGCTGCCGACTTTTCTCACGTGGCATTTGAATCATTTGACCCCTGAGAATCGAAATTAGCGCGTTGGACATGCAATGCCATCAAAAGACTGGACAATCCCATGTGTGTTATTCTAGCTGCATCTATAAATGTAATATAATATAATATAGTATAATATAATATGATATAATATAACATAATATAAACACATCACACATATATGCATATATACGTCCTGTTTTCGGTTGCATCCCCTTATCCAACTTCTGTTTGCATCATGTTTTGATTTCATCCCATTTCAACTATTTCTTCCCGCAGCACGTGCGCTACGCCCCACAGGCGCTAAACAATTGTATACACTTTCAAAGGTTTTTTTCAGGGTCTCTTTATAGGGTTCTTTAATGTTCTTTATAGGATTAATTTAAGGGGTTTTCTGTTTGTTTTTCGATTGTTTTTTCAAGGGTGTTTGTAAAACATGACGAAAAACAGTTTTTGGGGGACAGCCGATTCACCGCAGAGGTCATCCACGACGTTCCGACATCCCGAAAGACGGATGTGCATTTTAAGTCATCCTCAGGTTGAGCATTCAGAGACTCAATTTGACTCTTTGGGACCCCCTGGTTCCGCTCTCGCAGGACGAAATCACCAACGTGAATTTCAGGACCTTCGTTCATTCTGATGCCTGGGGATTTATGTGAGTTTCACCGTTTCACCCTCAAGAATCAGGAAGCAAAGTTTGCATTATAGCCATAGATGATGACCTTAGATGTTTAGTGTTTTTTGGGGTTGGATGAATTTAACATCTATCCATAGTTATCCCACTACAACTTAAAGTTTTAGCAGCGGAGCAACAAACCACGAAGAACTAGGAGCCAGAAAATGGGCATTAAGCCATCACTTTTTTGGATTGTGACAATGGTTGGAACGCTGTAACCAGATATTTCAAGTTGAGGTCAAACCATCACAGGTGCGTAACATTCACAGGAGCGATTTGGAGATGTGTCAAGAATGACTACGTTGATGTGGGACTAGTTCAGACCTGGCTGCAGGATGACTTTTTATTCCAGAATATCCTTAAGTTTGGAACTGCCACAGATTTGATTTTGTGGTGTTGAGCGATTGCTTTGGAAGACAACAATTCTAAGTAGTCACATTTATACCCCCATGGGTATCCTTTGTAACAGGATGTAACATAACCTGGGCTGGAGCGTGTTGCTGTTTACCACATGCAACGATCGGCCACAAGAAACATATCCTTTGCAGTGTCGCCATCGAAGTGTCAACGGGCTCTGTTTTCAGCTCAAGGTGAGATGTGAAGTGAGCTCTGAAATCGTCTGCTGTGAAAGCAAACAGTCCAGCAGCAGCACAAGGTCCAGCCTGGCTGTGACAAGGCATCCGTTTGGTGTTTGATCATGCTTGATCTCACTTTGCCACGGTTGGTGGACGGAAGGCCTTGGGGATGCACATGCAGGTCGGCTGGGCCAGAGTCTGGAGATTTTGTGGTGTATGATGTGTGAATGCCAAGAGCAACTCCGCAATTCTGATCGAAGAGGCTCTTCCCCGCTGCAAGTTCTCACCCGTCAAGAAGGGCCGCTGGCTGTACTTCTTTTCGGGGGCCAAAGAGGTTTATCACAGATCCGAGCAAAGGCATGGTACTCGTATTCTCTGCCATTCTTACACTGTACTGTATCATCCCTTTTCTCGTCAGTTATTCATTAGGAATGTGGAAGCTATATCATGGGACTTTTGTTTTGGTTTGTCCCAAGATAGGGGGCGCCCCTAAATGATTATTTTTCCGACGTTCTGACATTGATATGCAGATAAGTCATCAAATTAATAGTATATATTAAGTCGTGTAAGGCACTTCTGTAGATCATCATTTTCCATCGTTTCTACGGATAAATTAGCTTCCTCACCATCTGTGTATCTATGTTTCTCAGCTCCAAAGATAAAGGCACCCCCAAAATCCCATGTCTTTGGCATTTTTTTCCAAATTGAAAATCGCATGTTCGACTCTACTCATTGGTGAACTCCTTCTGTCTGGTGTTTCAGTCCCCATGTTTGCTACCTCCAGATGTTGGTGTTTGACCCATGTTTTACTTGGTGTTTGACCCGACTTTTGCCAGCAAAATCTTTAAGAAAAACATCACAGATCTCTCACTGCGACTGGTAAAGCCCCGCAGTTCGTCACAGGAGAAGTGAAAGTGTTGAGGTGGGTACCTTCACCTCAGAGGCTCGGAAGAAGGAGCCCTTCACCGAGGCGGCGCAGGGATGGCATGCTTCGTGGAGCCCCAAAGAATTGATCCAACAAAAGATAGAAAAGTAAAAACCCTAAAATGCTGGTACTGCGTACTTTATTTTGATTTATCTTTTTTGGGGGTACTAGTATAATCTATTAGTCTATAGATGTCTATAGCATCCATAGTCCGTTTAAGTATTTTATGTCAGTCATCAAAAGCAGCAAGGAACTATGAATTGAGTTTTCCAAGCACATGAGTATCGGTTGATGTCAAAAACCATGGGAGTTGGAGGTTCAAACTGTTTGAGCCACAAGAAATGATGATTTTGGCATCAAAAGATGGACTCTACCGCCATTAAATGAGACATCTAAATATACATAGCAACCCCAGAAAGATAGAAAAACAACATCGCCACCGCGTTGACCAACGTTGGCGAGTTGTGTTGAGGTTTGTGAATTGGAAAATGCCCAGATGCAATAAGCAAATGGATGATTCCTGTATGAGGTAATTCTACCTTACTATGATGTGAATTTCAGTATCAATTTTCCCTATAATACAATATAAAAGGTACTTGGATTTCTGAACTTCGATCAGTGGTTGGCACATGGCTTGTAACCGCTTACGACTGGGATATATCACCCAGTGGCAAGCCATTACACGTTACAACCATATCACTTTAGTTGTCTGATCCCAATAAGCTGCTTTGAAAAGGGTGAACTCTTTGGTTTTTTGGTGATTACACCATATTAATCCATATTACAGCTATACTGTATATACTCCGGTTGGTTGAAATAGGCCAACTGATAGGGGGCATCACTATTTGTAGCTTCCAACAGACATCACGTGTCGTGTCACGAGGCTGATTCCCGATGGATTCACGCACATGGTGAGCTCTTTGGGAATGAAGCAAGGCATTGCAGGCGGGACGGCGGGATATGGACATAGGGATGGGATTCATGGGGATGCAACAGGATATAGATCTATAGGTATATATATATATATATAATTGTAATATATTATATATATATATATATATATTATGTATATATATATATATATTATATATATATATATATTGATTAATTATATATATACTGTATTCACACTCTTTGACTACCGAATCTGGTGGTTTTCGTGATGGATGAACTAGTATCTTAGGAGGTGAATCTGATATGCTTCCATCTCCAGATGAATTACCAAAGGACGAGAGTATCATAGATCTGAAATTAGCAAAGAGATACAGCTGGTTCGGAATGAGCAACTTGATTTACCCTCTGGTAAACTAACATAACTATGGAAAATCACCATTTTCAATGGGTAAATCCACTATAAATGGTCATTTTCAATAGCTATGTTAGTTCACCAGAGGGTATTTGGTGATAAATTGCTGATTTCAGACGACATACGCTTACTAAGTTACTCGACCATGGTCGACTCACTGGGATCGCACATCTTCATGGACAGGCCTGAAGGCATCCCTTTGTTGATGTATTATATATATATATATCATATATATATAATAGTTATAATATATATATATATACAATAGATTACATTATAGTACTGTATACACATATGAGACCATATGAGTAACCGAACAAATTATTCTAAAATCATGTAGTATATATGTTACTACTAATTTAGTATTGCTGCTTCTTGGCCTTGCTGAAGGGTGTGCAAAAGCTTCAGTACCAATTGACGACCATACACCGATACAAATATTCTGCATGAGTCTGAGAACCCAGAAATCCTCAGAACCGGCTGGGGACGACCCTAATTTGTGCATGGCATGAACATGAACAAATACTTTTGTCCGCTATTCATATGATTATAATTGATTATATATGTGTGTTTAAGCTATTCATACACTATTCATTGTTTATCCATGTGTTATTGTTGTGCCCTATCATATCCATTCATCTCCCTCTTTTCTGCCATCTAAGCTTCGCCAAAATGAAGCCAGGATCGTGCAATGCGTGCACGCAGAGTTGGGGATACTCAGATCGACAGCCGCGTTTGATCGGACAGCCGTAAAATGGGAAATGGCGGCTGAAGTTCGCGAAGAGGAATGAGTTGTGGGTCATTTTGATTAATACTAGTTAGAACATGTTAGAACTGTGTGGTTTCATAGATCTTCAGTCTGACAGTGGTCTGCATCCAGCTCTGTGCTCCGTTTTGAACATAGGATTGTTTTGCAGTGCAACCAGACTGAGGATCAATGATGTGAGTCTTGTTAAAGGACACTGAGAGTAGGGAATGCCCTCATCAATGCTGATGATACGACGAAATAACCTATCAAAACCAAGACCAGATTAGAGGATTTGGGTATATTTGGGTCATCAAACTGGTTTCGGACGAGTCAGACATAGACGAGTCAGACATACCATATCGATAATATATATATATGTATACATACATAGATGTAATATGCATTACATATAATACAATATATAGATATGTTTAGATATACATACATTAAAATATTCACAGAACGTGTTGGGTTGAAGTGTGCTTGCAGTGGCAGCCTACGTCATCTTGCATGGATCTAGGATTACAATCCGCTAGAGAGATGGCGTCAAGGCAACAGGCATTGGCCTTATTTCTTATCATCAAGCAACAGATGTTGATCATGATCCAATATCAATGACGACCCAATATATGTGGTGGTAATTATATATATATATGGATAAAACTTTGGAAAACTGTGTTGCTTCAAGATTTTACGGCAATTTCGCTGTGAAAGCCAGTGGGTTTTGTGGCTTTTGACCCAGGTGTGATGTGTACAGCAATCGTCCCGGACTCTTCGCTCCCATTTTCCAAGTGGTGGTGAAGGCGCTCGCATGGGTCATGAGCTCCATGAAGAGATGCATTGTTTTTCAAAATCCATAGGATTTCAAGATGAAACATGGTCATTGTATGTACTTCTGTGGTATAGCAGTTCTTGCACTGCTTGGGTTGGCTGCCTCACAAGAGCGGCCGGGAAGACCTCATAGCCTGATCCAGTACATCCTGAGATGGTTTTGATTCGGGATTATTGTGGGTAAACCTAGTGGCAAATGGTATGGGTTTATGGCTTCATGACACCTCAGTTGATTTAACCAGGTTGCTGACACCTGCGTTGGGCTGAGATGTTGGCGTACCTGTTTGGACCCACAATCATGTTTGAGTCGGCTTAGGGGAAATTTAGCCGGAACCGCCCATTTAATATATATATATATATACATATACATACATAGATACAATCATACAAGTGTATACAGAGACAGTGGTTTCTTGAAGATTTTCCCTTTAGCACTGGTCAGCGTTGGACATCGCTTCCTTTGCCAGGGGCAAAAAGCGAAGCTTCACTTTGGCGAAGACAAACCCCCACAGCCGGGCGACCAAAATATGCTGGTTTCACCCAGATATTGGATATATTGAATAAGGCAAACCGGGGATACACCCCTGAAACCGGGGGAAACTCACCATATCCAAGAGGAAACTCATCCACGAGACTCACTGACTCTGGATCAGAATCGGCCGGTGGGATACACAAGTATTTCTTTCGGCAACCATGAGTCCCATGGGTCAAATAATGGTAAGGGGGATCATCAGCGCCTTTGATTCAAGTTTCGGAATTAATGCAGTTTGCCTATAAACATGTTGAATGATATTGAACTGGTTGGTGGTTTGGAACATTTTTTATTTTCCCCAATAGTTGGGATGATGACCCAATCTGACGAACTCATATTTTTCAGGGGGTACTGTAGGTCAACCACCAATGAACTGCTTGCTTTGCGCTGTTTCACATTCACGTTTTGAACCTGGTCCTCGAGCCTGAGAAATGTTTGGACCTGGTCACTTGAAGCAAGCCATGCAGAATGCGTTGGACAGTTCTCATGAGTTTTGATTGAATCAACATCGTTGAAATGGAAAGAACAAAACAAAAGCAAAACAATCACGACTATGCAGCAATATTCAAAATAATTGTTCAACTTAAATGCCATTTTTTTTGTGGTCCTAAGATGTCCTAAGTCCTAAGTCTTAGGTACCTTTCAACATGCCCAACTGTCCAACTTTGAGGCGTTGTCCGAAAAAGTCCTCTTGTGTTGTTTTCTGTATTTGATAGGTTGGGCAATGATAACGGAAATTATGATATATATAATGATATATATATATATATATATGATACTGATAACATTTGATAACTATATTATAATACATATTATATACATAGATATTTTTCGTTCAGGCCGTTTGGTGCTCACGGCCATCAGTCATTTCTCCACAGGAAGTGGCCTCTTCGCTTGAAGAAGCGAAAGCACGGGGAACTCAGAAGGAAATTTTACAGGCACACCCCCTAAAATCAATGGTAAAAACCATGGTTTAATGGTAAACACCATGTCATATTTACTGGTAAAAACCATGGTTTCCGGTTAAGATTTTCCCTAAAACCAATCCAATGAATGGATATTGCCCACGTTAGTAGGATGCAGCCCCAAGTTGAAATTGGAAAAACCAGATGTGCATTTTGCAAAAATTCGAGAGGATGGTAGGTGTTTATGAAGATGTATATAATAACTATTAATAATAACCACATTACATTGTGGGATATTGAACACAGTACACTGAAATGTAATGACATGGCGGCAGCACTTCTCTATACGGCATCCCAAGGATCCAGATTCTTTCACCCATCAAGCGAAAGTTGATAGCAGTTCTGCTATCTAAAACGAGAATCTCACCGAAAGGTGGTTCAATCCCTGGTTTCAAGATGTTTCATGAGGAGTCTCAATTCAAGGATTCCCTATCCTTATCGATGACCTTCATTTCGACAATCTGAGGTCCCGCAAGGAATCGATGCTGGAGGAAAGCGACACGGGAAGAATGTCGCTCGCTGAAACGCCGACGACTGGATTCAAGTTGCATCTCCTAGGGTCCATTTGGGATCTTCAATGGATTGAAATTGAAGGGACATGTTACATTGCATGAAGAATTATGTATGTATGTCTGTATATATATAGGTAAACGTAACATTCAAAATGAATCATATGAATCATGGTGACCGAACTATGGTTTTTGATGAGACAATGACACACTGACGCAAGAAGAAACACCAGTTGGGCTGGTTGAATCATAGATAGATTCAGCATGTTGAATCCCAGTGTGCATTATCATGAATAAGTATTCATGAATAATGATGCATGAACAATTATTCAAAAATAGTTTAGCTAAATTATGGTAATATCCCAATTTTGATAGCTAATAGTTCGCTAAAGCATCAGCCCCCCTGGACCAAGGTCAGACCCTTGGGAGGACCTCGGGCTGAAAAAAAAGGCCATATGGAATGGACCCAAAAAGGCCCAGAGGGATATGATAAGTCTGTGGTAATGGTGGGTAAAACATGATAAACCCAGGGGATATGGGTATGGGTCAATACCTATAGATACAAATTTAGTGGGATGAACATCCATAAATCCCAGCTATTTTGATGTTCACCAGGGGTACAAGGTTTTGACACACTGCCATATGATATGATATGATATGATGGCGGTGGAATGATAGAACGTTGAACAATCACAACATATGGAGGCTTCATCATGAAAAATGGAGATTGAACCATTTCAAGCCCTGCCAATGGCTGAATATTTGAGTAGACCACCAACCCACCTGACTGCTTGTTAGTTTGTTTGCAGTGTATCAACCATGTTCCATTAGTATATGTCACTTTTTCGAAAAGACATGACAATTAAACATATTAGGACATAAACCATCATAAACCTCAAATTCCATACGATTTTCAATTTACAATGATTGAAGACAATTAAATTGGTCGAGCTGTTTGAATCATCATTGGCCAGGTAGCCAGGTTTTACATGGGATTGGTGGATCGATCGGGTACTGTAGCCAGCATGGAGATGTTTTAAATGGGCTTTGATGTGTTCAAATGTTTGGTATGCTATTTCTATACATATATATATATATACATATATGTATATATATATAATAATACATATATATATATATATATATCCACTGTAATTATATAGACATGGTATTATTTGGCTAATGATGTGATATGTTTTCATGCTATGGGGCACTTTTCTGGGTTATTAAGCATCATTTTTTCTGGACATCGGCCACAACGTTGGGACCAGGACTTAGACCGTGAGCTTACTGGAGACGTGAGTCCCGGTGCCACGCAAAGGATCCCAGCAATGGATCCTGAAAAACAAGAACAAAACAAAAACACTATATATGGGATATTCCATCCCATGTATATAATATATGGTGGACAAAAATAGTCATTTCCATAGCCATTCTTTTTTTAATTATATGGCTTTGCTGAACGATGTTTTGACCCAAATCCATGTGATCGGTGAGACGAGGAGCTAGCTGACTAAGATCAACAAGAAGATGCTGCAAACCATCACAGGTAATTTTACGCGAATAATGTGGATCATGTGGTTAAAACAATGCATAAACCACCCATGACTGGGAATGGCAACCATACCACCCATGAAAATGGTGATTTGGGGATGGTTAATGGCATTGTTTTAACCACATTAGAGACCAAAATGACCAATTGACAAGGATATGTGTATTGAAGCAAAGTGACAAAGTGGATCTTGGATGGTTACTTCCATACTTTAATTTGCTGCTCGAACAATAAGGATGTATACCAATCAGACAAAACCAAGCTGCCAACGATGATATGGAGATGGCATCATCTCGTTATCTTGTTGGTGTTGAAGATTTACTTGAGGATGTACATGTATGATAATTAGACTTCATGAAAATATAATGGGAATATTGTGGAAATAATTGCAATGGAATATGCGTGTTGTATACGCTATGTTTTTTTTTTTTCGAAGATGTTAATTGAACATTGCCTACAGATGGGTGTTTCTGTCCTTCTACCTGGCGCATCCTCTATACCTGGGATGAGAATCCCAAAAGCGCCAGTCAGTTCTATGCCACAGTTTAGGGAATGGCGAAGAAGACTTTAACTGCAATCGACATTGGATAATCATGTAGAGACAAGCAACAAACATTGGGGGCCTTGTAATCAACTGAAATCTTTAAATCATGTAATGTTGCAACAAAGATGGGCTTCGAACATAGTGATCTAGAACATTTAGACAACACTATACTTGATAACAAGTGAGAACAAGTGATCTAGGCCATCTAGGCTTTGCACTTTTTTTCGACATTCGTTTGCCAACCATGCAGATGTCAACGTCAACGCGCGCCGAGGCCGATTGATCCTCCTGAAGTGCTCGGACAGCTTTCACTTGCATTGTTTGGGATTGTCTGGGAACATCATTTGATACTAGTTGAAAAATGTTGAAAATGGGAAACATGATTGTAACTATTATACTGTAACTACTCCAGGATTATGTTGTAAGAAAGTCAAGTACTACATGTTTTGGAGGAGGTGTTGCCAACTGTTACAAAGCCTGTGAACAAGAACTGATTTTAAGCCCCGGCAACAACAATTCCAGTGATTCAGTGGATCCAAGTTGCAAGAGCTAAGGAGACTAGAGAGCGTTTGCTATGTTGCTATATACTTAGGATATTTGATGAACATGATTGATTCAAAAAAATGATGTTTTAATACTACCAGGAGTGAAGCATAAAATATGTACAAACTGGTGCCACAGAAGAGCCTATCTCCACAATCAGGCTAGGCATTATTTTCATCGTCGCACTGTTTTGTTTGGAGGTAGCTCGCTGCACAGAAGTCGCAGCATATGTCAGATGGCCCAAGTTGGGTAAAATGAACGAACATCTTCCAGTATTCCTCAGGAAAGGCACTCCTCAGGGCTTCACAGCTTCGCGTTGACATGTGGTGAAGCCTTGTCCTCCGTGCTTCTAACAGCCTGCTATTTCCTATCCGGAATTTAGATGAAATTTAGAGTACCTACAGATGTTTCATAATCGAAATACATATTTTTGTTCAAATCTATTTCTCTCCGACATCTCCACAAAGATACGACACAACGACAGCCATGTCCAGTGGCGACGTGGGTTGTGTGGTGGGCCGTGCTGCCACCAGTGAGCCGTCCTCACCACCCAGGCGGAGGGAGTTCTAGATCGAGGAGGGCCATGTGTTAGACATATCGCCACAACATGTGGAGATACTGCATGGATAATACATATTATATATAATATATTATATATACACACACACTGTAATGCACTGTATATTAGATATATTTAGATATACTCAAAGGCAAATTAAAGTGGAACTTCCAAGTTGACAGATGAACCACAAAATCTTGAAACAACAATTGGAGCCAATTGCAAGCCCAATAGCAGAGTAATTAGGGACTAGAATTGGAATCCATCAACAACATACTCTAACCTCCCTTTCGAAAAGATTGTCAGCATATTTTTCTCATGTTTGTTATGCTCCATATTTGGACAAAACCATACAAAACCCATCAGAACCCATGTATACGCAGTTTCCACCACATCAAATCACTATGTTTCATTAAACCTCAATGTTTCATTATGTTTCCTCATTCCAAATCCCATGATCTAACCATTGAGTTTAAGTGGTACCCAGATTTTTGTCCTTTCGCCAGGCCAGCTCAACCCTTGAGACCTCTCTCGACGCATGGCGCGTTTTTGTTGCGGATGGAGTGGTTGTATGTGATTGTGACTCGGGTATATATAGCCCAAAGGAATTTGGGAAAATTGCAGATAGAAGCCGATGGATCTTGCAAAGTTCGTACGAACGTGTTTGTTCTGTCCCCATAAGTTCAATCTGATACAACAAACAAAATGGACATTTAAGCATCTAATAAACATACACATACTTCATACACGCTGATCACAATTGGACGCTTAGGTACCAAGAAGGTTTTGCATCCACTTCGGACCCAGCGACGAATGGTGTAATGAATTATGATCTGGTTGGCATTGGGGGGTTCAAGAGTGCGTTGTTGTTCAACCATACTTGGGATGTTGCTTTAGATGACTATTTGTTTTAATGGGATGGGTTTTAATAACCAACAAGTATTAATTTCAGGTCACACCTTTTTCCAAGTCGTGTTCTATTTTTGTCATATCGTGACATATGTAATGTTCAAACCGATTGTCACAATATGTCACAATCCATATATCAATCCATTACGATATACAAACCTATAGGGGTCAAACTTTGGCGACAGTTTGGTGCCAAGACTATCAAGACCCATTTCCAAATGGGGAAAAACGCGGGAACTGTCCAACTGGGGCAAAAAACATTGAAATGTCGTTCTGATTTGTGAATCTTCAGAGGTAACTGGGGCTTTAACTCTGAAATAGCTCGTAGATTTGATGTTCAATGGGTGGCAACAACCAGCTGGCTCCATCCGGCCCCGGCCACCCTAAAACCCTTGCCGTTGTACTGAGGGAACGTGCCCCTGGAGCACGAGTGTCGCACACTTAGATGGGAAGTGGTTTAGATTGAGGGTTGCGGTCTCTATATTCCAAGTATATTTGAATCTATATGGTATAACTATAACATACTATAACTACAGGTACTATAAAACTATAACCATAACTATAACTATATCTATAGGTATATCATGTTTAACTACAGTACGTAAGCTCGATATGGTCTGGCTAAGTCTTGATCGTCTCCAAGGACGTGACGCGATATGTCTGGGATTACATGGGATGAATCATGGCATTACATATAATGATGCTGATTATTGATGACTGGTTGGTGGTTTGGAACATTTTTTATTTTCCCATATATTGGGAATAGTAACCCCAACTGACTAATATTTTTTCAGAGGGGTTGAAACCACCAACCAGATGATTATTGTTGATACGAAGGTTAAGTGTCTTGACAATTTCTTATTGTTTGTTTAACATCTGGTGATGCTCCCCAAATCAGCTACCTGTGTAGCTCCAAGTGATGGGAACCTATATATATACATGGAACTATTCTTTTGTAAAAAGGTACCCAATATAAAATAAAATTACAAATCCTAAATTTACTTAATTACTCTGCCGGAAATGATTGAATATAGCGACGTTCGGTGTGGTTTGGGGATATGTTTTTCGGCTATTGTTGTTAGATGATCACATCTTCATCCAGTTTCAAACTATTTTTGCTTTGTTCCAAAACCCAAATTTTGGCTTTAATCCTAGGCAAATAAATCAAGACTGCACTGTTTATAATTCATGGCTTTTCCCTTTCAACTAGTACTTCTTCATTTGGTGGCTTCCTAAAAATAGGGGTACCCCTAGTTTTCATCCATTTCTAGATGGAATTTCCATGAAATAAACCATCATAAACCATCCAGCGAACTTGGGGATCCCCCATTTTTTGGAGGGTCACTGGGGTTACTTTCTCCTTGTTCCTCCGGCACATCGGCGCGACACGCCAGGTGTCCGTTGTACATCGGCGCGACTGCGTGGCCCAGCTTGCACGATGAAACCCGGGTGGAGGCCGCCTACAACCAGGACCCTGGGGACCCCTGGGACCCCTGGGGCCCCTGGGACCCTGGGACGCCACCGGCATCGGGTCTTCTGGATTATGTCATGTATGAAGATATCTTGGAGATAGTATGTGCAGTAGATATATAGCTAGGTTGATTAGATTGTTCACTCAACTCAACTCATACAGTGCCGATTTATTGCGGAATCCTCATTATGAACCCTGCGCGCGACAGTGGAGAACACGTTCAATTGCTGATGCAGCAACGACTTCTGTCCACTGATGAACAAAGCTGGTTTCTGGCTTCAGTTCCAAAGAGGCTTCACGTTTGTCATTGTATTTCGGGGTTTCCTAAAATGGGGGTACCCCAAAACCATTTTAGCTGGTTGGGGTGCCTCTAGGTTAGGAAACCAGCATTTGAGAGTGTGTGATGATCATAGCCGAGAAATTGTTGGGATTGATGTAAACAACTAACCAGTAAGGATCCTAAGGATGTGGTGAATGCACGGATCTGACATGATGTGGGAGATTTTCTGGTGATACTGAGTTCACCAGTGTTCTCCCCATAGATCCATATGTCAGATGGCACGTGTTGCAAACGGAAAAAAAAAACATGAAGAAACAAGTTCACTGGCAAGACTGCCTGGTGATTTCAACATATTTCAAACACATCTCAAAGATGTTGGTCAATAGTGGGCGATGTTCCTGTTGGACTGGACCATGAATTCTTTCCACCGCTTGGTGGTCTGAAGCATGTCGAACCTCCACGCTGGCCTTTCAGGAGTTTCCGCCCTTGGGGCCCAGCATCTCGATAGATGTCGAATGGAGGTCGCTGGATGTTTTATAGTGGAAAAACCAACTAGAAATGGATGAAAACTAGGGGTACCCCAATGGATTGGACACCTCCATATGTATGATATATATATATATACGAATAATGGATATGTAGTGGGGATATTCTATGGTATAGAAGCAAGCTTTTCAATATGATTAATGGGGATTTCTCTGAAAATTGCCTCAATTCCAATGGATTAGCCCATTGATATGGCTCTCTAGGGGTAGTGGGCTGCCTCAGAATGGTGCGTGTGACACGAGCATCAAAGGTACCAATGAAGAAATCGCCAAGAAAACAGGTTGAAATCAGAGACTCAAATCTACCAATCAAGAACAGTAGGGAAAATTGGGAAAACATATTATATTGATGATGAAAATAACATACAGTACCACATAACTGGGTGGATATTGGGTTTCTATCTCTAGCTTTGGACTGGGCCCATGTTCAGACACACCCACACAATGAGTATACATTTGGCTATATATTACACGCCAATATCATTATTACATATTGTATGATATTTCCACTTATCAAACACCATTATTGAATATTACTGTGATTACTATTAGTATTATTATTCGTAGTAGTAGCAGCAGCAGCAGTAGTAGTAGTTTTAGTAGTAGTAGTAGGAGTAGGAGTAGTAGTAGTAGTTGTTGTTGTTGTTGTAGTTGTAGTTGTAGTTGTAGTAGTAGTAGTAGTGGTGGTAGTAGTAGTAGTAGTAGTGGTAGTATAAGTATCAGTATTGACTATTATATATTACTATTTTTTATATTAAGCCATAATGAATATGGGAGACAGCTCTATTAGTCATCACTGGAGTCATCACTATCATATATTCGATGAATACGATGTTAAATGATGTGATTCTATATGACGATAGGAATGAATAATTATGATATTACAAGGCAACCATGAAGCAAACATGATATTTACTGAGGCAAACATGAATATGACATACTATGTGTATCTATTAAACTATCATAAGTCGTCTCCCAAGGCAAAAAGTCCAAGGGCGGCCTCACGCTCGAAGAGATCGAGCGCAGGAGTGGGCCACCGGCGGTTCATGGTTTTAAACCTACTATTATAATGATGTCCCCACGGCATATCATGGTTATATAATATTATATAATATATAAATGTAAAAATGGTAAATACACTATTAATAATGGAACTATTAGTAGTGAATACAGATTAACCACTATATTATTTAATGGGAATATAATCATGGTATATCATGGTATGTCGTGGTTAATCTGTGGTAAATGGCTGGCTGAAATTCCAAGCTATTCTCGGTGATCATCCACAAAGGGGGTGTTGGGAGACTTGGGAGAGAATCCCGAGCTGGCCATGGGAACGGTGAAACCACCAGGATTACCGTGTTGTGTCTACAGGAACATGGAGCAGCTGCGAAAATGGTGGGTGCAGTGGGACATGGTGGGACTGATTATTTGAGAGTAAGCACATTACCACATAACATAAATTTCTTCAATCTCCAAAGAAAGCTTCGACTTGATATTTGGGGGATGGATCACAGCTTTCATACCTTGAGAAGCACCAAAGTGGCTTCATGTGGATTAATTCATCTCAATTTGTGTACCCACAGTGACTTGACACTGAGTTCCTGGCTTCAGTTTTGAAAAAGCTGAGAGTTGATCGTGCCACAGGAGAAAGTTTGCAAAGATGGTGAAACAAATGCAGGAAGAAAAGGAGGTGAGCCTGTTGATGGTGCGCATGTATCGAGATGACACCCCAAGTCTAAATTGTTCAGGTCTGGAAGATCATTTGATGGGGTCTGGAAGATTCGTTTCTGATTCGATCTTGCCGTCCGCAGGGATCCAAACGGAAGTTTTGTAGGGGGTGTTTTATAGGCATCAAGGGATTGGATGGATCCATTGGAGCATCGAGACAGTGCCATTCAATCGGAAAAGCAGCATGACCATCAAACATTTGGATTTTCGAGTCGAATCAATGTGGATGAAACCACACCTATTTGGAATTACACTGTTATACACTGATAAACCATTCAAAATGGGATGGAACCATCAAATGGATTCGCTCCAAGCAAGATTTTTTGCGTTATGTTGTCCCAGGAAGTGGTGTTGTCTTTCAAATTTATCTAACAGATGGGGACATCCCACATCCTTTCGTAATGTTTCCATATGTGTGTGTATATTATTGTAGCGATTCAAGGAAGTTATAAGACATAGATCCCCGGGATGATATCATGGCGATTCACCACATACCACAGGTGTCACAGGATTATGAGAAATTCGATCTACGATCTACACATGTTCCATCCGGAAATTCATGTTGAACATTACCGGGATTTTGTTACAATCAACAATCAGACTTGAAGAACATTATTAGTTTAGATCATTCAACAACTACTCTCGGAAGCAAACTTCGCAGTGAAATATGTCATCCCTTCATAGATGATTTACCGTCTAGACATGGTCCCTTTCGCTCGAGCTTAGCAACCCATAATCCCCTACAAGGCGGAACTGCTGAGTCAAAATGTTGCTTTAAGAACCTCAACTTTTGTTATGTTATATCCCCCACAAAACTTAGTCAGCCAAGTTATAAGTCAATTTAGCTATCATAAATCAGTTATATCAACTACTAATGTCCATTTGTTCCTGGTTAAACCATCATTTTTATTCTAATTTTACCATAACTTTGGGGCCCCTTTCGAGCGTAGGCGATAGGAATTGCTCTCGCGAAAGCTGAGAAGGCGCAGTTACCGGCCCATGGCGGGGATAGCTTTGGAATGTGGCTATGACAAGATGATACGTACGGATTAGTCGTGACGAACCATATTAAAAAGATTGTATGTATCCATGAGAAGTTGTGATTTTATTATGTCACCATCAAACATGTTGGAATCTGTGATGGTATAATTGATTTAGATTTATAGGGAAAATAATGGGGATAATCTCGGTAAATTATAATTACCTCACAACAACCTCATCATAGATGATGGCTGGCAGGGACATACTCCCCAAAAAGGTCATTCTGGTATGGGAATTATAGTAAGCTGAATTAATTGTCATGACTGACCCGTAAAAGATGGTTCAAAACGAAAAACATACTGTACCTATTTACTGTAGTGGTTTTATTCTTACCCCATGCTTGTATCATCCCTGAAATCCAGTACTCAAACGTGGCTGAATGCGATGTAGATTGGGTTCATTGGACTATCATCTATAAATTTGGCTTTTCGTTGCCATCTAGAGGAAGGAACAACATATAGGTATACTATATGGAACTAACAAACAAATAATGTCAAGGTCGGGAAAAAAAGTATTAATATGTAAAGTTGTTGGGGGTTCCACGTCGTTTTTTCAGCGGAGCGATCCAGAAGTGGCTGCTGAAAATGGTCCATCAACTTGAAGGAGGAATGCTGAAATCGTGGTCATCACAGTTGGGGAATGAGGTATAGCAATGGAAGCAGAACCCTTGTCATTTGAACAGTGCAAAAAAAAAACTCCATTGGTTTTGATAGGGGGTTCTACTGTTCAGATTTTTGGTGAGTGTCATAACATATCATAACATATCATAACATATCATAACATATCATATAACATATCATAACATATCATAACACACTGTGGATGGAAGAACTCCTTCACCAGTTGGTAGATGGTTTATGATGGTTTATCCAATTATTTATATAGGGTTTCAACTTTCAACTATCCAAGATGGTGCAGGATTTCTTCCATCCACAGTATCATAATCCATGAAATGGAAATCCCGTTCTTCGCCAACCCGCAATGGCCAGCTGAAACCTGGAACACAGCCGCGCCACCGCCAGAAAGCCCTTGCCCTCCAAGACCAGGCGCCGGTGTGGAGAACAGTGGAGTTTTCACTGGCAGAACGTTGTGTTTTTTTGTTGTTTCTCAGCATCAAAACATCAAAATCCAGATTATGTTTGGTTTTTGATGGCGACAATGATAGATATTCACCAGCTAACAATATGGATATGCTTTATCTACAAAAAGGGTCAACACCAAGCGAAATTTAGAGTTTTGGTCACCATCAAACAATGATGATTTTCACTAGCACTGATTTCACCAATACGGCCGGCTTCACCTCAAAATCACCGATGGAGATAGGAATGGAGCATTTGTTGTAATTTGCCTCCGAAATCCATAGATTAATTACCATGTTTTCTGTGTTTAAAATGCTTGTGCCATGCCATAGCCATTCACCGTGAACATACGGCCCAACAAGTATTGTTTCTACCTCATACTGGCAAAAAGGAATCGTTGCAAGATGATTGCATGACTGCATGACCATCCCATGTACAAGATACAATTTTAAAACTGGAATTGCTGGGTTCAATTCCCCCAGAATAGCACGAGCTTCTTTCAGAGTATCTTAGCATCGCCAAGTCAAAGGAGTCTCCTAGGCCTTATGGTTTGAATTTAACATAGCTATTCAAAATGGCCATTTATAGTGGATTTTCCCATTAAAAATGGTGGATCTTTCCATAGCTTGAATGGATTTGAGCATCTCACATGGTGGACACAGATTGGACAGACATGTCTACCCCATTCTACGAGGTCTCCCAGAACTTGAAGCGGATCGTATCTTGGACCGTGAGATAATGGATGTAGCGTATCGAATCACAACCTCTCGTGTCTGAGATATGTTGGGAGAAATGTCAACCTCAGATTAGTAAATCCTGTTGATCAGTGAGATCAGTGATATTATTTGGAATTATTTGGGGTGTGCCTTAAAAAAGTAGCGAAGTCTACTATTACAATGTTAAACATGTATTAAAGTTGGTACCCTCCCATTGCCAGGACTCGCCAATTGAAAGTCGAACTGAATCATGCCAAAAAAAAATGACTGCAAGTCTTAAATTATGACCATCCAATGTATGATGCATATGTATAATCATGTATAAATATAGATGAATATGATTAAATTAGATGTATACATATACATATACATATATGTGTATATAGTTATTCATATTATGTATTGATTATTACATATGTCATGTATATGTGATTATCATTTTATATTATGTATATATGTAAATAAAATGATGAATATATTATGGTATATTATGTATACTATATGTATATTTTATATTGTATGTATATATATATTATGTGTACATGTATTATGCATATATATATATTATGTACATATGATGTGTAATATATATATATATATATATATATTATGTATGCATATATATATATATATACATTTTATGTATATATATATATATACATTATGTATATAAACTTATATATATATATATATAAATTGCATATATATATATACATATATATTATGTATATTATGTATATGATATGTATATATGTATATAGATGTATGTATATAGATAATTATATGTTTAATATGTTTTTACAAATTTTATACACATACCGTACAATATCGTACCATTGGTACAAACGAGCTACGATGTTTTGTATGGTCATTCAAGACTTCAAAGGTTGGCTCTGTGAGAAGTGTGTTTTTCAATGTGTTGCATTTGTCATAGAATTGGATGATGGGAAAATTTACAGGAAAGCCCTATATTTGATGGTAAAAACCATGGTTTCCTGTAGATTTTCCCTTAAACCAATCCATTGAATATCGGTACGTCGGTGCAATTAATGGTATCTGAGTCATCGGTTGTCCCTGGGTTTAAGATTCATGATCCTGGGCAGTCGACTTGATTTGTTTCTGCGTCAAAACGTGCAAGTCACCATATGGGTTTGTCTGAAAATGGGGTATACCCCCAATTATAGCCATTTAGTAGGGATAATGATCAGCAAAACCATTGGGTGTAGGGGTACACTATTTTCAGACAAACCCATTTGATGGTTGATGGTACCAATTGCGTTATTTTTTTAAATGTCACTGAGAGTGATGAGTTCGAAGCCTTTTTATATACACTAAACTCCAGTGGCTGTTTGTAGCAGTCCAAGACCAGCGCTAGATACAAATCCTGAACCCTGGTGCTGCAACCCTGTTGTTCTGGAAATCCTCAAGAAAAACGATTTTGTGTTTTAATGTTGACCCCAAATCCCAAACTCCCGGGTTTCTTGATTTTGGAGAACACCAGTTTGTGGAGAATCTCAACATTTCAAGCTCAGCATCTCAGTTTTCCTCAGGAAGTCCAGGAAGAGCAAATTCCCGAAGAACTTCGATGAGGTGCGTTGTGGCTCAAAACCGGGTGCTGCTTGTGGAATATATTAAGCAGGATGCAAGCAACACTGAGAATCATGATGGGACATACTGGAATCTTTAACAAGTGCATATATATATGCATATCATAGTGTATATATATGTATGTATGTATATGTATAGTATACCATTACTACCTAGATGTATGTGTGTCATATAGTATATTATATACAGTATATATATATATGATATAGACTATAGTGTTCTATATTATTATGTTGCATAGTTTATATGTATATATGTATATATGTATATATGTATATATGTATTTGTGTAAATATATGT
>Ga0126342_10001050_pt1 | contig 36320 bp, 44 predicted proteins | sample Cyp1metagenome_FD_92528 | JGI IMG/M metagenome (GOLD analysis project Ga0126342, IMG submission 92528) | Coral microbial communities from Lord Howe Island, Old Settlement Bay, Australia - Cyphastrea 1 metagenome | ecosystem: Host-associated > Invertebrates > Cnidaria > Coral ... | reverse complement strand
TTGCCAAACCAATCCATAACTCCGGTTCTGCCAGGTGCCAACGAGACTAGCAGCTCCTCACCTCGGCTTACCCACATGCGGTACAAAAAGGGCACTGCCTTTCGTTTTGGTTCTTCTCAGGTTCGGATTACCCACTGGGCTGAGAACATTTCTTTTCGGCGGCCATGGCGTCACAGCACTGTGTTTGTGCTGGACATGCAACATATGCATAGGTCTTTCTGCCTCCAATATCCTCCAACAAAGCAGCTGTCAGCGTTGGGAACACTGGAGTGGGCTCACAACAACTTCCAAATCGAAGAAATCAAAGTTCTTCAGCAAAGGAGCAGCATGGTTTCATGGAATGCCAAGGATGCCATTCTCGAAAAGGTTCGAGGCTCATTTTGTTTCGGAGTTCTGAGGCAGCAAAGCTTCGACCTGTCTTCGTGTTTTTGATCCCAGGAGCCGTGGATGGTGGGTATGGTGGTGAGGATAACTTGCAGGGCTTACAGCTGGTTGCACCTCAGGTGGGTAGAATCTCGTAGAACCAATAAGGCCAACTGATCCAACTGTAATGGGTAGAAAAGGATGGCAGAAACCATGAAAACCTTGCCCAGTGAGTAGAACATAGTAGAAGATAGTAGAACCAAGGTCTTGCATTCGTGTAATGTGGTGCAATTGCATCTATCAAGAGCAGATTTTCATAAAGGTTGGTTTGCATCTGCAAGTCGTCTTAGGTCGAGAGCATGACACGACTGCAATTTCTGACTGGCATTCAAGAAATATGATCATGATATGTCATGATCTATCCGCTCATATCAGCGGACCATTCCACCATGAAACACACGTATTGTCGAGTCATGTCGAGTCAAAATGAGTGAAGCAGATACTCATGGAACAACCCGAAGTCACTGACAGCCTCTTCCCTTCAGAGGCGGCTTCACTGGGACGAATTGGTTTCAAGGTGCGGCGAATATTTGGGTAGTGGAGAAAGCCATTCAGTAGAGAAAAGCCATGAAAAGCCGTAATTTGAGTTTAGCGATGTTCATCGTGTTTGTTGTTTACTGCAGACCCAAAAGCCCATTTTTTATCACTTAGGGATCGGAAGCTTTCCTGATCAACAGTTCATGGGACACAGTTCGACCCACCGGTCAGAAGATAGTCCAAGATTGCTGAACTTGGTGAGGAAGTTGGTACGACGCGGCAAGATTTGTAGTCCCTTGGCAGAAGCAGTGGCTAGGATTGGATGCAGGGATTGGATGGATGTCAACTGTTCATCATCCAGAGCAGGCCGTGTTTTGGTGATGGATCATTTTGGTCATTTTGCTTTCAATCTTAGAGCGCAGCGAATCAGTGGATCTTCACTGCGAGGTCCGCAACGAGGCGCTCTTCATCAGCGTGGGCTACCGCAGCGGCTTCCTGGGACATTGGGCACATGAAGACCTGGCCAAGGAGGTGCTGGTGCTGGCAGATGATGGCAGAACGCATTGTTCATCATTCTGATCATTCTTTCACAAAAATCATGGCATTCTGGATTTGCATGGTCTATTGCAGTCAGCCATGGCCACTTCGACACAGAAATAAACAAAACAAAAAAAAAAGATTCTCCGCAGACCTGTCCGAATGAGCACAGCATGGCAATATGGTAATACCACCTGTCCAGACTTTGGACAACGAGATGAGCAAATGAAAATCCAACCTGATACGTCGCAGTGATGTATTATTCAGTGGAACTTAATTTAGATTCATTATCAATCATGTAATCATGATCAATCTCAGACGTGCCCATACCCGCCATACCCCTATGTCTGCACAGTAGGGTGATTGGATACTTCCCCTTCAGATCAACGTGTGGAATACCATCCGAATAGTCCGAATATCTGAAGGATTCCTGTAGAATTTTGGCCCGTCAGGCAGGGGATGGTGCTATGGGAAACTACGAAGCCATGGATCAACGTCTGGCTCTGCAGCGGTCACTCTACGGTGGAAGACTGCTGGGAACTGATTTGCTCCCTGAAAATAGGCTGTTGGGATCTGTCAGGATCTGGGTTTGCAAGCTTCAGCAGCTTAAGCAGCTTACTAATCTTACTGAAATCTGCTAGAATTGAGGGAGGAAACGCAGGAGTCGCGCTCTGCTTGACTTCTGGGACATGTCGTCATGATCCAGTTTGCAACACTCGTCACCATTAAGCTTTGTTTGCTTACTCAATTCTACGATCTCACAAGAAACGGTTTGGAAGAAGCAGAGATTTTCGAATATTGATGTCAGCAGCCCCAAAGAAAAAATTTGCGTGAGAACCATGCGAAAGTTTGTCTTCGTTTTTGACACTCCACGCGATTGTTCTAAAGACTGCAATGGCTAAGCAAACCAGCCCCTGGAGTCGCTGTATGAAGATTCCGTCTTGGATATTTGGAGGATCTACAAACTCTCAAGACGCTCACAAGCGCTTCAACCCCAAGAAATTTGAATGAATGTGCTTCAAGAATGCAAGGAATGCCACGCAATGCCATGGATATAGGGTCAATTGGATTCCATTGGATTCAATTTGGATTCCATTGGTCCAGTACTCAATTTGCGTTTTGCGGTTTCTCCCCATTCGAATCTCGCCCAAGGGTTCAGCGAAACATTCAGACCTTCGGAGGAGATCCAGGTGGGGCGGTGGGTCCGATGCCTTGAAGTGGAGATTTGGTGCTGAAATGTGTTGAACAATGCTGGAAGATGTGGAAGATTCATGAAGATTCCGAATTCCTGTGTTGCTGTTTGAACTTAGTGGTCAAGTATCACTTTGTCAAAAAAAAGTTGAAATATGTTGAAAGACGGTTGAAAGCTTTCAAGGACACAACATGACACAACATGACACAACTGTACAATGTGGTGCTGGTGCTGCGAGTGCCACGACAGGTCGCGTGACCTTGCTGGGTCATTCTTCTGGTGCTTTCTCAGTGCAGCGTCTTGGACGAATCTGGACGAGTAGCACGGAGTAGCAAGGATTAGCACGATGAGAAAAAGTTGGAGAAAAAAGTTGGAGAAAGGCTGAGAAAGGTTGGAGAAAGTTGTTCCCCATTGGTAGGGCAACTGGAGATTTGAGTGTGGAATTTTGCCCAGACTTGCCATTTCTTCCAGGTTCCATCTCTTGAGTCCGGCCAGTCGAAATCTCTTCGCCCAAGGGATTTTGGAGGGTACAGCTTTGGAGCCATGGTGACCGTACTGGTAGCGGGTGGTGTCAGAAGAAAAGACGGTTCTTGTCCTTCTTGGGACTGAAAACAGAACTGCCGAGAAATCTGTTGTGGACTCTGACTGAGTATCGCCATCAGCGCCGGAATTCTGAAAGTGGTGCAAGCAATCTCACCAGAGAATGTCCAAGATATATCAAGATGTATCAAAGACTGCGCAAATGTTCTAGTTGCATATTTGCCATCGGTTACCAAGGACACTGGCTGGTACTACGCCGACAAGGACAGCTAGTTGCTTGAGATACGGTGCATCTGACACCATGATTGTCATGCAAATTCTGATTTGTTAACTAGGGTTTGCAGTGCTTTAACCGTGAGTGTTTGAAGATGTTTGAAGTGCAAAATTTTCTGATTTTGCACCTCAGGATGAAGCGATCAGCTTCTACCGGACCTTGGCCAAGAAGTTGGGATGCGACGAGACGGACCAAGTCAAGTGTTTGCGACAGTTACCTCACGAGGCAGGCAGCTGAGAATTTGAGTCGGTGTCCGAAGTTCTAGAAGAATGATGAAGAATGTGAAGTAGTTCCGAAGCAGATACGAAGTAGTTGAGATTTTTATCAATAAAGCCATTGGCAAGGGATGGATTTTCCAGCTTACTGATCTTTCTTGTGTCCCTCGTTTTGGCGATAGGCGTTCTACAATGCATCTGAGGATCAGGTACATCAGGCACAACTTGTGCCGCACAAGGGTCAATATGGGTCGGTTCATCAGGAGTTGCACTTATCAGAAAACAATCAAGAACAGTCACTAGAACGGTTACTAGAACAGTTGCTAAGGCTCCTAGCATCCAAAAATGTATTCTTGGTTGAGGTTTTTTGTGCCAATAGGAGTCCTCCGTGGGAATTTGTGATGAATTGGATGTGGGATATTGATGGATTCTGTCGGAGATTCTGTCGATCAAATTTGACACGCTTCGCGACTTCGTCAGGACCTTGAAGAGCTGAAAAGCCTCAGCAAGTGGAGCATTGCAGGTGCCGTCGATCATTTTGATCAGTTGCCGTAGGCCCCACAGTGCCCTACAGTGCCCTACAGATCTCTGTGGGAGGTCATATGGTTCTTTAAAGGCCCTAGAACGATAGAAATTCTCTTGTCAACTGCGACAGAAATACCATGTGTTGGACCGTTGGATACTGAATCACAGACAGTTTCTGCTGCTGGGTTGGGCCCCAAGTGGCAGATCAGACAAGCGAATTCACAGACCGTTTCTCCAATGGTTTTTGTATGTTTTTGTGCGCGTTTGTTAGAGTGATATGAGTCATATGAGTCATATGAGTGATATGTCTCATGGGTTCTCATTTGTTTGCCATTCTTCCGTCTCATCTCGTTGCCAAGGTAAAATTGCTGAGGCCGCTTGGTCTGCTTTGGGCTTCAAGGCAGGATTCGAAATCAGAAATCTCTGGGATATCGGATACCACATTGTTTCTCGTTGTTTCTGAATCCGTTTTCCTACACATTTTCCTACATTTTCCTACGTCTCTGAAGTCCCAGGGTGGTATCCAGTCAGTGGGCTTGAAAGTGGGCGATGCTTGGCGAGATCTAAAGCTCCGTGGAAGAGCCCAAAGTTCCAAAGCTGGCCACGTGTAGGCAGCAATTTACACGAAATGCAGTGAACCCTTCATATATTGAAGTTCTTTAATTGGAGCTGCTTTTTTGGGCAGGTTGGTCCGTTTTAGATATCAAGTGTTCTAGATGTGAAGTGAGTCAAGTGTTTTGTCGGCAAATGTGAGGTGCTTCCTTTTTTTCTTGTTATGATATGTTTGTTGATGTGTTTGTTGATAAACTATAATAAACTGTTAATGTTGTTATATTTGTATATAACTGATATAACTGATAATATAGCTGATAACATAACTGATAATATAACTGATATCTGTAATGTTGTTGTTTTGTGTTTGTTTTTTGAAGTGGTCCCAGGATCTGCCCATCACGGCTCCGCCGCTGTGGCCGGCCTTGCCCGTGAGCTTCGTGGTGGACGGCTCTCCTCGTGGCCTTCCAGCGCCGCCGCGGCAGCTCTACGAAGCGCAACAGGCGAGCGGCTCGAGCGGCTCGAGCGCTGAACTTCGTTTTTTTAACTCCTCGGAACTCATTAGATTCATTCGGTGAATTCAGTTCAGTTAATTTTAGTTTTTCTTACTGGTAGTTGTTACTAGTTGTGTTCTTGATTGATTTATTGTTCTTGTTCCTCCCATTTGGGTCTCCATGCTTGGACAAATCATGTGAATCAATGTAGCGCAAGACAATGACAAGAGTGGCCTCAAGAGTGGCTTTGTTTGGATGTGCATGTTGTATCATGTTGTGACAGCTGTGGTTGGAAAAGATGGTGATGGATATATAGATGGCGTTTACTTCCACTGCGGTCACTGCGGGTTCCCAAATCGTGGTTCGGTCCATCTTTCGCGTTTCACATCCATTCACCAGCATTGACAATTGAAGTCTCCCGCAGGTAAATCCAGCAAAGGCCGGGGAATGGTCGTGGGAAGGTGAAGTAATTGGGAGCGAAGGTGAAGTGATGTTTCGTTGGGCGTCAGGATGAAAAGATCTCTGGGTAAGACTTCGTATGTTTTTTCATATGTTTTTCTTATGAAGCACATGTTTCCATTTACGTCATTCGTTTCAAGACGGGTTTGCCTCAGTCCCCCAAGTACCCAAGTAATCCCAAGTATAGAATTGTGTCGATTGCGTCGGCCCACACATGGCGTAGCTCTTGAGGTCTTCCTGGACCACGGCACCGATGAGGGCACCATCTTCGCCGGTCTGATGTATGCCGCGTATCCCTGGTATAAGGCCACGGGGGAGCTCTACATATGTCATGCATGCGCAAGAAACATACAGAGCTGTTTGGCATTGTGTGGCCATGAATTGTAAACTGCGGCATGATGTACTTATATGGACCTGCAGTACCTACACTGCTGGCTCCTGCATGGAAGTGGGGTTTGCCATTCCCAAATCAGAATGTTGACATCCAGTGCTTTTGCAGGGGCCTGAGCTCACCCACGCTGCAACCGATGAGATCATGTCACTCAGCAAATCGCTCAGGAGATGTCAGGAGATGTCAGGAGATGTCAGGAGATGTCAGGAGTCAAGAGGTGAAAGTCCCTACCAAGTCTCAGGCCGTGGTACACATGTTCCCGCATGGCTCACCAACCACGTTTGCCCATTCTCGGGACTATTGATATCTATTGAATTTCTGAATTTTGCTATTTTCAGTTGTTACAATTGTTTCACTCGCTTGAGTCACTGGTTTGGTGAGTGGTTGTATTTTCCCTGTTTTCAGCTGCGGGGCTTGTTGACATTCTTGGACTCATTCTTGAGGAATTCAACAAACTGGGGTGTTTCTGTTTGAACTCATTCTGAAACTGGAAGATGAAACAAGTCCCTGGAAGCCTGGAAGAATGTGGACACTACCACCAGCCATGACAATTCCAATCTTGAGCGGCTGACCTTTATGTTATGGTGCTCCTGTATTTTGCACTTGGGGATCTCAATGCTGAAGTTAACACCAGCTCCGTATTCCCTTCACAACACGACAACAAGCGGATCTCAAATCCTTCAAGGTTGTTCGATATGTACGTGTTGCATCATGTTGCAGCATTTCATTATTTCATTGAGCATTTCATTGAGATGAAGTAATCGACTCTTGCGATACGTGCGCTCCAAGGACATGGGCTTTCAACTCATCCATCATCAAGATCTATCCGTCACTTGACTCACGACCGACAGAAACATACCAAGACAATCCAAGGAGACAAAGCAAAGCAAAGTGGGAGATTTTGATTTCCAAATGAAGACAGAATTTAGAGGTCGAAGCAAACAGAAAAGATTCTGAGGCACGGACGTGGAAACATGGCCCCCTTCTACCGAATGAGCCGTGTTTCAGCCTCAATGTACAGAGATTGAGCCTGTTGAGACGGTTGAGATTCTCTGACTTCTCTTGAATTTATAGATCCAACATGATCAATGATACGAGTATAATCAAACACGTAATGCAGACGGTGATACAACATGATTGGCTTTGCCTACTTCAGTCGTGCTGAGTGCCTTGGAGAGGTGCAAGACCTGTTCGAAGTTTTCCGTCCAGACGTGTCCATGTCGAGGTCATCTCAGACAGCACCTTCCTCTGCCCTCATCGACGCTTTGCCAAAGCCATGTCAGAGTCCAGATCTCAGGAGGAAATATATGGAAATGCTGCAGATGACGAGTGAAAGGAGTGAAAGGAGTAAACCAAGTCCAATTTGGACTTTTCAGACTTTTGAGCCCTCCCAAGGTGATATTCAGGGATATTCAGGGTGGATCATAGGCGTGTTCCTTGTTTTTTTGCCGCTTGGTCGAGGCGCTACCCCAACTCCGTGTTCTACGCAGAGACCACATTCGCTGGAGGGGAAGCGACTGAGAACACCAACTGGTTGTCTGCATTGGTTCACAGATGCTTGGTGCATTGGAACGTGCTGGATGCCGGAGGATTTATCCTCAGCATGATATCGGCAGAATCCTGTCCTGTTTTCCCTACGTAGTTAAGCATGCAAAAGGCGCCCTGTGAGCTCAACTGAGGAGACTTGGAGTACTTTGTTGGGGCTTGGCACATGAACCAAGTGAAATGGATTTTCGGTGCCAATGACACACTGAAGATCTGCAACAGCACCTTAGATTGCACGCTGTTTGGGTGCGGTGAGGTTCTTTTCAGATGTTCTTTGTCGAAAGCCTTTGCCAAAAGAAGTCAAATGAATACACAGCCCCTGAGTCGTCGTGTCGGACGTGTCACCAGCATTGTCTCTTTGTGCTTTTGAAGGAGAAAAGTTATACATATGGTAAAGTATTTTGTTAAAGTTATTTCTGAGATTCAATGAGATTCATCATGATGCATAGTGATGCATCATGATTCATGTTAGACTCATCTCTCCTGTCACAAGGCACGAAACCTGGGGACACGGGCTTTGATCCGGCACCATGGTTGAAAGAAGACGAGCAAATGCACCAGTTGGTGAATTGTCACTATGTGCCTTGCTTGCATGTCACTGCATGTCACTGCACGTCACTGTCTAATCTGCCTATATTTCTAAGTTGTTTTCTCCAAACTGTTAGAATCTGTTAGACCACATCATGCGACCATATGAGATTACATGAGATATATGGGTCACCACATGTTTTTCAAATATGTTTGTCACCAGTACATACCAGTACCATCTTTCCCAAGATTTTCCTGCAGCTGTGAGGCGCTTTTTGCACATTGCGGTAGCCCGGCTGCCACGAACTCGACCTGCGCTCAAGAGGTGTTGAAAGTTCACAGCTGTCGGGTTGCCGCAAGTGCAGGACGCCGGACCCGGAGCATGCCGGAACTGAATCTGAAAAAGGCACTGAATCCCATGGATTCTGTCATCTGAAGAGATCTGAAAAAGAAACTCAGAGAACTGACACAAGAAATCAGAAAGTTGATCAAATTTGATCAAGGCTTTCTTCACAATTTCACAATTTCTTCACTTTGTTTCTTCACTTTGTCAATTCACTTTGTATTGGCATTGTATATAAATCCCCAATCACTTTGTTTTCCCAATGTCCCAATGTCAAATTTTTAGACCCAATGGGCCCCAATGCCCCAACTGTTTCCGAAAGTTCTTCCATCGGATCCCGATCGCGCCAGGACTTCTGAGGCCATCGCCGTTTCTGCCGTTCGAGGCCGCGGCCGAGAAGCGCTTCGCGCTGACACCGCTGACGTCGCCATCCTACGTGGCACCCACAGCCGAGGACCTCTGGCAGATCTGGCAGATCTTGAACATTTGAAGTGCAACATGATATATATTATATATTATATATATAATAATTATATACATGATATATGTTATTATGATATAGATGTGGCATTTTGCCATGGACCCTCAAACCTTGCCAAAAGGCTGTGATCCGAAAAGACAAAAAAAACAGCTACACGAATTCGTTGCACCCCAGTGGCCTAAACATCTTGAACACCTTTGAACTATCTTGAACATTCTTGAAAACCAGTATCTTTCAGATTGGATGTAAGATTTGGCAGATCTGACATTCTGAAATTGTTCAGAGATTCGATGTGCCGGGTGAGCTGATGGAATCTGTGATGCCTTCTTCGATGCCTGCTATGTGACGTTGGGGAGGTGTTTGCATTGCTATGTTTACAGTGTTTACAATGTTTGCATATTGCAACATATTGCAACATATTGGAACCATGGCAATGCATATTGCAATCGAGCATAGCACGGCAGGAGAACAAACTCTGCGCTTTTTGGGACGCTCAAAAGCCCACGCACTTTCTGACCTCGGCTTGCAGATCCTGCGCCCACGCCAAGCACGCCAAGCACGCCAAGGACTGGCTCAATGTAAAAATGACAGCGCATCCGGATGCATCCGGTTAGCTACAAAGCACAGGTAGCAAATGGTACAAAATGACACCATTCATAAATTATAATAAGTTATAAGGGTTCTAGGAATTTCTACAGTACCATAAGATACTTCAAAAATCAATGGCAGGGTTTGAAAAGAAATTTGACCTCTGGCACCTGTCCCCAGGAAGCCCATGAGAAGGAAATCGTGGTGTAGCCGTGTGCAGCGGTGTGGCTCGAGTCCCGTCTGGCTGCATTGGGAAGCTCAACCCTGAGTTTTCAACGCCAGCTGGTGTTCCAGTTTGTTGAAAGATTTCAGTGATTTCCAAACGAAATGCAACAAGTTGAACATAGTTGAACTAAGTTGAACTAAGTTGATCGGAAATCGCCGTCCGATTTCCTGGTCGGGCGCCTGTCGGGAGTTTCCGTCGTGGTCGCCGGTCCTTGGCGAAGCCACATTTGGGTCGCATCACTGCGGTCACTGCAGGATGGCCTTGGTGTTCGATGGTGTTCGGCCGTCATGGCCGTGATGAATTTTTGTTGTCAAAAATAGAAGCAGTGCTAATTATGTGCTAATTATATTAAGCAATATAATAATCAACATTAAACTCATTAAACCAACCAATCCATGGAAGTGTTCAATCCGAATCTTTGTAAGACTGGGAAACAAGGGAACAGTCTTTCAGTCTTTCGCCAGCATTCCCACAATTTCTCTGTGTTTTAGTACTTTATTACATTTTGATACCTTCTCACGACTTTTTTGATGGCCCTGCACGACTTATCAAAAAAACAGCTGGGAGAAAACGTGGGGAAGTTGAGCAAGCACGGCAGTCTCTCGGAAAATGTGAGATGCCTGTTTAATGTTCCGAGTGCTTCTAGGGTGCCGGATACAGATGTCAGATGTGAGTACAGAGCCGGGGACAGTCAAGTGTGAAAGACTCATCCGCTGCAGAATCTGCTGAGAATCTTAGTTTAAGTCTGTTGAAGTCTGATCTGTTCTGATCCAACTGTTTTTTTGCAATGCCTCCAATAGGCTTTCCTTAGAGAAAGTGCGCCTTGAAACAGAGACAGATCCCAGTGGCTGGGATGGTATCAGTATCTTGGTGTTCGTGTTTACCGGGTTTACCGGGTTTACCGATCGCAATACAAGGGTTATCAGGTTGTAAAGTTTATTTAAAGCGTGTGTCCGAGATGTCTGCAGAAGTTTTCTACAAGGCAAATAGCCACCTACAGAGCCACTATCAACCGTGTGTTTGCGATGCTTGCCATCAAAAGATATCAAAGTAATTAGGTGGTTTGCTATTTAGGGATCCAGCAGAGTCACGGTGTAGGTCATAGATGGTCACAGGTGGGCATAGATTCAAAGACAGGAAAGTGTTCAGTTTCACTGCCGATACCTCACCAGGAGCCTGACATCGCTGAGTTGTTGCGACCTCGAAGACCACTGAACTACGCCAGGGGCTTTGGGGTCAAATACGAGATGACCAGAAAATCCTGCTGACTCAAGAAAGAAGCCTCGGATTTACATCTTGGCTCTATGTTTTGTGATGTTTTATGAGTCTTGCACTCTTTGACCATGACCCAGTGCTGACAGTTCCATGATGTTCAATGTTAAAATATGTTGGGTCTTCTAGGTACGCAGTGCTGTACCAACTGAAGCACAATTCCGCACCTGGGATGCACCTGCAGGGTGGCCCAGTTTCGAAATATGGTCGGTTGGTAGATCCGCAATGTGCCACAGCAGCCACAGCAGCCACAGGTACAGCCGGCAGATCCGCAGCTCTTGCGGGTAGGCACATGCTATGACATGTCAGTCAACGAACGCAGAACTTCACAAACTTCACAAATTCTAGTTCAAGTCAGATCAAGTCAGTTTGAAGCTCTAAGTTCTGAGAGTTCTGAGCATGGCTTTCTGCATCAATCTGCTTCAACCTGTAGGATTCAATGTGTTTTCATGCAGCAAAAAAACTGTCGATTTTGCGCAGGGCTTATGGGCCCGCCAAACGTGTGGTCCTTGGACCTCGGATCACGGCAAGTCATAAAAGTCATAAAAGTCATATAAAGTCATAATATATTGAACATTATTAAACGTATTAAACCGGAAATTAAAAAAAATCGAAGCTCGGCTTCTGGGATAGAAACCGGCTCCATAAGATGGAAATCTCATTGAAATGTCTGTTGATTTCAGCACATTTGATGTGGAACACAGGTTGTGTCCCGCCGAGGCAGGAAAATCTGCTATTATGAATGCGATTTTGGATTGCCAAGACCTTGGACATCCTTGGACACAAGTTCTATCAAGTAGTTCTTTCAAGCAAAAGCAGCATGTGGAATTTGGAGACCAATTTGGACTGGCTCCAAATGGATGGAGTGAAAGGTGTTTTTTGTTGAAGTGAATCTGTCTGCATTTTTGCCAACCCAAAGCTTTATGATTTTTGCTCAGAGCCAGATATGTTTCTTCCATGCCCAGGTCCAATCAGTGCAGTGTCTCCAAAGGCAGCTGGGAGCTGTGGTTGGGTCCCAGTTTTGGAGGAGGCTGCAGAAATTGAGATTCATCAGATTACTTGATGATCTCACTTCAAGGATATAAAGACTAATATCTTCGATTTGTGGGCAGGTAGATCATGGACAATATTGACATAATATGATATACAACCCTAAGATTTTGAAGGACGGTCAACTGAAATGTCCTTCCAATGTTGTGCAGTCCCGTTCTAGACACTTGGTTTTACTGTATGGTGAAGTCTTGGAAACAGCAACGATTTAGAAACGACTCTGAAAGGACTCTGAAATCACTGGCAACTTGGCATAACTTGGGTTTTGCAGGTGAACACGACAAGAGAAGGCATCCGTGGTGTGAAGACCATTGGCAACACCCAGCTGATCTTCCTAGATGTGCCCGGGACAGCGCCGTTGTGAAAGAAGTTGAAAGACTGGAAAGGCAAACGAGACTCAACATCCAATGTGATCAATGTGATCCGACATCCGGATCATTTGGCTGAAATTTGCATCTACGAGAGATTCTATGAATTTCTATGATATTCTATGATATTCTATGATATTCTGAGCCATTGTGTTTCCTTCTGCGTGAACTCAGTGAACTCAGAGGATGGCCATGGAGCTGACCTTGCCAGGATCATCCCTTCCCACGAGCGGATCACTAGCCGAGAGCTAGTTTCCAAGGCCGACAGGACTTTCACCACCATCCAAGTCCTGGAGAAGTTGCTGATTTCACTTGATTATACTTGATTGCATGCTTGTTTCTGATTGTTTCTGATTGCCATCCAATTTTGGTGCATCGCCGCAGGCATGGGTTGGATATCAGGAGTGCGACCTATGTTTGTTAATCATCGACGTGGCAGCTCAGTTCGGAATGGTCATGCAACCGTATCAGTGATGTTCTATACCTGTGTTCACCGGTGAAACAAACATGTAACGTGTCTCTGTGTGTGTGTGCGGTTGTATGACTTGGTTCTCATTCTTCTTTAACATCACGGGCCGCTTGTTGACCCTAGATTTACTTTCTCATACTTTCTCACTTCAAAATCCTGAACAGGTTTGCTGCGGTTTGCTTTTCTTTGTGTTTTGACGCAGGAATTGATTGGTCTAGTTGCTGAAGCTTCCCTTCAGTTGGGAGTCACATCCATCGCCACAGGTCAAGCGCCCTAATCCTGAAATCTTTGATGTGGTCCGCAAGATTTGTCCCAAAGAGGACATTGCGAAGGCGTCTCGATCCCAGTGATTCCATAGTAGAGTTGTCAGATCACAATCAAAGTTTGAGCAACAACCAACAGCTTAAAGGACAGCTTCAATGTGCTTATAAAATCTTATAAATATGCTTCAATAAGAGCGAGATGAGCGTCAGATGAGCGTCAAAGATCTTCAAAGCTAGCCGTGTCACCGGACACAGGCGGGACTTCGCTTCCGCATGAACGCGTTGATGGAGGCGTGCTAAGGGCCGACCACAGAGCCTGGCCCGGGTGGTTGAAAGAAGTTGCAAGCGTTCAACGCGAAATTTATGGCCGAAAAACAGTATGTTAAATAAATTTACTGAATCTTGCTGCTTTCAAAAACAGTCATAGGAAGCACTGTGAAGCAGTGTGAAGCAGTGTGAAGTGCAAGTGCATAAGTTGGAGTCTCAGGTGGATGAAGATGGCCGTCGAGAATTGCCTGAGCGAGCGATGGAGATGCTGTGGCGGCCTTGTGGCCTTGTGAAGAGCTTTGCACCTTGCAACGTTGCGACGTTGCGATGCCTGTTTTTCCCGGAAGTGTGTCCCTGTTCTTTGACATTCTTTGAGTCACGATAGTCACGGGTCTTTTGGATGCCAACTATGCCAAGTTGCTGGAATTTGCATGGCGGATACGGAGGCCTCGATCAATCCCAGGCACCAATCCTTTGTCATTGAAGGACGGGAGAGGGGCATAAGTGACACATAGTGACACATAGTGACACAAGCATTGGAGATGAAAAGAGATTGAAAAGAGGATCAAATACTAAGTCATACTGAGTCATACTCATAGAATGGATGGATTTAAGATTATTTAAGGAACCAAAGTATTTGTCACATCCAAGTCTTATGAATCGAGAGATTTCCGAGGATGAAGACCGTCCTCCAGTGACTCTGGTGCTTAACAAAATTGACAAAGCATCTGAGATGAGATGGGCCGGGCGTCCCAATGACCTCAGATTCGTTCAGATTCGTTCAGCATCTTGCAGCCAGCAGCTAGTGAAGCTAGTGAAGCTAGTGGCAGCGGCAGATGGTGAGTCCCATCCGACGTCTCCGACGTCGACGTGTCAGGTGACCTCGAGAGAACGTGAGTTCAAGACACATGGCCTGGACCCCAACAATCAACGGAGTAGGAATGCTTTTTGAGTGACACAGTGATGTGCGTGTTGTGTTTGTAACATTTTGTAACAATGGTTTCTATATGTTTCTATATGTTTCTATATGTTTCTATTGTCTGTTTGTGACAACCAAGGCCAGTTTGATGGCATTTTCTACACTTCTGCCACAAAGAGTAATGGCATTGTGGTGCTCTCAGAGCAAGCCATCAATATCCATCAATACTTCATCCAAAGGCTAGAATTCGAGTCGAGTCATGACTTGGAGAAGATTTCAAACATGTTCAAACAGAATTGTGAAATATGTGAAATATGTGAAATTGCGGGTCCAATTGTCGCTTGCGAAATTTGGTATCGCTAAGGTGAAGTTGCTGGAACATTTGAAGAGGAGAGCAAAACCCAGGCACTGTCAATCGCTTTCAATCGCTTTCAATCGCTTTCAATCGCTTTCAATGGTTCGGTACTGTTTGGTTGTGGAAAATTGTGAAAAATGGTGCGCGATGAGATATGAGATGTAAGATTCCAATGGTGTGACTGGTTTTGCTGCACAGATTTCAATGGTATGATGAAAATTGTTTGAGGCCCTGGCTTTATCCTTCGGAGCTGCTAACCACTATGTCGCACACGGAGCAAGTGAAGTCACTGGACGAGAATTCCTGTCACAAGTCGTCACAAGTCATGATCAGCTTGGGGATGGAGAGTGTGTTCTTTCTGACAGCGAAGGCAAGTTGTCAACGCCTACATCTTTAGAAGGACTCTTGGCTCTTGTGAATCTTGTCAAAGCAAATATGTCATGTTTACTTGTTCAACAGTACTGTGTCTTCACTATATAGATGTCAGTCTGACAGACGGTGGATGCCGTGGATGCGTCCAAGGTTTAATTCTGATGTGCCTTACAAGTTTGAGCAGCAAACTGTGGGTCACGGACTTGAATCTGGAGTCAGGATTCATGAATATTCATGAGCAGTACTTGTCCAACATCAGTATTCCTCAATGCCACCTGATCCACCTGATCCACTTGATCCACTTGACACCTTCCAATTTGTGAGGTTGGACACCGCGACTGGATGGATCTTTGATGATCGAACACGAGATCATCGAAGCTCAGCTGCACCACTGTACAGATCTGTACAGCATGTACAGCGACACGGGAGTTGCACGGACATGGCTTCCATGGCTTCCATGGCTTCAGGTAAAAGACTCCGTCGTCGCGCGGATGGTCCTGGGAGTTCGAAACACCATTCTGCAGCACATGCGACAGAAGGCGCGGCCAACTCGGAACACCATTTCCGTTTGAATTTAAGAGTTGTTGTTGAGTTGTTGCTGAGTTGTTGCTCACGGTTGCTCAATGTTCAAGATGCACTGGTCACTGAGGTCACTGAGACCTTGACGTCGTTGTGGGGAACGCCCATCGATTTCCGGATTTGGGTCAGGCACGGTCCGTACGCTCAAGTTTCTCTTGATGTCACCTGCCGTCAGAATTGGAAGTGCCAAAGTGCCATGTCATTTCGCAAGGCCTTTGAAGCAACGTTTGAGTAAGAGCGACCTGGCCAAGATTGGTGATGGAAAGCCTGACCGCGTCAAGGCCCATGTTTTAGCTTACGTGTCTTGCATCATGTTGCATCATCTTGCATCAAAAGGGATATCAGCAGTGTGTGAGAATGTTTGTGTACTCCAATCTGTTCGTACATGTGGTTCCCATTGTTCCGTTCATTTTTTCAAACGCAAGTGTCTCAGATGTTTGCTCTGCCTTGACAGGCTTTTATGTCCAGGACATCAACTAAAGAAAACATAGTCAGATGAAAAGTGCGAGCAGAGGAGCAGAACTCTACGTCCAAGATGTCCAAGATCATCTTCCTATGCGCACTAGATTACCGTAGCCAACTGGTCATTCTTTTGGTATCTGCCAAGCCAAGTTCTCCATGATATGGAATGTAAGTATTGATTTTCTACTTGCAAAGATCAAGCAGTGTTGACAGTCAGAGTGAGCACTATCATTGGAAGTGGTATCTGCAAGTGTATTGCAGACTGTATCGGCTGCCCGCACAACATGACTGCCATACACTGCCATGATGTTTGGCGATGTGGCCATTTGACAGCTGAGAAAAGACGTATCATGGAGGGGATCCCCTTGGATACCTCTGATAGCCTCATGCAAGTCCAATTTCAACCCCACTTTGCCATCAGCTGGCTGAGTGAACTTGCTGGGTGGGGTTACAACAATCTGATCCAAAATCCCAAAGAAAGTGGTTCGTGCACACTTTTTCGAGTGCGGTTTTCAAAATTGTCCGACCTTTAGACTCAAGCAGACTCAAGAAGCAATCTCTGGAAAAGCCCCTGCAAAACGATGGAGGGCTCAGACCCCAAGCCACTGAGCTCACCTAGCGCGTTTAGCCTAGCGCCTTTCCTAGCGCCTTTCCTGTCTCGACCCACAGATTTTCCACCCAGTCTCGACGCATCAGACGCATCACTTCACACTTCCTCGCCGCAGCCATGGCAGCCATGGCAGCCATGGGTCGGAGAAATCGGTCATGGACAAAGCTATGCTTTGCAGGGCTGGCGCTGAGACTGCCTTTGGGTGCTTCAGAGAAAGCTCCTGAGTTCATGTGTCTTGGTTGTCTTGGTGTTCAAACAAGTGTCCTTTCAAGGTTTGATAGGTTTGGTCTGTTCTAAAGTATGTGAGTACGTGGTGCTGAATTGTTGTTGTGTATTGTTCCTTCCAGAAAAGCTTTGCCAACAAGTCACTTTTTACACCTGCGAGGTGCCAATGCGACTTCCAAGAAACTCGGAGTGAAATCTTTCATTGCGGCTCAACCCATCATTGTTCCGAATGACGAGAAAAACGACAATAAAGTAAGTTGATGCTGGTTTCAGGCAGGACACCGTATGTGTTTTGAATATCTTTGAATAAGAAAACATCATGTTTTCCATATTGATCTTGAACGAAAAGGGAGGTTCCTTATGAAGGCATCTTCACACCCGTCTACAAATGATGTAGTTTATCTCTCCTTCCGCACAAGGAAGTCATTTCACTGCTCGGTTTAGGACAACAATTGGGTGCACGACTTGAGTGCGATGCTGATACATATCCAGGATCTACCGAAGACATTGTCACTTGGCTTGCAAAGGTTCCACTTGGGCACCAGGGGTTCTTGAACAAGTATGTGACTATGTGCGTGGAGGTGGGGCCTTTTGGTGCCAAGGGCCCAAAGGGCCCCAAGGGCTCAGTTGCATAGTTTCTGAATGTTTCTCATCTTTTGAGATCAAATCAATTCAAATCATATCTGAAGTAAGGGCAGAGTCGATAGCAGTATGCTGAGTAAAGATGGATGGGGTTCCGAAGGTCGGCTAGACGACTGCTAGACGCAAAATCCGTTGCTGAGCAATGGAAACAACAATGTGGTGAAGGCAAAACGATGCAGAAACGCATCAAAAAAAAATGCATGTTGAATTCTGGATTCTCTATGGATAAGAAATGATAAGAAATTGCTTGCCACATTGCCACATATTGCCGTGTGAGGTCTAATGCAGAGGATCCCTCGACGCAGTGGATACTTCAGCAGAGCTGTGAGGAAGATGCCACCATGTTCCTCAGAGCAATGCATCTTACAACCAGGTATACCTTACGGTATAACCAGGTCGAACATCATCGGCATGTGCTGTGATGTATGGTAGACAAACATATATAAACAGCATCAAAAGCTATTGCCTATTGTTTAACTATGCTTCACTGTTGGGTGAAATGGGTTTTGTCAAAGTTGAGTACTGAAAGTTCCGCAGGTTCAGTTCACAGAACTGTGAACTGGTTTGGTTCTTGGCAATTGAAGCGGAAGCAGATTGCATCAGATTGCTACGGTGGGAGGTATCCCAACTCGAAGAAGACCTTCGATATCCACGAGGTCCTGCAGTTGCAGGAAGCTGATGCCACAACTGTGTCTTGGACAAATATCGTCAGCATATCGTCAGCAAGTTTTGTGATGCTTTGTGTTTGTTTTTTGAGAAAACACTCAGATTTCATTTCGACATATTTCGACATATAATATGTCGAAGTGCCAAATTTGAACAGATTAGATGCACAAGGTCCACAACAGTTGTCTTCCAGGGCATTTGGCAATGTCCATGGTGTGCTCGCAGCACTGGCCTCTCAGCTGCACTTTGCACTTGAAACGGTGCCTGCTGCTAGTTGCAGAAATACCTGAGCGCTCATGTTGAGCTTGGATCTACACTGTAGACTCCACACAAATAATGACAGGAACTGTGTCATCGTGTTGAAGGGTGGCACAAAATGTCAAACAGAATCTGAAGAACACCAATCAAAGCGTGTTATTTTATTTTATTTTCAAGATATTCTGAGAGCCCACATTGTAAAAAGCCGTTCCAATTCCAAGGATTGCCAAGAAGTCCCTGATGGGTGTCGTGAAATGGATCTCCAAGATGAACGAGCTGATGACGGCCTGGATGCGAAATGGATAGCCGGGATAGTACTTGGATAGTGGCATTCTTCATGAAAACTTGGAGGAAAGGATAGGGAAAGGGTATGGAAAGATGCGCAGTACGAGGGAACCGATAAAACCAGGGATGCAATTTAAAAACCGAAAAATCTTGGTGCATTTGAGAGCATTTGACGGTTGGAAGGAAGGCCTCGGACTGGCGCCAACCTGGATCAGGTAGTGAATGTGTGTATGGATCAGCACAGCCCAGTGCCGTTTCATTTGGACGACTTCACCAGATACATGGAGCGGTTTGCAGGTGCGGAGCTATTCCTGTCGCTTTCCTCAGCTTTTGCAGATACAGCAAGGTTTTGTGAAATCTCTTTTTTTTCTTAAATCAATCGTGAGAATATGTGAAAATAGTTGCTAGGCTCCGATTCATGATTGAATAACAGTTGATGTTCAAACCACCTCCGTTGTGCAGGTGGTGTTCCGCCACCGCAACATCCAGCCTTCGTGCAGAGCCTTGCATGGCCTACCAAAGCTGTGGCCAAGCAAACGGCAGAAACTCATCTAAGACGATCCAAGATGTGTGATAATGGATGTGATTGGGCAACGGATGTTGGAAACACATGGACTTGAGTTGATGAAAACCAATTTGATCAATTTGTCGGTAGGACATGTTCTGAATATGTTTGAACGTGTCCAAATAATGGTGAACATGATGCAACATGAGTAGGACCAAGTAGGTAGCCATGAAGGTGAATGCTCTCGATCGACCCCGACGCTCCAGGAAGTCGCGACACCATTGCTGGAGTGCTTGCCCCTGAAGGACCGCATCAAGAGATCGGCAGTGAAAAGATGTGAAAAGTGTCCATGTGTTTAACGTGTTTCGATTTTGCAGTGCTGCAATTGGCTCACAACAAAAACAACAAGTTTTCCCAGAGGCGACAGCGTCTGAAAACTGTCCATGCAGTCACTGTTTTAAGTCACTCAACGCTTTGACGTCCACTTTCTGGCCATGGGTCAAAACGAGCGGCCTTCAAGAACAGAATGCTTACCGCAATACCAAAAACAAAATAAACACATGTAAAAACAATGTTGTTGTGAACATTTTGACTCCCGATTCGACCCATTTCCTAGCCTTGGCTCTTTTCCTATCTCGCATTACTCGGTTTCTGTTTGCCACGGATATATTGACTCTGCTGTTTTCAAAATCTCCCTTCAACAAAGCTAGCAATGTGCAACTGAATAGTTTTTTGGTTTGCGGACTGCAGCGAGGATCCCACGTGCTTTCCACGAAATACGAAGAATCCCTTCGAGAGCTGTATCTGGGACCTGAAACTGACGTGAGTTTCAGATGAAGCTCGTGTGCGTTTCATGTTGCTCATTGCTCCAGACTTCGAGTCTGACTTGGCCATGCCTTGGCTGCAGATGCAATGAACGCAACGCATATCTCCATTTGCCAGATTCGGCCTAGAAGTCGTCTTTAGAAAACCTTGGCAAAGGATGCTGAGTGGGAACTATATATTGTCAAGCAATGAGGAAGAGGAAATGTGGATGCTCCGCTCGTTGTTGTTTTCCTTGCGTTGGCACCGTTCAGATGACATGTCAGGTGCTGAATGTTGCGACCTCAAGCACGGACCTCTTGGTCAAGAACGATGCTGGCAGGTGACGCTCAGGGTGTTGGATTGCTTCCCGCAAAGGGAAGTCCAATGGGTTGCTGGTGCAGTTGCCACTAGAATTCTGAAAGCGGCAAAAATGTGTTCTTTTGTAAAGCAGCTGAGATGTTTCCTCCCTAGTTAAGCCCGAAGATGTCCCAACCTGGAACAAGTAGAAGAACTACCCACACGCAAAGATCGGCAGAGTCATCAAAGGTTTTTCAAAAGAACGAATGATGACCAACATGGATTGTTTGGTTAAACGGTTGTTTTGTTGTCACACCTGCCATTGCAGGATGGTTTTGATTTCCAACGTTGCTGCAATGCACCTGCTGCTAGTGCTGGTGGCAGCGACAGTGATGAAAGCGCAGCACTCAAGAAGAGTTGCTCGGACAGAAGACTTATTGAAGTTCTGGCTACATGACAGATGTACATAGATGTAACTGTATACATCTGCCGACAAATGTAACGTTGTGGTATGTTGTGGTCGTACCATGTCGTACCTGTTTGTGCTTTACATGAAGATGTTTCTTATTGTTTCTTCCTGCCACACCGTGCGCCAACCGGCCACAGTGACCGTGGGGATCCTGCAGAGGCTTGGATGAAGAGCTGAAGAAAAAGGCGGAGCTCGAGAAACTGCTCAACCTGCAGAAGGAAATGTCGAATATGTCGAATCGTTTTAATCGTTGACTGTCACGGGAAGATCGGGAAGGGTGAAAGACATTAGACGTAAATGATATACATGATATACCAGCGGCCCCATGATTCTGATGTTGTATGCTTCAATATGCTTCAGTAATTTGAATTTGTTGCTATTTGGGGTGTACTTGTTTTGGTCCCTTGACAAAAGAAGACCCCCTGTTAGGTGAACGCAGCAAAAGCAACGGCTGCAACATAGTTATTAATTCGAAATGGCCTACAACCTCCAGAAAGGTTGTTTGCACATGTTTGCACAGTTGTTTGTACAGTTTCTACTTGGCTAGTCCATAGTCCACAAGGACTGATGATGTAGAGTAAAGTGGGTGACTGTTGATGACTGTTATGTCCACCATGCTTTCAAACGCAGGAGAGTTTGAAGACCTGTGAAGATGACAAAGAAAGGAAGATGAAGGAACTGCAGAGTCAGACAGAACTTGTGATGCTTGGAACTGCTGGAGTTGTAAAGATTGGAAATGCAGGAGGTTCATCCGCTGCAATCAGGCAGCGCTTTATTTCGCATACACCAAGGAAGGGTCTCCAAGAAGCTTCAAAGAGCGGTGCAGCTGATGGGGCCGAAATAGCGACACTGAGAGCTGAGAAGGCGCTGAATCACAAATCAAACCTGGTTTTCGGTGCACTTTTGATACTTTTGCCTGTCTTATATCATATTATAATATTATATCAAAATTATATCTGTATTTCATGGACATTCGAAGTATGCCCAGTACACCGAACTCAGGAGGAGCTGCAAAAGGCGGCAGCCGAAGTCCCAGTGCTGAAGAAAAGTCTTGCAGAGGTGGAAGGTGCGATAAGCGGTGCCAGCGGTGCCGGTTGAAGTGGGATGACTCTGTAGTTATTTTGGGGGATGATGAGGATGACCCATGGACAGGAGAATCAGGAGACAAGGTCACTGCAATTCATGTGGTTTCGGATGAGTATCGTCTTCGTAGGTGTGTTTGGTGCAATTCACGTAGATATCTTGCATGGGTTGACCAATTCGGCCTGCTATTCTAAGAATATATCTCTGAAATTCAACACATGAAACGATGATGAGGAAACGATGATGAGATGACATATGATGACTACACGAAGGGTATATGATGTCGTCATATGTTTTCTTTCGTAACGTCGTAACGCCGAGGGAAGTTGAAGACCAGCGAGGCGAAGGTCCAAGAGGCCGAGCAGCTCGGCAAGACCAACGAGGCCAATCTGGCAGCAGCGAAGGCGTCGGCCGAAAGTGCGGCAAAGACCACGGACGAGCCTCGGTGCTAAAAAAGCTGTGCTGAAAAAGCTGTGCTTATAGCCGTGCTTATCGCCGCTCTGGTAGAAATTTGGGTTGTTTAAACGCCGTTTTCGTCGTTCTTCGGCGTTTTCTTTTTGTTTTGATGTGACGAAAGCAGAGTTTTGATGTGATCTATGTCACACTGATTCACTCTGTAATTTTGGATGTTTCATAAGTTTCATGTGGCAACTTTATGTCGATAGTTCATGGTCTTTACCTGGTCTTTCAAGGCATGTTTCCAAGTGTTGAGGGTGAAACCTGTGCCTCGTGGCAGAAATGTTCTTTGCAGATTTGTTCAGTGTTTTTTTCTGTTTGGGTTGGCATCCATGGTCCAAGAAGAGAAGCACCGATTGCAAGAATCTGTCACCATGTCCCAACATGGTTTATCTGGGCAGTTGATGTGGCAATTAAAAGTGCTCACTTGTTGCGAACCAAATCTTTGAGTCACGTCCGATGTCCATATCGGTTCAAATGGCATCTGCAGAGGTGTGCACACGGCATCACACGACATTGACAGACCCGAGAATTTGCTGAGTTTGCTGAGTTTGCTCAGCTTACGCTTCGTTCTGAAAGTCACAGTAGTCGCAGTCGCGTAAGTCGAAGAAAGTCGAAGAATGCCGATTGTTCAGATCCATTTGCCGAAGAATGCCGGGGACGAGGCTACCTTGGAGCGCATCCGTGTGGCCTGCCGGCAGCATGTGCTGGACACGTTGTCAGCTGACCGTTCACACCATGACTACGTCACAGTGCTGGAGGTCCTGGGCAAAATGGGCGATGGAGTTCCCTTGGTGAAGGTGGACCAACGTCCAGGCCGCGAAAAGTGGCGCAAAGAGGAATTCTCCAAACGTATCCCTGGCAGAGTTCAGTTTTCAGTTATCAGCAGCTAGCAGTTCAGCTCCTGTTGATTCTTGTTGTCCACCTATTGTCTATCTATTGTTCACCTATTGTCCACCTAGAGTGCTTTTGGCCACTTATTTTACAAGTGACTGGTAGGTAGTAAGTATGATGTTTTTTTTCAGAGAACAACCCATGAGGCATCGCCAAGACCATCGCAGACGAGCTTGGGTGCAAAGAACAGCACTGCTTTGTGGTTTTCCGAGAGTCCCCAACAGAGCACAACTTTTACGTCGGCGACGGTTTCCTGACTCCTTTCAATCCAGCTGCTCACTCCAAGCTCTGAGGGATGCCCTACGCCCCTACGCCCTACGTGTAACAGTGTAACACTATGTAACACTTATCTCAAAACTAGGCAGATGAGTTTGCCTGGAGCCGTGCTTTACGTTGCATCCAGCTGCAATGGTACCGCAAACTGGAAGGTGTGACAAAGTGTAACAAATGCTGTCACTTTTGATTTGCCATCGAGCGGATGCAAATCGCACTTGGTTTTAACATCGGCAACCTGCCCTTTCCCAGATGCTCAAGGCATGAAAAAGAGCTGCTGCAAGAACACCCGACAGAGAGAGAGTGAGAGAGAGAGAGGGAATCGAATTGTAAAGTACTCTGTTACTCTGTAGCAAATTGAACCTGCTTAGCAACCATTGGCTTGGGCGCTCGAGCCATCCAGGAAACGTTGACAAAGACTCTTCCATTTGCCAACTGATATGGTTCCACTTTGGTTCCACTTTAGCTTTCAATCAGATTCCTTCAACTCATCGAGACTTTGGACCGTTGAAGCAAGTTGAAGCAAGTTGAAGCTTGTAGTTTCTGATAGTTTCTGTTTGAACCGAACAGACCCCTGTGACACGTGGTCGCATGGCTTAGGAACTTCAGAAACTTCGAGCTGAGATGGAGAAGAAGGAGGCCTGGACTGACGTCAAAGAGAATCAAAGAGATATGAAAAGTTGGCCAAAAAATTGGCAAAGACAATTCTGCCATTATTCTGCCAATCTTCTTTCACCAAATTGTTGCCAGTACCTCGAGACGTACCTTATTTGCTTTCTAGCCGTGATTTGATTTTGCAGGGAAGGACTTCGTCAGGTGTATACTGCAGAACACGTTGCTAGTCTCACAGACCACTCAAATGTTCAACATTTCTTCGAACTTCTTCAGGTCGAACGGCAGCTAGTTTCTGCATTTGCTGTTAAAGCTTTCAGGCAGAGTCCCAGAAGAAGGATGCTGAGATGAAGAAGAAAGACTCTCGGGCACTGAAGTGGCACGTCGTTTCAAGGGCGAACCCCAGTAGAGAATCTGGTGTTGTTTTCAATCAGACTTGACAGACGGATTTACAGCACATGCTAGGATTGAGGAATACGAACACATGACAGAAATTCCGGAATGTCACCAAAAACGATGAAGATACCTGCAATACAATAGTTGTATATATATATACATATAATTACCTGTATCTCCATCCATGTTCAGTCTCTTGTTTTGTGACTATGTTTTTGTACAAGGTGTAAGATAGTGCGAATTTGGGATTTTCTCATCAGTGTCACATTGTCATAGGCATCAACCCGAACTAAGGATGCTGAGCTGCAAGCGAAGAATGCTGAGATCGAAAAGCAGAAAGCGACGATGAAGAAAAAGGAAGAAGAATTTGAGACTCTCAGGCTGCAATGAAAAGCAAAAAGCCTGGTTGTTACTGTACCTTTTGAATTAGACTTCCATTTGCCCTGCGAATGATACTGATATCTGACCTTTGTAGACAAACATGGTGACTGCGAATAGAGAGCAAATTAATGTAGAGATTTAGATGGATGTGCGCTCGCAACGTTCCACAATCAGAGTGGCCTAGTCCAAACCGAATCTCGTTTGATTCTTCCCTGCACAGTCAATCTATCCGCCTGTCTATTTACTTCTCTCATTTCTCTCTCACCCTATCCATTTTAATCAGGACGAACAGCAAGTTTTGGGTGTTGGGGTTGGTGAAGCATTGCCCATTTTCACGTTAGATTGAGTTTGATTAGATGACTATCTATAAATATATATATATGATTGCTATTTGTTGGGCACTTCGCATAGAGACGACTCCTGCCTTGAGGAAGAAAGAATCTGCAATGGTGAAGTTAGAAGCCACCGTCGCGGCTCGAGAGAAGGAAGCAAGTGCAGCTCAGAAAAAAGAAGCCGACTTGCAGAAACGAATCTTGGCAGAATTTACAAAATGGCAGCGGTTGGAAGATTTTACAGAACCATAGAGAAATCTGACAGTGTTGGTGCCAAAATTCTGGACCCTGCGACGCACTCCGACGCACTCATGATTTGTGGCCTTGTTATGCCTTGTTTACTTCAAGTCTCGCAGACACGGCATTGCTGCTTTCATAGGTTTCGAGAATGTGATGTTGTTTTTGGTTTGAAGCCATTTTGGACATTTGAAATTATCACCATGGATCATGCCCAAACAGTACATCGATGACGACTTCTGTGAGGCTCTCTCCAATCAAACAGAATCTTGTGTGTAACCACATTTATTTTTTGCTCTAATTCCGTTGTGTTTTCTTTGCATGAAGCCAAATCACAAGTTGAGCGCGGACATGAGAATGCTAATATATGGCATACCATCAGTTGGGATCAGCACTGCGTCACACGTCCACATCCCGTAGCGCCTGTGTTGCCGACGGGGCATAAGGACTAGATGAAGCCAAGAAGCAAAAGGATTTGATGCAAAGTTTTGGGTTCGGAACATGTCTGAAGTAGACTTGAGGCACATTAGATCCAAGAAGTGGCTACTTTTAAGCATTCAAATGGTATTCAATTTGCTCCGAAATTTCGAACCAAGCTCAATGCACTGCGGTAAACCCCGTAAACCGCAGGAGGCAGAAATCCAACAGCTCCAAGCACAACTGAAGGAGGCAGTGGTTTCTTTTGACGCGGGCAACTATTGCACCCAGAGAATCATAGGCAGATAGACACAGATAGACACAGACGAAACCTAGGCACGTCATGTTATAACAGTTTCGTTTGTGTGTTTGTTGATACTTGGACCATTTTAGACCTGTTGATACATACGCTGACACTCTTCACTAATTAGTTTATGTTAGTTTATTGTAGAGCTTCGCAGACGGCCGGAAGATGTCGGGCTCGGGGAAAATTCGTAGCGATACTTTTTGGCACCCCAGAACCAATATATAGCAATATCATCAATATCACTTAAGTTCATGTGCGTTTGCACTGGGGTGGTCCATTTCCACTCTTAGTCATTCTTGGGGATTAAGGAGTGAAACGTATGCGCCCCAAACGCATATGAAACATACACATTTACGTTTGTGGAACGTATGTGAAGCGTATATGTGCGGCGTATATTATGCAAAGTATGTTTTTTTCACATGTCTGAGCCGTATGCAAAACAGGTGCGAAGCACATGTGAAACATTAACGTGTTTTTGCGCCTGGATTTTACTTAGGTATAAGTTCAATACTATATGTTTGCAAATATATGTTGCAAATCACACAAAGTAAGACCCTATTTTGGATCGTACGTAAAGAAGAACGTAAACAAAAACCTAAACAAAACGCAAACGAAAACGCGAATACATTTCGTTACGTTTATGACTTCTGTGCCCCTTCTCATGCGGATCCAAGACGTAATCCTGGAACCACTTCACTTATTTTATCGTGGGTTTGGGACGCAAACAAAAACAATTTTGTTACTAATATGATACCGGCTCTGAGCGGCCTGAAGACCTCGTTTTCTGACCAATCTACGAAGCATGCTTAAAGCAGCCGAGGTCCGAAAGAAAGCACTCCTCGCTTGGTGTTTTTTCTTGTCCATGTCCTTGTCCTTTTTTCGTTGTTCTTGCTTCTGGCTCTTGATCTCCTTCCAGTTTATTCCTTTTACCTCATCTCTTGATTCTTGTTTTTCATCGCCTTTCTTCTTGTACCCTCCTCTCTGACGCGCTCCCCCTGCTCCCAGCTGGAGCAATTTCTGATTCGGGGGGGTGCTGATATGCTATTCACGCCTTGGTTTTTGGGCGTTCAAAGGTGTTGATTTTGGGAACATGTTCCTTTCCTTCACGGAGGAGGTTCCGCAATGTCCTATGGAGTGGTTTGCTTCAAAGCATACCAACCGGAACCATTCTGCTTTTCCGTTGCAAGGCTCAAGGGAAGCAAGGAAAACCTGAAGTTGAGTTGCTTGGATTTGGTCATGTCTCTTGATTTGTGACGCCGCACATTGATTCTGTTTGATTTGCAGCATACAAAATGGCTGGGCCCCCAAACTCTGAGGGTTCACCAGTTGTGTAATATGTGGAACCGAAGTGTTGGACATAAATGTGTTTGAAGTGTCGTTCTTTCTCGAACATGTCCCATCAAAAGTCCACAACGGAGTCAAAAAGATACCAATAATATCCAATAATGTCCATACTCAATACCACCAATACCTTTCAGTTTGACTCCCCAGATCCCAGATATCCCAGGTTACAAAAAACCAAAGAAGAGTTGAAAAAATCCCAGCAGCCGCTCGCATTTCAGTTTCTTGTGACATTTTGCGTGGAATGGATCGTTGTTTTGTGCAGGGTTCCCAGTGTGACTGTGACCTTGTTTACGAAGTAGGACTTTGGAAAATCTGTGAAACATCAAACGTGGAGGCAATGTGAATTGTAAATTTGCTACGTTTGACGAGGAAGGCTCAACAAGACGCGCAAGAAGTGCAGAAGCTTCGGGCAGAGCTTGACACTTTGCAGAAGTGAGATGTCAAGTCAGACTTTGCACTGTTCTGGGCCATCAAAATTGGGCTCAAACTGATTGGACTGCCGGACTCCGCACTCCGCCGGACTCCGTCAGAGCCAGGATCAGCTGAAAGGAGCTAAGAGCAAAGAGCAAAGCGCGACTTGGCATCCAAAATGTGCTCAAAAGACGGCAATGATTTAAGCAAATACAACGTGCCAGTTACTGCCAGTTCAGCGTATTTTAGTTTTCTCATTTTCCCTCGGATGTCAACGATGGAACCAGTTTGAAGGTGATTGTTGTATGATGTTGTATGAGGTACATGCATTACCTGGATTTTGCATCCGATTTAAGGAATGCCGTTTTGTCTAAGGCATTTGTTTTTGTGTTTTACCAAGCGTTTGTTGTTGGCAATGGGTGCCCCCGCCTCCTCCCAACATGGTGTTGGTGTAGTACACCAAAGGCACAAGAAGTTTCAAACACTCTGATTGGATTAGAAGCTTATTTTTCGACAGCAAAAACATTGAATTGGTCCTGCGGCTGAAAACGAGCGCATAAGTTGTCAAATGCATGTTGAAACAGCTGACCTGGTCACATTTGTATGCATTTGTTTTTTTTGCGTGCTATTTTAAGGTTGTGGATTGGGCGACTCCATGCTGAGGCAGAAATCGAAAAGATGAAAGGGGACATCATGAAGGCGGCAGACCATTGGAGATGATTTTCATGTTGACGATTGGGATGATGTTTTTCGGAGCACGATTTGATAAGATCTTTGGAGAGCGCGCTCCGATTTCAAAGTTTTTGAGGCCAATGAGAAGTCAAAGAAGGATGTCGCAGAATTGCAGAGACTGCAGGATGATTTGCAGTCACAGAAAAAACAGCTCTTCAGCTGCATCCGCATCAACCCGTCCAGCCAGTTTGTTGGAAAACAGGGTCTTGCAATGTCTTGCAACAAGTTTCAAAAATTCATGCTTGTCCGTGCAAACGTCCGTTCAAACGTCCGTGGCGTTTCAGGTCTTCAGTGCTACTTAGCATCGATCAGCAGCGATGCCGTCTGAGGTTCGAGGCATCACAGAAGAAGCTCCAAGATGCCGAAAAGGCGGCTGCGGAACAGCAGAAGAAGTTCACGGAGCTCGAAGTTCAAAGACGCTCGAAACAGCTAGCAGCTACGTAGCAGCTACGTAGCAGCTACGTAGCAGCTACGAGCCCTACGAGCCCTACGAGTTCTACGAGTTCTACGAGCTATTGCTGTTATAATATATGTTATTTGTTATATGTTGTTGTGGTAGTATTGTTGTGGCTGCGTGGGTCAAGATTTGAGGCCCTAATAGGTCCTACCAATAGCCATCCCATGCCATCCCATGCCATCCCCATATCACAAGTTGCGGCCCACTCGATTTGCATTGCTCGAAATTGGTGCACATCCCTGAAGATCCAGCCGAAATCCAAAAGTGCAATGAAGAAATTTCGCACAGATTCTTCTAGATCGATCGGACCTTTGTTGGCCATTGAAACGGTAAACTCTGAACTGTTTGGCAACAAATCAACCGAAGCGTCTGTGGTTTGCAAAGGAAAAGAGCTTGATGCTGAGATCCTTGGCTGCACCACGATGAGAATCTTCAGCTCACCGAATGAGGATTATTCGTCCATGCTTCCAGTCTGGACCAATGCACAACTGGTTCCCTCTTGAAAGCGGATTTATCAGGTTTTTTCTGGTTTGGGTCGTTTGGGAAGCCTATCTCCATCAAGCGCTGCAGCGCATTCTGGGTTCAAATTCCACAAGCTCCAAGTGTTACTAAGAGGTCAGCTGCGATGTGTTGTTCCCAATTGGCGAGGCTCCGCAGAGTGAGTGAGGAAGCTAAAGCGAAGCCAAGGGCTCAGAGGGGGACATGTACACGACATGTACACGACATGTACACGACATGTACACGACATGTACACGACATGTACACACTGCCAGGTCCATCTTTCGCAAGACCATTGATTCCAAAACAGATGGCAAGAACTTACGGAAATTTACAGCAAAGAAGTCGTCCAAACAAGACATTCCAGTGCATGTTGCATTCCAAAGGTGTTTTTGTCAGAGGTTCCTTGAAGCAGGTCTAGCGCAGAGCAGCAGTTGCTAGGTGACAGACTTTTTGTAGAGTCTATGGCCATGTTTTCATTTCTTGGAACGTCAGCCAAAAGTTCGCTTCGATTCAGACCAACGAATAGATAGCATTAAATGATATTGAATAATATTGAATGGCACTTTGAATATTCAAATTCCACATTCCACAAGTTCGAATTTGAATTTCACATATTTCACAGCCGCCAAGGCAATTGCAGAAGGAGGTGTGCCAGGCGATGGCAGCGACACCCAAAGATCTGCAGAAGGAACTGAAGGATTTGCTGGGCGTGGGACCTTCATGAGGCCAGGAATTCGGAAATACGGAGCATCAAGGATATAAGTTTAAGAAAGGTATCCGATGTCCGGGTTCCAGGTCCCGAGATTGTCGGCATTGACACACTTGAGTTATTTTGAGTCAGAAGCATTTGAGCCTCAGATTTGACTTCTGAAAGGCCTTGAGATAGGTTGATAATCAAATTGATCGTTGATCAACTGGAAGAATGGTTTGTGCCTGGAGCCCAACCTGGGACATTCTCAAGTGACGTGACAAAGAGTGGCGGACCCATGGGCGGACCCGTACATGGTCCATGCATGTTCTCAAGCGATGCATAGCAATGCCACATTTGCCAGGTGGGGGCCATGGCAAGTACGAAAGGAGCTGGTCAACAGCGAATTCCTTTGGATTTGAGACTCCTGAAGACTCCTGAAGACTCCTGATATGGTTTGCTAAACCTGCTAGACTGTACCATCTAGACCGTACCGTCTAGACCTGAGATCCACTTTGAGCGATCAGTTTGGAACTTTGGACTTTCATATTTTGCAAGCCATGATCACACACACAAGAAGCTAGGAGAGAGAATGGAGAGAGAAAGCCGGAGGAAGCACTTGAACACAAGTGAGCGCTTGGGTGTTGCAATTCATCCCGCATGCAATACATTATGTTTATTTAACATGTTTAGGTGCAAGGGTCTTGGTGAGGTTTCTCGCTGAGACTCCTGACTCAAGCACCTCAAAGTTTACCACCTAAATGCCACGCCAATGAACTCGCGCAGAAAATGACAAGCTGTGAATCAATTGAAATCAATTGATCATTGGTAACTTCCGACGCGGTGATTTCAAGAAGTGTAAACCATGCCCATGTGTCTACCAATTGGTCTCAGCTCAATTTCGTGATAGACATGCTGAGTTTTTCACTGCTTGTGTTTGAGCCCACTCATATTCACCTTGCCGTAGTCACACCAAGGACGCCAAGGACGCCAGTAGCTGATCCTAGGTTGATAGATGTTGATATGGAATGACCATCCCCCGTTGAGTCAGTTGAGTCAGTTGAGTCCATCTCAAACCATCTGGCGAGAAAAGTGGAGATTGTCCATTGATAGAATCATTGATAAAATATGATGAAATTATTGTTCATGGTGTTCCATGTGTTTCCGGTCTTGACATGTCTTGACTGAGTCACCATTCCACAAAGGATTTCAAAAGCGTACCATGTTCCCATCGCCTACCCATGACTGCAAATTTGGCTCTGGCTGCAATCTGTATCAAAGCTCAAGATACAAAAACCATGGAAGCCCCAGAACAATCATTAGATTTGTATAGATGTGAAAAGATGTGTGATGTTTGGCAGTCTCAGAGGTGATGCATAAGACAGCTTCTGATTTCCTCAAGATGAACTGAGGAGATGAGAATATGATCAAGTGCATTTTCACCTAAACTACGTTTCATAATGTACCACCTTCAGGAGTGCTTTCCCATGAAAGCAAGACTCAAATCATTTGGGGCAGATTCAACTGCTTCAACTGCTTCAACTGATTCAACCTAAAACAAGATATTCGCCTCCAGCGTTGTTTTGATGCACCATGTCTCCTGCCGCCAAATGCTCACGGCGGCAGAAAATCAAAGTGGAACTAGAAGCGAGACAATTGAAGCTCGACAGCCTCGACAGCTCAAGCTAACCGTGGCGGATGGCCGGTGATGACCAGTCAGTGGGTCCGGGTCGGCTGACATGGTTTCAAGATCTTCAGGTAGCTGCTGATACACGAACCAAGCTACAGTTGAAAGCCCTGTGTTGTGTTTCAATAACAGTTGACGTGTGTTAAGTCACTTCATGTTTCCGAAGTACTTCATTATACTTCATTGGGTGTTCCAACAGTATGAAGTACTAGATGGGCTCTTCTAGCTATCCAAAATTATCCACAGCTCCCAGGAACTCTCAAGAGCTATGGCGCTTGCAACAAGAAATGCTGAAAGCCGGCAGCGCTCCATGTCTCATGGAGGCGCAGTTGAAAGCTTTTCTGGGGCTACAGCTTCTGCAAAGCCTTTGGTAAAATAATGTAAAACAATGTATTGACTATGTATTAACTATGTATTTCTATGAATTCCTTGTTTACGGAGTGTCAATCTGTCAATCTACATTCTTTATCATTTTTTCATCAGCCATCTCTTTCCTGTATTTTTTGCCAAGGCAGCGCGGCAGCTGCTGCAAGTCGAACACTACGACGCCGTGGTGGAGGAACGCTCCCTGGAGGGGCTCTGTGGCCATCCACCCTGCAGTGAGGCCGTCTTGGAGGTGCCGGAACGAAACTTGGTAATGAACTTCCACACAGCTTCCAGAAAGCTTCCGGACAGCTGGATGATGTGAAATTTCTTCAAAAGATGTGTGATTTTGAGGTATGTTCTTTTCATTTCTTTTCCCTTGACAGAATCAATTCTTTTTGAAGATAAACCGCAAGAAGTCATTCGGGCGTACGCGGAAGGATGCATCAGACAGGCTGTTGACGAACCAGAGGTTCTCGGCTGGGAGACATCATCGTAGTTGGCACTGAGGAAAGCGTTGGTCCGTGAACTACGCCACCAGAGAGGCTCGTGAGGGTTGAATCTGTGTTGAATCTGCGTTGAATCTGCAGGATTGTGGCAGGGTATTTGAGACAGATAACCCGCTGAACTCCAGAAGATTCGACAGACATTTGGAAAGGTCACGGACAGGTCATGGAAAGGTCAGTGGTGACCAGTGTTAGACCGGTGGTGGTTCACCTTGGTTTTCAAATGGTCTCATTGAGGTCATTGAGACGGCAGAGCTCAGGAAGTTCTGTGGTCCCAGCTGTCGCAAGGAAAGCCTTCGCCCCTCGGCTCAACCGGCCCAACCGGCCGGCCCAACCGGCCCAACCGGCCTGACTTGGCGGCACAACTGGCAGCTTTTGATGTCTCGAGAATCGCTGGCAAGGCTTCCGAGCGTCACTTCAGCCAGAGCCCATCTACTTGCGCCCCAACTCTGCAGTGCTGGCAGCGCGGAAAGCTACTGGTTTAGAGCCCAAAGGCCCCAAAAGCCACTTGTGATTGTGAAGAATTGTGAAGAGAGAGGCATGATGAGACGTGATGAGACATGTAGAAAAGAAGACTAAAGAGGAGTTCTTGAGATTTATGGGAAGTCATGGGAAGTCCAGTTTATGCCAAAAGAGGTTGCAGACCAAAGGTCTGAACAGGATCTTTGACATGTTGAATGTGCGTGGATATGCACCGGTGCAGAAGTTGCTTGCAGATTCCAATCAATTGCTACCATGGACAGGATATCCTGTCAAAGAGATTGAGACGCTCGGCATAGAACTCAACAGGAACGTCACTTTGCAAGCAGCCAACACATCTAACACTCAAAACTGCAGTGGGGTTGCCAACATTCCTCCTGGTCACCGCTAGCTCTGTAAACGCAAGTAATCATGGCGGATAAGTGGTTCCAACTTAGACCGAAGAATAGTACGACAACTTCAAAACACGAAAAGAACTTCCATTCACCGCAGCAATTCTGTTTGGCCAAGGCCAATTGAAGAGACCAAAGAGACCAAAGAGGTGAAGGACCGGTGAATGCGTTTTTTATGGCAGAAGGTCTGGGATGCCTTTTGAAGCTCCACGCTTGACCGCTACGATCACACTTGGAATCAGAATTTATCTCAATTGGTTCGTGACTTAAATTGAACCGAAGCTAACCTGCACAGTTGGTGGCACAAACTTACAGGTACAGTAAGGGTGCGTCCCACTTTCCAAATAGTGTCTCAGGTGTCTCCAAAAGCGGAAGGAGTCGGTTTCATTTCCGAAGTGAAGATATGGAGGGAAAGCCAAATGCGTCAAAGGCGAAACTGCCAAAACATGCCACAATTTTTGTCTGCTGGAGGAGATACCCAAGGTCCGCCCCAAGACCTTAGTTCGCTTCTCACGAGAACGGCAGTCCTATTCCATGCATTACAGCGACTACGAGCCTTTGGCGGTTCAAGATGCGGAATTCAGAATTCAGTGAGGTTTGTTTGCAAAGGCAGGACAAGATAGTCAAATGCCTCATTTGCGTTCGTATGATTTCATATCTATCAAATCCAGGCCGATTGCCAGTCTTGTGTTGAGGGCATTTACCCACCAAGACCCATCTTCATTTGCTGCATTCCTCACTCAGATTTCGTCTTCACAAGCTCTTATCCAGCTTTGCATTTGGCATTCAAGGCATTCCCTTTACCTAAGAAAGACAGATCACATCAGACCGAAAAAGTACCAGTTGTGGCAAGTTGTGGCCAAGGATGGTGGCGGAGCACTGCCCGACGTTCCATCTGTGAAGGATGAGCCCCTGCGGCCCAAAGAAATCGGCGCCGTTCGCGAACGACGGGATGCTCGCGAGGCCGCGCAGCCGGAGCATCCAAAGCAACATGGCAAGGCCCCTTCGATCGCATTGCTGGGAACAGTATGAATTTTCCGTAACAAAGGCATTGCTGCGCAATTGCATATATTGCATGCCACTTCACACTGCACTCAAAGAACAGCAAGACAAGATAAGACAAGAATGCAATAGAATATATAGAATGCACTTGAAAGGAAACTCATTCTGCAGATACATGGGCTGTGGCTAGTTTGCACTTTGCACCGTCAGTTTACTTCAACGAGTTTTGCTTTCATGTTGGAGCTTCTTCTTTTTCACCAAGGTGGCCGAACCAGCTGAACCGCAAGACTTTAGCGACAGCGTTGGAAACCCATTGGGGCTGTGAAGCCTGGACCAGTCTGGACCAGTCTGGACTCTCTGGACCTGGGGTTCCATCCAAGCGGTCCAAGCGGTCCAAGCAGTCCAGGATGGAGAAGGTGATCTTTACGATCCAGACGTCCATATCCTCAGCATGGACTCAAATGGACTCAATGTATTGTGGATCTATGTGGATCTCTTCTCTTGGCATCGTAGTTTGTTCAAGGATGTTCAAGGGAACTCATGGATTTGTTTGGGTCAAACACTTCGTTGGATTCTAGATGACTTTGTGACTATTCTGTGTTGATATTAACCCTGTGTAGCCTGGTGTTTGTCACGGCAAACTCCCAACAGCATTCAGCTGCCCCATCAAAGGGAGGATCGTAGCAGCAGAGTTTTGAATAATTTGAAATCGGGCTCAACTGATCTATGAATTGAACGAGTCGATTAAGAATAGAAGCTGTTGCAATCAGCGGTTGCAATCAGCGACGCTATGCGACACTCCTACTTCGTTTGCTGCCCTGATGCAGATGCAATCCAGATTTCAACATCGACAGAATTGCAAAGCCCAGACCCAGCGGCCCAACGGCCCCAGCGCCTGCAGTCGAATCCTTCAAATTTGCCTACAGGAACCACCTTGAATCCATGCTTTGTCACCCTTCAGGTGGTTCCTGATGGTAAGTTTCAGACTCAGCACAGGATGTTCAGATTTGAGCTGGCTTGGCATGCGTTTGTGGAAGATGTTCGAACATTGCCTCCATAGCAGAGGATTTGCCAGTTTGATCTTTGATACTCTTTCACATTTTTTCACATCTTTTCACATCTTTTCACATCTTTTCACATCTTTTCACATCTTTTCACATGATTCATTTATCCATTTCTATTGTGCCGTACTCCTGAGGTGTTCTACCCCTTGGATCCACGTTTGGAATGCAGCTGCTGGCATGTCATTGTTCCCTGGGTCCTTTCGTTACAAAGAGGAAATTGCCAAGCAACTTGCTCGTTGAATCAAGGTATCTTGCTAGGAGTTCCGATCCGGAGAGCCACCCAAAAGTCGGATTCGAGTCGGTTTCGGGTTTCGGGTTTCGGGTTTCGTCGATTGAAACCAACTTTCGCTGTCGGTTTCGGGTTTCGGGTTTCGGGTT